>Ga0302321_100003631_pt1 | contig 13250 bp, 8 predicted proteins | sample Fen_T0_1_FD_202505 | JGI IMG/M metagenome (GOLD analysis project Ga0302321, IMG submission 202505) | Peat permafrost microbial communities from Stordalen Mire near Abisko, Sweden - Fen_T0_1 | ecosystem: Environmental > Terrestrial > Soil > Wetlands > Permafrost | place: Sweden: Abisko...
GATGCTGCCGGGGCCGATGCCCACCTTCACGCCGTCCGCGCCGGCCTCGATGAGCGCGGCCGTGCCCTCGGGAGTGGCCACGTTCCCGGCCACAAGATCGATCGAAACGCCGTACGAATCGCGGTATCGACGCAGCGCATCGATGACGTTTCGGGTGTGGCCGTGGGCCGTGTCCACGACGAGTGCGTCCACTCCGGCGCGGACGAGGGCCTCGGCCCGGGCGATGGAATCCGTGCCGACGCCCACCGCGGCCGCCACACGGAGGCGACCACGCCCATCCAGGCTGGCAAGAGTTGCTTCGGCCGGGACCGCCGTCGCCTTGACCGCCGCGACCTGCTCGGCCTGATTCTCGGGCGTTTGATTTCGGTGGACGACGCCGATGCCGCCTTCGATTGCCATAGCGATCGCCATGCCGTCCTCGGTCACGGTGTCCATCGCCGCGCTCACGACCGGCGTATTGAGCAGAATATGGCGCGAGAAACGGGTGGCCACGCTCGCGTCACCGGGCAGTATTTCGGAGTATTGGGGTATCAGCAGGACGTCATCGAAGGTGAGGCCCAGGAGCGGCTGGTTCAGGAATGCGCCGGCAACCTCGCCCGTTCCGGCCTTTCCGATTTCTATCGTCACGTCGCCTCCATCGTCGCTTCGCCGCTCGCGCGCCGGCGCCTGATTTCACGATAGTTTACGGGACCACAGGCACGGCCGGTTCGACCGTACTGCCCGGATGCGTGGACGATCGTTCGCCGCAAAGGGGGTCGGCTGCCGCGCCGAGGCCCTGGCGCGACGGCTCGCTGTGGGATGATCTGGCCGTGACGGATCCGCTCGGCCACTCCAACTCCGAGGCACCACGGCCGAGGCCGGTTCTCGGGCGCGCGATGGTCTTCCTGGTGGGCCGATCCGCCGACGTCCAAGGCCTCAGCGTGATGCTGCTCTTTGGGATCGGACTACTGCTTGCGGGCCTGGAACTCGTCCGGGTCTCGCCGCAATGGGGCTTCACTTACGGCGGCGCACTCGACGGAATCACCTCCCAGTTAGCAGTGACCGGGCCCGCGACGGTTCTAGTAGCGGTGGCCACGGCCGCGAATGTGCTCGCCGGGGCAATTGCGCTCCGCTGGCTTGGGGCGCCGGCATTCCGCAGCGTGTCGGACGTGGTGCTGGCCGGGTTCGCCGCGGCAGTTGTATTGGACGCCGCCGTGCTCTTCCTGTTGGGCAGCCTCGGTCTATTTGGCTGGCCCGAACTACTGGCCCTGCATGCCGTCGTCGCCTTTGCCTACGCGGTCACGCGAGAGCATCGGCCGCTCTTCGCGAGGCCCATCCACCTGCGAATGTCGCGGCCGGCAGCCTGGTGGCTGGTGGTTCTGGTGGTTTGGGCTGGATCGCTGATCGTCCAACTGGCATCGCCCGCCGTGCCGTTCATGGATGTGCTGCCAAACCACGTCGCCCCGGTGGAGCACATCCGGGCTTTCGGTGACTTCGGGACGCTCACGACATCGCCCTCCCCGATCTATGGCCCTTCGCGGTTGATGCTCGGCTACGTGGCCCTGCTCGGCCAGCTGGCGACGATCACCAACCTGCACGCGATCCTGGCCGACGCTGCCTTCGCCTTGCCTCTGACGATAGTTGTCGCCGTCGCGCTGCGCCGCCTGGCCGGAGAGCTATTCGGCAGCAGCGCCGCGTTCTGGGTTCTCCTGACATTCCCCCTCACTTTCACGTTCATGCGCATTCCCGACAGCCGCGGCACGGTCGTTGTCTTCCCGCTCGCAGCCTGGGCGCTGACGGTGATTGCCGGTGAGCTCCGGACTCGACGGCGAGCGGGCCGGGTCGCCGCCGAACGCCCGGCCGCGGCAGGCCATCATCCCCCCGAAACCACAGCCGAACCTTCCCGTAGCCCGGACATCGGCCTGGTCTTCGCCGTCGGCGGCGCTTTCCTTGTCCACCCATTGATCGGGCTCGTCGCGGCGACCGCGGCAGTCGGGGCGCTGATCCTCCACCCGGCCCGGCTTGCTCGCCGACTCGTGCCCGCGCTGGGTGGGGGCGCCGTCATCGCCGCACCCCAGGTGCTGACCATGGTCGGCGTTGGGGCTCCGTCCTGGGTCGGTCTGGCCGGCATCGTGGCGGCCGTACCGGTCGCCTTCGCGCTGGCATACGCGACGGACGCCACCGCGGACCGCCTATTCGATCTCGACCGGCCGACGCGGCCGTCCCCAGATCGTCTATCGGAGATAGGACGTGCGACGCTCGTATTCGCCGCGATCGTAGGCCTGGTCATCATCGCGCGGGCCAATCTCAGGCCACCAGACGACCCTGCCTCGGAGGCAATCGCCGACTTCCCGCGGATCCTGTCGTTGTGCATCGGCGGGGCGGCACTCTCGGTTCTCGGGTTGGGCCGCAGCTCGATCAGCCGTGGCTGGATCTTGCTCGGCTGTGGCATCGCCGCCGGCCTCGCGGCTTGGACCGCGTCCAGCTTTGTCGGCTCGGCCAACCTGACACAGCAGGCCATCCACTACGAGGTCCCCAAATCGGTCGAGTACTGGCTACCCGTCATGCTCGCCATCGGAGCTGCCGGCGCCATGGCGACGTTGTGGCGACTTCGCATGCTGGGCATCTTCAGGCCCCTCGCCCTGCTGCCACTTCTTGTCCTCATCCTCTATCCATGGTCCGAGCCGCTCGCCACCAACATCCAGATCGGCGAGCACCGCGGCGCCGAATCGGTCGGGCTTGCATTGCGTGAGGCTGAGCAGGGCTACTGGGTCGGGTATCCCGACTCGCGACTCATCATCGACACGCCTCGCCAGGAAGTGGTCGACGCCATCCGTGCCGAGGAGGCAGCCGGACGGCTCGGTCCGGCGACCAAGGTGCTCCACATTGCCTCGAGCTTCCAGCAATGGGTCTCTGTGCCGATCGGGGTGTTTACGGGTGCGATCGAGACTTCGATCTCGCTCCAGCCTGAGGTCAGCATCCACACCGACGGCGGCCGGCTTTACGGCTTCGAAAGGCTCGACCGGGAGCTGGCGGCAGGCTACGGCTACGTCGTCCTGGAACCATCGAACCTGCCCCCCGATGTCGCGGACGCCGCGAGGGCCCAGATACCTGCGGCAGGGTACCGCCAGATCTGGTCGAACACGCAGGCGATCATCTACGCCCACGAGTGAGCGGCGCTGTCGGGGCTCCCGGCACGGGCGGAGACCTCGTCGCGACTCCGGCCGATGCTAGACTCGCGGCCAGGCGGCGGCGAGGGATTGCGCAAGCGGGCCGGGTTAGTGGAGGGGAATCGTGCATAGCCTGCGATCAAAGGTGACCGCTATGGCCAGCGCCGCGCTCTTGGCCTGTGTTGTATTGAGCTGCGCTGCGACGGGCATCTCGCCGACGGACATCTCGCCGACGAACGTTCCGGCGATGAGGTCCGCGATCGTGGCCAATTACCCGAGCGTGGATGGATCCACCACCACCGGGCCCCTGGCGCGCCTGCTTGCGTGTGACCTGCTGGGCGTTGCGTGCGTCTGGTCGGCTCCCGCGTCGGCGAACATCGAACGTACATACGTCCCTGATCCGAGCGCGGCCATTCCGTCGCAGACCGCGTCGACGATCACCGGCATCAAGTTCAGCACCACGCACAACGCCTACGTGAACCTCATCGAGAGCAAGACGGATGTACTCCTGGAGGCACGCCTGCCCTCTCCGGACGAACTGGCAGAGGCATCGTCAAAGGGCGTCGACCTCGAGACGCACGCCTTCGCACTGGATGCCTTTGTCTTCCTCGTCAACGCGGCCAACCCGACCGAGAACATGCCGCTGGCGACGTTGCGGGACATCTACGCCGGCAAGGTCACCACCTGGAAAGCAGCGAGCATCGACCTGGGCGATGCGGCGGCCCAGATCCACGCCTACCAGCGCGAGCCCAACTCGGGCAGCCAGGAGCTCATGAAACAGATGGTCATGGGCACCACGCCGATAGTCAACGCGCCGCAGATGGTCGTTCAGACGATGGCCGGGCCGTACAACACCATCGGCGGCAATCCCATGACCGGCGCCGTCGGCGACAAGCTCGGCCTCGGCTTCTCGGTCTACTACTACGCCGCAGTCATGTTCTCCAATCCGCAGGTCAAGATGATCGGCGTCGACGGAGTGAAGCCGACGTCGGCGACCATCTCGTCGCGTGCTTACCCGCTGGCGGCCGAGGTCTACGTCGTGACGCGTAAGGACGCGGCGGCTGGAAGCCCGGCGCTCAGATACAGGGACTGGCTGCTCTCTACGGATGGACAGCGCGTCGTGAAGCAAAGCGGCTACGTGCCGGTCTCCTAGCCCGAGCTGCAGGCTCTCGGCGGGGACGGGGCAACGCTAAGGCTGCGTCCACGGCGTCATGTGATAGAGGCGGACCCCGCCCGGAGGCAGCGGAATTGTCCGCGCTCGGATGATCGACCCCGGCACTATCGCGTACGTGATGGTCCGACCTGCCGGGTCCACCACGAAGGCCTCCAGCGAGTCGACAGCCGGCCACAGGCAGGCCAGGGCCTCCGCAACGTGGCCCAGGCGCTCACGGACCAGAGGATCGGCCGCTTCGGCCGAGTCGCGCACGGGCCACTGAACCTCGACGCCCACGTCGTCGGCTGCGTTGGGCGGCGCATTGCCCTGGTCCACGAGTCTTGAGCCGATGATCAAGTAGGCGGCCGCGTTCTCTTCGGCGCCGAAATAGGCATGGATGGCGGCGCGCGCCTCGGACCAACCGCATGAACTCGTCGCTGGGGTTTGGGCTGCCTGCGGCACTGTGGCGCGGGGTTCTCCGAGCGCGGACCCGGTGGCTTCGATCGCGGCGATCAGGTCGTCCGTGCCGGGGTTATGGAGGCCCACGAAGGCGTAGACAGGGAGGAAGTCCCTGTACCAATGCTGGAACCGACCGTCGACGATCATTGGATTGATCTGGTCGAACACCCGTTGCACGCACGGGATTCGGTCGACCATCTGGTATGAGATCGACAGCCCACGCTCCAAGGCTTGGTGGCCGGCCGCCGCCATGCCCGACTGGGGCGTCGCCGGGTCGATCTCCGGGTCCACCAGCCAGACCGAGAGCGTGAACTTGTCGCCTGTGGTCAGGTAGTGGGCCTCAAAGTCCTGTCCGGCAAACAGCTGGTCGACCTGGGCGAGCACCAGTGCGGCCGAGCAGTTGATCGGCGACGAAGGCGCGGAGGTAGGCGACGGCGTGGGAGTTGGCACCGGGGTCGGCGCCGACGAGGGCGACGCCGCCTGCCCGGAGCAGCCCGCCAACGTCACGCACAGAGCCGCTGCCACGGCGATCGATATCACACGGTTCAAGGTCATCAGGGCTTGAGGAACCAGCTGGCAGCCGTCATTTCGTTCCAGGCAGCGCCGCCGCCGCCGGTGATGAGGATCTCGCCGTCGTCCAGCAGCGTCGCGCTGAAACCGGTGATCTCTGGGAACCCGGTCGCGATGACCTGGAACGTCCCGCTGTCCGGATCGAACGCCTCGACCGTACCAGAGGCCAGGCACTTCGAGTCTATCCCGCCGAAGAAAAGCACTCGACCATCCTGGACTCTTATCACAGCCGATTCTGTACGCGGCGTTCTCATCGGACTCACGCGGTTGAACGTCTCAGTCCTCGGATCGAAGACCTCCGAGACTGTCGGGGTGGGGCAACCCGCGCCGTTGGACTGGCCCCATTCCGCGACGAGAACGCGCCCGTCGGAGAGCAGGATAGAAGTCCCAGGGTAGCGGGACACCCAAAAGGTGGATTGAGAGTGGGGATGCAACGGATCGATCAACTCGGCGCTTTGCTCTTCTCCCACGACCAGCACTCGCCCGTCGTCGAGCAGCGTCGCCGTCGCTCCTTGTCGGGCTTCATCCATGAGCGGTCCATTGCTGAACCCGCCGCTCGCCGGGTCGAAGATCAGGGTGACGTTCGATGGTGTGTACAGGTTGTCGGAAAAGCCGCCGGCGATGAGCACCCTACCGTCGGCGAGCAGCACTACCGCGGGATCGACTTGCAGTTTTGGCGTGTCGGCGGATGGCTTGACCACGACCGAGGTCCTGTGGGCGGGGTCGTAGATTTCGATCGTACTGAGGAGGCTGCCGTTCTGGCCGTTGCCGCCCGACACGAGCACCCGGCCGTCGTTCAACAACAGGGCCCTCCCGTCGGCACGCGGCTCGGCTAGCGAACCCGCCGGGCTGAACTTGCCGGTGCCCGGGTTGTAGATCTCGACGCTCGCTGTGGCTGGGGCAATGCACGCCATCGCGCACTTGCCCGTGAATGGGACGGTGCCGCCGATGATCAGGACACGGCCGTCGCCGAGCCGGACCGCAGCCTGGCCCTGGCGAGCCATGGTCATCGCCGGGCCGGGCCTAAGCGTGGCCGGCGCCATCGGCCGCGGGCTGGCCGTCGGAGTCGGGCTCGGGGTCGGGCTCAGGCTGGCGGTCGAGATAAGTGACGGCGTAGCCTGCAGCGTGCTGCTCGGGCTGGCAGTCGGGCTGGGTGTGGCCGAACTCGAGCAGGCGACCACAGCCAGCAGCAGAGAGAAGAACGAGCCCGTTCGGGCCAGACCTCCGGTTCGCACCCTCTCCACCCCCATCATCGATGTCGCGGTCGCATCATTGACTCCCCGCCCACCGCTCTTGTTGTGCGGCCGGCAGGCGCCCTTCCGTGGACGGCCAGTCCGCGGTCTGGGAGCCGCCCGATGAAACCATGATGGACTTCTCCAACATGGAAATGTGCGCCAGGACGAGCCGCGGACCGAAGGCACATAAGCGCCAGCGAAGCGGTGTCTGGCAACCTTCCCGGATGCTTCCCTCCTCTGTCGCCGACCGCCTCGACCGGCTCGCGCCGGACCAACGCGCGGCCGCCACTGCCCCACCTGGTCCGGTTCTTTGCGTGGCCCCTGCGGGGAGTGGCAAGACGACTACTCTCGTTGCCCGGATCGCGTGGCTGGTGGCCACCGGTGCGGATCCCGCGGCCATCACCGCGGTCACGTTCAACAAGCGGGCCGCGGACGAGATGGCATCGCGCGTGGACGCGGCGCTGGAGCCGTTGGGACTGGCCGCCGGTTCGGTCCGCGTGAAGACATTCCACGCCCTGGGGCGCGAGATCCTCGCCGACGGCGGCGAAAGCGTGGAGCCGTTGCTGGACCGCGAGGCCGTCCTGCGCGACATGTGGCCGGACATCACGGCGGGCGCCATCCGCCGACTCGACGACGCGTTCAGCCGGCTCAAGCTCGAGGTCGGCGTCACCTCTCGTGAGGTGGCGACGGACCCGGATCCCGGCCCGATCGCCCGCGCCTTCCTCGCATATGAGCAGGCGATCGAGGACGCCGGCGGGCTCGACTTCGATGACCTGGTCGCGCGGTCGCTTAGGGTGCTGGAGGCTCGGCCGGCCTTGCTCCGGCGCTGGCGGGCGAACTGCGAGCACTTGCTCGTCGATGAGACTCAGGATGTCGACCGATCGCAGCTTCGGCTCGCGATGCTGCTGGCCGCGCCGGCGAACCAGATCTTCCTCGTCGGCGATGACGACCAAACCATCTATGGCTGGCGGTTGGCCGACGTCAGGCGAGTGTTACGGCTGGCCGAGGCGTTACCCGGCCTTCGTCGAATCGACTTGACCGTCAACTACCGCTGCCCGCCGCCCGTCGTCGAGCGGGCCGTCCGATTGGTGGCCCATAACCAGGAGCGGTTCGTCAAACAGATCGAGCCCGGCCCGATCGCCACCGGCCGGCTGGTTCTCGCCCCGGATAGCTCGGACGAAACGATCCGGATCAGGCGTGTGATTGAAAGCTGGCGTGATGACGGCGGCACGCGAGCAATCCTGGCCCGCACAAACGCGGAATTGCTCTCTGCCGCAGTAGTGGCTCTGGACCTGGGCCTGCCATTTCGGGCACCTCGTCTCAAGCTCTTCTCTGAGGACCGGCGCGTCGATGCCTTTCTCGAGGAAGCGGCCGCTCAGCAGGCGACGACGGGCGGAGTGGCAGGAGCCACGGAGCAGCCACTCCTGGCCCTGCTCACTGCCCTCGCTCGATCCGGCTACGAGCCGTCCGTCGCGCCGCCGACACCTCTGCCTCACGCCCGCCCCGGGGCTTGGGATGAAGGCCCTGGCGCCGAAGAACAACTCCCCGTTGAATCGGGCGAGCTGCTCGCGGCACTGGTCGGCTGGGCGGCGCCGTACCGGACACTCGCGGAACTGACTGCAGCCCTGGCGAAGCACCGTGCCCGCCTCACGGAACTCCGTCGCGACGATGCGCTCCTCACGCTGGCGACCGCCCATTCCACGAAAGGCCTCGAGTTCGATCACGTCGCCGTCATCGGGCTCGACGCCGGACGCTTCCCATCGGCCCGGTCGCTCCGCGACGCGCCCGAACCAGAGCGAACCCTGGAAGAGGAACGCAGGCTGGCCTACGTCGCCTGGACTCGAGCCCGTCGTTCTCTAACGCTCCTATACGACCCGGCTTCTCCATCGCAGTTCCTTCTCGAGGCCTTCAGCGACTCTGAGCTGGGCCTCGACGAGCCGGGCCGGTGACGTCAGGGTTCCTGCCCCACACGGCTATTCACGAAGCGATCGTGCAGGCCCTGCCATTGGCGATTGTTCTGGGTTGAGTACTGCAGGTAGAACATCCACAAAGTCGCCACGAAAAGTACAGGCGTGCGAGCGGCCTGCGGAACGATCGTGACGAGGGCGATGGGCCCCTGGACGATCGTCCATCTCAGGAAGGAATCCATCCAGCCGAGTGCCTTTCCAGTGGTGGCGTCCGCGACCTCGAGATGCAACAGCCGCTGGCAGATCGTGCCTCTCCAGAGGGCCCATCCAGGCACGAAGTAGACGATCTGCAAGACGCCACCAAGCAGCCCCATGAGGATTGACGTCCTCTCATCCAGGATTATTGGTGACGAGTCCGCCGGGCTGGCGGATTTCAGCACAGTGACGAGGAGAATCGCTTCTATCAAGCTGAAGACCGTGAAGATCACCACGGAATCCATGAGGTATGCGGCAGTACGCCGGCCCATCGTGGCTCCCCGCAGCCTGCTGGGCGTATCCGTCCCGCCTTTTGAGCGCGCCCACAACGGGGCGTGATCCACTTCTTGAACGATCGGCGGGGCCGGTGGGGCCGGTGGGCCGTAAGGCCCGTCGGGGACATCGGACGCCGCGTCGGCCGATTGGTTTGCGGGGGGCCACGCCCCGGCTGTGTATCCAGGTATCGGGCCGGCCGAATAGACGAACCCGTGGTTCACCGGGGCCCGACCCACAACCTGCGAGCCCGCGGCTATGTCATGCAATCCCTGACGTGTGGAACTGGACGCGGTCCACACCAAGAGCACAACGGGCCAAACGATGAACGCCAGGATCGCCACCAGGATCGGTCCGGCCCAAGACGACAGCCACGTCTCGGCGGCGCCTCCCGGCTGCGGATTTGCGATCTCCGACCACGGCACGGAACTCTCCAGAGCCATGATGCTGTACAGGAACCCGGCTGCACCGGCCATAGGGATACCGATGCACAAGACCGATCGGAGGAGGGCCCGTCGCCAGTTCAGGTTCCTGCCGGTCGCGGCGTCGCCGACCTGGAGCGACAGCATCCGCTGCCCCGGCAAGCCGCGGAAGCGAGCGATCAGAACCGTGACGTAGACGACATTCACCAGGACCAGCAAGGCGGCAAAGACCGCCAGCAACGGAAGGTTCGCTACATAGGGCGCAACCGTGGGGACGGCCAGAGGAGCAGTCTGGAGTTGACTCTCCGCCGCAGGGTTGATCCCGATCGCGCCGGCGGCCGCGGCCAACAAGACCATGCCGAACGAGATCAGGCCGATGATCACGCTGTCGATCAGCCAGGCCCCAAACCGCACCAGCACGCCGGCCAGGCGTAACCCGGGCGGCAACGTTGACTCGGGACTGATTGGAGGCCAACCTGGAGGGCCGGTCATCTCTCCGCGGCGTCCCGGGCCAGGAGCTTCATGAGACGGTCCAGATCAACGAGGAAGGGCTCGGTGAGATCGGCCGGGAGATACTCGCGGATCGAGTCCTTGGCTCCGTATGCGGCGCGGGCTCGGAGGCCGACGACACGGAGTTCCTTGAGCCCGGCATCTCGAAGTTGCTCGGGGACCGGCGCCAGAAGGTTCACCCAACGTTGCAAACCGAGATCCGTGGCGCGGTCGAGCAGTTTGTCGGCCGCACGGGCAGCTCTCAGGGCAGCTTCGTCGATTGCCGGTCGCTCGTGTCGGGCCGGCTCGAGTGCTCGGACCACGTCAGGCGAGGTAGCGCTGCGGTTCCGGAGCTGCAGGCTCGTGTGTCACACCCACCATCAGAGGCAATCGCTTGCGCTCGGAGCCGTCGATGGTGATACGAACCGCATGCTCACCGACGCTCGTGAGTGACATGTTCCACAGATCAATGGCGATCGTAATGACCACATCGCTGGCGTCTGGGGGTCCATGCGCCACAACCGTTCCGTTGGCGGTCGTGACCTGAGCGCCGTCCGGGGCCGTCATGATGAAACCCAACTCGTGCTCTCGGTTTCTCTCCACCGAGGTCAGTCGCAGCCCAACAACCAGGGCCAGGTGGGGGTGCACGAACGGCAGCGACGACCCGTTCAGCCTGCTGACGCCGCCTCCCAGCACGTGGAACTTGGAGCCGGGCTGAACCTCAGCCGCATCCGCCAGAAACGCATATTCAATCTCGGGCATGGGGCCATCCTAGCCGACCGAGGCCGCGGGCGCCCGGCCCCTTCCTCACGCCGGGATTATCTCCACAGGAGTCCGATCGGCGCGATGAGCCACGCGCCCGGCCGACTCCGCAAATGTGACTTCCGACAACGGAACAAGCGGCTCGCCGCGAAGCACCCGGGCGAGATATTCACCAGTGGCCGAAGCCGAAACCGCTGCCACATCCTCGGGCGTGCCCTCGGCAATTACATAGCCGCCACGCTCTCCGCCCTCCGGCCCGAGGTCGACGATCCAGTCCGCCGTCTTGACCACGTCCAGGTTGTGCTCGATGACAACCACGGTGTTGCCTGTGTCGACGAGGCGATGCAGCACCTGGAGGAGCTTCTCCACGTCGGCCATGTGCAAGCCTGTCGTGGGCTCGTCCAGGACGTAGATCGTCCGGCCGGTCGCCCGTTTGGAGAGTTCGGTCGCCAGCTTGACTCGCTGAGCTTCGCCCCCGGACAGTGTCGTGGCAGGCTGGCCGAGGTGGACGTAACCCAAACCAACGTCGAACAGCGTCTGCAGTTTGGCCTTGACGCTCGGGACGGGCGCGTAGAAGGCGAGGGCTTCTTCGATGGTCATCTCCAGGACATCGGCGATCGAGCGACCCTTGTAGTGGATCTCCAGCGCCTCGCGGTTGTAGCGCTTGCCCTTGCAGATCTCGCAGGTGACGTAGACGTCGGGCAGGAATTGCATCTCGATCTTGAGGATGCCGTCGCCTTTGCAGTGCTCGCACCGGCCGCCCTTGACATTGAAGCTGAACCGGCCGGGCAGGTAGCCCCGCACCCTTGCTTCCTGCGTCCCCGCGAACAGCTCGCGGATTGGGGCAAAGAGTCCGGTGTAGGTGGCCGGGTTGGATCGAGGCGTCCGGCCGATTGGGCTCTGGTCTATGTCGATGACCTTGTCCAGGGCATCGATGCCGAGGATGGAATCATGGGCCCCCGGCTTGTCGCGGGCGCCACTCAGATTCCGTGCCAAGGCCCGGAAGAGGATGTCCGAGACGAGCGTGCTCTTGCCCGAACCCGACACTCCGGTCACGGCGACGAAACAACCCAGCGGAAACGCGACGTTGACGTTCTTGAGGTTGTGCTCACGGGCCCCTCGAACGACGAGCGAACTGCCGTTGCCACGACGGCGCGTCGCAGGCACGGGCACCATTTGCTCGCCCCGGAGGTAGGCACCGGTGAGCGAACGTGGCTCGGCCAGGATCATCTCGAGAGGACCCGAGGCGATGATCTCCCCGCCGTGCTCCCCCGCCCCGGGCCCGATGTCGACCACCCAGTCGGCGGTTCGGATCGTCTCCTCGTCGTGCTCGACAACAAGAACCGTGTTGCCCAGGTCTCTCAGGCGCGTCAGTGTCGCGATCAGCTTGGCGTTGTCTCTTTGGTGCAAACCGATCGAAGGCTCGTCCAGGATGTACAAGACGCCCATCAGGCTCGACCCGATCTGAGTGGCCAGCCGGATCCGCTGCGCTTCGCCGCCGGAGAGCGTCTGGCTGGTTCGATCGAGGGTGAGGTAGTCCAGCCCGACGTCGATGAGGAAGCCGAGACGAGACGAGACCTCCTTGAGAACCTGCCGCGCGATCATCGTCTCACGCTCGGTCAGCTTGGCCGGGAGTTGCGTCATCCACTCGCAAGCCGAGGTTATCGAAAGCGTGGAGACATCCCAGATGTTCCGGCCGTCCACGGTCACGGCCAGGATCTCGGGCTTGAGCCGCTTGCCGTCGCAGGTTGGGCACGGCCGGCCGACCATGTACCGCTCCAGCTCTGACTTGATGAACTCCGACTCGGTCTCGCGGAAGCGGCGCTCCAGGTTCCCGATGATGCCCTCGAATGTGGCCCCGTATGTGTTCTCACCGCGATCGTGCCGATAACCGATCACGACTCGCTCGCCGCGCCCGGCGTACAGGATGTACTCGAGAGCCTCGGGCGGGAGGTCCTTAACCGGGGCGTTGAAATCCCAGCCGTGCTCGTGGCAAACGGCCTCGATTATCTTGCCGTGCCAGGAGCCCTCCATCGGCAGACGCGACCACGGAACCAGCGCACCCTTGGCCAGTGAGAGGTTCTTGTTGGGAATTACCCGCTCCGGATCTATCTCCAGCCGGCTCCCTATGCCGGTGCAGTCTGGGCAGGCGCCGTGAGGCGAGTTGAAACTGAAGCTGCGAGGCTCGAGCTCATCGACGGTGGTCCCGTCATAAGGGCAGCTGTACTGCTCGCTGTAGCGGCGCTCCTCGAACTGCGGCGGTTCTCCATCGCGCGGCACAGGAGCGATCAGGACGACGCCCTCCCCGAGTCGTAGGGCTGTCTCCACGGAGTCGGCCAGGCGGGCCGCATCTGGACGTTCGGCCGCGACAGCGTCCAGGCCGGCGGTGGAACCGGTGGCTGGGCCGGTGGTATTGCCGCCGCCGTCGGCCTCGGAGTCGCCGCCGTGGCGGACGATGAATCGATCAACCACCACTTCAATCGAGTGGCGTTTGTATTTATCCAGCGGCCGTGTCTCGGCGAGATCCATCTGCTCGCCGTCCACCCGGATGCGAGCGAACCCCCCGCGCCGGATCT
>Ga0302321_100003632_pt1 | contig 13244 bp, 19 predicted proteins | sample Fen_T0_1_FD_202505 | JGI IMG/M metagenome (GOLD analysis project Ga0302321, IMG submission 202505) | Peat permafrost microbial communities from Stordalen Mire near Abisko, Sweden - Fen_T0_1 | ecosystem: Environmental > Terrestrial > Soil > Wetlands > Permafrost | place: Sweden: Abisko...
TTACATATTTCTTTTTTTACTTTTACTTTAGTAAGTGAGAGCAGGAATTCTTTATGTAAAAAACAAACGCTATATTAATAGAAAATACATGAAAATCCTGCTCTACAACGAGCAGGATTTTTTTTTTACTACAAATTAAGAACAAATGAAAAGAGTAGCCATTCAGGGTGTAAGTGGGGCTTTCCACGAGATTGCAGCAAGAGAGTTTTTTCAAGGTGAGGAAATAGATATACTTCCATGCAACACCTTTAAGGAATTGTTTCAATCGCTGGCCGACGATGATTCGTTGCTGGGTATTGTTGCTATCGAAAATACCATTGCCGGTAGTTTGTTGCAAAACCACAATTTGCTCCGCGAAAGTGGCTGTATGATTATAGGTGAACATAAATTACGTATCGAACATAATCTGGCAGTATTGCCGGGACAGAAGATCGAAGATATTGATGAGGTGTACTCGCATCCGATAGCTCTAATGCAATGCGAGGATTTTTTGGATGAGCACAGACATATTAAGGCTATTGAAAGCGAAGATACGGCTTTGTCTGCCAAAGATATTGCTGATAATAAATTAACCCGTCGAGGTGCTATTTGTAGTGCGTTGGCTGCCGAAAAATATGGCTTGGAAATAATAGCAAAAGGAATTGAAACGAATAAGCGCAATTTTACCCGGTTCTTGATTATTGCTGAGCCCAAGTTGGCTGAACAATTGACGAATGGTGTAGAATTGAATAAATCATCATTGGTATTCACCTTGCCTCATGAAGAGGGAAGTTTAGCAAAGGTACTTTCTATATTGTCCTTTTACCATGTCAATCTGACTAAAATCCAATCATTGCCTATTATTGGCGAAGAGTGGAAATATCAATTCTATATCAATCTTACATTTAATGATTATACCCGATATCGTCAATCGCTGGAAGCCATTATTCCATTGACCAAAGATTTTCAAATATTAGGTGAATACAAAGAAGCGGCAACACCAGTCGCTTAATTGAAGAAGTAAATAATTACGAAGTAAAAATGAATATACAACCAGCCAATCGCCTGAATTCCGTATCGGAATACTATTTCTCCGCCAAGTTGCGCGAGGTAGGCGAAATGAATGCAGCAGGAAAAAATGTTATCAATCTGGGTATTGGTAATCCTGATCTGCCACCATCCGAACAAACTATTGCAGCGCTTGCTGCCGAAGCTCAAAAACCAAATACGCATGGCTATCAAAGCTATGTTGGTATCCCCGAACTGCGTAATGGATTTGCTCAATGGTATAAAAAATGGTACGATGTGGAGTTGAATCCTGCTACTGAAATACAACCCTTAATCGGGTCTAAAGAGGGTATTTTACATATTACTCTGGCTTTTGTCAATCCGGGCGATAGTGTTTTAGTGCCAAACCCGGGTTATCCAACCTATACTTCGGCAAGCCGAATTTGCGAAGCCAATATTGTTTCGTACGATTTAGACGAAAACAATAACTGGGAACCAGATTTCGAGGCCTTAGAACAAATGGACCTGAGCAGTGTTAAACTTATGTGGGTCAATTATCCAAACATGCCAACAGGTGCTAATGCTTCAATAGAATTATATGAAAAATTGGTGGCTTTTGGAAAAAAACACAGTATCGTAATTTGTAACGATAATCCATATAGTTTTATTCTGAATGATGAAAAACTGAGTATTTTATCGGTTGAAGGTGCTAAAGATATTTGTATTGAAATGAATTCCATGAGCAAATCGCACAATATGGCAGGTTGGCGTATGGCTATGCTGGCCACCAATGCTGAGTTTGTACAGTGGATATTGAAAGTAAAATCGAATGTCGATTCGGGTATGTTTCGACCAATGATGGTGGCAGCTGTTGCGGCTCTTCAAAATTCGGAGGAGTGGCATGCCGAAATAAATAAAGTGTACACTCGTCGTAGAGTGATAGCTTTTAAAATAATGGATGCGCTCAATTGTGTATACAATGCTAAACAGGTAGGTATGTTTCTTTGGGCAAAAATTCCTGACAGGTATAAAGATTCAGGCGAACTTGCTGATGAAATCCTTTACGGGAAAAACGTGTTTATCACCCCGGGATTCATTTTTGGAGATAGAGGAAACCGATATGTGCGTATTTCACTTTGCTGTCCCGAACCAATGTTAGAAGAAGCATTGAATAGAATATAACAACACAATAAATAGAATAAGAAATATAATAAATAAAAATAGTTTACTGATAATAGTCTTTCGAAGTCTTTATCTGGAAACTGATAACTAAAAAAATATGGAACTCGAATCAATTTTATTACCCGGAGTTGACACAAAACGTCCTCTGGTGATAGCTGGCCCGTGTAGTGCGGAAACCGAAGAACAAGTAATGCAAACGGCGAAAGAACTTTCTGCTCGTGGAATTAAAATTTTCCGTGCAGGAATATGGAAACCGCGTACTAAACCGGGTGGTTTCGAAGGCGTTGGAGCTGAAGGTTTACCCTGGTTGGAACGGGTGCAAAAGGAATTCGGTATGTATACGGCCGTAGAAGTTGCTACTGCAAAGCACGTTCGCGAATGCTTGGCTCACAATGTAGATATTCTTTGGATCGGTGCCCGTACTTCGGCAAATCCATTTGCAGTGCAGGAAATTGCTGATGCTTTGGAAGGAATTGATATTCCGGTATTGATTAAAAACCCGGTAAATCCCGATTTGGATTTATGGATTGGTGCTATTGAGCGTATTTATAATGCTGGTATTCGTAGGATTGGAGCTATTCACCGTGGTTTTAGTACTTCTGATAAAAAGATTTATCGCAATTTACCACAATGGCATCTTCCTATCGAGTTGCACCGTCAATTGCCTAACTTGCCTATTATTTGCGACCCAAGTCATATTGGTGGAAAACGCGAATTGATTGCACCTCTTTGTCAGCAAGCCATGGACTTGAACTTTGATGGATTGATTATTGAATCGCACTGTCATCCTGAAAAAGCCTGGAGTGATGCAGCACAACAAGTTACACCGGCTGTTCTTGATTTTATCCTGAATACCATCGTTATTCGCGACATGACGCAAAGTACCGAAAGTCTGACTGCTTTACGTCGTCAAATTGATGAACTGGATGATAGTTTGTTGGAATTATTGGCTCGTCGTATGCGTATATCTAACGAAATAGGTACTTACAAAAAAGAACATAACATGCCTATTTTGCAAGCGCAACGATATGACGAGATTTTGCAAAATCGTGTTTCGCAGGCCGAAAAAATGGGTATGGATGGTGAATTTATGAAAACAGTACTGGTAGCTATTCACGAAGAGTCGGTTCGTCATCAACAAGAAATAATGAAACAATAGTATAGTTGTTTCCTACAAAAAAAATCCCGTCGATTAATATATCGGCGGGATTTTTCTTTGTAATTGCAGGTCGTTTCTTATTTTACTACAGGAGGTTCTGGTGCATGTTCAGGAGCTTGTCCGCCTCTGTGTTTCATTTTTTCAAAACGGTCGGCACGTGTTGCTTGAAGTTTCTGGAACTTTTCGGCTCCAATGATTTTTTGCAGTTCGGCGTCCTGTGATTTGCGTTCGGCTTCAAATTTCGCTTTCATTTCTTCTCGCGTTTTTTTCATCTCAGCTTGCTTTTTCAAGCGGTTGGCATCTTGCGATTCAAACAATGCTTTTACTTTCGCTTTTTCGACATCCGTCAAATTCAGTTGCTTTGCCAGTCGATCGGCTCTCATTTCGGCAGTAGGTTGCGGTTTATCACCTCGGCGAAATTCTTTTTTCGGACCTCTTTCGCCTTTTGGTGGCATCTGATCCTGAGCAGTTGCACTTACTGCGAACATAAATGCTAAAGCCATTACTAACATTCCATACTTTTTCATACTTCGTTTTTTTTAATTGTTATTCATTCTCTTCTGGCGGCGTTCCGCTTGTAGTTTTTGGAAGGCTTCAAATTTTTCTTTTCCAATAACTGCTAATAAATCTGCATCTTGTGCATCGCGTAGTGCTTTGAATTTTTCTCTGAAATCGGGGCTGTCTCTGCTTACTTCAGTTCTGAATTTAGTGAAGAGAGCATCGTTCTTTTCATAAACTGCTTCAACTTTTGCTTTTTCGGCATCTGTTAGACTTACATCTTTACCCAAATTTTCAGCTCGTTCTTTGGCCGAAAGTTGTTGTCTCATTCCAAATTGTCCCTGAGGTGGTGTTTGTTGCTGTGCCGTAGCAGTCATGCTGAAAATGAATACGGAAGCCAAAATTAATTTTAAATACTTTTTCATGCTGTTTTTTTTAAGGTGAATTTTTATTTTTACTATGCTTCTTTGACTGTGCAGGTTGTAAAGAGTTTAATTCTTTGTCAAATAATTTTAATATATTAACCTTTAGCCAATTGTCGCGTTATTTTAAGGTCACTTTATAAGATACAATGGAATTAGTTGAAACAAAAAAAATCCATTATTGAAACAGCTTTTCAGTAGTTTCAATAATGGAATCCAGATTGTATAGAGGTAAATATGAATGTTTATTTTTTCAATAAAACGTCCGTTATTGCTTGCTTAAATGCATCTTTTGGTAAAGCTCCCTGTGCCATTTGTGGAGCACCTGTCATTGGGCAGAATAAAATGGTAGGAATGCTGCGAATGCCAAATGCTGCAGCCAGCTCCTGTTCTTCTTCTGTGTTTATTTTGTAGATGTAGATTTGGCCATCGTATTCTTTGGCTAAGTCTTCCAAAATAGGTGCAATTGTTTTGCAAGGTCCGCACCATGAGGCGTAGAAATCGATAATACAAGGCTTGTCGCCTAAATATTTCCATTCTGTAGGGTTGGCTTCATAATTTGCTACTTTTGATAAAAATTCTGCTTTGGTTAAGTGAATTGTTCCCATTTTTTTTTATTTCTTTTTGTTGATTTATTTCTTCTGATTTCTTTTCGTTATTTTTCCCGGCGCATGCCGAAAAGGTAAAGGCAAGCAATACACTTGCAAAAACGATCTTTTTCATATAATGTTTTTGAATGTTTTATATTTTATAATTTTTTTAGAGAGCGCAGCCCCAGATAGAAGGGTCGTCGTGCGCTGTTTCCTGATTGATGTCCGATAACGAAAACCCCAACTCAGTAAGGGTTTTGGAAATGTTGTCGCGCGTAACTTCATCGGTGTGAGAAACTACTATTTTACCGTCTATTCTGTTCAGCTCAGCTCCGAAAATGCCTTGCAATCCACCTAAGGTTTTAAGTGCCTGATTGTTGCAAGTTATGCATTCCGAAGTGGATATTAAAAATGTACTTTCCATCTTAATCTTGTTTTTTAGGTTCGTATTTTTCAGTTTTAATTACAGGACTGTTTGTTTTGTTGTAATTCGTGGCACAACTTCCACCCGGGCAACTTATATTGAATATTGCCTGTGTCGATAGCACTAATGCACCGAATAAATAGATCGATTCCCTGTTGTAGTAGTACGAAATGCTCAGGAAAATCGCCAGAACAATCCGGATTGTTCTGGCAATATTCCAGTCAGATAAGTATTTTTTAATCAATTTCATGTTTCCTCTTTTTAAAAATATCTGAGAATAAATAGCCGAGTACTGCCCCATAAATAATGCTAATGTATGGATTGGAAGTGATAGGGCAGGTGCCGCTCGCGCAGCCTATAAAATAGTAGTAGCTAAAGCCCCCGATACCACCCACTAAAATGGCTATGATTTTTATGATGTGCTTTTTGAAAAACTCTTTCATATTGTTTTGCTTTTTTTTAGACGCAATTGCAAGTGCGTATGCACTCTATAATTTGAACTATTTGTTTGTTCTTAAGCGAGTAGTAACAGTTTTTGCCCTCTTTTCTACAGTTCAAAATTCCTCTCGCCCGCATGTCGGTAAGGTGATGTGAAAGTAGCGATTGTTCGCATTGCAGTTGTTCTACCAGTTGCGATACGTTGAGCTCTTCTTGTTCTGATAATAGCGAAATTACACACAAGCGGGTGCCGTTCGAAATTGCTCTGAGGGTGTACGCTGCGTCGTTCATTTTGTTTATATCCATTTCTTTCTGTGCGTTTTAAAAACTTGTGCAAATATATGAACATGTATTCATATAAACAAAATAATTAATGTTTTTTAGAGAAATAAGTTTCAAAAAATGAAATGTAGAAAAAATAGGATATATTACAGACTATTTTAGCGTCAGTTTTTGAAGAATTAAGTATCTTTGTGTGCAAAAAAATAAAACGATGAGTCATTCGATTACAAAGATATGTGAGGATTTTATTTCGGAATTAAATTTAGCCATTGGTGAGCGACCGGCGGATAGTATTTTTATTCTAACTGATGAAACAACCCGTAAGCTCTGTTTGCCTAAATTAATGGACTTAGAGAAACTAAAGAGATGCCGCGTTGTTAGTATTCCTAGTGGTGATAAAACTAAAAATATTGACTCGGCTGTTGTAATTTGGAAATTTTTGAGCGAAAATGGTGCTACCCGTAAATCGTTGTTGATTAATGTTGGAGGAGGAGTAGTGACCGATATTGGCGGTTTTGCAGCTTCTACATTTAAACGTGGAATTTCGTATGTCAATGTTTCTACTACATTGCTTGGTGCAGTTGATGCTGCCACCGGTGGAAAAACGGGGATTAATTTTCTTGGTTTGAAAAATGAAATAGGTGTTTTTGCACCGGCCGAAGCGGTACTTATTGATGTGGATTTCTTTAAAACGCTTGATGCTGAGAATCTTCGGTCGGGATATGCTGAAATGATAAAACATGCTCTTATCGACACCAAAGAGGAGTGGGCAAGCGTGTTGAAATATGATATTGATAAATTTGATTTGGACGAGTTACGTCCTTTGCTTTTGAATAGTTTCAGGATAAAAGAGCGGATTGTGGAGCTAGATCCACACGAAGCTAATATTCGAAAAGCGTTGAATTTGGGTCATACCTTTGGTCATGCGTTCGAAAGTTGGTCGTACAAAATTGAAAGCCCTATTCTGCATGGATATGCTGTAATGTGGGGAATGTTGTGCGAATTATATTTGTCGCATATAAAGTTGGGTTTCCCTAAGGAAGAATTACTTCGGTTGAAGTATTTGATAAAAGAATACTACGGTTCGTTTGAGTTTCACTGTCAGCAATACGACCACTTGTTTGAGCTGATGACACACGATAAGAAAAACGAATCGAAAGAGATAAACTTCACTCTTTTGGCGGATGTTGGTGATATCCGCATCAATCAAACAGCAACAAAAGATGAAATCTTTGAATGCTTTGATTGGTTTAGAGAAGGTTGAAAGTTAATTTAGAAATATAAGATCTAGTCAGTAGACTTAAAAAACAGGCGTAAATAATAATTATGAAAAAAACTTTGATAATTGGAGCAAGCAGCAATCCCGAGCGTTATTCGTATTTGGCTGCCGAAAAACTATTGGCGTACGGACATGATATTGAAATGATAGGAAGACGTGCCGAAGTGGTTTTTGGAAAAACGATAGATACAGAAATGAAGGAATTTGAGGATATTGATACGGTGACAATGTACGTCTCCGATAAATTTCAACCTGAATATTATAAATATATAATTGCATTAAATCCGAATCGTGTCATTTTTAATCCTGGAACTGAGAACCCCGAATTTGAAGAATTATTGATACAAAATGATATTCACGTTGAAGAGGCGTGTACCTTGGTTTTGTTAGGCACGGGTCAATATTGATATTGATATGAAACTTAGATGTGCCAATAAATACATTGGTGCATTTTGAATGATAAATAATATAATTACTCAAGTACTTGTCAGCATTGGCTTGAAGCTTGTAACTTGTAACTGAATGAAAATAGCTTTAATAGGATATGGCAAAATGGGTAAAACCATTGAGCGAATTGCATTGGAACGTGGACATGAAATAGTGTCGGTAATTGATGTTGATAACTTGGATGATTTCGACTCGGCAGCATTTAAAAGTGCTGATGTGGCCATCGAATTTACTGTTCCGCAGGTGGCGTTGAGCAATTATCGCAGAGCATTCGCTTCGGGTGTGGCTGTGGTGTCGGGTACTACCGGTTGGTTGGATGAACTTCCTGCTTTGAAAAAAGAAATTGAAGAGGGTGGAAAAACTTTGTTTTGGTCGTCAAACTTCAGCATTGGTGTGAATATCTTCATGGCTGTAAATAAACATTTGGCTGCCATCATGAATCAATTTCCAAATTACAATGTGGAAATGACCGAAGTGCATCATACTCAAAAACTAGATGCGCCAAGTGGTACTGCTATTACTCTGGCTGAAGGTATTTTTGAAAATCTGGATCGGAAATCGGCCTGGACAAAGGAAATTGAAACTAAACCTTCTGAAATGGCCATAAAATCAATTCGCGAAGGGCAGGTGCCGGGTATTCATACTATTCGTTATGAATCGGAAGTGGATTCAATTGAAATTACTCACGATGCAAAAAGCCGCGAAGGTTTTGCGTTAGGTGCTGTTGTTGCTGCCGAATTTACTGCGGGTAAGAAAGGTCTTTTGGGAATGCAGGATTTACTAAAGTTTTAATATTGATACTATTATCCGGGCTAATATGCTGCAAAACTGAGTTTTACTGTTATTAAGCTTAAATGGATAAATATATTAAATATACACAACAATTATAAAATCCAGTACTATGTATTGCATAGTACTGGATTCATTGCTATATTTGTGTCGTTAACAAGAAATTGACTTCACAGTTTATATAAAAAAACATGGATACAGAAAAAGACTTCTCGCGTTTCAATAAACCTCTCAAACAATGGATTAAGGCCGGTATATGGAGCCTTATTTATGTTTTATTCGTAGTTTGGGTAGGTAATCTTTGGTGGCTTTTGCTTTTGCCAGTCATCTTTGATGCGTTTATAACTCACTTTATTCCATGGACTTGGTGGAAGAAAACGAAAAATAAATCTTTGCTGGCATTTTTTGGCTGGGTGGATGCGATTGTTTTTGCTTTAGTGGCGGTGTATTTTATCAATACGTTTTTGTTTCAAAACTACCAAATTCCAAGTTCTTCGCTCGAAAAAAGTTTGTTGGTAGGCGATTTCCTGTTTGTAAGCAAGGCTAGTTATGGACCGAGAGTTCCCAATACGCCACTTTCGTTTCCGTTGGTGCAGCATACCTTTCCACTGCTTAACTGCAAATCGTTTATTGAAAATCCACAATGGGACTATCATCGTTTGGCAGGCATGGACACTATCAAACATAATGATATCGTGGTGTTCAACTTCCCTGCAGGTGATACGGTAGCTGTAAATGTGCAGAATCCTGATTATTATTCGAGCTGTTACATGTATGGTCGTGATGCTGTAAATAATAATAAAAGTCAATATGGGGAAATTATATACCGTCCTGTTGACCGACGTGAAAACTACGTGAAACGTTGTGTGGCTGTTGCCGGTGATTGGATGCAGGTAAAGGCGAATCAGGTATATGTAAATAATAAACCTCAGGAAAAGATTCCGGGTATTCAGTTTAATTATTATGTGCAAACCGACGGAACACGCCTTACCGACGATTTGTTAGATAAATTGAACATTAGCGTTGACGATAGAAATATGTTGAATATTCAGCAAAATAACGATTTTACCACCCATCTTGGTGTTGATGCTTCGTTACCTATTTATCATTTCCCGTTGAATGAAGAAACCTATGCTAAATTGAAGGAGGTTAAAGGCGTGTTGAAGATGATAATTGAACCTGCTTTTGTGGCAGGTGATGTGTTTCCGTTAGGTGGACATAAAAAATGGGACAGAGATAATTATGGCCCGATTTGGGTGCCCAGAAAAGGAGCTAAGTTGCTGTTGAATACCTATAATTTGCCTATCTATGAACGCATAATTTCGGTTTATGAACATAATAAGCTGGAAGTAAAAGGTAAAGAAATTTATATCAATGGTAGACTTACTACGACTTATCAATTTAGGATGGATTATTACTGGATGATGGGTGATAACCGTCATAATTCAGCCGATTCGCGTTTCTGGGGTTTTGTGCCCGAAGATCACGTGGTTGGTCGTCCGGTAATGGTTTGGTTGTCGTTGGATAAAGATAAAGGATGGTTTAGCGGAAAAATTCGTTGGAACAGGTTTTTTAAAAATGCTGAAAGATAAATATTCAGAGCTAATAAGCTAGGAGTAAGAGTAGAGAATGGAAAATATTTGTTTGACTTCGGCATATTTAGCTCCCGTAGAGTATTATTCTGCGTTGGCAAAAGCTGATACCGTTTTTCTGGAGCATTGCGAGTTTTACGAGAAGCAGTCGTATCGCAACCGATGCAATATTGCCGGCGCAAATGGGCAGTTAGCCCTGACTATTCCGGTTGAAAAATCGAAAGGGTCGCGAATGTTGACCCGCGATGTTCGCATCTCGGAGCATAGCGACTGGCAATTGCAACATTGGCGTTCGATAGAGTCGGCGTACAATTCAACGCCTTTCTTCGAATATTACAAAGATGATTTAATTCCGTTTTACGAGAAAAACTGGACATTTTTGTGGGATTTTAATACTGAAATCCAAACTAAATTGCTTGAGTTGTTAGACTTGCAGATTGATATTCAATTGACCAAAGAATATAAAGTCGATTTTGATGAAAATGTACAGGATGTAAGAAATAGCATTCATCCGAAGAAAGAAACTGATGTCGGATCATTTAACACCTATTATCAGGTTTTCGAACAACGATTTGGTTTTATTCCCAATCTGAGTAGTATAGATTTGCTCTTTAATATGGGAAATGAATCAATTTTGATTTTGATTTAACATAAATGAAATAATAAAACGCTACAATATGGAACAAATAGATTGGGGAAATATAGGATTCGGTTACATGAAAACCGATTTCAACATCCGTTGTAATTATAGCAATGGAGCATGGGGTCAATTGGAAGTTCACGAAAGCGAATTTTTGAGCTTGCATATGGCTGCCACCAGTTTACATTATGGTCAGGAATCGTTCGAAGGCTTGAAAGCTTTCCGCGGCAAGGATGGAAGAATTCGAATTTTTCGAATGAAAGACAATGCTTTGCGTATGCAGGATTCCAGCGAAGGTACTTTAATGGCTAAAGTTCCTGTCGAAGTTTTTGAAGAAGCAGTGTTGAAAGCTGTGAAATTAAATGAACGTTTTGTGCCCCCTTACGAGTCGGGTGCGTCTCTATATATACGTCCGGTGCTTTTTGGTAGCGGTCCACAGGTAGGAGTAAAGCCTTCTGAGGAATACATGTTTATTGTTTTTGTAACTCCTGTAGGCCCTTATTTTAAAGGTGGATTTCAAACTACTCCGTTTGTCATTATGCGTGAGTACGATCGTTCCGCACCGCTGGGTATGGGGAAATACAAGGTGGGTGGAAATTATGCAGCTAGCCTGGTGGCAGGACAAAAGGCGCATGAGCTAGGTTATTCTAATATATTTTATCTTGATGCAAGAGAGAAAAAGTACATTGATGAATGTGGTGCTGCAAACTTTTTTGGAATAAAAAATAACACTTATGTAACTCCTAAGTCAACTTCTATATTACCTTCAATAACCAACAAAAGCCTGATGGTTTTGGCTGCGGATTTGGGGCTAAAAGTGGAGCAAAGAGCTGTTCCTGTTGAAGAACTAGCTACTTTTGAAGAAGCGGGAGCTTGTGGTACTGCTGCTGTTATAAGTCCGATAGAACGAATTGACGATTATGATATGAAAATATCGTATGTATTTTCGCCAGATGGTAAACCGGGACCGATATCTGATAAATTGTATCATAAATTGCGCGGTATTCAGTACGGCGATGAGCCTGATACGCATGGTTGGGTTACGATAGTTGACTAGGGAGTAGATTTTCGGGATTATAGATTACAAAATTTACTTTCTAAGCACAGATAATGTCAGCACGAAAGAAGGAGAGAAATAATATTTTTGTACAGATGCATCCCCTTACTCGTTTGGGGATTAGTGTTGGGTTGGCTCTTTTTGCTTTTTTCATATTAAAAAATGACGAGATAAGCATTTTGCTTCGTGCGATGGTGTCCTGGATAGTATTCTCGCTCACATTCCTGATTTGTAGTTGGATTGTGATAGATCAGCGAACCGTTCCTCAAATAAGGAAGAAGGCTACTGAGGATGATGGGAGCGTAGCGTTTGTGTTTTTTATGGTCTTGATTTCATCTTTGTCGGGGCTACTTGCCGTATTGCTAATCGTTATTTCGAAGGACTCTACTATTCGTGAGAGTGTGTTATTTCTTCCTTCCTGCATTTTAGGGATACTTCTTTCGTGGGGAATGGTGCACACTATTTATGTGTTTCATTATGCACATGAGTATTACGATTCGAGAGATGAGGATGGCAACAAATACGTTGGAGGTTTGGTGTTCCCGGAAGAAAATGAGCCAGATTATCTCGATTTTGCCTATTACTCTTTCGGACTGGGCTGTACTTTTCAGGTCTCGGATGTAAATGTTACTTCACGAAAAATACGGAGGATAACCTTGTTTCATAGTTTGTTGTCTTTTGTTTTAAATACATTTGTAGTGGCTTTGACTATTAATCTGATCGCGGGGTTAAACTAGTTTTTTTGTAATTCAGAAACGTTGCTACAATAATAAATTCACATCAATAGAAAAAATATAATTCAATGATATTAAAATCCGATATTTTTCCAATAGGACAAGTTAATAAGCCACATGGCATAAATGGTGAAATGTCGTTTTCATTCTCTTCGGATGTGTTTGACAGAGAAGATGTGCCGTTTTTTATCTTTGAGATTCAGGGAATTTTCGTGCCTTTTTTCTTAGATGAATATCGATTTAAAGGCAGCACAACAGGCCTTTTGAAGCTAGAAGGTGTGATAAACGAAGAGCAAGCCCGATCATTTATGGGATTGACCATTTACTTGCCAAAATCCTTTCTGGAAAAAGTGGAGGATGAGGAAATTGAGCTCGACTATTTTGCAGGCTTTAGTTTGATTGATGTTGAAGCCGGATTGATAGGAATAATATCGGAGGTGGATAAGACAACTGATAATATTCTTTTTGTAATTCCTAAAAAGAATGACGAGTTGTTAATCCCTGCAGGTGAGGAGTATATACAGGAGATTGATCATGATAAAAAGATTATCTATGTAAAACTTCCTGAAGGTTTGCTGGATTTGTAGGCATTTAAAGGAGGCTGTTTCATTGAAGCGGCCCCCTTTTTTTGTGCGCCGAGCATGGCGAGTATATTTGACGGTTGAAGTCCGTTATGGGGGCTATCAGTTGCCAACCATTAGCTTAAGGCAAGGGTGTCCACCGC
>Ga0302321_100003633_pt1 | contig 13243 bp, 13 predicted proteins | sample Fen_T0_1_FD_202505 | JGI IMG/M metagenome (GOLD analysis project Ga0302321, IMG submission 202505) | Peat permafrost microbial communities from Stordalen Mire near Abisko, Sweden - Fen_T0_1 | ecosystem: Environmental > Terrestrial > Soil > Wetlands > Permafrost | place: Sweden: Abisko...
CGAGCTCTTCAGCGTGCTGCAGCACATCGCCCCGCCCGGCGTGGCGGACCCCACGGTGGTGCTGCTCACGCCCGGGCCGTACAACTCCGCCTACTTCGAGCACGTGTTCGCGGCTCGCCAGCTCGGCGCCGAGCTCGTGGAGGGACGCGACCTCGTGGTCGACGAGCACGTGGTGTACATGCGCACGACCAACGGGCTCGAGCGCGTCGACGTGATCTACCGTCGCATCGACGACAAGTACCTCGACTCGGTGGGCTTCCACTCCACGACGATGATCGGCGTGTCGGGCCTGCTCGCCGCGGTGCGCGCCGGCAACGTCGCCCTCGCCAACTCGATCGGCAACGGCGCCGCCGACGACAAGCTCGTGTACGCGTTCGTGCCCGACCTCATCCGCTACTACCTCGGCGAGGAGCCCATCCTCCCCAACGTGCCCACCTACCTCTTGTGGAACCCCGAGCAGCGGGCCGAGGCCCTCAGCCGGCTCCACGAGCTCGTGGTGAAGCCGGTGAGCGGTGCCGGCGGCTACGACGTGATCATCGGGCCGCGCGCCACCGAGCAGGAGCTCGACGACGTGCGCAAGCGGATCGAGGCCGACCCCCGCGGCTGGATCGCGCAGGAGGTGGTGTCACTGTCGCGCCACCCCACGCTGATCGACGGCGTGCCCCAGCCCCGCCACGTCGACCTCCGCCCGTTCGTCATCACCCGCGGCGACGACATCGAGGTCATCCCCGGCGGGCTCACCCGCGTCGCGCTGCGCGAGGGGTCGCTCATCGTGAACTCGTCACAGGGCGGCGGCTCGAAGGACACCTGGGTCCTCGTGGGCGACGGAGCCCGCTGATGCTGGCCCGCCTCGCCGAGGACCTCTACTGGGCCGGCCGCTACCTCGAGCGGCTCCAGCACACCGCGCGTGTGCTCGACGTCACCACCGAGAGCGTGTTCACCAGCCCGCGCGTCGACCAACGCGAGATCTGGGAGCGTGCGCTCGCCACGCTCGTGCTCGAGCACACCTTCGCGGATCGTCACGACACGCTCGACGGCACCACGGTGTCGGGCTTCTGCGTGATCGACACCGACAACCCGGGCTCGATCGCGTCGCTGATCCGCGCGCTGCGGGAGAACGTCCGCCGGGTGCGCGAGCTCGTGTCGTCGGAGCTGTGGGAGGCAGTCAACGACCTGTACCTCCGGTTCTTCGCCACCAACGTGAGACGCGACCTCGACGACCACCCGGCCCAGCTCTACGCGTTCGTGAAGAGCGCCGCTCAGGCCGTGATCGGCGTGGCCGTGGAGACGATGACGCGCGACGACGCGTCGCGCTTCTTCGAGCTCGGGATCCACATGGAGCGCGCCGGCACCACCACGCGCGTGCTCGGCACCCAGGCCGCCGCGCTCGAGATCCGCGGTAAGACCGGGCTGGAGGCCTGGGCGCCGGTGCTCCGCACCTGCGCGGCCCGGGAGGCGTTCGTGCGCACCGGCCGGCAGGCCGACGCCGCGGCGGTGGCCACGCTGCTGCTGTTCTCCCCCGTGTTCCCCCGCAGCGTGCGGTACTCGGTGTGCGTGGCCGACGACCACATCGGCCTCCTGCTCGACGAGGCCACCCACCACAACGTGCCGGGCGAGTCCGAGGAGCACCCGCTGGTGGCCCGACGGATGGGCCGGCTCCGAGGCCGGCTCGACTACGGCGACATCGGCGAGGTGATGACCACCGGGCTCGCGGCGACCGCGGTGTCGCTCGAGGCCGACCTGCGCTCGGTGCACAAGGCCATTGCGGAGCGGTTCTTCCACCACACCCCCGTCGGCGAGCTCCAGGTCCAGGAGCTCCGCAGCATGGAACCTGAGATGCGGTGAGGTTCGACATCCGCTACCACACCCGGTTCACGTACGACCCGGCGGTGTCCGAGTCGCACAACGAGCTGCGCGCGTGCCCGGTGACCGACGAGCACCAGCGCCTCGTGACGTACCGGGTGGGCGTCGCCCCGAACGCCCGACCGCTCTCGTTCACCGACTACTGGGGCACGCGCGTCGACGCGTTCGGCGTGCGCCTCCCCCACCGGGCGCTCGAGGTCGTCGCCGAGGCCACGGTGGAGACGAGCCCGCGGTCGCTCGTGGAGTCACACGCGGTGCTCGGTGGCCTGACCGACCCCGACTTCGTCGCGCGCCACCACGAGTTCCTCCAGGCGACGCGCCACACCGACTGGGACGACCACCTCCTCGAGCTCGCGACCGAGTGCGCCGAGGCGACCGGCCCCGACGTGATCAGCGTCGCGTTCGGGATGCACGACCTCGTCCGCGAGTCGTTGCGGTACGAGAAGGGCACGACCGAGGTCGGCACACCGCTCACGGACGTGTTCGCCGGAGGCGCGGGCGTCTGCCAGGACTTCGCCCACCTCGCGGTGGCACTGTGCCGGGCGGTGGGGCTGCCCGCCCGCTACGTCTCGGGCTACCTGTTCTCGGCCGACGACGCGACCGCGGAGCGCACCGACAAGCCCGTGGTGCACGTGCAGACCCACGCGTGGATCGAGGTCGCGGTGCCCGATGTCGGCTGGTTCCCGCTCGACCCCACCAACGGCCGCCAGGTCGGCGAGCTGCACGTGAAGGTCGGCCACGGCCGCGACTACGACGACGTGTGCCCGTTCCGGGGCGTGCACCAGGGCCACACCGAGGTGCAGCTCGAGGCCGCGGTCGAGATCCGCAAGGGCGAGGCGATGCTGCCCGGCGGCTTGTTCACCCTCATGGACTCGTGGAGCGACACCCCGGGCTCGCCGCTGCGGGTGACCCTCGGTGCACGCGCTCCGGTCACCATGCCCGCGCTCGAACAGGAACAGCAGCAGCAGCAACAGCAGCAGTGATCCACCCGCGGCGATAGCGTGCTGCGATGACGCTGCAGTTCGAACCGGACGGCCCCGGCCCACACCCCGGCCTCGTGCTGGGGATGGAGGCCACCGGGATCAACCACTTCATCCGCGACATCGGTGCGCAGCTCGCGGCACTCGGCTACGTGGTCGCGATCCCCGACTACTACCGCGGCGGCGGCCCGGCCGACCCCGAGGACTACGACGACATCGAAGCGATCATGCCGCACACGTTCGCGCTCGACTTCCCCCAGGCGGCGCGCGACCTGATCGCCGCCGCGGACGCGTTGCGGGCCCGCGACGACGTCGACGCCGAGCGGGTGGGCTACTGGGGCTATTGCACCGGTGCTTCCGTCGCCCTCCTTGCCGCCTGCCTCGACCGGCTGAGCGCGATCGCCGTCGCCTTCTACCCGAGCCAGCCCACGTTCGCCGAGCTCACTCCGCAGCGCCCGGCGCACCTGATCGACCTGCTGTGGCAGCTCACCTGCCCACTGCTGCTCGTCTACGGCGACCAGGACGTGATCATGTCGGCCGAGCAGCTCGCCGCCGTGCGCGACCGCCTCGAACGCGCGGGCGTCGACCACGAGGTGCGGGTGTACGCGGGAGCGGGCCACGCGTTCAGCGCGCCCACACCCACCTTCCACCACGCCGAGGCCGACGCCGCGTCGTGGGGGGACGCGGTGGAGTACCTGACCGCCCGCGTGCCACCATCACCGGCATGAAGGACGCGCCATGAAGGACACGCTGCAGGTCGGTCTCGAGCACACCACCACCCACACCGTCACCACCGACGGCGTCGCGCCGCACCTGTCGGTGCCGGTGCTCGCGACCCCCACGATGATCGGGATGATCGAGTACTGCTGCATGGACGCGACCCGTCCGTACGTCGAGGAGAACGAGGCGACGGTCGGCGCGCACGTGTGCGTGAGCCACGAGCGGCCCACGTTCGTCGACGAGGAGTACACGATCCACGTGGAGCTCACGAGCTTCGAGGGGCGGCGCCTCACCTTCGCCGTCGTTGTGGAGAACGACCGGGGCCGGGTGAGCACCGGGACGCACGAGCGGGGCGTCGTCGACTTCTCCCGGTTCGGATGACCGCCGGAGTGAGCCTCGGCGACGACCTCCGCGCGATCGCCGACCTGCTCGCCACGCGCGCGGTCGACGGCTCCACCACGGATGCCGTGACCGAGCACCTGGCCGCCGCCCGCGCCGTGCTGGAGGCCGCGCCCCCGGAACCGCACGCGTACACGCTCGACCCCACCGATCGCGGCGTCGCCGTCGCGCACCACGACCGCTTCGGGCCGGTGCGCGGTCTCGACAACGTCGTCGCACCGCCGCTGGTGTTCGGCGCGCCGGTGACGCGCGACGGCGTGTCGGTGGTGAACGCGGTCGCCCGGTGCGGGCCGCGCTACGAGGGGCCTCGGGGCCTCGTCCACGGCGGGATCCTGGCCGCCTGCTTCGACGAGGTGCTCGCGATCGCCCAGCGTGACGCCGGGTTCGCCGGGGTGACTCGGGAGCTGAACGTGCGCTACCGGAAGCCGGTCCGCATCGACGAGCCGCTCGTCTTCACGGCGTGGATCGAGCAGGACGACGGTCGCCGGGCACTCGGCCGGGCCGCCTGCCACGTGGGCGACGAGCTCCGCGCCGATGCGGCGGCCGAGTTCGCCAAACCCCGTTGACGTGCGTCCCTGAGCGTCGCTGACGGATTGACGTGCGCCCCTGAGCGTCGCTGACGGCGCGTCAGCGCAAGATCGTGACCGTTCTCGCCGACGCGCCCTGACGGACGAGTGCCTCGGCCACGAGCACGTCGAGGTCGTCGGGGTCGAGCACGCACGCGTCGCACGCCCCGTCGGGCCCGGCCACGTACTGCAACGTGAGGGACGTTCCGTCGGTGGCAACCACGTCGAGCCGTGCGCCGTCGCCCTCGAGCATCCGGTTGAACCGGTCCACCACGAACGCGGCGCCAGGCTCGAGGTCCACGGGCCCACCCTACGCGCGACGCTCAGGGACGCACGTCGCTTGATGAACGACGCTCAGGGACGCACGTCGGGCTGGGGTTACGGTGCGGGAGAGGAGTTCCTGGCCGACGAGCGCACGATCCCGGGGGTGGCGGAGCGGGCGGCGCAGCGCTTCGGGGACGACGACGCGCTCGTCGGCGAGGACGGCAGCGTCGTCCGGTTCGGCGCGCTCTGGTTCCTCGCCCGGCTCGGGGCGGCCGCGCTCGTCGACCAGGGAACGGAGCCGGGCGACAGGGTCGCGCTCCTCGCCGACAACTCGCCCGCGTGGGCGATCGCCAACCTCGCAATCCTCAGCGCGGGCGCGGCGGTGGTGCCCCTCAGCACCCGCTGGCGCGACGCCGAGGTCGACGAGGTCCTCGAGCGGGCGCGATGCCGCGTCGTCCTCCGGGCGGACGACGCTGCCGCACTCACACAGACGCGCCCGTCATCGGGTGCACGCGCGGAGATCGACCGACGCCTGCGCGCGTTGTCGGCCGACGACGTCAGCCACGTGCAGTTCACCGCGGGCACCACCGGCCGACCCAAGGGCGCGCTCCTCACCCACCGGGGCATGGTCTCCACGACGCAGGAGTGGGTGAAGATCGTCGGGTTGCGCCGCACGGATCGCTACCCCGTGATCAACCCTTGTTCGCACATCGGCGGCCACAAGACCGGGCTGCTCGCGTGCATGGTCGCCGGCGCAACCGCATACCCGATCGCCCGATTCGACCCGGCCGCGATCCGGGCCCTGATCACGCGCGACGCGATCTCGTTCCTCCAGGGGCCGCCCGCGATGTTCCAGGGCCTGCTCGACGCGATCGACACCAGCGCCACGAAGGCACCCGATTCGGTGCGGGTCGCGGTGACGGGTTCGGCCAACATCCCGCCCGCACTGGTGATGCGCGTGCAGCAAGCGCTGGGCCTCGACGCCGTGCACGCGGGCTACGGCCTCACCGAGGCCACCGGTGTGTGCACGATCACCCGGGCCGACGACCCGCTGGACCTCGTGACCCGAACCTCGGGCCGGCCGATCCCGGGGGTGGAGGTCCGCATCGTCGACCCCGACGACCCGACCGCCGCGCCCCTCCCGACCGGCGCCGAGGGCGAGATCCGGGTGCGGGGCGCCGGCGTGATGCAGGGGTACCTCGACGACCGTGCGGCCACCGCCCAGGTGATCGACGCCCACGGCTGGCTCGCGACCGGTGACGTCGGCGTGGTCGACGCCCAGGGCAACCTCGCCATCCGCGACCGCCTGAAGGACATGGTGATCGTGGGTGGGTTCAACGTGTACCCGGCCGAGATCGAGCGGGTGCTCGGCGAGCACCCCGCGGTCGCGCAGGTCGCAGTGGTGGGGATCCCCGACGCCGCGCTCGGCGAGGTGCCGGTGGCGTTCGTGGTGCCGGAGGCCAAGGCGGCGGCGCGCGACCTCGACCCCGACGCCGACGCCGACGCCGACGCGCTCATCGCCTTCCTGCGCGAGCGGCTCGCGTCCTACAAGGTGCCGCGCACCGTGTGGTTCGTCGACGAGCTCCCGCTCACTGCGGTGCCGAAGGTCGACAAGGTCGCGCTCGCGGCGCGGGCCCGTGAGCTCAGCGTGCCCGGCGGGCCCTGATCCACCGTTTGGCCGGAGCCGTCCAGGTGGCGAGCCGCGCCCACTGGTACGCCGCGCCGGCGGCGACCGCGCCAACCGGCCCCGGGCGGAGCCAGAGGGGAAGGGTCGCAGCATCGACGCGCGACGCCGAGGCCCCGGGGCGGGCAGCGCGGCCCACCACCTCGCGCATGCACCGGACGTAGGCGTTGCGCGAGTTCGCGCGCCACGCCTTCGGCATCCACGGCTTCGGCGTACCGAGTGAGTGGAGGAGGATCGTGGGAGTGGTGCCGATGCGGCATGCGAGTCGGTGCACGTCGTCGACGGTGACACCGCCGAACCGGGGATCGTGCACGAAGCCCGGGAAGCGCCGCACATGCTCGGGCGCCACCTCCGACATCAGGACCGCGTTCAGCGCGTCCTGGTCGGCGAGGCTGGTCGGCCCATCGAACGGGAGATCGCGCGCGACGCGCGACCCGTCGATGCCGACGCACAGCTCCCACCACCGGCTCAGCAGATCAGGATGGTGGTCCGTCGAGAAGAACACCGCGCCGGAGTTGACGTACGGCTCCCGCCGCAAGGGCGCACGCAGCGCGAACGTCTCGGTCCACTCGGCGAACCAGCGGGTCGACAACGGATCGGTCCCGACACACACGCTCCCAGCGGCCGCAGCCGCGACCACCTCGTCGAGCGGCCCGGTGACGATGACGTCGGAGTCCAAGTACCCGACCACGCCACGCGGATCGAAGTGGGTGCCGAACGGGCTGAGGAGCCAGGGGTGCCGCTCGTCGGTCCCGGGGAGCGTCACGAAGCGACAGACGCCGTCCAACGACCTCCGCTGGCGTTCGGTGAGACCGAGGTCGAGGACCGTCAGGACGTCCGTCACGCAACTCATCCGCAACGAACCGACCAGCGCGACCAGTCCCAGGAAGTGCCCTTCGCTCGTCATCGTGAACAGATGCACGGTTCACCCGACCCCGAAGAGGAACGCGCCCGTCCGGGGACGCTCGGGCGCGGCGTGCACGCGCGGCCGGAACCCCAGGGCGTACTCACGAACGAGGTGCAGTCCGGTCGCCTCGACGGTGCCGACCAGCTCCTGGCGGTTGAGCACCCAGCCAAGGTACTCGGTGTCGATCCCGTGGGTCTGCGTGCGCTGGAGCACGACGAACGACGGTGCGTGCAGCACGAACGGCACGTCCGTGAGGAGCAGGTACCGGTCGGTCGCGGCGGCGAGACGAGCGACAAGACCGGGCCAGTCGACCGCGTACTGCATCGCGCTGCTCGACATCGTGAGGTCGTAGCGGCTCGCGAAGGCGCAGTCCTCGTCCACGAAGCGCACCTCGGGAACGATCGGACGCGCTGCGTCCATGATCGTCGGGAGGTCGATGCACGTGTAGCCGAGCACGACGTCGTCGGGGAGCAGCGCCCGCGCCGCGAACGACGCGTAGCCGAAGCCACCGCCCCAGTCGAGCACGGCAACTCCATCCCGGCCGCGCGCCGCCCACAGCAGCGCGTGAGCGAGCACCAGCAGGGTGTTCTGGTCGACGGCGTTCGCGCCCACCGTCACCGCGGGCGTGAGGGGAACGGCCACCGGGCCCGTCCCCTCGGCCAGCGAGCGGAACTCGGGGAGCCGGTCGACGTACCGATGAACGACGGCGTCGACCTCCCACCCGCGCGGCACCGCACCCCCGGGCGTCGCCTGCCAGCCGTCGGGCACGTACTCCCATTCCCGCAGCCGGGGAACCCATCGTTCGGCGAGGACGCGCGCTCGCCGTTGCGCTTGCCGGCCCGCCCGCCGGAATCCCGCAATCACATCAACAACTCAACCACAGGTGCGAACTCGTCGAGGAAGCGCGCACTCACGGTCACGTACGAGATGCCGGTTGCATCCCGGAGGCGCAGCAGCTTGTCGGCCATGGCCCGAACGGGTCGAACGAGCACGTGGGGAGAGTCCGCCGCTTCCCCGCCCAACGCGACGACGACCTCGTCGTCCGCGGCGGCGAACACGCGTGTGTTGAGCACCAGCCCATCGAACCGGTCGCCCGCCGCGGCCCGCACCCAGCCGACCTTCTCGCGGGTGGCGGCGAGCGTGGCGTCGGCGCCCAGGCCGCCGGCCCCGCCGGCGCGGTTCGCGGTGACGATGCTCACGATGTCGGCCTCACGGGCCGCGAGCTCGAGCATCCGCCGGCCCCCGCCGCCGAGGAGGAACGGCATCCCCGGTCGCAGCGCGGCCCGCAACGCACGCACCACCTCGGCGAGGCGTGCGATCCGCACCCGCGCCGGATCGAACGGGATGCCGGTCTTCGCGTAGTCGGCCTCCTTCCACCCCGCGCCGAGGCCGAGCTCCACGCGATCCCGCGACAGCTCGTCGAGCGTGTCGATCTCGTTCGCCAGCACCGCGGGGTTGCGGAAGTCGACCGCGAGCACGGTGGTCGCGAGGCGGATTCGGTCGGTGAGCGCCGCCGCGTACCCGAGGGCCACGAGCGGCGCGAGCCGACCGTCGAGGTGGTCGGGCATCGAGAGGACGTCGTAGCCGTAGTCCTCGGCCCGGCGGGCCACGTCGGCCCAGGCCGGCTCGGTGGCCGCGGGCGCGCCCTGGACGCCGAATCGGAACGCTGACATAGGGTGGAGAGCGTGACCGCTCGCCTCACGATCGTCAATCCGATCGCGATCCCGCAGGGCAACACGCCCGCGGCCGTCGCCTTCCCGCTCGCCCCCCGGCCCACCTCGCTCGACGGCCTGCGGGTCGGGCTGTTCTGGAACGGGAAGAACCAGGGTGACGTCGCCCTCGCCCGCACGCTGGACGCGCTGGCCAAGCTCTACGAAGGCGCGACGTTCCACTCGTACCTCGGCGACAAGGGCGGCCTCACCCGCTACGCGTCGGAGCCGCTGAAGCAGCAGATCCTGGCCGAGTGCGACGTCCTCGTGGGCACCACCGCCGACTGCGGCTCGTGCACGTCGTGGCTGATGCGCGAGATGGCGGCGTTCGAGGAGCGCGGACTGCCCACCGTGAGCTGGGTGGCCGTCGGGTTCGAGGAGGACGCGCGGTTCAGCGCCGAGGTGTTCGGGTGCCCCGACCTCCCGTTCGCGGTCGTGCCACTGCCGTTCACCAATGGCGACCCCGTGCGCATCGCGCAGATGGTCGACGACGCGATCCCGCGCGTGATCGAGGGCCTCACCACCACGCCCACCGCGGAGCGGGCGCGCCCCGCGTTCGAGCACCTGACCCTGTGCGCCGACGAGTCGCTCACCTACGAGGGCGACGACCTGCTCGCCTGCTTCGACGCGATGAACGCGCACTTCGTCGCCAACGGCTGGAGCGACGGCATGCCGCTGGTCCCGCCCACGCGCGAGAAGGTCGACGCGATGATCGCGGCGTCGGGCCGCGCGGCCGACGCCGTCGTCGGCGTGTTCGCGCCGGGCATGGGGATCGGCACCGTCGAGAAGATCGCGGTGAACGCGGTGATGGCCGGCGCGGCGCCGAACGCGATGCCGGTCATCCTCGCGATGGCCGAGTGCGTGCTCGACGACACCATCGGGCTGCGCACCTTCGCGATGTCGACCGGACCGCAGGCCCCGATCGTCATGGTGAGCGGCCCGATCGCCGACGAGATCGGCATGAACCACGGCGTGTGCGCACTCGGCCCCGGCTCGCGGTCCGCGGTCAACGTCGCCATCGGCCGCACGCTGCGGCTGATCATGATGAACGTCGGCCACTCGTACCCCGGCATCTCCGACATGGACACCATCGGGTCGTCGATGAAGTTCAGTGCGTGTGTCGCCGAGAACGAGGACCGAAACCCGTGGGCACCGTTCCGGGTGACGGAGGGCTACGGCACCCACGAGTCGACCGTCACCGTCAACGTGCCGTACGGGGTGTGCGAGCTGTTCGACTTCCAGAACCACGACCCCGAGCTGCTCGTGGAGAGCTACGCGACCGTCACCCGCAACGTGGCCGGCTCACCGAGCCCGGGCGTTTGGCTGGTGAAGGAGCCCGCCGACCCGTCGGCCGGCTACCCGTTCAACGGCGTGTACCACAACGTCATCATGATGTGCCCCGAGCACGCGGCCGCGTTAGCGAACGCGGGCTGGTCGATCCAGGACATCAAGCAGGCGCAGCACCACCACAGCACGGTTCCGTTCCGCACCGCGATGGTGAACAAGCCGATGCCGCTGTTCGCCGCGTCGCACCCCGAGCTCGCGCACCTGCTCGACGACCCCGACGCCGAAGTGCACCTCTACCCGAGCCCGGAGTGCTTCCAGGTGTTCGTGGTGGGGGGCGTGGCCGGTCGCAGCCTCTACTTCCACGGCGGCACCGTCTCCGTCACCCGCCCCGTTCTCACCCCCTGAGCATCGAAGCGGTTCACGTCGGTGTAACAATCCCGCAACGCGGGCGCGCCGGCTCTGCCCTAGGTTGCGGGGATGCAGCTCGTCGTCGCCGTCATCAAGCCGTTCCAGCTCGACGCTGTGAAGGAGGCCCTGCAGACGTTGGGGCTCGCCGGCATCACCGTCACCGACGCCCAGGGGCACGGGCGCCAGCGCGGCCAGACTGCGGTGTACCGCGGCTCCGAGTACACCGTGGACTTCGTGCCGAAGGTGAAGATCGAGGTGCTCGTCGACGACGCGATGGTCGACTCCACCATGGACACGATCGCCGAGGCGGCCCGCACGGGCAAGATCGGCGACGGGAAGATCTGGGTGGTCCCGGTGGGCCGGGCCCTGCGGATCCGTACCGGTGAGACGGGAACCGACGCGCTCTGACGCGGGTCCCCGCCTGAGCGCGGGCTGAGAGCACTCACAGATCGCGAGCACCACCGGAACCGCGGACCGGGCACTCTCGTTGACGTAGCAGCTGACGCTGCGATCGACGAGAGGACGAACCCGTGAGCGACGAGACCCCCACCCCCGACCCGGCGCAACCCCCCGCCGGGACGCCCGTGCCCACCCCGCCCGCCGAGACCCCGGCGGCCGAGGTCCCCGCGCCTCCGGTTGCGCCGGCACCCGCACCGCCTGCCCCGTGGGCGCCGGCGGCACCCGCTCCGGCGGCACCCGCTCCGGCGGCACCGGCCGCCGAGGCGACCCAGCCCGAGATCCCGGTGACGGCACCGGCCGCGGCGCCCATGGCCGCCGCGCCCGCCGCCGCCGCTGCCACACCGATTGCCCCCGTGGCCACGGCCGAGCCCCAGAAGAACACGAAGGCCGTGTCGGTCCCGATGTGGCTCCTGGCCAGCATCGCAGCGCTCATCGGCGCGGTCGTGATGTTCGGCGTCGGCTACGCGGTCGGCGACGGCAGCAACAGTGGCAACAACGCCAGCGCCGTCGCCCGGCCGTTCCCCGGCGCCAACAACCAGGGTGGCACCGGCAACCAGAACGGTGGCGGCACGCAGCAGCTCCCCAACCTCCCCAACCTCCCCAACCAGAACGGTGGCGGCACGCAGCAGACCCCGAACCAGGGCGGCACGCAGCAGACGCCGAACCAGCAGACCCCGAACCAGGGCGGCACGCAGCAGACGCCGAACCAGCAGACGCCGAACCAGCAGACGCCGAACCAGCAGACCCCGAACCAGCAGACCCCGAACCAGGGCGGCAGCGGCAACTCGTCGTCGACGGCCTTCCTCGGCGTGGCCGCCCAGCAGGCCAACGGCGGCCTCCAGATCACTCAGGTGGTCTCGGGCAGCGCGGCCGACAGCGGCGGCCTGCAGGTGGGCGACGTGATCACGTCGTTCGACGGCAGCACGGTCTCCACGCCGGCGCAGCTCGCCAGCGCGGTGGGCAACCTCAGCCCGGGTGACCAGGCCAAGGTCGTGATCACCCGCAACGGCCAGACCCGCACGATCACGGTCGCTCTGGGCTCGCGCAGCGCCTCCAGCAACTGACCCGACATCCCCGAGCGCGACGACGGCCGCCCCTTCGGGGCCGGCCGTCTCGCGTGGTCCGGTCGGGCGCGCGTGCCGCGCGCCGGGAGGTCGAGCGCGGGGGTTACGCCGCGCCCGGGTCGCCCATCATCAGCGCGCTGAAGTCGATGACGAGGCTGCCCGTCGTCAACGCTCCCAGCGTGCCGCCGTCGGTGTTGAAGTTCTCGCCCGACACGTAGGACGCGGCCCGGCTGTTGAGGAAGATCAGCGGGTAGGCCTGCTCCTCGGGCCGCGACCGACGCCCGGCGCCTTGCGCGAACAGGTTCACCATGTCGGCGCCGGCGAAGTCCTCGAAGTCGCTCATCATCGGCGTGTCGGTCGGACCCGGGCTGATGCAGTTGAGCCGGACGTTGCGCTTGGCGTACTCGATGCCCGCCCACTGCGTCCACATGATGATGGCTTCCTTCGACGGGGCGTACCCGGTCGCGATCGCCTCGGGGTTGGCCTCGCACCACGCCCGGGCCTCGGCGAATCCCGTCGTCTCGAGCAGCGGCCGCCACTTGTCCATGTTCATGAGCCAGCCGGCGCCCGCAGTGGACGAGATGCTCGCGATCGCGCCGCCGTCGGTCATCCGGTCGGCGCAGAGCTCGGCGAGGTGCCGCATCGCGATGAAGTTCACCGTCATCGTGTCGAGGTCGGAGAACGGCGGCCCGGGCAGCCCCGCGCAGTTGAACAGCGCGTGGATGGTGCCCGGGATGTTCGCGATCGCGTCGGCCGTGGCGTCGGGGTCGAGCAGGTTGGCCGACTGGTAGCTCGCCACGTCGACCGGGGGCTCCTTCAGGTCGAGCACGTGGATCTCCGCGCCGAGGTTGGCCAGCTCGGTGACCGCCGCCGCGCCCATGCCCGCGCCACCGCCGCCGCTGACGACGACCCGCATGCCTTCGTAATCCCACA
>Ga0302321_100003634_pt1 | contig 13242 bp, 7 predicted proteins | sample Fen_T0_1_FD_202505 | JGI IMG/M metagenome (GOLD analysis project Ga0302321, IMG submission 202505) | Peat permafrost microbial communities from Stordalen Mire near Abisko, Sweden - Fen_T0_1 | ecosystem: Environmental > Terrestrial > Soil > Wetlands > Permafrost | place: Sweden: Abisko...
CCAAGCCGCCCATGAAGGTGCCACAGATGCCGAGAATGTGGATGTGCATGAAGGAAGATCGGGTGACGGGCGCCCCGTTGGGGCGCGGGTGCAAGGTTCAGCTAAGCGCTTTCCGTGCCACGGACACGGTGTCGGCAATGTCTTGCGCGCTGTGTGCAGCACTCACGAACCCGGCCTCGTAGAGCGCGGGCGCCAGGTAGACGCCGCCGTCGAGCATGCCGTGGAAGAACCGGTTGAAGCGTTCCTTGTCGGTGGACATCACGGTCGCGTAGTTCTGTGGCAACTCGCCGGCGAAGAAGAAGCCGAACATGCCGCCTTCGCTGTCGCCGACGAAAGGAATCCCGGCATCGCGGGCAGCGCCCGACAGGCCCTCGACGAGCTTGCGGGTGCTGGCTGACAGCGCCTCGAAGAACCCGGGTTTCTGGATTTCCTTCAGGGTGGCGAGCCCGCAGGCGGTGGCGACCGGGTTGCCCGACAAGGTGCCGGCCTGGTAGACCGGCCCCAAAGGCGCGAGCTTCTCCATCACCGCGCGTTTGCCGCCGAAGGCGGCCAGCGGCATGCCGCCGCCGATGACCTTGCCGAACACGCTCATGTCGGGCGCGAAGCCGGGAATGGCCTTGGCATAGACGCTCTGCGCGCCGCCCAGGGCCACGCGAAACCCCGTCATCACCTCGTCGAACACCAGCAGCGCCCCGTAGTGCGTGCACAACTTGCGCAGCAGGTCCATGAACGGAACCCTGGCGCGCACGAAGTTCATGTTGCCGGCGATCGGCTCGATCATCACGCAGGCGAGGTCGTGGCCGTGCAGCTCGAAGGCTTCTTCGAGCAGGGCGACGTTGTTGTATTCCAGAACCAGCGTGTGCTGCACCACCTCGGCCGGCACGCCGGCGCTGGTCGGGTTGCCGAAGGTGGCGAGGCCCGAACCGGCTTTGACCAGCAGTGCGTCGGCATGCCCGTGGTAGCAGCCCTCGAACTTGATGATCTTGTTGCGCCCGGTGGCGCCGCGTGCCAGGCGGATGGCGCTCATCGCCGCTTCGGTGCCCGAGCTAACCAGGCGCACCTGCTCCATGCTGGGCACGAGCTTCAGGATCTCTTCGGCCAACTCGATCTCGCGTTCGGTGGGCGCGCCGAACGAGAAGCCGTCGAGCGCTGCCTTCTGAACCGCCTCGAGCACGCCGGGGTGGCCATGGCCCAGGATCATCGGGCCCCAGGAGCCGATGTAGTCGATGTAGCGTTTGCCTTCGGCGTCGAACATGTACGGGCCTTCGGCCCGGGCGATGAAGCGCGGCGTGCCGCCCACGGCCTTGAAGGCACGCACCGGAGAGTTCACGCCGCCGGGGATGACGCGCTGGGCGCGCTCGAACAGCTCGGCGTTGGTCGATGCCTTAGTGGACATGGCGCGGGTCCTTGGGAGCCTGGTCGTCGGTCCCGGCCTCCGCGCCGTCTTCGCCTTCCTCACCGGGCGGCAAGGCCCAGAAGAAGCGGTCGGGGATCACATTGCCCATGCCGGGGCGAAAGCCTGCGTCCAGCGCCTGGTCCAGAAACGCCAGCGATTCGCCCACCGCGGTGTGCAGCTCGCTGCCTGCCGCCAGCAGAGCGGCTAGCGCGGCCGAGAGCGTATCGCCCGCGCCCACGAAACTGACCTCGAAGCGTTCGAACTTCTCCCCGGTGATCGCGCCCTGGGGCGAGGCCAGCACGTTGTCGAGGAACTGGTCGGGCAAGGGAACGCTGGTCACCAGCACGAAGCGCGTGCCGTGCTGGGAGGCGGCCACCGCGAGCTCCCGTGGCGAGGCCGGGCGGTCGCTGCTCCATTCGGGCAGCAGGAAGTTGGTCAGGGTCTGGTGGCTGCCCACCAGCACCTCGGTCTGCGGCAGCACCAGCTCGCGGAACGAGTCGAGGTAGGCCTGCTGGTCGTCTTCTTCGACCCAGGACAGGTTGGGCATGTAGGCCACCAGCGGCACGTCCGGGTAGTCGGACAGCACCTCGGCGACGGCGGCCACGCCCTCGGCCGAACCCAGGAAACCGACCTTCCAGGCCGCGATGGTCACGTCTTCGAGGATGCTGCGGGCCTGCTCGACCACCACATCGGCGTCGATGGCGCTGTGGTCGAACACCTCGGCGGTGTCGCGCAAGACCACGGCGGTGACCACGGGCAAAGCGTGCGCACCCATGGCGGCGATGGTGACCACGTCACCGGCCAAACCGCCCGCGCCACTGGGGTCGCTGGCATTGAAAGTCATCACGCAGGCGGGGGCCGGGGCGTCCTGGGGGACGTCGGCGGCGGTTTCCGTGGGGAGAACGTCGGTGGTCATGGGCTGGTCCGTTAGAAGTTGCCGTGTTTGCCAGCACTTCTAGAAAAATGTGAGGAATGTGGCGTATGTGCCCACAAACTAACGCCTTTTTGGTATTTTGCGTGGCTACAATCTTTTCTCATTGTAGTGAAGCGATAAAGAATAAACGTGAGCAAAGACGCCAGCGCTGTACGTACATGGATGTGCCTGATTTGCGGTTGGATCTATGACGAAGCCACCGGCGACCCAGACCACGGGATTGCCCCTGGCACGCCTTGGGAATCGGTGCCGATGAACTGGACTTGTCCAGAGTGCGGCGCCCGCAAGGAAGATTTTGAGATGGTGCAGATCTGATACCGGATCCCGTGGCGATGACCGAATTGAACCGACCCGCAGTCGTTGAGGAGACAACCCGGTGAGCATTGAAGCCCCTGCAGCCATCAAGGTGCTGGTCATCGACGACAGCAACACGATCCGTCGCAGCGCAGAGATTTTCTTGAAGCAGGGCGGCTACCAGGTGCTGCTGGCCGAGGATGGTTTTGACGCGTTGTCCAAGGTGAACGACCACGCGCCCGATCTGATCTTTTGCGACATCCTGATGCCGCGCCTTGATGGCTACCAGACTTGCGCCATCATCAAGCGCAACCCGAAGTTTTCAGGGGTGCCGGTGATCATGTTGTCGTCAAAGGATGGACTGTTCGACAAGGCCCGAGGCCGCATGGTGGGTTCTGAAGCCTACCTGACCAAGCCCTTTACCAAAGACCAATTGCTGCAGGTTGTTGAGCAGCATCGGCGAACCCAATGACTAGGTGACCGGTTGCGAGTTTGCACCGGTCAAGATGGAGTAACGAGCGATGGCAATCAAGAAAATCCTGTTGGTGGACGATTCGAAAACCGAATTGCACTTCCTGTCCGAACTGCTGACCAAGCGCGGCTATTCGGTGCGTACGGCCGAAGACGGTGAAGACGCCATGCGGCGCCTGGGCGAAGACAAGCCCGACCTGATCCTGATGGACGTGGTGATGCCGGGCCAGAACGGTTTTCAGCTGACCCGCGCCATCACGCGCGACCCGCGTTTCGTCGACGTGCCGGTGATCATGTGCACCAGCAAGAACCAGGAAACCGACAAGGTCTGGGGCATGCGCCAGGGCGCTCGCGACTACATCGTCAAGCCCGTCGATGCCGACGAGCTGGTGGCCAAGATCAAGGCCTTCGACTGACACGCTTTCACCCAAGAAACCGGCACAGCGAATGCAAACCCGTCACGTCCCTCAGGCAGGTGTGAATGGCCAATAAGGAAGCACTGCGCGAGCTGCAAAGCCGCCTGGCGGAAAAGCTGCGGGTGGCGCAAACGCAAGAGCGCGGCAAGTCCTGGCTGGCCGTGGAGTGCGGGGGGCACGGATTCCTGTTTCCTTTGCAGGAAGCCGGCGAAATCTTCCCCTTCGCGCCTGCGATGCCCGTGCCTTACACGAGCCGCTGGTTCATGGGCGTGGCCAATTTGCGCGGCCGCTTGCACGGCGTGGTCGATCTGGCGGGTTTTCTCGGCATCCGCGGCCAGGAGCTGGGGCGTGACCAGTCCTGGTTCGTGGCGTTCAATACCACGCTGAACATCAATTGCGCCGTGATGGTGGACCGGCTTTCCGGCTTGCGCAGCCTTGAGCAGCTCAAGCCTCAGGCGGACGATGGCCAGGCCAGGCCGCCGTTTGTCGGTGTGCACTACCGGGACGAAAACAACCGGCTGTGGCGTGAGTTGAACCTGGCCGCGCTCGCCAACGAGTCTGCATTTCTGAAGATCGCGGGCTGAAGCGCATCGGTGCGCACGGCTTTCTGACAGTCACATTGAGCTACGACGGAACGAGGAACATATGAGCTTCCTGGACAAAATCAAAGGCAAGGGTCGCGGCCACTCCAATGCGCTCGATCCGGACAACCCGGTCATCCCGCTCGACGACGTGATGGTCCTCGACCGTCCCGTCTTTGATGGTGCCGCCAACGCGCCCTCTGTAAGAGGCGCAGCACGCACGGCCCACATGGACTCGTCGATCATCACCGAGGCAGCGCCCTCGGAGATCGCCGACTTCTCCGAAACACGGATTCCGGCTTCCGGCTCCGACGACGCTCCCGGCGCCACCGGCCTGCCGCTGATCGGCAGCCTGCCTGTCGGTACGCAGCAGCGCATCTTGCTGACGGTGGTCGGCCTTGGGCTGGCGGGTCTGGTTGGCATGACGGCCTACTCCCTCACGTCGGCATCCAAGGGCGCGGCCCAGGTGGCGGCTTCCGGCCAGGCGCTGATGCAGTCGCAGCGGTTGGCGAAGTCGGTGTCCCAGGCGCTGATCGGTAGCGCGCAGGCCTTCCCCGAGGTGAAGGAAAGTACCGAAGTGCTGGCGCGCAGCGTGCGCGGCCTGACCCGCGGCGACGGCAGCCTGGATGCCGCTCCGGCGTCTGTGCAGGAGTCGCTGGTGCCGATGATTCCACTGGTGGACCGCGCTGAGAAGAACGCCAACACCGTGATGGGTCAGCAGAAGATCCTGACACAGGTGGGCAAGGCGCTTCGCACCATCAACCGCCAGTCGTCCGACCTGTTGGAAATCGCCGAGACGGTGTCGTCTTTGAAGTTGCAGCAGGAAGCCTCGCCGGCAGAACTGTCGGCCGTGGGTCAGTTGGTGATGTTGACGCAGCGCATCGGCAAATCAGCCAACGAATTCTTGACGATGGAAGGCGTGAGCCCCGAGGCCGTGTTCTTGCTCGGCAAGGACTTGAATTCGTTCCGCGAAATCGCCGACGGCTTGCTAAACGGCAACCAGGAGCTGCGTTTGCCGGGCACCAAAGACGCGCAGACCAAAGAGCGCCTGCAAGCCCTGCTGAAACAGTACGAAGAGACACGCACCGAAGCCGGCTCGATTCTGGGCAACCTGCAAGGTCTGGTGTCAGCCCGTGAAGCCCAGGCATCGATCATTGCCGACAGCGAACCGCTGCGCAAAGGCCTCGAAAGCGTGCAGGACCGCCTGGGCGTCGAGACCGGCTTCAGCCGCCTCGCCCTGGCCGCGTTGATTCTGTTCGCCGTGCTGCTCGCCGCCGGCGGTGCCGGTCTGCTGAAGCTGTACGTGAACGACCAGGCCCAACGAGCCGCGCTCGCCAAGTCGCAGCAGCTGGAAGCCGAACGGCAAGAGCAGGAAGCCAAGCGCGTGAACGATGCGAACCAGGCCGCCATTTTGCGATTGATGAACGAACTGCAAACGGTGGCTGAAGGCGATTTGACGCAACAAGCCACGGTGACGGAAGACATCACGGGCGCCATTGCCGACTCGGTGAACTACACGGTGGAAGAACTGCGCACCCTGGTGTCGCAGGTGCAAGGCACGGTAGGCCGGGTGACAGAAACGACGCAGCAGGTGGAAGCCACGTCGACCGAACTGCTGGCGGCCTCTGACGAACAGCTTCGCGAAATTCGCGAAACCGGCGAGTCGGTGCTGCAGATGGCAGGCCGAATCAACGAAGTGTCGGCACAAGCCCAGCAAACGGCCCAGGTGGCGCGTCAATCGCTGCTGGCTGCCGAGTCGGGTCTGACGGCGGTGCAGAACACCATCGGCGGTATGAACTCGATCCGCGACCAGATTCAGGAAACCTCCAAGCGGATCAAGCGACTTGGCGAGTCGTCGCAGGAGATTGGTGAAATCACCGAACTGATTTCAGACATTACGGAACAGACGAACGTGCTGGCTCTGAACGCCGCCATTCAAGCGGCATCGGCCGGTGAAGCCGGTCGAGGCTTCTCGGTGGTTGCGGAAGAAGTGCAGCGGCTTGCAGAACGCTCCGGCGACGCCACGCGGCAGATTGCTGCCCTGGTGAAGACCATTCAGACCGACACGCAAGATGCGGTGGGCGCCATGGAACGTTCCACGCAGGGTGTGGTGGAAGGTACCCGACTGTCTGACGCGGCCGGTAACGCACTGGGCGACATTGACCGGGTTTCACGCCAGCTGGCTGACCTGATTTCGCAGATTTCCAACCAGGCCTCGCGAGAAGCCGAGTCCGCCAACGTGGTTGCTGCCAACATCCAGCACATTTTTGCGGTGACGGAGCAAACTGGTGAAGGTACGCGCTCCACTGCACAGATGGTGCGCGAACTGTCCCGTACGGCTGAAGAACTGAAGCAGTCGGTCGCTCGGTTCAAGATCGGTTGATCACACAAACGCGCACAGCGAACAGCGCCACGGCCAAGGCCGCAGCCCCTGACTCGACACAAGGCATCGGATGGACAGCCACGCGACGACGAGTGACACCATGAGCGAGATGAGCGACGACCTCAGTGCGTTGGCATGGGTGCATGAAGAACTGCGCCGCTCGCTCGACAACGCTCACAAGGCTCTGCGCCGCTTCGTGAAGGAAAGCGAAGCGGTCAGCGGTTCGGATGTCGATGCCGTCGACCCGGCCGTGTTGCGCACCGCGCGCCAGCAGATTCACCAGGGCGTGGGTGCCCTCGAACTGGTGGGCCTGCCGGCTGTGGCCGTGGTGCTGCGCGCCAGCGAATCCGCGGTGCAGCGCTTCGTCGCCAAACCCGACAAGCTGACTGCCGCCCATGTCGACACCATCGAGCTGGCTTCTTTCGCGCTGCTCGATTTCCTGCAGCGCATGCTGTCGGGCAAACCGGTGTCGGCGCTGGCCCTGTTCCCGCGGTACCAGGCGGTTCAAGGCCTGGCTGGTGCCGATCGCATTCACCCCGCCGACCTGTGGACGGCCGACTGGCGTTGGCTCGATCTGGCGAGTGAAAAGGGCGTCACGCCGCATGCAGTGGATGACGCTGCCCATGCTGCCCTTGAAAAGAACCTGCTGCTGTTGATGCGCAGTTCGAATTCTCAGGCTGCGCTCTCGATGAGCGACGTCTGCGCCAGCCTTGGTGCTGGCGCCACCAGCATGCCGGCTTCGACCTTGTGGAAGCTGGCCGCAGCCTTCTTCGAAAGCCAGGCCCACGGTTTCCTGAAGGCCGACAACTTCAGCAAGCGCATCGCCTCGCGCCTGTTGGCGCAGTTCCGTGTGTTCGAGCGTGGCGAATCGGATGTCTCCGAGCGCCTGGCGCAAGACCTGTTGTTCTTCTGCGCCCAAAGCGCCTCGCCGGGCGATGGCCGCAAGGCGCCCCGGTTGGCCGCAGTGCGCCAGGCCTACGGACTGGCGCAGTACGCGCCGGCCGACTACGAGGTCAACCGCCTCGGCCGCTTTGACCCGGCGATGATCGCCCAGGCGCGCAAGCGGGTGGCGAGCGCCAAAGATGCCTGGTCGGCCATCGCCGGTGGCGAAATGCACCGCATGACCGGCCTGTCCGAACAGTTCTCGCTGGTCGGTGATTCGCTCAAGCGCCTTTACCCCAACGGCGACGCGCTGTCCGACGAGCTGCAGCAGGCCGTGGCCCAGACACAGCATGCCGGCACCGCGCCGCTGCCGCCGCTGGCCATGGAAGTTGCCACCAGCGTGCTTTACCTCGAAGCCTCGCTGGAAGACGGCGACTTCGATCATCCCGAAGAAGGCCAGCGCGTGCGCCGCCTGGCCAACCGCATCGCCTCGGTGCGGGCCGGCAACACCCCCGACCCGCTCGAAGCGTGGATGGAGGAGCTCTACCGCCGCGTCTCCGACCGCCAGACCATGGGCAGCGTCGTGCAGGAACTGCGCGCTTCGCTGTCCGAGGCCGAGAAGCACATCGATCAGTTCTTTCGCAACCCCTCGCAACGCGAAGCGCTGGCCCCGGTTCCTGGCCTGCTGGCCTCGATGCGAGGTGTGCTGTCGGTGCTTGGCATGGACCAAGCCGCCCACGCGGTGCTGCGCATGCGCGACGACGTCGATGGCCTGCTGGCCACCGATGTCGACCCGCAGCTGGTCGTTCAATCGGGTACTTTCGACCGTCTGGCCAGCAACCTTGGCGCGCTCGGCTTCCTGATCGACATGCTCAGCGTGCAGCCCCAGGTGGCCAAGTCGCTGTTCGTGTACGACCCGCAAGCCGGCACCCTCAGCCCCTTGATGGGCCGAAGCGCGGCCGCACGCAGCGCCACCAACCTGGTCGTCCCGCCGCCGCCCGCGGTTGAGCCGCGCCTGATCGAGCAAGCCCAATCGCTGGCCTTTGCTGCTGTCAGTGACCGTGTTCCGCTCGACGAAGTGTCACGCGAGCTGGAGCACCTGTCGCACGAAGCCGAGATCGCCCACCAGCCCGAACTGCGGGCCACTGTGGCGCAAGCACAGATCGCCATCGAACATGCTGTCGGCCCCGCTGCCGTCACCGTGGCGCGCGAGCAGTTGTCCGAAGCGCTTGCCGATTTCGTGCATACCGCCAGCGAGCCGGTGGGGTTGGAACCTGTCGTTGCAAAGGCTCCACCACCACCTCCGCCTTTGTCCCCGGCGCCCACCAGCCAGGCCACCGACCTGGGTGACGACCCCGAGATGCGCGAGATCTTCCTCGAGGAAGCGCGCGAAGTGATCGAAACGGCCCAGGGCGCGTTGGCGCAGTTGGCCAATTCGCCGGCCAATCTCGAGCAGCTCACCACCGTGCGCCGCGCATTCCACACCCTCAAGGGCAGCTCGCGCATGGTCGGGCTGAAGGAATTCGGCGATGCCGGCTGGGTCTGCGAGCAGGTCTACAACAGCTGGCTGGCTGAGCAGAAGGCAGCCGATCCGTCGTTGCTGACTTTCTCCAACAACACACTGAGCTATTTCAGCGACTGGGTTGAAGGCATCGCCATCCAGCAGGCGACCGCGTTCAACGCCGCGCCGGTGAAGTCGGCGGCCGAGGCCTTGAGCCGCGGTGAGCCGATCCCGGCCATCGTGCCGGCGCCCGGTGCCGACCTGCCGATGATGTCGCTGTCGTTCCCGGTCGACATGCCGAGCGCGCAGGATCTGGTCTTGCCAGCACCTGCTGCCCCCGTGCTGGCACCAGCGTCGGAACCGGCTGCTGCGCTGCCCGAGCTGTCGTTCGATCTCGATCTGGGTTCGTTCGACGACCCAAAACGCGCGGCGGCGCCCGCGGCCGCGACGCCGACCATTGATCTGCAGGCAGCCGAGTTGCTGCAGGCGTTCGATGAGCCGGGTGTCATCGCGCCTCAGACCCTTGCCGATCAGCACGTTCTGCCCACCGCCGAATCGGTGGAACTGATCGACCTTGATCTCGACGACAATTTCTTTGCCACCGACACGTTGCCCACGCCCGAAGTCGTGACGGCGATCGAGCCTGCGCCCGAGTTGCGCGAACCGCCGGCCGCTGTGCTGCCCGATGACGACCAAGTCAAGATCGTCGGCGACCTGCGCATCAGCATTCCGCTGTTCAATATCTACCTGAACGAGGCCGACGAACTCTCGCGCCGCCTGACCACCGACGTGGCCGAGTGGGGCATGGAGTTGCACCGCCCGATCGGCGAGATGCCGATCTCCCACGCCCACTCGCTGGCCGGCAGTTCGGCCACGGTCGGGTTCAGCGATTTGTCCCATTTGTCGCGCCTGGTCGAGCACGCGCTGATGCGCTCACATGCCATCGGCCATGGCACGCCTGAAGAGGCACGGCTGTTCGTCGATGCCGCTGAAGAGATTCGCCGTCTGCTGCATCAGTTCGCCGCCGGGTTTCTGAAGCCCGTCGCACCCGAACTGTTGCAACGCCTGGCCGAGCACGAGCTGAGTTCGGCTCGTCGCCTGGAAGCAGCCAACGCGGCCGAGGCTCCGGAGGTCGAAGAACCCTTCGTGTTGCCGGTTGCCGAAATCGAAGAAGAGCCCGAGTTCGTCGCACCGCCGGAGCGTCACTTCCATTCGCGCCCGGCACCGCTGGAAGTCGCCAACTCCGAAGCGCTGGCCGCACACGTCGACAGCTCGTTCGGTGGTCTGGACACCCACGCCGGCGCGCTGGGCCAGGCCGAGTTCAAGACTTTCGCGCCCTTGCCCGTGGAAGCGGCGCGCGCTGCTCCTGCACGGGCAGACGCACTCGACGGTGAAGACGACATCGACTCTGTCGATGCGGTCGATGCCGAGCTGTTCCCGATCTTCGAGGAAGAAGCCGAAGAACTGCTGCCGCAGCTCGACTCCAAGCTGCGCGAATGGGCGCGCCGCCCGACCGACAACGGTCCGGCCGCCGCCTGCATGCGCACCTTGCACACGCTGAAGGGTGGCGCCCGTTTGGCTGGCGCGATGCGATTGGGCGAAATGGCCCACCGACTCGAGACGCTGATCGAGCACTTGCTTGCGCAGCCCGCCGCCAGCGTGGCCGATGTGGAAGCCTTGCAGTCGCGTTCTGACGCCCTCTCAGCCACCTTCGAGGCCCTGAAATCGCGTGATGCCCAGGCTTACGCCGAGGCTGAAGACTCGTTGCATGGCACGCTCGATGAGCTGCCGCCGGTGGCCCCACCCATCGCCGCACCGACCCTGCCGCCGGTTGCCGTTGTATCCGCGCCCGTGTTGGCGCCGGTCGAAGCGGTGGTGCTCCCGCCTGTGGTCACCGCTCCTGCAGCAGTCCCATTGGTGCAGCAGCCTGCGGCGAACACCTCGTCGCGCGACGTTGACTGGTCGCGCTTCGCTGCCACCGATGCCGATGCGCCGGTGCAGGCCGCGGCCAGCAACGTCGGTGCCTCCAACGCCGCGGTGCGTGTGCGCGGCCCCTTGCTCGAACGTCTGGTCAACCAGGCTGGTGAGGTGAGCATCACGCGCTCGCGGATCGAATCCGAAGTGGGCAACATCCGCGGCTCGCTGGGCGACCTGACGGACAACTTGGAGCGTTTGCGCCTGCAACTGCGCGAGATCGAATTCCAGGCCGAGACGCAAATGATCTCGCGCCAGGAAGCCGCCAAGCTGGCCCACGAAGCGTTCGACCCGCTGGAGTCCGACCGCTTCACGCGCTTCCAGGAACTCACCCGCATGATGGCTGAGTCGGTCAACGACGTGGCCACGGTCCAGCGCACGCTGCACCGCACGCTGGAAACGACGGAAGACGAACTCGCGGCCCAGGCCCGTCTGACACGCGACCTGCAAGACGACCTGCTGCGTACCCGCATGGTCGAATTCGAAGGCCAGGCCGACCGTCTCTATCGCGTGGTTCGCCAGGCTGCCAAGGAAACCGGCAAGCAGGTGCGGCTCGACATTGTCGGCGGCTCGATCGAAATCGACCGCGGCGTGCTCGACCGGATGACGCCCGCCTTCGAACACTTGCTGCGCAACTGCGTGACCCACGGCATCGAGTCGCCAGAGAAGCGCACAGCCGCAGGCAAGGACGCGACGGGCAGCATCGTGGTGGCCGTTCACCAGGAAGGCAACGAAGTCGGCGTCGAATTCCGCGACGACGGCGGTGGCCTCAACCTGCAGCGCATCCGCGACAAGGGTCTGGCCATGGGCCTGATCAACACCGGCGAAGAACACAGCGCGGGCGACCTCGCCAACCTGATCTTCACCCCGGGGTTCTCGACCGCCGAGACAGTGACCGAACTCTCCGGCCGCGGTGTCGGCATGGACGTGGTGCGATCCGAAGTGAACGCCATGGGCGGCCGCATCGAGACCGCCACCGCTGCCGGCCAGGGCACGAGCTTCAAGCTGGTGTTGCCGCTGACCACGGCGGTGACGCAGGTGGTGATGGTTCGTTGCGGCACGACGATCGTCGCCCTGCCGGCCACGCTGATCGAGATCGTGCGCCGCGCCAGCGCGAAGGAGCTCGACGACGCCTACACCAGCGGCAGCTATCCGCTGGGCGAACGCTCATTGATGTTCTTCTGGTTCGGCTCGCTGCTGCAAGAGGGGCCGCGCAGCCAGGAAGTCGTGGGTCGCACGCGCCCCATCATCGTGGTGCGCAGCGCGCAGCAGCGCATTGCCTTGCACGTCGACGAAGTGTTGGGCACGCAGGAAGTGGTCGTGAAGAACCTGGGGCCGCAGCTGTCGCGCCTGCCGGGTCTGGCTGGCATGACGCTGCTCGCTTCGGGCTCGGTCGCGCTGATCTACAACCCGGTGGCGCTGGCCACGCTGTACGGCGAAAGCGCTCGTGCGGCCACGGTGGCTGCCCTGCGTTCGCCGACCGCCATGTTGTCGGTGACACCGACGCCGGAAGAAGCCGCCGCCCAGGCGTCGCCGCTGATCCTGGTGGTCGACGACTCGCTCACCGTGCGCCGTGTGACGCAGCGCCTGCTGGTGCGCGAAGGCTACCGCGTGATCCTGGCCAAGGACGGCATCGAAGCGCTCGAACGGCTGGCCGAAGACCTGCCGCAGGTGGTGCTCAGCGACATCGAAATGCCACGCATGGACGGCTTCGACCTCGTGCGCAACATCCGCAGCGACGCGCGCCTGCGTGCCTTGCCGGTGATCATGATCACCTCACGCATTGCACAGAAGCACCGCGACTATGCAGCCGAACTGGGCGTTGATCATTACCTCGGCAAGCCGTATTCGGAAGAAGATCTGCTGGCGCTGATCGGCCGGTATACGGCGGTGGCTGCGCCGGCCTGACGCGGCGCCGCGTTTGCAGTGCATTTGCGATGTCTGAACTTGTCGATCACCTTGCCGACCTGACCGGCTTTCGAGACCGCGACATCCTTGATGTGACGCTGGTGGGTGCGCTGCGCGACATGTTGCACCCACGTGTGGTCACCATCTACCGCAGCGTGGGCGAAGCCGGCAACGAGCGCTGGATCACCCGCGCCCGCCTGGGTGAGCACGATGCAGTGGCCACGGCCGACCCGGCGTGGGCCGACTTCGAAACCCTGCCCCCGCTCGACCTTTTCCCTGAGCGCATGCAGGCCATGAAGGGACAGGCGACGGTGGTCGCCGTGCCCGGGGGGCAGAGCCTGAGCCTCTTCCCTGTGAGCACCGACCGCGAAGTCGTCGGCGTGATGGAGATCGAGACCACCGAGCCGCTGAGCGATGAATCCCGCCGCATGGTGGGCAGCATCCTGCGCATCTATCGCAACTTTGAGGCGTTGCTCGACTACAGCGAGCGCGACACCTTGAC
>Ga0302321_100003635_pt1 | contig 13237 bp, 11 predicted proteins | sample Fen_T0_1_FD_202505 | JGI IMG/M metagenome (GOLD analysis project Ga0302321, IMG submission 202505) | Peat permafrost microbial communities from Stordalen Mire near Abisko, Sweden - Fen_T0_1 | ecosystem: Environmental > Terrestrial > Soil > Wetlands > Permafrost | place: Sweden: Abisko...
CGTACGAGCCTTTGCCAAGTCCTCCTCAGTTAGGCCAAAAGCAACGCAATTGCTAGCGTGACCTGCTATTAGCAAATGGCTTCTCATCAGCGCAATCGCCTCGATGCGTTCAAGCAACAGTACTGCGCCGTTGCTCTCCCCCGCTTCGCCAATCTGAACGATGCCGGCTCTCGCTTGTTTTGCAAGATCGAACTCGGCGAATCCCGGTTGTGTCGGCCCAAAGCAGACTCTCTTCGCTTCTGCAACACGATCGTCCAGCCAGAAGAAGCGGCGAAGCCAACCTTGGGACACCCGCGCCCCGCTCGTAGTGTCGGGTGCTTTCACCTTTGCAACCGCATTCTCGCTGGAAGGAAATGCGCTCTTTACCGCATCTTGACCCGCGTCACCCTCGTGCACCGTTTTCCCGTCTGTCATGGCATTACCGTCCGTTTTCGCTCTGAAAGGACACTAAGAATCGTAGTCGTACATCGTCGAGTTCGGGGCGCTTCTTACGCCAAACGGACTCGGCTCTTGCAGGCAAGGCGCTCTGTCCCCAAGTATTCGAGACCGCGACCGACTGCGCCGGCACGGTAGCCAACGAAACGGGCAGGTTCAAGTAGATAAGCCGTGACCTGCGGCGTGGCGTGTCGGCGGCAAGGATTCGGCTTTCCGTATTGCACGTCCCACACACGGGGTATAACGTCCATTTGCGGCGTCTTGACCGCGCATTCACGACGAACTTGGCAGAACTCAGGGGTCTTGCTCGTGTAGCGTTGCATGCCTGCGCTCACTCAATCCAGCCCGTGCAATAGGTAAACCGTGATGGCCGTGTGTTCGGCCTAACGCCTGCTTGGTTGTTGTTGCGGTTCGTTCGATGTTGGCACTGTCCAATTGGGCCTTGCGAGGTTGCTCACGGGTGACAGAAGGTCTGGGCTAAGTCCCGGGATGGTAACAGCGTCTCGGGGCGTGCGTTCGCGAGAGCTACCGATGACCCGTCCAAAGCTGTCCCTCGTAATCCCCGTTTTTAATGAAGAGGCAACGCTGCCGGAACTCGAGCGTCGGCTCATGCAGTTTCTGTCTCACTTGCAACGTGTCGGCGAAAGTTGGGAAGTCGTCTTTGTCGATGACGGTTCGAAAGACCGCTCGCGCGATTTACTGGTGAGCATGGCATCGGCCGACGGTCGATTCAAAGTGATTGGATTCTCGAGAAATTTTGGTCATCAAGTCGCGATAACGGCCGGCATGGATCGCGCCGAAGGTGACGCGGTTGTCGTTATGGATGCAGATCTTCAGGACCCACCCGAAGTCGTGTCAGAAATGTTAGAGAAATTTGCCGCCGGGTTCGACGTTGTGTACGCCATTCGCAACCGACGCAAGGGGGAGACGTGGTTCAAACTGGTGACGGCTTCGGCATTCTATCGCATCATGCGTCGCGTTACTGGCATTCAGATCCCCCTCGATGCGGGTGATTTTCGACTAATGAGTCGCCAGGTGATCCTAACACTCCGAGCGCTCCGCGAACGTCACCGGTTTGTTCGTGGCATGGTGGCGTGGGTCGGTTTTCGGCAGACATCAGTCTTGTACGACAGAGAAGCGCGTTTCGCTGGCGAGACGAAGTACCCATTGCGAAAAATGCTTCAGTTTGCCATCGACGGCATTACCTCGTTTTCGGTTCTGCCGCTTCGAATCGCAACCTGGCTCGGCATCTCTGCCGGCATTCTTGCCGTTGCCTTTGGCGTGTGGGCATTTGCCGTAAAAGTGTCTGGTGGCACCACAGTTCCCGGCTGGACAACCACGATGCTCGCTGTTGCGCTTGGATCGTCCGCGCAGCTGCTCATGACGGGCGTTCTTGGCGAATATGTAGGAAGAATTTACGAGGAAATAAAGCGGCGGCCGCTCTACATTGTCGAGAACGAGATCAACTTCACGACACCAAGAGACCCGCATCCGGTCTTGCCTCAGCAAGAAATCCCGATCCCGTTAGGGGTGTCCGCCTCTGACGTCGAGCGGTAACCGACTACGTACCGTATCGGCTGTTTTTCGGCCGGCTCCGCGCGAGTCCTGTTGCACGGCCCGGCTAACGAGGACTGGTGGCCCAGAGGTGATAGAGAATGTGTTCGGTACCGTCCGGCACAATCTCCACTCGCAGTGTCTCACGCACCAATCTTGCCGGAACTTCAATCTTCGGCTCTTGCCAATTGTCGCCGCCCAAGATTTCGATCTTGCCGATGTCGTGACCATCGACGCGAACACGGAAACTTGTCACATCCGTGGGTGCAGCGCGAAAGATGAGCTCGACTGGTCGCGCCGGCTCAAAACCAAATAGGGTAAACCGGGTGGTAGTGTCGGCGAATACCAGACGACCGGCATCGAAGATGTCGCGCCTCGGGTGGTCCGGATGCGGCAAGAGTTTCATGACAACGTATCCGGCATGCTTTCTGGTCAATTCGTAGTGGTGCGTGGACTCACTCAAAACATCCGCAAAATCAAGTTCGTCGACAATTCGACTTTCCGGATCCGGATGAAGTGGAGAAGGGCTGTCGTCAAGACCCTGCCAGTCAGCGTCGTAAACGACTTTGTTAGCAGCACCGCAGATGACATTGCCGACGATGCGCGTTTCTTCTATTGGACGACCAAACCAAACGGGCAATATATCCCACCAGCTTGGGTAGATGGCCAATTTATCTGGGCGATCCTCGGGATCTAGGTGCTCGATGAGTTCAACTGTCGCACCAACGCCAAGGCGGATAGCTCGCGAAAACGGCAAACCGTGAGTGCCGCCAAGTCCTATCGCGTCGAGACCAAGCATTTCAGAGAAGAAAGGGATTGCACCGGCATCGCCAAGCAAAATGCGATGTGGGGTGCCGTATCGACCTGCCTTGAACAATTGTCCCACTGTGATCTGCTGTTCTGCAATGTTACGACATGCTCTTCCAAAGAGCCAACGCTGCTGCCACAGACGTGGAAGTTGATGGACCAGGAAATTCGTTGCGAGGCCCGACGTTGTCGCGAGTATCACCACGGCGTTTGCAAATCGGCGTTCACGCAACCTTGACAAAGCCAAGTTGAGCAGGCCACCCGCACCAATTGCGGCGCACGACAGCAGCCAAGCGACAGCCGGCATGGTGTAGCGGTCGTTCTGGTACCGAACGTACTCATTTTGGGCGACGATGAGGATCCAACCGATGGCTGAGAGCCAAAGAAACGCGGCTGTCTTGCGGGTCCGATTGGGGATGAATCCAAGTACAGCGAGCAGCCAGAATTGCCAACCGAAGAACGCGTCATCGGTGGTGTGATAGACCGTAATTCGAGAAAACTGGAACCAAACGTGGCCAAGCCAACGAAGTGCGATTTCTCGCGACTCGTAGAATGGATGAAGGGTTTCAAGCTTAACGATTGCGCCTGCATCCGCAAAGCTACCGGTTAAGACCAGATTCACGAGTGCTCGCAAAGCGGTGAACCCGAGCGCCGGCAGCAGTATGAGCAACTTGTCCTGCCAAATTGCTCGATGAGCACGCCGCGCGTCTTTCGTGTCGGCAAACAGGGCAAATAGGCCCACGCAGAACAGCGCTTCCGGACGGGTCATCACCAGAAACAAACAGCCAATCGACAGCGCCGTTCGCGCCGAACGCGCATCCCTCGGCGTATGGGTCGTCTCAAGTTGAGCGTAGAACTGGAAACACAACGCCCAAATGGCCAGAAATAGAGCAAGCTCCATGCCGCTCCACAGCGACCAACAAAGCACCCCGCTGGTTAGAATTGCCGGCGCGAGTAAGTAGCTGGTTGCATCGGGCAGGCCGCGAAAGAGGCTTCTGCCTGCCCACAAAAACGCGAAGACGCAAATGCAGGCAACTAGATCGGCGAAGAGCCCCAAACGCTGGCCGTCGAAGCCGAAGGGAATACCGAGCGCCAGTACTGCAGGGTAGAGCCAGCTGGTTGCTCCGCTTGAGTAGCCGCCACCCATTGTCCACTCGAACGGCCGCATTCTGGCGAAGGATCGGGCGAAATCGAAATGAATGAAAGTGTCGTCCAGCGGTGCAGACCAGACTATCGCGGGCAAATGTGCGACTGCTGCCGCGGACCCACTCGCGAGGCGAGATGCGTTTGCCCACCCGAGTTGTATCGTTCGCGCGTCAATGAAGGAGCGCGCGCAGCACCATGTTGCGACACCGACGTACGCCAAATAAAGCTGTGACTCAATGGTCCCTGCTTTGGCCGCAAAGCGTACTAGAGTCGCGCGAAGGTTCTGATTGGGCCGTTTCCAATTCATGTCGTGCTTCCGCTGCCGAGCGGCGCCAACTCGCGCCCCGATATAGGCGCACTAGCTCGTGCGCGCACCAAAGCTGAACGCATCCCGCGAGCGCGTCTAGAATTCTGGGCGAAATCCTTGTGATTGAATTGGCCGGCCCGGCAATCCGGCAGTGGGTGGGGCCGTCACCGAGCTCGCCAAGCCCAATCCGGGTCGGTGAGTTTCATCGGCTGTGGTAGGACGGACCGCTGCTTCTAGCTGAACGCTGTTGCGCGCCTCGGAGAACACCATGGGCATTTGGTCGAAGAAAACCCTGTCGTCCCTAACCGAAGAAGCGAATGCCGAAGGGCACGGCACGCTGAAGCGAGTGCTCACGGCAATGAATCTCACGTTGCTTGGGATCGGCGGAATCATTGGTGCGGGGATCTTCGTCCTAACCGGAACTGCCGCCGCGCAATGCGCGGGGCCCGCTATCGTTCTTAGCTTCGTGCTCGCTGGACTTGGCTGCCTGTTTGCGGGGCTCTGCTACTCCGAGCTTGCCAGCATGATCCCGGTTGCGGGGAGTGCCTATACATATGCGTATGCAACGCTCGGCGAACTGGTTGCGTGGATCATCGGGTGGGATCTCATTTTGGAGTATCTCTTCGGGGCGGCAACCGTCGCTGTGGGGTGGTCGGGTTACGTCAGCGAGCTCTTGTCAAAATTGGGGCTTCACTTGCCACCGTCATTGATGCAGGCCCCGCTTTCGATCGAGGGAACTCATGATATTGTCGTCAATCCGGGCGGAATCCTCAATGTTCCGGCGGTGGTCATTGTTCTTCTAATGTCAGGCTTGCTAGTGATTGGCATTCACGAGTCGGCGAAGTTCAACAACTTCATCGTATTTGTCAAACTTGCAATCGTATTGCTCGTTATTGGTTTCGGATTTGCCTACGTCAAGCCAGAGAACTGGCAACCATTTATCCCGGCAAATAGTGGTGAAATGGGAAGTTTTGGCTGGTCTGGAATCGGGCGTGGCGCCGGCGTCGTCTTTTTTGCCTACATTGGTTTTGACGCCGTATCAACGGCAGCACAAGAGGCGAAGAATCCGCAGCGCGATATGCCGATTGGCATTTTGGCAAGTTTGCTGATTTGCACGGTGCTTTACGTCCTTATGTCACGTGTCATGACGGGACTTGCCCACTATAGCGAATTGAACGTTCCACACCCCGTGTCCGTCGCGATTTCAAAGGCAGGACCCGCGCTTGGCTGGTTGGGATTTCTTGTCGATGTTGCGGCCGTTGCGGGGCTAGCGTCCGTTGTTCTCGTGCTTTTGATGGGTCAACCCCGAATCTTCTTCTCCATGGCAAAGGATGGCCTCCTTCCGCCGGTGTTCTGCAAGGTGCACCCGCGCTTTCGCACTCCATACGTGACAACGATGCTAACCGGTGTCGTGTGTGCAGTGATAGCGGGGTTATTCCCGATCGGACTTCTTGGTGAATTGGTTGCAATTGGCACCTTGTTCGCGTTCGTAATCGTTTGCGCGGGCGTTTGGGTGCTGCGTGTAAAGTCTCCTGAAATAGAACGTCCCTTTCGGACGCCATGGGTTCCGCTGGTTCCGCTTCTGGGGATACTCACCTGCCTGTTGATGATGGCGATGCTTCCCGGTGACACTTGGATTCGGCTTGTCGTTTGGTTGCTGCTCGGCCTTGTCATCTATTTTACCTACGGCAAGCGGCGTTCAGTATTGTCGAGTCTTCCCCCACCGCCAAATCGCTAGATAGTGCAGCAAAATTCCCAGGTTGATGCGCAGCCGGTTCGGTTCGGCCTTGCGACATCGGTTCACGACCCGTAAAGATTGGCATCGGCATGGCCAATCAACGACTCTTTCCTGCTCTTGTAATAACTCGCAATAGCCTCCGCGCGCAGGGAAGCTTTGCCGAGGCCCAAGCCGCATTCTTGGAGCCGGATCCGGCGAGTGTGGCTCGTCTTTCTGCGATGCTATTGGAGCTCGAGGTGGGCATTGTCGCGCACTTCTACATGGACCCTGAGCTCCAAGGAGTGATTGCGAGCACTGGCTATCGTCACACGCAGATCTCTGACTCGCTTTTGATGGCCGACCGCGCTGTGGATATGGTGAGGGCGGGCGCTAAACGAATAGTCGTGTTGGGTGTGGATTTCATGGCAGAGAATGTCCGCGCGGTCTTAGACGGTGCGGGGTTCGGAGACACTCCCGTATACCGCGTTGACGAACGGGAAATTGGCTGTTCGCTTGCCCAAGCGGCTGAGGCTCCGGAGTACTTGCTTTGGCTGGATCAGGCGAGCCAGACCACACCATCGCTACACGTTGTCTACATCAATACGAGCCTTTACACCAAGGCCGAGGCCCAACGGCGAATTCCCACGATAACTTGTACGTCTTCGAATGTCGTGCGCACCGTACTATCGGCCTTTGCTCAAGTTCCCGAACTGTCAGTCTGGTTCGGTCCCGACACGTACATGGGCCAAAACCTTACGGCCTTGTTCGAGACACTGGCAGAACGCCCTGCGAGCGAAATCGCTGCGTTGCATCCGCAACATGACCGGCAGACCATCCGCGCGTTGCTCAAACGTTTTCACTTCTTTCCCCGCGGTAACTGCATCGTGCATCACTTGTTTGGTGACAGTGTGGCAAGAACCGTAAAATCGAACTACGCCGATTCGTACATTACGGCTCACTTGGAGGTGCCTGGCGCGATGTTTCGCCTCGGCCTTGACGCGCAGCGGGCGGGGCGTGGAATTGTCGGTTCGACTTCCGACATCCTGAACTTCGTTGGGCATGTCGTGGATTGCGCTGTGGAACAGCAGGGGTTGCCGTCGGAGGTCAAGCGGGTATCGTTCGTGCTTGGCACCGAGACAGGAATGGTAACCTCATTAGTGCGTCGCATTCAGTCGTCACTCGAGCGCGATACGTTGGGCCGTATTGAGGTTGAAATAGTGTTTCCCGTTGCAGAAGAATCCGTAACCGCGACGGGCCAACCAGATCTTCCCGTCATTCCCGGGCCGATGTCTGGCGAGGGGTGTTCTCTCGAAGGCGGATGCGCCACTTGTCCCTATATGAAGATGAATAGCCTGGATGCCTTGTTTAACCTGCTGAAGCGGATTGGGAATGATGAGACTTCGCTTGCTGCCTTCGCCCCAAGAGTCCGTCAAGGAACGCAGACGCGTCACCCCTCGCTTGATATCGCAGTTGAGCCAATCAATCACATGCGAGAATTTACCCGAGACGGGCGACTCTCAGATGCGCTCGTCATGGACGTGTTGTCACGCAATCAGCCGTAGCATTTCAATCTTGGGCTGCTTAGTGCGGCATGAAAGCGCCGTTGCAAGCGGACCTCAGGCGCGCTATCCAAGTAGCAGTAGGAACTGCACCCACTCAGTCCGACGTTCGAGCACGGTTCAAGTTGGCTCTAGCCTGGCTGAAAGGTGATTGCTTTGCCTACACACATGCCTTGGTGCTCGCCCTGAATTTCCCGCGTGTGTCATTGGGGGTAGTCTTTGAGTTACCGCACAACAGGCGCGCCTTTGCCCGTTGAATCTGCCAACACGCGTGCGTGCGTTCTGCCTCAGGTAAACTTGTTAGGTCCTCCGCGCTGTCCGCGGTGGGGCGCATGAGAGGCTGCGACTTCAGGCAGTGGTTGTGGGCGATGAACGCGGCTCCGCATTCACTCTGCGAGGCTTCGGACCTTCACCCACCGAAATTGTCTGCAGGCGAAATACGTACTCCCCAAACGCGATGAATCGGAGCATCTTCAGAGGGTATTTGAAACTCCCGCGAGATTGACTGGCAAATGGTGCCAGCAGCGAACGCGGGAAGAAAAGGTTCGAGCATGCGCAACATCACCCGCCCAATTGGGTTGCCTAAGTCGCTGGGCATGTTGCTGGTTGTATTGTGTTGCCCGCTTGCCTGTGCGCAACAGCAAGAGCACCCCGATACATACACGGATACCACCTCGGTAGTTGACGTGGCTCCTACAGCCGTTGACCCGTGCGCCAGTCCGAAGGAGGGCTGTCCTTGCGCGTCACCGGGCGAGATCCTCGATTGCGGCCAAATTAAGGTCAAAGTCGACAACTACGAGACTTGTTTTGAAGGAAGCCGGCTGTGCAAGGCGAATGGTACCTGGGGGCAGTGCGCGCCAGATCAGGTGATTGTCGGTCAACTGCATTAGCTGTTTCCAGTCGAACTGACGTGGCCACGCAAGATGAGTATGCATGGCCGGACGCCTGCAACGCATTCTGCGGACCGGGCGGCTGCATGCATTGGGGGCTGCGGGACGCGTGCGCGAAATGTGGAACCGGGGCAATTTGCTTTGGAATTCTAGCCGCTTGCACGCGTGGCCCGAGCTTTGGTTCACGCCCTCTTTGCATGGTCCCTGCAAGAGCAGCTGCCTTATTCGACGCGCAATGCGGCCGTTGCCTTGGGTAGGTCCAATTGCCATTGCAGTCGCCGAAACTGAGCGAAGCATCCATCCTGATTGAGGAGGTGCGTCGATCCTTTGTTTCAACCTTACCTGGTCTGCTCGACGCGTTGACGGCAGCGGTTCACAACGCATCTGGCGCTGATCCGATGACTTGCAATGGCGCACGCGAGCTTGCGCACCGCCTTGCTGGAAGCGGCGGGACATTTGGAATGTCAGAACTGTCCACGGAGGCTCGACGACTTGAAGTGTTGCTGGGAGCTCCCGGTGCCGGCGTTGAATGGGCAAGCGATATCGATTTTGCACTTCGAAGAGTGCTCGATTCCGCGCGATCACCCACGGAGTTACTCTGTTCGATCGTTCCGAATCCATCCCGTCAAGATGGCCGCAAGGACGCATCTTACGAACCGATCAGGGAAAGGACTCCCTCCGATCCCATCAAATCCAGTCGCTATCCGCAGCCCTACGGTCGCTGGGCCTCTTTGCCGGTCGTTCTGTTACTTGACAAGCACCACACGCGCAATGCCGTCCAAGGGATGCTTCAGCAATTTGGGTTTCTTGTCGTGGCAACGGAGAAGGCCACGCGCTTTCCAATCACACCGCTGGCCTTTCTTTGTAATCTCGACAAGGCTTCGGACGTCAGGAAGTTCTATCCGAAAGCCGACATTATAGCCGTCGCGGACAATCCTGGGCTCGAAGAGCGGTTGGAGGCCGTCCGGATTGGTTGTCGAGCGACGGTTCCTTCAGATGTCGACGCCCCAGAACTCGCGGCAGCGATGGAGCGACTCGTTCCTTTAGAACTGGAGATTCCTCGGATATTGATCGTCGACGATGATTCATACGTGTCGCAGCGCACTGCCATCGTCCTCGAACAAGCGGGTCTGGAGGTTACAATTCTGACCGACCCGACTAGACTACTCGAGCGCATCGCTGAAGTTCGACCTCATTTGGTAATCATGGACATGCGGCTTCCGGGATGCACCGGACTCGAACTTGCCGCCGTGCTTCGTCAGGATGACAGAATGGTGGGTGTGCCAATCGTGTTCTTGACCGCCGAAGATCGCCCCGCACGCGCACTCGAAGCACTTGAAGTCGGGGCCGATGACTTTCTGGTGAAGCCGGTCGAGTCCAAACGCCTAGTTAGCGTGGTCATCTCGCGGCTTGAACGGTCGCGAGTTCTCCGCTCGTTCATGGATCACGATAGCCTGACGCGCCTACTATCGCACGCTCGCACGCTTGAACGCTTGGAGTCAGAGGTGCTTAGCGCTCAACGACGAAACGACAACTTGGCTCTCGCCATTCTCGATCTTGATCATTTCAAACAGGTCAATGACCGCTACGGGCACGCCACAGGTGACCGCGTCCTTCGGTCCCTATCCACTGTCCTACGGCGGCGAGCGCGCCGCACGGACGTTATTGGTAGGTGTGGCGGTGAAGAATTCGTTGTCATACTTCCCGGCGCAAGTGGCGTGGATGCCCTTCGAATCATCAACGACCGACGAGATATGTTTGCTTCCCTCCACTACACGACACAAAGCGGCCCAATGTCTTGTACATTTAGCGCAGGCGTTGCTGAGTTTGCAACAGGTGACACCCCGGCTCTAATCTGGGAGCGCGCTGACAATGCACTTTACGCCGCCAAGCGAGCTGGGCGAAATCGCGTTCATCTGGCGGAAACTACACACACAGGGACTACTCGATGAGAGAGCTTCGTCGAATTATGCTCGTCGAAGACGAACCAGCGCTTCGCCTCGTCGCGAAAGTTTCACTCGAAAAGGTGGGTGGGTTCGACGTGTTGGCGTGCGATTCAGGAGCCGAAGCACTCGCGAAATTCGACGAGTTTGCCCCAGATCTGATCCTTCTTGACGTCATGATGCCGGTGATTGACGGACCAACTACGCTGAGCAGTCTGCGCCAATTGCACCCAAAAAACCGTGTTCCGGTCGTGTTTCTGACCGCAAAGGTCCAGGCCAAAGAGGTCCAGGAACTGCTCACTTTGGGTGCTGCGGGCGTTCTGCCAAAGCCGTTTGACCCAATGCTGCTAAGTCGACAGGTGCGGGACCTCTGGGACAAGGAAAGCACGCACCTGCCCGTCGGGATCTGCATTGATGGCTAGCTCTTTCGGCGCGACCGAAGCCGCGCTTGCGGGAGAGCCAGACTTAGGCTTGGAGCACTTTCGCCTCCTGGCAAATACCCTTCGAGTAGGGCTCGTTGTGCAGGCCACGACGGGGGATGTTATCTGGCACAATGCACAGGCGGAAACCATTCTGGGCCTCTCTGGCCCGAAGCTTCGTGGCGAGCAGGTGCACGATCCTGGCTTCTGCTTCATCCATCCCGACGGGAGTCCACTTGCGCCAACTGAGCAACCATCGTCGGTGGCATTGCGGACTGGGATTGCGCAAACCGACATTGTGATGGGTGTGCAGCATCCGAATCGTCCGCTGGTCTGGACGGTCGCGTCCTCAAGCCTGTTGCCGGAAGGAACGGGCGTTGTTACGAGCTACGTCGATATTACCGAGCGGATGAGGAAGGAATTGGAGCTCAAAGCGGTGCATGCGCGAGAACGCGCCCTGCTTGATGGCGCCAGTTTCTCAATCATTGGCACCGACTTGTCAGGTCTGATTCACACGTTCAATTTAGGCGCGGAGCGGTTGCTCGGGTACCGCGCGGACGAGGTCATTGGCAAGCACACGCCGGCACTAATTCATGAGCGTGTGGAAGTGCAACGGCGCGCCCAGGAACTTGGTGTCCCTGCCGATTTCGAGGTGTTCGTGCATGCGGCTTGGAATGGACACTTGGAAACTCGCGAATGGATGTACGTTCGGAAGGACGGGACTCGCGTTCCCGTTGCGCTCACCGTTACGCCAATGCGCGACCCGCAAGGGACAATCATCGGTTTCATGGGGATAGCTGAGGATGTTTCGGAACGCCGGCGATTCATCGTCGAGCTGCAGAAACTGGCCTTGGTTGCAAGTCGTACGCATAACTTGGTCGTCGTCACGGATGCGAATGTGCGAGCAGAGTGGGTGAACGACGCGTTTACTCGCGTCACTGGGTATACACTCGAAGAAGTGAAGGGGCGCAAGATTGGTCCCCTGGTACAGGGACCAGAGACGGACCAATCCGTTGTCGCAATTACGCGTCAGGCCATACGAGCAGGCGAAGGATTCCAGGTTGAACTCCTCAACTACAGCAAGTCTGGACGCAAGTACTGGCTTGAAATTGATTGTCGACCGTTTCACGCGGCTGATGGCAGCCTTTTGGGGTTCATTGCGGTAGAAGCCGAGATCACCTCGCGAAAGGAAATGGAAGCGCAATTGCGTGAGAGCGAAGCGCGGCTCCGGGCCTTCGTCGAAGCCTTACCGGACATGGTATTCCGGCTCTCGGAGAGTGGGGTATTTCTGGACGTTCATGCACCGCGGGAGGACGTCCTTCTGATGCCTAAGGACCACTTCATCGGACGGCGAGCGTCCGACGTGTTGCCCGTGGAGCTATCGAGTGTACTACTCGAAACAATCGAACGAGCCCGAATGCTTCACGCACCACAGACGTACGAGTACCAAGTTGAAATAAGTGGGAGGAGCCGCGACTTTGAGGCGCGCGTGGTCCCGGGGCTCGGCTCGGACATGTTGGTTATCGTTCGCGATGTGTCCGAGCGGAAGCTGCTCGATTTGATGAAGGATGAGTTTGTTTCCACAGTGAGTCATGAGCTTAGGACCCCGCTCACTGCGATTCAAGGTACTCTGGGGCTGCTTGCAGCGGGTGTCTTAGGCGGACTCACGGCGGAAGCTCTCGAGCTCGTTACGGCGGCACTCGGAAACGCGGAGCGGCTGGGGCGACTCATCAACGACATTCTGGATCTTGAGAAGGTGACGCAAATGGGGCTTGAACTGCGCACCTACCCGCAGCCGCTCGCCGCGCTCATCGACCGAGCGGTGCTTGAGACCGCAGTATTTGCCGCCGAGTTCAGCGTCACCTATTCCGTGGGCGAGTTGAACCGCGAAGCCAGAGCGAATGTCGATCCAGACAGATTCCTGCAGATCCTCAACAATCTACTATCGAATGCTGCGAAATACGGCAATTCACACGAAGTGGTGCGAATTGGGATGGACCGGTTAGAGGACGGTTGGCGAGTGTTCGTAAGAAATCGCGGTGTCCCTATACCAGAGAGTTTTCGAAGACGTATCTTTAGTCGCTTTGCTGTTGTTGACGGCACCGACATGCGCGCAAGGCAAGGAACGGGACTAGGTCTTGCCATTACGAAAGCATTGGTTGAGCGCATGGGCGGACGCATCGACTACGTATCGACCGCGGAGTTCACCGAATTTTTCGTGATATTGCCGGCCGTGTTCGCCTAGCGGGGACGGTTGCGAGTTTACACTTCTTCATAAAGTCGGGCATAGGTTCTTTACATAGGGTTGGTAGTCTCCTCTTGCGACGCCGAATCACCGAAGAAGCAACCTCTTACGGCGTCGGAAGAAGGAGTCAATAGCATGTACGGAATTCTCATAGGTGGAGTCCTCATTGCGGCTGGAACTGCGCGACTAGTTCACCGGAACAAACACTGCCAGCA
>Ga0302321_100003636_pt1 | contig 13236 bp, 12 predicted proteins | sample Fen_T0_1_FD_202505 | JGI IMG/M metagenome (GOLD analysis project Ga0302321, IMG submission 202505) | Peat permafrost microbial communities from Stordalen Mire near Abisko, Sweden - Fen_T0_1 | ecosystem: Environmental > Terrestrial > Soil > Wetlands > Permafrost | place: Sweden: Abisko...
CGCACCACCGACGGCACCACCTTCAACCAGGACAACCAGATCCGCGGCATCGCCAACGATCCGGCCTTCAGCAAAGGCAACTGATTGAACGCGGCGCGCACCGGCCTGCCCTGGTGCAAGGCCGGTGCAGGCCGCTGTTCTCAGGGAGTGCGCTTCACCACCCGACCGCCCTTCATGACAAAGCCGACCTTGTTCAGCAAGGTCACGTCTTGAGTCGGATCGCCGTTGACGGCGATCAGGTCGGCTAATTTGCCGGCGGAGATAGCACCTACCTTGTCTTTCCAGCCCATCAGTTCGGCCGAATTGAGGGTTGCCGCCCGGATCGCTTCCATTGGCGTCATGCCGTATTGCACCATGTAGGCGAACTGGCGCGCGTTGTCGCCGTGCGGATAGACGCCGGCATCGGTGCCGAACGCCATGCGCGCGCCGCCCTGGAATGCCTTCTTGAAATTATTGCGCTGCAACTGGCCGATCTGCCGCTCCTTTTCCAGAGACTCCGGCAGAAAGCCGACTTTCTCGCCTTCGGACAGGATGTAGTCATCGTTGTAAATGTCCATCGACAAAAAGGTGCCGCGCTCGCGCGCGAGCTTGATGCCTTCTTCGTCGATCAGGCTGGCGTGCTCGATCGAATCTACTCCCGCCAGGATCGCGTCGCGAATGCTGCTGGTGCCGTGCGCGTGCGCAGCCACCTTGCGGCCAAGCTTGTGCGCTTCGTCGACGATCGCCTTCATTTCCTCCAGCGTGTACTGCTGTGCGCCGGGGGTATCGCCCTTCGACAGCACGCCGCCTGACGCGCAAATCTTGATCAGGTCGGCGCCGTACTTCACCATCTCGCGTACCTTGCTGCGCGCCGCCCACGGACCATCGGCCACACCCTTGCCGGTGTAGTCGAAATCGGCCGGCAGCAGGGTCTCGTCGCAGTGGCCGCCCTTGATGCCGAGCGCATAGGCCGACACCAGCATGCGCGGTCCCGGCACATCGCCGTCGTTGATCGCGTCGCGCAAGGCCACATCGCCGAAACCGTCTGCGCCGACGTTGCGCACACTGGTGAAACCTGCTTCCAGGGTTTGCCGCGCCGCGCGCACGCCGTAGAGCGCGGAACGGATATTGGAAATCCCCAGCGATTTATAGCCGTGGATGGTGGGGTCCGAGGTGAGGTGGGTATGCACGTCGATGAGGCCGGGCAGCACGGTGGATTTACCCAGGTCGATCACTTCCGCCCCTGCCGGGATGGCGACGCCGGCGGACGGGCCGACCGACTTGATCTGGTCGCCTTCGATCAAGATCACCTGATCGGTGAGCACCTTGCCCGCCACCACGTCGACCAGCTTGCCGGCGCGAATGGCGGTGACCTTGGCGGGTGTGACGGATGCGGCGGGCGCAGCCGTTGCGAGCAAAGCGGCGATGGCCGCACCCATTGCAGCCACCATGGCGCACATACGGATCGCGCTGGTGCGCGAGGGAAACAGGGTCATCATGGGAGTCCTCGTCGGTCGGAATATCGTGCCAGTGTACTGGATACGAAAGCCACCGCAATTGACTGGTGCCATGCCGGCGCTACGAAAAGCGGAAGCGCGCCGATAAGCCGGATTCTGTTACGGCACTTGCGTGCTATGACAGTCATTCCTCTGGGACGCGCGTTGCCGCGCGCCTCAAGCTACCTACCCGCAGGCTCCGCGGGACCGCCTCAACGCCTGCCTATTTGGTATTGCTCCGGGTAGAGATTGCCCGTTTCACCCGTACACCATCTTTCGACGGCGCACGACTCGTCTCTGTTGCTCTGATCCTCACCTCGCGGTGGATGGGTGTTACCCACTACCCTGCCCTGTGGAGTCCGGACTTTCCTCTGCAGGCAAGCCTGCAGCGACTGTCTGGCGCGCTTCCGCGGGCATTATCTCACGCGGCCCCCCGCAAGTCCCTGCTATAGCCAGGGCGAAAGTAATGGACATCGTCGTAGAACGAAGGCGACTCGTTGCGTTCATCCCAGCCGGGGATGCCGAGCAGAGGCAATGGATGCAGGTTTCGGGGCGATGAAAGGTGTTCCGGCCGCATGATCCAGTCGGCAGCAAGCGCGTCGGCACGGGCCACTTGCGCAGCTCCTTCCGCCAGCAGGTAATCGTCATCGACCTCGAACAACAGAGCCTTGGCCGTCAGGCCCACATAGGGATACAGGGTCTTTTCCAACACGCCATGTCCCGCCAGGAACCAGCGCATGCAGCGTTTTACCGCTTCGCGATGATCGACGAAAAGCTCCCGCCAGCGGAAACCGCGTACCAGCTCGAGCAATTCAGGTCGAGTTGAAAAGACGACCAGGCCGTTTTCATCGAAAAGAGTCAGGACGTCGCGCTGCACCGAGCGATCGCGCGCTTCTGCGTCGCCGCCGGTCGCAAGGCTTTGTGCGTGCAGCTCGCTGATGACAGCCTTGCTGCGCGGAAAGGCGAGCCACTGCACGGCATTGAAGAGGTCGTGCCAGTTATCGCGGGTGGCAATTTCGCCGTGGGTGGCGATGCGCATTTCGTAATGGACGCTACCGGCATCGGCGGCAACGAACCGGATTGGCTCGCCCCGTGCATTGCAAATGCCACGCTGCCGTGCCAGCTCGTTCAGCTGCGCATGCGTGGGCCAAATGGCGGGGTCCAGACCTGCGAGCACTTTTCGCACGGTGTCGAAGTAGGGTGTGGACAAATGCACGCCGGCTGCCGGCCAGGAAAGCGCGGCGCCTGCGGACGGCGTTTTCACCCCGTTACGGCCATTCGCCAGGCGAGGCTTTCACCGGCGCGCAACGGCACCAGCGCCGAGCCGGGAAACGGCAACGATGCCGGCACCACCCATGGTTCTTTTTTCAGCGTAACAGTAGTGCGATTGCGCGGCAGGCGGTAAAAATCCGCACCGTAAAAAGACGCAAACGCTTCCAGCTTGTCGAGTGCTTGCACGCTTTCGAACACTTCCGCATACAGCGCCATGGCATGCAGGCCGGTGTAGCAACCGGCGGCGCAGCACTCGGCCTCCTTGGCCGTCTTCGCATGCGGCGCGCTGTCGGTGCCGAGGAAGAATTTCGGGTTGCCGCTGGCGGCGGCTTGCAACAGCGCCACGCGGTGCGATTCGCGCTTCAGCACCGGCAGGCAATAGAAGTGCGGACGCAGGCCGCTCTTGAATAGCGTATTGCGGCTATAAAGCAGATGCTGCGGCGTAATGGTGGCCGCAACATTGTCGCTCGCGGCCAGGACAAATTTGACCGCATTGGCGGTGGTGATGTGCTCCAGCACGACGCGAAGCTTTGGGAAGCGCAGTACCAGCGGGATCAGGTGTCGTTCGATGAAGACTTTCTCGCGGTCGAAAATATCGACCTCGTCCGAGGTCACCTCACCGTGCACCAGCAGCGGCATGCCGGCGTCCTGCATGGCAGCGAACACGGCGTCGCACTTCGAAAGATCGGTGACGCCCGAATCGGAATTGGTGGTGGCACCCGCCGGGTAATATTTGACGGCGTGCACGAAGCCGCTCTCCTTGGCTTCCGCAATCGACTCCGGCGGCGTACTGTCGGTCAGGTAGAGCGTCATCAACGGCTCGAAGGCCAAACCCGCCGGGATCGCCGCGACGATGCGCTCGCGGTACGCGCGTGCCTCCGCCACGGTGCGGATCGGCGGTTTCAGGTTGGGCATGACGATGGCGCGGGCGAATTGGCGCGCACTGTCGGGCAATACGGCTTGCATCGCTTCACCGTCGCGCAAATGCAGGTGCCAATCGTCGGGGCGGGTCAGCGTCAGTTCGGTCATGCCGCAATTATATCGGTCGGCTGGCTGCGGCGCGCTGTCCTCGCACTCGGGAAAAGGCCGTTTGCAGCATTGGCCGATTAGCGGCGCGCCTTGGCGGCAGGGGCGACATCACTCTGCTTGATGCCGGTATCGGCCTTGGCCTGGCTCAATAGCGTGGTGCAATGGCTCTCCTGCGCCTTGCCGAACTCGAGCAACGGAATCAACGCGCCGACGCCGGCCGTGACCGCACCCAGCGCAAGCGCCAAGCCGCCGCGCACCGCCGCCTTGCCCAGTTCCGGATGCACGGCCGGATTCTTGAACGGGCCGCTGATGGCAATGGGTCCGCGGAACGAGGCCAGGCTGAAACCCTTGGCGTGCGCCACCAAGCGAAGGTGCAGCGATTCGTCGGTAAAGTTGACGTTGCCTTCGCCGACGATATTCACCTTGGGCGTGTCCAACAGCATTTCCTTCACCTGGAAGTCACCGTCGATCGCCTTGAAATTGGCCACCATGCAGTGAATCGGCACCTGCTTGTCGCCGCCCACCAGCACCACCAGTGCATTGGCGACGTCCAGGTTCGACAATCTCAGCAGCAATTCGCTGACGGCCCCGCCGTCCATGATCAACGCGGCTTCGCCGTTGGCGGTGCCCAGCAGTTGCGCCACCGAATTGCCGTTGCCCACCAGCTTTGCCCGGCCGCCCATGGTGCCGGCACCGGCCACGGCCCGTTTTGAAGCCGGAAACAACTGGTCCAGGTGCAATCCCCTGGCGGTGATATCGGCATGGGTGACGATGTGCGAATTGCGCGCGTCCATGGCGATTTCCGTGACCAGGTTGCCGCCGGCGATACCGAAGTTCAGCGGAGAGAGCTTGAGTGCGCCGTCCTTCACCAGCATATGCGCGTCCATGTTCTCGAACGGTATTATTTGGGTGATGACCCTGGCGCCTTGGAAACGAACGTCGACGTCGGCGGCGCGCAACTTTTCAAGGCTGAATACCTCCGTCGGCAACACCTTGTCGGATGGCGGTGGATGATCACCCGGCGTGGCGCCGCGCTTGCCGCCGATAAAGCCGCCGAGGTCGTGCAGTTCGAGGTTGCGCGATACCAAGGCCGCCGCAATCATTTGCGGCTTCTTGCCGCGGTCCACCGAAAACTCCCCGGCGAGATCGCTGTTGCCGACCACGCCGGTGAAGCGGCTGAATTTCCAGACATCGTTGGTATGGCTCAGGAATCCCTTCAACTTGTACGCGGGGGTCGGCGGAATCGGCACGCCGACGATCGGATACAGGAGCGCCAGATCACTGCCTTCCAGCTGAAAATTGACCTCCTCACCGCGAAGATGCAACGGATCGATCAGCACGCCGTCGGCTTTGACCTTGGTGGTGCCGAGCGTAGCGGTGACCCGGATCGGATACGGCTGGTCGGCACCGCGCAGCGCAAGCAGAGAACCCCCTTGCGCCTGCAGCACGGTGGGCATGCCCTTGAATTGCCCGTTGCCGGTCAGCGCCAATCCGGCATTGAGCGCATCCTTGCCGGCATCGATGGTATTGACATCGAATTCCAGATCGGTGCGGAGGGCGGGATCGCGAAAATGCAGCGAGCCGCGATCCATGGCCAGCGCATCGATGGGTGCGATTTCCCACTGTTTTTCGTGCAGATCGAAAATCCAGTTGGGAGCGCCGTCCTGGTTGCGCTCGAGGACCAGCCGGCCGTCGGACAACGACAACTCGGACAGAGAAAAGCGATGAGAAAATAGTGCGAGGAGATCGATCCGGAATTCGGCGCGCTTCACCTTGGCCATCAAGGGTTCCTTGCTCCACGCGGCGTTGCTCAAGGTCAAGTCGTTGGCGACGATGCGCGGCCGCATTGACAAATGTACTTCCAGGTCGCCGGCGATAATCAAGTTTCGGCCCGTTGCCTCCAGGACTTTGCGCGCAAGGTAAGGACGGGCGAGATTCCAGTCGAAGAAGTACACCGTCGCGACCAGCGCCAGCAGGCACGCAGCCAGCGCGGCGATCCACTTTTGCCATCGGGTCATGCGCTTCTCCTGGTATTCGCTTCGAATCTCGCCACTACGGGCCCGGGATTGCCGCACCCGAATTGCGGCACCTGGCGTCAGCGCGAGACGAAATGCTATTTCCTTCCTCGCATCTGGTCTGGGCGCTGGCGAACAGTGCGCAACGGCATTGCGCTGCCAGCCGTCGGCACCAGATGTGCGCTCGCGAACATACAGGAGCGCCGCTCTTGTCTACGCTACCTTGTCTCCAAGAAAATCGCGCGAGTGGAACCAGCCACGATTGCTCAATTGCCGTCCAACAACCTCGCCCTGTCCGGATGCTGGACCGCGCGCGGTATCGGCACGCTGGCCGGGCAGATCGACGCCCTCAAATTGATATCGCGGCAGGCAGTTGTCGCCGACGGGGCGAAAATGGTTGCGCTGGATACTGCCGGCGCATGGCTGCTGCAAAAGCTGTTGCTGCAGTTGAAGAAGGAGGGCATCGATGTATCGCTACAAGGCTTGTCGCCGCAATCGGCAAAACTCCTGAAAGTCGTCGCAGAGCACGTCGCCGAATCCGACGGCCACGTCGTGGCACTCCCTGCTCCCTCGCCCGTGCTGGATCGCATCGGCAAAGCCTCGATGTCGGCGCTGGCGGACGGCTACCGGATGCTCAGCTTCGCCGGCGAAAGTTTCATGGTGCTGGCTGGGTGCCTGACCCACCCCGCGCGAATTCGCTGGCGACCGATCCTGTTCAACATCCGTATCGCCGGCTTCGACGCATTGCCGATCGTCGGGCTGTTGTCGTTCCTGCTCGGCATCGTGGTTGCCTATCAGGGTGCAGACCAGTTGCGGCAGTACGGCGCCAATATCTTTGTGGTCGACCTGGTGGGGCTATCGATGCTGCGCGAATTCGCGCCGCTGATGACCGCCATCATCATCGCCGGCCGCTCCGGTTCCGCCTACGCCGCGCAAATCGGCACCATGAGCGTGACCGAGGAGATCGACGCGATGCGCACCATCGGCATCGCGCCGCTGGAATTGCTGGTGCTGCCGAAGGTGATTGCGCTGATCATTGCGCTGCCGCTGCTGACGGTGTTTGCCGACCTGCTCGGCGTGGCCGGCGGCATGATCATGGCGCAGACCCAGCTTGGCGTTACCTACGGCGAATTCCTCGACCGCTTCACCAAGGCGGTCAGCGTCACTTCGTACCTCGTCGGCCTGGGCAAGGCGCCGGTGTTCGCCGGCATCATTTCCATGGTCGGCTGTTACCAGGGCTTTCAAACCCAAGGCGGTGCCGACAGCGTCGGTCGCCAGACCACTCGCAGTGTGGTGCAGTCGATCTTCCTGGTGATTGTGGCCGACGCCTTGTTCTCGGTTGCCTTCAGCGCATTGGATCTTTGAGATGCCTCCGGTCGCCCAAGTGGTCCAGAAAAACTCTGCGGAGCCGGTTATTTCCATCAGCAACGTGACGACCAAATTCGGCGAACACGTCGTCCACGCCGGCGTCGACCTCGAAGTGCGCCGGGCGGAAATTTTCGCACTGGTCGGCGGCAGCGGCTCGGGCAAGTCGACTCTGCTGCGCGAAATGATTCTGTTGCAGCAGCCCGATGGCGGCACCATTTCCGTCCTCGGCACCAAACTCGACGGCCTCGACGCGGAAGGCGCTATGGCATTGCGTCGCCGCATCGGTGTGTTGTTCCAGCACGGCGGTTTGTTCGGGTCGCTGAACGTAACCGAGAATATCGGCCTGCCCTTGCGCGAACACACCGGCATTGCGGACGCCATGATCGACGAGATTGCCGCTTGGAAGCTCGACATGGTTGGCCTCGCGCCGGAGGTGGGCTTGCAGTACCCATCGGAACTGAGCGGCGGCATGTTGAAACGCGCCGCGCTGGCGCGCGCGTTGGCGCTCGACCCGGAATTGCTGTTCCTCGACGAACCGACCGCCGGCCTCGACCCGGTGAGCGCCGATGGCGTGGATGATCTGGTAAAGAAGCTGCGCGACCTGTTCGGGCTCACTGTCGTCATGATCACCCATGATCTCGACTTGCTGTGGCAGGTCACGGATCGCGTAGCCGTTTTGGGGCAAGGCAAGGTGCAAGGCATCGGCGCCATGTGCGAATTGGCCGGCATGGACAATGCCGACATCCGCCAATTCTTCGACGGCCCGCGCGGACGCGCGGCCAAGGCGCAGGACGAAGAAAACCGTGCGCGGCCGGAATCGCGGGCGAATGAGACGAATTCTCCCAAATCCAATGCGAGGCCGCCATCGAAACAAAAGTGAATTACGCGGTAGTGGGCGCATTTGTGCTGGCGCTTTGCGCCATGCTGATTGCGGGCGCCTTGTGGCTTGCCTCGGGCGGCGCTTTTCGCGCGAAGATAGACCTGTACCAGGCGATCGAGGTGGAGTCGGTGTCGGGCCTCAACCTGAACGCCCCGGTCAAGTACAACGGCGTGGAAGTGGGCAAGGTGCGCAGCATCAAGCTCGACCCGGTCAACCCGCAGAGGGTGCGACTGGTGTTCGCCATCGAGCGCGGCACGCCTATCAAGGTCGATACCTTTGCGGTGTTGAAAACGCAGGGACTGACCGGCATCGCCTATGTCGAGCTGAGCGGCGGCGCGCCCGACGCCGCGCCGCTGCTGGCGAAAGTCGCGGGCGAATACCCCGAGATCCTCACCAAGCCATCGCTCAGCGCAAGGCTGGAAAACGTCATGTCCACCGCCCTGGAGAAGCTCGACCGCATGTCGACCAGCATCGAAGCGTTACTCAGCGACAAGAACCAGGCGGCGGTCGCCAACTCGCTTGCCGATTTGGCCACGGTGATGCACACGGTAGCCGCGCGCAAGGACACCATCGATGGCGCGATCGCTGCCGCCGGCAAGACGTTCGACAACAGCGCGCGCCTCACCGCGCAGTTCGGCCCGGTGGTCGACAAGATCGGCCGCGGCGCGGACGCGATCCAAAGGCTGGGCAACGACGGTTCGCAGGCCAGCAAGACTGCCGGCGTGACCATCGACAAGGTAGGCGACGACATCCATCGCCTGATCGGCGAAACGCTGCCGGAACTGGATCGCCTGCTGGGCGAACTGACGGCGTTGAGCGCATCGCTGCGCCGCTTCACCGAGCAAACCGAACGCAATCCCTCCGGCATCCTGTTCGGCCGCAACGTGGTCAAGGATGGACCGGGAGAATCGACCACGAAAGTGCAAAAACCATGAACCTGAGTACCTTGCCCCATTGCGGTCGGCTTTTCGCCATTGGCATCGCGCTTGCCGTGACGGCAGGCTGCTCTTCGCTGTTGCCGAAGCCGGCCGAGCCGCCGGTGTTCTACACGCTCGACCTGGCGCGACCTGCCGCACAGCCTGTCAACCCGCCGTCCTTGCCGGCTCCCGACGCGCCGATACTGGTGGTAACCCCGCCGCATGCCGCGGCCGGCTTCGACAGCAATCGCATCGTCTACACGCACGAGCTCCACCAGCTCGAGTATTTCGCCAGGAGCGAATGGATCGATACACCGGCGCGCATGCTTTCGCCGCTGATCGTTTCGGTGCTGGGCGGTGGCAGCGCATTTCGTGCCGTGCTTGCCACACCCAGCGCCGCAGCGGGCGACATCAAGCTCGATACCGAAATCGTGCGATTGCAGCAGGACTTTTCCGCGTCCCCCAGTCGAGTGCGTTTTACCTTGCGCGCGGCATTTGTCGAAACCAGGACGCGCCGGGTTCTCGCCTGGCGGGAATTCGACGAGTCCGTGGTTGCGGCGAGCGAAGATCCTGCCGGCGGGGTTGAGGCGGCCAATCGCGCGGTACGGCAGGTGCTGCAGGCGCTTACCGCGCTGTGTACGGAAGCCGTCGCAAACTGGACCCCAGTTGGCAAAATTCCCTGCGAAGGATGCAGTACGGCTCCGGCAAATCGCTAGCCGTCTGCGCGCGAGCCGATCACGCGTGAAAGCTCCTGGAGGGTATAGCGTGGCGTGATGTGCTGCGGACAATTCCAGTCGAAGGCCTTTACGGTAAACATCACGATGCGTTCCACCGGTGCACTATGGTCGCCGTTGTCGAGCAGCGAGACCAGGTCGCCGGCTTCCGCCAACGCGATGGTTTTCGCTTCGGCGAACACCTTCAGGCGCTGCTGGTTCGCATAGTCCATGAAGAACAAGGATGTCCTGGTTTGCGCGGCGATATTGCCGGCGCTGACGTATTGCCGGTTGCCGCGAAAATCGGCGAAAGCCAGTTGATTCTTGTCCAGCACCTTGACGAATCCCGGTAAGCCGCCGCGAAACTGGATGTAGGGCCAGCCGTCCTCGTTGACGGTAGCGAGATAGAAGCCGTCGCGCGCTGCGATGAATTCCGCTTCCTGCTGCCCCAGCCGCGCGTTGTCACGCTCGCGCAAGGCTGCATTTGCGTAGGCGCGACGCGAACCTTGTGCGGATTGTTCGCTTTGCACGCTGGGCGTGAACGCGATGGAGAAATAGGGATTGGACATGTGGCGAACCTCGAATCGGAATTGTTAGGAAAGGCGTGACGGCCGTTTGGCCGCCATCGTCCTTTTATAATTGACCCAAACCGCCGTCGACGGTGAGTTCCGCGCCGACGATGTAGCTTGCCTGCGCACTGCCCAGGAACAGGGCGGCGTCGGCGATTTCTTCCGCTGTGGCGAATCGTTTCATCGGAATACCGGCCAGCATGCCCTCGGCCGTCGCTTTCAATTCCGCTTCGCTGAGGCCGAGCCGCCCGAAGATCGGCGTGAACGTGGCGCCGGGACTGACCGCATTGACGCGAATGCCGCGCGGCAACAGTTCCGCCGAGAAGGTGCGCGCAAAGGAGCGCACCGCTGCCTTGGTGGCGGAATAAACGCTGATTCCGGGCCAGCCCTTGGCGTTGACCACCGAGCTATTGAGTACGATGGCTGCACCGTCGTTCAGGTGCGGCAAGGCCTTTTGCACGGTGAAGAACAGGCCCTTGACGTTGATGTCGAATTGTTCGTCGAAGAAGGCTTCGGTGGTATCGGCGAGCGGCATGCCTTTGTAAATGCCGGCGTTGGCGAACAGAAAATCCACCTTGCCCAGCTTCTGGCTCACTTCGGCGTAGACGCGATCGAGGTCGGCCAAATTGGCGACGTCGGCGCGAATAGCAAGCACGCCGAGTTCCTTGGCGGCGGCGTCTAGTGTTGCGTTGTCGCGACCGGTGATGGCGACGCGCGCTCCTTCGCCGACCAATTGCCGGGCGGCTGCGAGGCCGATACCGCTGTTGCCGCCAGTGACCAATGCAACCTTGTTTTCGTAGCGTTTCATGTGAGACTCCTTAGTTATTTGGCAGCATCGACGTAGTCGAATTTGGCCGGTTGGCTGATGAAGAAAATGCATTCGTTGGGCGAAATGCATTTGGTAACGTGCGCTTCGCCGCCTTTTTGCAACCAGTACGAGCCGACCGGCAGCGGCACTTCCTTGCCGTTGACTTGTACGTTGACGCCGACCCCGGAAATGACCACGCCGTAGTAGTCCTCGCTGTGGGTGTGGAGCGTGCTGACGAAGCCGGCCGGCATTTTGATGAAGGTGCCGTGGGCGCCTTGGGCGAGATCGCCGTACGCTGGTGCGGCATAGAGTTCGCCGGTTGGGTTTTTCACACCGGTGGCGCCGTACTTCAATTGCGTGACCGGGGTGCTGATCGAAGTGCTGGCTGCAGGCGTGGGGTAGGCATTGAATGCGAACGCCAGTGCGGCGGTGATGATCGCCTTTTTGGGAAAGTGCATTTGCAGGGATTTCACAATGGTTCCTTTGGTTGTTGGGTCGGGAGAAGGTTGCCCGGCGACGGTGCGAGCTTTGTGCGGCGACGCCGCTCGCACCGCGCCGGGAAAATGGGCGGTATCAGGCCGCCTTGCGCATCGCGGTCACCACCGGAAAATCGATTTCGGTTTCGGCGACTTCGTTGAGGTAGTTGGTGAAGGTGTTGAGCGCCACAGCGAGCACGATCTCGACCACTTCGCCATCGCTGAAGCCGGCAGCCTTTACCGCAGTCAGATCGGCGTCGAGCACATGGCCTCTCGCTTGGGCAACTTGCACCGCAAAGCGGACGGCGGCATCGGCTTTGATGTCATTGGAACGACCGTTACGGTTGGCCGAAATTTCGACATCGTCCAGCTTGGCGACATTGCGGGCGAGGTAGGTGTGCGCGGACAGGCAATAGCCGCAGCCGTTCATTTCTGCCACGGCCAGCGCGATCCGTTCCAGGGTTTGCTTGGAGAGCGTGCCTTCACCGGACGCAGCGCTGAGGCCGGTGTAACCCTTCAAGGCAGCCGGGCTGTTGGCAACGGTGCGAAACAGATTGGGCACCACGCCGAGCGCTTTGCCAACGGCATTTAGGGTGGCTTGCGTAGCAGCAGGGGCGGTATCGACGGAGGGAAAAGTATTCAAGCGGGACATGTTGGGACTCCTAGTGAGGTTTTGGGACCGAGAGACTTCGGTGTGAAAGGATTGTTGACTATTCCGATTTGATTGATAAGCCAGCATTTGCAAGATGCATACTTTCAGAAAATGAGATAATTAAGCGATAGTCTCTGCCACAGGGCGTTCGCCATGGATCAACTCGAGTCGATGCGCGTGTTTGCGGCAGTGGCCCGCGAGGGCGGTTTTTCCGCTGCCAGCCGCAGCTTGGGCATGCCGTTGCCGACGGTGAGCCGCAAGGTGGCCGAGCTGGAGGAACAGCTCGGCGCCAAGTTGCTGCTCCGTTCGACGCGCATCGTGACGCTGACCGACAGCGGCAAAAATTACTACGCGGCCTGCCGGCGCATCCTCGACGACGTACGCGATGCGAATGAAGAAGTGAGCGGTGAATATCGCTCGCCGAAAGGCGAATTGGCGGTGACCGCATCGGTCGGCTTCGGCCGGCGTCACCTGCAGCCGGTGGTGCACGAGTTTCTGGCGGCTTACCCGGAGATCGACGTGAGCCTGGTGATGGTGGACCGGATCGTCGACCTGGTCGAGGATCACATCGATTGCGCGGTGCGCATCGGACAACTGCCCGACAGCGCACTCATCGCCAAGCCGCTCGGCAGCATCCAGACGATGGTGGTAGCTTCGCCGCAATACCTTGCCAGGGCAGGCATACCAGAGCATCCGCGCGAACTGGTTCGGCACCAGTGCATTTCCTGGACCACGCTGGGCCCGTATCGCGCGTGGGAATTTTGCCTTTCGGCCGACAGCGCACCGAATGCCGTCGAAATGCTGCCAATTGGCGTGCGCCTTTCCACCACCTCACCGGATTCAGCGATCTTCGCTGCAGTGGAAGGCATAGGATTGTTGCAGGCGACCAGCTACCAGGTAGAAGAACACTTGCGCAGCGGCGAACTCATTCCCGTGCTGCGCGAATTCGAAGTCGGCTCGATGCCGGTGAGCCTCGTCTATCCCAGCCAACGCATCCTTTCGCTGAAGCTGCGGGCATTTCTCGATTTCGCAACGCCAAGATTGAGCACGCGGCTGGCCGAT
>Ga0302321_100003638_pt1 | contig 13235 bp, 9 predicted proteins | sample Fen_T0_1_FD_202505 | JGI IMG/M metagenome (GOLD analysis project Ga0302321, IMG submission 202505) | Peat permafrost microbial communities from Stordalen Mire near Abisko, Sweden - Fen_T0_1 | ecosystem: Environmental > Terrestrial > Soil > Wetlands > Permafrost | place: Sweden: Abisko...
TGTGGATGAAGCGCGAGGTCCAGGTCGCCGTCTCGGTCATCGAGAAGATCACGCTGTCGACGTTCGGCCGGAACAAGCTGCCGCTGGAGGCCATCGTCGACGCTGCAATGGACCATCGCATCGAGCGTGAGCTGAATCGCATCGCCGTCTACGTGCCGAGCCCGTACAACAACGAGTGGACGCGCGCGCGACTGGGCAACAACCGCAAGCTCGACTCGGTCGTGCTCAAGGCAGGACAGAAGGAGGCTATCGTCGCCGACCTGGACCGTTTCTTCGCGTCACGCGAGCGCTACGAGGCGCTGGGCATCCCGTGGCGGCGCGGCTATCTTCTGTACGGCCCGCCGGGGACCGGCAAGACGTCGCTGGTGACGGCGCTCGCGTCCGAGCTTTCGCTCAACGTGTGCGTGCTGAGTCTGGCCTCGCCCAACGTCACCGATGAGAAAATCGGCAACCTGCTGGCGAGCGTACCGCGGCGATCGGTGATCCTGATCGAGGACGTCGACGCGTTCTTCCAACATCGCGGCAAGGCGGACTCCGGCGTCAGGGTCTCGTATTCCGGGTTCATCAACGCGCTCGATGGCGTGGCAGCACACGAGGGTTCGGTCGTGTTCCTGACGACCAACCATCCGCAGCTCATCGACGAGGCGGCGATCCGCTCCGGCCGCGTGGACTTCCGCCTGGAACTGGGCCTCTGCGACCGCGACCAGCTCGAGCGGATGTTCCTGAAGTTCATCGACGACGCCGGCGCGGCGGAGCAGTTTGCGGACGCGGTGGACGTGGGCCGCTGGTCGCCGGCACAGGTCCAGGAGCGGCTGCTCAAAGCTGCCGACGTCGACGAGGCGATCGGCCTGTTCGGCGCACCGCCCGCCGCGGACGATGCCGTGCCGCGGCTGCGCGCGGCGTAGCACAAAGGCAACTTGCAAAGAAAAAGCCCCGCGACCGCGGGGCTTTTTTGGACACTGGAACCGCCGTCACTTCTTGGCGGGTGCTGCCGGCGCGGAACGCGTCGCGCCAATCATGAAGTCGTCGAAGTTCTTTTCCGAAACGCTCATCCAGAGGATTTCCTCGTCGCGGAATTTCTTCCACGGTTCGTAGACCTTCTTGAATGCGGCGTTCTTGGCCATCGTTTCGTCGAACACTTCCAGCGCGGCCTTGAAGCAGGCCTGCATCACTTCGCGCGGGAACGGCCGCAACGCGACGCCATTGGCGACCAGGCGCCGCAGCGCCGGCGGGTTGACGGCGTCGTACTTGGCCATCATGTCGATGTTGGCCTCGTAGCAGGCAGCTGTTAGGACCGACTGGTAGTCCTTCGGCAGCGCCGCGAACGCCTTGTCGTTGACGAACAGGTCGAGCTCGGGACCGCCTTCCCACCAGCCCGGGTAGTAGTAGTTCTTTGCGACCTTGTAGAAGCCGAGCTTCTCGTCATCGTACGGGCCGACCCACTCCGCCGCGTCGATCGTGCCCTTTTCCAGCGCCGGGTAGATGTCGCCGCCCGGAATCTGTTGCGGTACCGAACCCAGCTTGGCCAGCACCGTCCCGGCGAAGCCGCCGATGCGGATCTTGAGGCCCTTCAGGTCGGCGACCGTCTTGATCTCCTTGCGGTACCAGCCGCCCATCTGCGCGCCCGTATTGCCCGCCGGGAAGCTGATGATGTTGTAGCCCTTGAGGAAGTCGTGCATCAATTCCAGGCCGCCGCCGTGGTACATCCACGAATTCTGCTGGCGGCAGTTCATGCCGAACGGGATGGCGCAGGCAAAGGCAAACGTCGGATCCTTGCCGAAGAAATAGTACGGCGCGGTGTGGCAGCATTCGACCGTCGCGTTCTGCACGGCGTCGACGACGCCGAACGCCGGAACGATTTCACCGGCCGCGAAGACCTGGATCTGAAACTTGCCGTTGGTGGCCGACGCGACGCGCTTGGAAATGGTCTCGGCGCCGCCATAGATGGTGTCGAGGCTCTTGGGGAAGCTCGACGCCAGGCGCCACTTGACCTCGGGCGACGCCTGCGCAAAGGCGGGTGCGGTGCCTGCAGCAAGTACGCCGGCCAGACCCGCGTGTTTAATAAAGGAACGACGCTTCATCGATACTCCTCCATGAATGCCAGGCTTGTGACTGGCGATGTTTGCCTCAACACTGGACACGCGTGCGCAATGTTCCCCGCCACCGAGGGCTCTAACGGCTCCCGTCCGGCGCTGGTTGACGGGCAATTCTAGCGGATTTTCGCGCCGTGCACCCATCTGCCGGGCACGTAGTGCACAACTGATCCGGCACCTAAGCCGACAGCTTGCGCACCGCCGTGAACAGCGACCACGTCCAGCCGCTCTGCCGCTCCAGCGTCTGCGTGAAACGGATCAGGTAGCGGGCGTTGCCCGTGTCCAGCTCGACCATGCCGCCGGCGATGAACTTGTCGTCCGGCCCGATGATGCTGCGCTGGGCCGCCTGGCGGTTCTCCGGATGCGCAGGCAGGTAGATGCCGAAGAACGGGCGGTCCGCCCGCGTGTGTCCCGCGTCCGACGGCGTCACCCAGCTGCGCATCAGGACGCGGACTAGCCGCCGCGCGATGATCTCGACGCCGACCGTCACCTGGTCCACCTGCTGCCGCTGCATCCGGCGAACGACGGCGAGCATCCACTGGTCGCCGTCCTTGACCGCGATCAGTTCGCCCAGCTTGGTCGGCGCATCCTTCGAGGGTGCCATGAGCCGGCATCCGGACTCGCTGCGGTCGGTCAGCTTCCATGTCGTGCCGCGGATCCGGCGCGCCACCGATTCCGGGTTCGCGGTCGGATTGACCAGCTGCGTCACTTCGTCAAAACTGGTCGTCACGCCCCGTGTCCGCGCATGCTCCGGCAACCGTTCGATTTCCGCCACGGCACGCGTTAGCGCCTGCAGGCCGACGACCACGCGGACGTCACCGTCGGTGGCAAAGCGCGTGGCGCGCGGCGCCTGGGCAATCGCATCCGGCCCGAACAGCGAAGCCAGGCGCATCAGCAGAAGCCGCTGCTCGCGCGACGGCAGGTCGCCCGGCGGCGTGACCTCCTCGTCATGCTCGGGCAGCCAGCGCATGCGTTCGACGATGCGCGCATAGACGGGACTCGCATCGAGGAAGAGCATGCGACCGACGCTGATCGGGCGGTCGCGGCGGCGCAGTCCCGCATTGCCGGAGAGATCGACGCAGAATGGCGCACCGTCCGATGGAGGCGGCGTCAGTTGCAGCGTGGGCGTCCAGTCCTCGAGCTGGCGGGTTACCCATTCGACCTGATCGGGCGTGAAATTGCCGGAATCGAGGCGCATCATCAGCAGCGTCTTCAGGTATTCCTGCTCGAATGAGACGCCGGGCTTCGCAAAGCCGCCGACGCCATAGAGCAACTGCTCGCGCTGCCAGCCACGCATGCGCGCAAACTCGTAGAGCTCGTGGAACTCGCGCCATTGCGCCGGAATCCAGTGGCTGTACCGGAACAGCCGGAATTTCGCGTCGAGTCCCTTGTAGTGGGCAAGGCGGACCAGAACCCAGGGCAGCGTGGCCCGCCAGCGCTTGCTCTGCGTGCGCGGATAGCCGGACTTCAAGGCGATTTGGTAGGCGGCGGTGAACGCCTTCACGAGGTCGAACACCGAATGCCAGAGCCGCGACTCCACCGCCGTGCTCTTCTGGTAGTTGGCCGTGTATTGCTGCGTCAGCTGCGCCACCACTGGCTCGAGCCGCGCGTCGATGCGCAGCAACGCCTCGACTTGGCCAGGCCCGGGCTCCTTGCGCGCCCCCGGAAAACCCGCGACGAGTTCCAGTGCCTCGCGCTGGATGGCGATGGCCTCGGACGCGGGAAGCTGGGCGATCCATCGGCCGGCGTGCTTGGCGCTGGACAGCGGATCGTAGAGCGACCGCACCCAATCGAGCATACCGCCGATCACCGCGATGCACCCCTGGTACTCGCGACGTGCATCGTCAATGTCCTGCCACCGTCATGTGCCCGAGCAAAATCGAGCCGGTGTGCCGCGATCCGCGCGTGTCGACGTCGCTGCCGACGGCAACAATGTCGCGGAACATGTCGCGCAGATTGCCGGCAATAGTGATCTCCTCGACTGGGTACGCGATCTCGCCGTTTTCAATCCAGTAGCCTGCGGCGCCGCGAGAAAAATCGCCGGTCACCGGATTGATGCCCTGCCCCAGCTGCTCCGTCACGAAAAGGCCGCGGCCCATCCGTCTCATCAGGGCCGCCAGGTCGTCCGGCCCGGACTTGAGTACCAGATTGTGGCTGCCGCCGGCGTTGCCGGTCGACGCCAAACCCAACTTGCGCGCGGAATAGCTGCCGAGAAAGTAGCCCTGGACCACGCCCGCCTTCACGACGTCGCGCGGCGCCGTCGCCACGCCATCGCTGTCGAAAGGCGCGCTGCCGCGGCCGCGCGGCAGGTGAGGCTCCTCGCGCAGGTCGATGTGCCGCGCAAAGATTTCCTTGCCGAGCGAATCGGGCAGGAACGAGGACTTGCGGTACAGGCTTCCGCCGGACACTGCCTGGACAAAGCAGCCGATGAGGTCGGCCGCTTCCGGCGCCTCGAACAGCACCGCACATTCGAGCGTGGGGAGCTGTCGTGCATTGAGCCGCCGCGCCGTGCGCTCGCCGGCGATGCGGCCGACCGTTTCAGGCCCTAGCAGATCTTCCGGAGCGCGCGCAGCCGTGTACCAGTAATCCCGCTGCATCGCGTCGTGATCCTCGCCGATGACCGAGCAATCGATGTGATGGCGGGAGCTGCGATAGCCGCCGGAGAAGCCGAGCGAATTGGCGTAGACGAATTCCGATTCGCCGCGCGCCACCGTCGCGCCTTCGGTGTTCGTGATGCGGCGGTCGACGCGCAGCGCGGCGGCTTCGGCTTCGCGACCCAGCTCGATCGCGCGTTCGACGGGCAGGTCCCACGGGTGATAGAGATCGAGGTCGGGCCAGGCGGTCGCAATGCGCGCCGGGTCGGCCAGGCCCGCGGCATCGTCTTCCGCCGTGAAGCGGGCGATCGCCAGCGCCTTGTCGACGGTGGCGCGAATCGATTCGTCCGAGAAATCCGCTGTGCTGGCGTTGCCGCGGCGCTTGCCGACGAACACCGTGACGCCAATGCCTTTGTCGCGGTTGTAGTTGATGGTCTCCACTTCGCCGCGGCGCACGGTGACGCTCTGGCCGACCGCCTGCGAGACCTCGGTTTCAGCCGCCGACGCGCCGCCTGCCTTCGCCGCCGCGAGGATGGCCGCAGAAACGCGTTCGAGTTCCGCCGTCGCGACCGGAAAGCGGCCATCGGCCGGGATGGCGCCCGCGCGCGGCGATGCGAACTGAGGCGCGGGCTGCGTACGGCCATCGTTAAGTGACATGGTCATGGAGGGGCTTCGTGGACAAGACGCCGCGTTGGGGCACCGCGTTCATGACCCGCGCGGCCTTCGGGGAATCGGTCGGTTATGATAGCAAACGCCTGTACCTACGGCCCTTTCCCGGCGTCCCGACCGACCGAATGATCTCCCGACCCGACGAGCAGCAAGGCGATACCGACGACGCGGGCCTGCCGCCGTCCAAGACGCGCCGCAAGCACGAGATGCACGCGCTGCAGGACTTGGGCGAAGCCTTGGTTGCGCTCGACGCGCGGCGGTTGCAGAAGCTCGACCTGCCGGAGCGTCTCGTGGACGCGATCATCCAGGCCCGCGGCATCCGCGCGCATGAGGGCCGCCGCCGCCAGATCCAGTACATCGGCAAGCTGATGCGCACGATCGACCCCGAACCGGTCCAGGCTGCGCTCGAAGACTGGGCCAAGGGTCCCAAGGAAGACAACGCGCGCTTCGCCGTACTGGAACGCTGGCGGGACCGACTGCTGGCCGAACCCACGGCACTGAATGAATTCGTCGGCACGTATCCGCAGGCCGACCGCCGTCACCTGGAATCCCTCATCCACGACGCGAACCTGGAACGCACGCGCGGCGGGCCGCCGCACCGCTATCGCGAATTGTTCCGGCAGCTGAAGGCCGTCGTGGCGCTCGAAAAATAGCGCGGCCCGGAGAGGAACGTTCCGCGATGCCTGACAACCTGAACATCGGCCTCATTTCCATTTCCGACCGCGCGTCGGCCGGCGTCTACGAAGACAAGGGACTGCCCGGGCTCACCGAGTGGCTGACCGCCGCGCTCAAGTCGCCGTGGACGTCGTTAACGCGGCTCATCCCCGACGAGCAGGCGGTCATCGAGCGCACGCTCGTCGAGCTCGTCGATACCGCGGGTGCTTGCCTGGTATTCACGACCGGCGGAACCGGTCCGGCACCGCGCGACGTCACGCCCGAGGCGACGCTCGCCATCGCGCACAAGGTGCTGCCTGGCTTCGGCGAGCAGATGCGTCAGGTGAGCTTGAAGTACGTGCCGACGGCGATCCTGTCGCGGCAGGTCGGCGTCGTGCGCGGCCGGGCGCTGATCCTCAATCTCCCCGGACAGCCCAAGGCGATCAAGGAAACGCTGGACGGCGTGTTTCCGGCGGTTCCGTATTGTGTCGACCTGATCGGCGGACCTTACATTGAAACGCACGAAGACGTGTGCCGCGCGTTCCGGCCGAAGAGCGCGCTGCGCCCGCAGGACTGAGCGCTATTCTTCGAGTAGCAGTTCGGTGCGGGCCGCAGGCTCCTGCCGGTAGAAGCGCGCGAATTGCTGGTACACGGCGACGTATTCGTGGCGCAACAGCGCGGGTTCCACAAAGAACACCTCGGACAGCACCGCGAAGAATTCCGCCGGGCTCTCGGCGGCATAGGGGTCGATGGCGGTGCGGTCGCCGCGCTCGACGCGCATCTGGAAATGCTCGTACGCTGCCAACATCGTCTTCTTCCACACGTGAGGCGGCATCTCGACGGGCAGCGGCGGACACCCATTGGCCGCGCCGTTGCGCATGTCGAGCTTGTGCGCGAACTCGTGGATGGCGAGGTTCATGCCGGCCGTCGTCCAGTCGGAACTGGCCTCGACGTCAGCCCAGGAAAGCACGACCGGCCCGCCCAATATCGCCTCGCCCGCCATCGCGTCCTCGTTGCGGTGCACGACGCCCGCCTCGTCCTCCCACTCCCAGCCGGGAACGAATTCGTCCGGATAGATGATGATGTTCTGCCATCCGTCGTAGAACGAAATGTCGTGGTTGAGGATCAGCACGCAGGCCTGAAGCGCGATCACCACCCGCTGGCGCGGCGTTACCTGATGATTGCGCGCACCGACAATGTTCTTAGCATCGAGGAACAACACGACCTTTTCGCGCAGGCGGGTGAGTTCCTCTTCCGTATAGATGGCGAGGAACGGCAGCGATTCCAGCGAATCGCGCCACAGCGCCTCGGGAATCGCCTGGGATTTGAGGACGCGCTGCTGGCGCCAGCGGCGTAAGGATCCGAACATGGGATCGCAGCGCGCTACTTTGCTTCGGGAGGGGTGTCGTCGACGTCGAGCAGCAGCGCCTGCGAAAGCACCGACCGCGTTTCGGATTCAGGCAGCGATTCCACCTTGCGCAATTCGCGCTGAATCGCCCGGCTGCGCACGCCGGTCTTGTCGAGTTCCTTGCTCGCCTGGTCGAGCTTGTCCTTGGTCTTGGCGATGATGTCGCCGAACGTCGCGAACTCGGACTTGACCGCGCTAAGCACTTTCCAGACCTCGCTGGAGCGCTGCTCGATGGCCAACGTGCGGAAGCCCATCTGCAGGCTGTTGAGCAGCGCCAGGAAATTCGTGGGTCCTGTCAGCGTGACGCGGAATTCGCGCTGCAGCTGCTCGGCGAATCCGGCGCGCGCCATCATCTCGGCATATAGGCCTTCGGTCGGGACGAACAGGATGGCGAAGTCGGTGGTGAACGGCGGCGCAACGTAGGAATCGCGGATCAACTTCGCCTGCACGCGGAGGAAGTCGGCCAGCGCCTTGCGCGCCATGTCGGCCGCGGGCGCGTCGGCGCGTTCCAGCGCATCCTGGAGCTTCTGCCATTCTTCCAGCGGAAACTTGGCGTCCACCGGTAGCCAGCACGGCTGGCCGTCGTCGCCGCGCCCCGGCAGCCGAATCGCGAATTCCACGCGCTTGTTGCTGTTGGGAACGGTCTCGACGTTGGTGCCGTACTGCTGCGGGGTGAGCACTTCCGAAAGCAGCGCCGCGAGCTGGACCTCGCCCCACATGCCGCGCGTCTTCACGTTGGAGAGCACGCGCTTCAAATCCCCGACGCCCACTGCCAGCGACTGCATCTCGCCTAATCCCCTGTGCACCTGCTCCAGCCGGTCGGAGACGATCTTGAACGATTCGCCCAGCCGCTGCTCGAGTGTTGCCTGCAGCTTTTCGTCGACTGTCGCGCGCATCTGCTCCAGCTTGGCGGTGTTGTCGGTGCGCAGCGCCTCGAGCCGTTGCTCGACGGTGACGCGCACGGCCTCCAGCCGCTGCTCACTCGACAGCGTCAACTTGGCGAGTTGCTCGCCGAAGCCCTGCAGCTGGCGCTGCTGCAATCCTGCCATGTCCGTCAACTGCGCTTGCGTTGCTTCGCGAAACTTGCCGATGGCCCCGCCCACCTCGTTGCGCAGTCCTGCAGCGGTGCTGGCCTGCTCGGCACGCGCGTTGGCCAGGTCCTGCCGGATATCCGATTCAACCCGCGCGACCTGGGTCCCCAGCGCCTCACTCCGCGCGCGCGCGTCGGCGGATTCGCGTGCGGCGTTGCGCGCCTCGTCGTCGCGCATTCTGCCTAACGATGAGACACGCAACAGCCCGACGACGCCCAGCACGAGCAGGACGACGAGCAGCACCAGCAGGATGATCGAGAGCGTGTCAGTCATGTACAGACAAGTCTACTGGGTCGAGGCAAGCGTAGCAAAGGTCGCGAGCCAGTGTTCGCCCATGTAGTCGCCTCCCGCCAATCCACTCATGCCGGCCGCGAAGTGGATGGTGCCGGCATCGCGCAGGATTGCCGCGCGCGCGTCGGAATCGGCGAGCGCCGATGCGATTCCGCGCAGACACCAGGCACGCGAGAAATTCAGCCCATCGAGATGCACGATGAAAGGATCGGTGCGATCGGCGACTTCTGCCGGCGTGAACAACGCAGCTGGTTCGCGCGAGGTCAGTCCCGGCAGGAAGCCGCCGAGCCAGGCCGCAAACGCACGCGGAGGGAGCACGCGCCGCATCAGTTCCGCTTCGATTAGCACCGGCGACAGGAAATCCGCACCCGATGGCTCCCATGCAGCGGGGGCTTCGCGATCGGCGGCAAACCAATCGTGCGCCCGCTCGAGGCACAGTGCCTCCAGCGAAGCCAGGCCGGCGGCTCGCGCATGATCCAGCGCAAATACGAGGCCGAATGCGCTGTTCGAATGCACGCCGGCGCGCAACGGATGGTGTTGCCTGGGCAGGTAGTCGAGGTACCGCCGGACGAACGCGTCGGCGAGCGGTTCGAGCGTGGCCGCCCACAGGCGCGATCCGGCATCGTCGCCGCGTCGAAGCTCTGTCGCGAGTTCCAGCAGCCACGCCCAGCCGTAGGTGCGTTCGAAGCCGCGCGACTCGGTACGCTCGAGGTACGCGCATTCCGCCGCGATGTTGGCCGGCGTGAAGTGCGCGTCGAACAGCGACTCGATGGCGCCGCGCTGCGGCAGGCCGGGATGGAGCCTGCGCACGCGCACCAACAGCCAGTGCATGTGCACGCACGAATGCCAGTCGAAGCTCCCGTAGAACGCCGGATGGAGGTCGCGCGGCCGCCGCACGTCGTGGCCCGCGCCCATGACGTGGTCGAGTTTGTTCGGGAATTCGCGGACGACGTTGGCCAGCGCAATGTCGGCGAAGGACGCCGCGCGTTCGGGCGTCAGGGACTGGCTCCGAGTACTCAACTTGGACATGGTGTCGGCAGCGGGCGGTTCGGGACGACCCCATTGTCGTAGTCGCGCGCGCACGCGACAAGCGCCTCCCCAGAAAGCGAAGGGGCCGCGCGAGGCGGCCCCTGCAGGTCCAGGACGTCGGCTTACGCGGCTTCCCGGCTGGCTTTTTTCCGCTCGTGCTCCTTCAGGTGGCGCTTGCGGATGCGGATCGACTGCGGCGTCACTTCCACCAGTTCGTCGTCGGCGATGAACTCGACCGCATATTCCAGGTTCAGCTGGATCGGCGGCACCAGGCGCACCGCTTCGTCGGTGCCGGACGCGCGCACGTTGGTCAGCTGCTTGCCCTTGATCGGGTTGACGACGAGATCGTTGTCGCGACTGTGAATGCCGATGACCATGCCTTCGTACAGCGCCTCGCCGGGCGACACGAACATCCGGCCGCGATCCTGCAGCTTCCACAGCGCGTAGGCAACGGCGGGGCCATCCTCGGCCGAGATCAGCACGCCGTTGCGGCGCTCCGGAATCTCGCCCTTGACCGGCGCGTAGCTGTCGAACACGTGGCTCATGAGGCCGGTGCCGCGCGTCAGGTTCATGAATTCGCCCTGGAAGCCGATCAGGCCGCGTGCAGTGATTCGGTAGTCGAGACGCGTGCGGCCCTGGCTGTCCGATTCCATGTTGACGAGGTCGCCGCGGCGCGTGCCCAGCGCTTCCATGACGGCGCCCTGGTGCGTCTCTTCCACGTCGACCGACAACGCTTCGAACGGCTCGCAGGTGACGCCATCGATGTCGCGCAGCACGACGCGCGGCCGCGACACCGCCAGCTCGAAGCCTTCGCGGCGCATGTTCTCGATCAGGATCGTCAGGTGCAGTTCGCCGCGCCCCGAGACCAGGAACGCGTCGGTGTCCCCCGTTTCCTCGACGCGCAGCGCCATGTTCGTCAGCATTTCCTTGGCGAGGCGGTCGCGCAGATTGCGGGACGTGACGTACTTGCCTTCGCGGCCGGCGAGCGGCGACGTGTTGACCTGGAAGTACATCGACAGCGTGGGCTCGTCGATCATGATCGGCGGCAGCGCTTCAGGCGCCTCGAGCGACGCCAACGTCGTGCCGATCGAAAGTTCCTCGACGCCCGTGACCAGCACGATGTCGCCGACTTCCGCCGTTTCGATCGGAACCCGCTCCATACCCTGGAACGAGAACAGCTGGCCGATCTTCGCCTTCTTCGGCACTTCGCCTTCGGCCAGCGGTCCGTTCAGCACCGCGACTTCCTGCCCGGGCGCGATGCGTCCGCGGCGGATGCGGCCGATGCCCAGCCGGCCCACGTAGCTCGAGTAATCGAGCGCCGAGATCTGCAGCTGGAACGGGCCGTCGGAATCGCCGACCGGCGCAGGGACGCATCTGATCACAGTCTCGAACAGCGCGCGCATGTCGGTGCCTTCGGGCGCCTTGCCCGCCTTGGCGACCTCGACGTCCAGCGTCGCCCAGCCGTTCAGCGCGGACGCGTAGACCACCGGGAAATCGAGCTGCTCTTCGGTCGCGCCCAGCTTGTCGAACAGGTCGAACGTCTGGTTGACAACCCACTCCGGCCGCGCACCGGGCCGGTCGACCTTGTTCACGACGACGATCGGCTGCAGGCCCTGCTGCAGTGCCTTCATCGTCACGAAGCGCGTCTGAGGCATTGGACCTTCCACGGCGTCGACCAGCAGCAGCACGCCGTTGACCATGCCCAGGATGCGTTCCACTTCGCCGCCAAAGTCGGCGTGGCCCGGCGTGTCGACGATGTTGATCCGTGTGTCGCCGAAGCGGATCGAGCAGTTCTTGGCCAGGATCGTGATGCCGCGCTCGCGTTCGAGGTCGTTGCTGTCCATCATGCGTTCGCCGACATGCTGGTGCTTGGCGAAGGTTCCCGCCTGCACGAGCATCTTGTCGACGAGCGTCGTCTTGCCATGATCGACGTGGGCGATGATGGCGATATTGCGCAGGTCCTGGCGCGGCGTGGTCATGGGGCTCGATCCATTCTCTATTGTGAAGCGCAGGATGCCGGTCAGGTCCGCCGGATTGGGGCAACTATCGGGCGAATCGATGCGGCACCGCAGCAAAAACAGTCGATTATACAGTGCAATACGCGCGCCACGCCACAATTATTTTGAATAATCCGCGACTTAGGCTACAATATGATTTCGGGCGGCCGTTCCGGTCACCGCCCAACCCGAAGCGGGAAGCCGCCGACCACCCAAGGGGGAAACCCGAGGGCCGCGACGCTCCCGCCTGACCCCAACGCAACGTCATTTGCGCTGCCTGGACCGGAAACCGCCAACGGCGGTAGGCCGCAACAGGAGCATCAATGAGCGACACGAGCTTTTCAGAGCTCGGTCTCAGCCCGGAAATATTGCGGGCCGTGACCGAAGCCGGCTACACCACACCCACGCCCATCCAGGCCCAGGCCATTCCCGTCGTTTTGGCTGGCCTCGACGTGATGGGCGGCGCGCAGACCGGCACCGGCAAGACCGCCGGCTTTGCGCTGCCGATCCTGCAGCGACTGCAGCAGTACGCCAACACCAGCCCTTCCCCCGCCCGCCACACCGTGCGCGCACTGATCCTGGCGCCGACGCGGGAACTGGCGATCCAGGTCGAGGAAGCGATCAAGGAATACGGCAGGTACACCGGCCTGCGCTCCACGTGCGTGTTCGGCGGCGTCGACATCAAACAGCAGCTGGCCATCGTCCGCGCCGGCGTCGAGATCCTCGTCGCCACGCCGGGCCGCCTGCTGGACCACATCGAGCACAAGAGCGTCAACTTGGGCCAGGTCGAGATCTTCGTGCTGGACGAGGCCGACCGCATGCTGGACATGGGCTTCATCCCGGACATCAAGCGGATCATGGCGCTGTTGCCCGTGACCGCGAAGCGCCAGAACCTGCTGTTCTCGGCGACGTTCTCCAACGAGATCAAGCGCCTCGCCGACCAGCTGCTGAACGAGCCGCAACTGATTGAGGTCGCGCGCCGCAACGAAGCCGCCGACACCGTCACCCAGCGCGCCTACAAGTGTCCACAGGACGCCAAGCGCGCGCTGTTGACGCACATCGTCAAGTCGCGCAACGTCTGGCAGGTGCTCTGCTTCGTGCGCACCAAGCATGGCGCGTCGCGCCTCGCCCGGCAGCTCGAGAAGGACGGCCTCGTCACGGAGGCGATCCACGGCGACAAGACGCAGCAGGCGCGCCTCGAGGCGCTGACCAAGTTCAAGGAAGGCAAGCTGCAAGTGCTGGTCGCCACCGACGTCGCCGCGCGCGGCCTCGACATCGACGACCTGCCGCTCGTCGTCAACTACGAGCTGCCGCACACGCCCGAGGACTATGTCCACCGCATCGGCCGCACCGGTCGTGCAGGCGCGTCCGGCGAAGCCATCTCGTTCGTGGCGCCGGAGGAAGAGAAG
>Ga0302321_100003640_pt1 | contig 13234 bp, 10 predicted proteins | sample Fen_T0_1_FD_202505 | JGI IMG/M metagenome (GOLD analysis project Ga0302321, IMG submission 202505) | Peat permafrost microbial communities from Stordalen Mire near Abisko, Sweden - Fen_T0_1 | ecosystem: Environmental > Terrestrial > Soil > Wetlands > Permafrost | place: Sweden: Abisko...
TATTATTGCTTCCTTATATTTCTCCGGAAAATCAGCAGGGAGTTTAATGTCAATACGGATATTTGTAGGAAGCCCGGTCTCTTCATCAAAGTCAGCGGTCTGAATGAGTTTTATGTTTTCAGTCGGAATATTTCTGTTGTCACAAAATGATTTTACATAAATACCTGAGCATGTGCCTATTGAGGCAAGAAATAATTCGTATGGAGAAGGCGCAGAATCCTGTCCACCACTGTGAACAGCCTGGTCCGTCTTAATTACATGACCATGTGAATAAGCAGTAACAACTTTGCCTCCTTCGAAAATTATTTCCATGATAATAAATTTGATTGATTACTTAAAGCTCTACTTTAACAAGTTATGAAAGGATTTGTTTTCCATCTATCGTCTCCTTTCCAGCATCAAATCAAGGTCTTCTTTAAGAGCAGTCAGATCTTCCTCATGTTCAACTTCCTGTGATAAGATCTGTAAAATGATATTGTATGTTACAGGATCGGCTGTTCTCGTCGTTTCAAGTAAGCCGTTATAAACTTTTATTGCACACTGTTCTCCTTTAATGTTCTGATTCAGAATCTCCTCAACATATGGATCTGATGGAATATCGTAACCACAGTTTGTCATTTTAAACCATTCTTCAGGTGACAAAATCGGTGTACCACCAAGCTGAATTATTCTGGTTGAAAGTAATTCGGCATGACCTAATTCCTCAGTAGAATGAAGTGTAAGCTCAGCTATAACAGCATCTTTCATAGGCCCTTTTACAACTTTAGCACCTACCCAGTACTGGTAGTATGCAAGCCACTCGTCAGATAAAGCTTTATTAAGTAAGTTGATTAATTCATCAACATCCATTTTAACTATTTCTCTTCCTTTTTGTCCCATGGCTATTAAAATATTTAGTTATTTGTATTCATTCGGGTCTGATCAGAAAGTGATCCTCATTCAAATTTATCAATTATTTGTTTATAAATTGCAAAACTTAATCATAAACCAGTAAACCCGGAGAAAGTCCAAATGAAAAGTTCATTGTTTGCATTGTTATTTATATCAACTACTTATTTGGTGACCGGGCAAAAGCCCGAGCCCAGATCAGAGTCATTAAATACGGTTCCTGACAGGATCTCAACCTTTTCTCCGAATTCAATTAAGTTAGAAGGCTACCTCGGGGAGAAGATTAATCTGGTCATTGAGAAACGAATTAAAAGCCAGGATGTTGATTACCTTGTTGAACCGTTCAGGCATAAGAATGAAACTCATCTGTGGCAGAGTGAATTCTGGGGAAAGTGGATACAGTCAGCGATCGCAGCGTATGATTATAATCGCGATCCTGAAATGCTTAAAATAATACAAAAATCAGTAAGAATATTGCTGGCAACACAGGCACCATCAGGTTATATAGGCAACTACAGTGACAGTGCACAGCTTCAGCAATGGGATATATGGGGAAGAAAATATACTTTATTGGGGTTGCTTGCATATTATGATCTAACTGGTGACAAAGCCGCACTGGAAGGTTCATGCAGACTGGTTGACAACCTTTTAAGCAAGGTTGGACCGGGGAAAGTGAATATCGTTAAAACCGGCAATTACAGGGGAATGCCAAGCTGCTCGATACTTGAGCCAATGGTCTTTTTATACCGGAGGACAGGAAATAAAAAATATCTCGATTTTTCGAGATATATTGTTGAACAATGGGAGACTGAGAACGGCCCTGGACTTATTAATAAAGCACTTGCAGGAGTCCCCGTATCCGAAAGATTTCCACATCCTTCAGTCTGGTGGTCATATGAAAACGGACAAAAAGCTTATGAAATGATGTCATGCTATGAAGGTCTTCTTGAATTATACAGAATAACCGGGGAGCAATCGTATCTGAAAGCAGTAGAGATGGCAGTCAGAAATATTATCGAAAGCGAAATCAATATTGCAGGCTCAGGAACAGCGTTTGAATGTTTTTACAAAGGAGCGAAATATCAGACAGAGCCTACGTATCATACTATGGAGACCTGTGTTACCTTCACATGGATGAAATTATGCTTCAACCTTTTAAGGCTTACCGGGAATCCCTCTTATGCTGACCAGATTGAAAAATCTTGTTATAATGCACTTTTGGCTTCGCTGAAGGGTGATGGGTCACAGATTGCCAAATATAGCCCTCTTGGCGGGGTCAGACATGCAGGAGAGGAACAATGCGGAATGAATATTAATTGCTGTAATGCCAATGGGCCAAGAGCGTTTATGTTGCTGCCTCGCTTTGCCATTATGGGTATACCGGGTGAGATCTATATTAACATGTATGGACAATCGGAGTCTGTCATCCCGGTCAATCAGGGAAACAAAGTTTCGATTGACCAGGTCTCAGAGTACCCGGTCAAGGATAATGTTGAGATTACTGTTAATCCCGAAAAATCAGAAAACTTCACCATTGCTTTCAGGATACCGGAATGGAGCACTAATACTGTACTGACAATAAATGGGGATATTGTTACAGGTATCATCGCAGGTACATATAAAAAGGTTATGCGTATATGGAATAAATCTGATAAAATAAATCTTAAGCTTGATCTGTCAGGGAAGCTCATTTTGCTGAATGGATATCAGGCGATTGTCAGGGGGCCGGTGGTACTGGCACGTGATACCCGATTTGGGGATGGATTTGTCTATGAGTCAGCTGCTGTGAAGGATATAAACGGCAAAGTAGGTCTTATTTCTTCATCAAACAAGCCTGCAAACATTTGGATGCTATTTACAGCTCCCCTCGTTCTGGGAACCGACCTGGAAGGCGAGTTTCGCAATCCGAAACAGATCAGCTTCTGCGACTTTGCATCAGCTGGTAATACCTGGGGGGAAGATTCCCGGTACAAGGTATGGATACCGAAGACGCTGAATGTGATGAATGCTGATTACAAATCATACTAACGGCTCAAAGGCATAACGGCTCAAAGGCTCAATGGCTCAATGGCACAACGGCTCAGCTAAGGGGAGTCTGCTTTTATCGGGTACCGAGTACCTGGTAACTAATACCGGGTATCCGGCACCAAGCACATATATTATTGTTTGATTTTATAATGATCCTCCAGTATCATTCCAAACAGCTTTCCGGGCAATATATATTTTAATGCTACTGCCAGTTTCTGTTCGAACGAGGCAATGATATATCTGTTATGAGGATTTTTGCATTCCACAATGTTAACAAGTTTTTTTGCGAGTATTACTGGTTCCCATCCGTTGGCTTCATCTTTCTCGATTATTGCCATTGTTTTTAAATACTGCTCATTATAAGGATCTTTTGCATCAGTCGGTGCGAGAAAATTCCTTCTGTTTGCAGAATTACTCGTATGAAAATCACCCGGGTTAATCAGGACTATTTTTATTTTAAACTGTCTCACTTCCATTCTTAGAGCTTCGCTGAAACCCTCAATTGCAAATTTCCCTGCTGAATAGAATCCCTGAAAAGGCAAACCCATCAGTCCGCCAATTGAACTGAAATTGATGATAGTCCCACCACCCTGTTTTCTCATAACAGGAAGGACTTCTCTTGTTAGGTTTACCATACCCATGAAGTTTGTATCCATCTGTAATTTATTATTTTCGGATGGAGAGGTTTCAATCGGACCTCCGGTGTGCATTCCGGCATTATTAATCAGAATATCGATTCTTCCCTCTTTCTGAATAACTGAAGAAACTGCCTGTTTTACTGAATCATAATTCATCAGATCCATAATCAGACTGGTTACACCGTTGTCGGTTTCGGTAACCTTTCGGACTGTACCATAAACTTTATGACCTTTTTCAGCCAGGAGTCTGGCTGTCTGCTTCCCAAATCCGGAGGAGATGCCTGTGATTAAAATTACTTTTTCCATATGAAAATAATAATGATTTAATAGTTTGAAATCCATTTAACACAAAGATCGCAAAGTTCCAAAACAAAAAGACGCAAAGAAGAGAGTGCTTATCTCTTTGCGCCCTTTGCAATTCTTAGCGTTCTTTGCAGTTAAAATTTAGCCAAGAATACCTAGCGCCTTACACGCTTTAGTGATCTTTTCAACCGAAATTTCTACCTGTTCTTTTGTATGAGTTGCCATCAGGGAGTACCTGATGAGGCAATCTTCCTTAGGAACCGCTGGTGATACAACAGGATTTACGAACACTCCGTCGGCGAGCAGGTTCTGTGTCAGCTGCAATGCTTTAATATCATCTCTGATAAAAAGAGGAATGATAGGAGTTTCCGATTTACCTGTATCGAATCCGGCTGCTTTGAATCCCTGAAGAGCAAGGGCTGTCATATCCCATAGATGTTGAATTCTTTCAGGCTCATTTTCCATTATTTCCATTGAGGCCAAAACCGCAGCCGCAGATGACGGGGTCATACTGGCACTGAAAATGAGAGATCTTGAATTATGTTTAATGTAATTGATAACTTCTTTATCAGCTGCAATAAATCCTCCCAGTGATGCGAATGATTTTGAAAACGTACCCATTATAAGATCGACGTTGTCAGTCAGTCCGAAATGAGATGCAGTTCCTGATCCGTTTTTTCCAAGTATTCCAAGGGAATGGGCATCATCGACCATAATCGAAGCACCATAATGCTCGGCCAGCTTTACTATTTCAGGTAAATTCGCTATGTCACCCTCCATTGAAAATACGCCATCAACAACAATAAGCTTTATCCGGTCCTTATGGCAAAGTTTTAATTTATTTCGCAGGGAGTTCATGTCATTGTGGGCAAACTTCAGGACTTTTGAAAATGAGAGTCTGCTTCCTTCAATAATAGATGCATGATCGAGCTCATCCAGTAGAAGATAATCATGACGGCCGGCAAGAATGGAAACGACTCCCAGGTTTACCTGAAAGCCCGTGCTGTAGCAAAGCGCAGCATCTTTATTTACCAGTTTGGCTAACTTTGTCTCAAGTTCAATATGGATGTCAAGAGTCCCGTTGAGAAATCTTGAACCGGCACATCCGGTACCATATTTGTCAATCGCAGCTTTAGCCGCTTCTTTAACTTTTGGATGGCAGGTCAGGCCGAGGTAACTGTTCGATCCGAACATAAGTACCTCTTTTCCATTGATGATTACCACTGTATCCTGTTCGGATTGTATTGCCCTGAAGTAGGGATAGATGCCAGCCTGCATGGCTTTCTGCGGGGCATCATAAACTGAAAGTTTGTCGCGTAAAATTCCCACTATATCGTTTAAATATGTTAAAATCGAGTCCAAATTTAATAAAAAAAGAATAAATCAGAAGAAAAGCAACTTTTTTGAGTTAATATATTATTAAAAGAATCAATTTAAAGTTCTTAATTGGCTATAATTTATAATGAAATTCAGAAATCCGGGTTAAGATTAAAAAATGCATGATCCACTTTATATAGAAACACCACTGACTTTTTCTATAGCCCAAAGACACATTAAAAAATCATGAGAAGATATTTTCATGCTTCCTGTTAATTTTTAATCATAATTTAAGTTAAGTTTATTTGGAAAGTTAGCAGATGAAATTTACTTTTGTCCGCGAAATCAAATTTCAGAATTTAATGGACGACGACCCGGCGAATATATTAATCTTAACCCTGATACGGAAGGTATAACCGGCAACATCGGTCACACTCTTCTTTATCAGTTAAAGCAAGGAGGTGACAATGACATCACTCACAACGTTTTATCTAAGCGGAATAATCGGAAAAGAAGCTTTCAGCGCCGATGGTGACGCTATTGGAATAATAAAAGATCTGCTGGTAAATACATTGCCATCAGGAATCAATGAGCAACACCAGCAGCTTGTTTCAGGTGTCAGACTAAAAATTGACAAGGAATTAAAATTTTATTCTTTTAATAATTTTATAGTTACTAAAGCCAGGGAAGTTCTGAATGTCACATGCAACGGACTGATTGAACTTAACGCAGAGGAGGTAAACAATGGACTTCTACTTGTTGAAAATATACTCGATAAGCAGATTGTCGATCTTAACGGTCGCAAACTGGTAAGGGTTAATGATGTCAGGCTTGCTACTCTGCCTGCCGGAACATTTGCGATTGCAGTTGATATTGGCATTGAAGGCTTGTTACGAAGAATAGGGATCTCAGTACCAATTAAAAAAATACTTGATCTCTTTAAAGTAAATATTCCTGCAAAATTCATCCTTTGGGATGACGTGCAGGCAATCGACCACGCAAATCTTAACATTAAGCTTTCAAAAAGTTACGCTAAGTTACATACTCTTCATCCTTCTGATATTGCTGATATTCTTGAAGATATGGGCAAGAAGTCAAGTATGTCTGTATTCGCCTCTCTCGACGAAGAAAAAGCTGCTGATGTTCTTGAGGAACTTGAAACAAGTGCCCAGATCCATATTCTTGAAAATCTACCTGTAAATAAAGCTGCCGATGTTCTTGAAAAGATGCCGGCCGATGAAGTAGCCGATATTCTTGATGAACTTGAAGATGATAAAGCCGAGATGCTGCTGAAGGAGATGGATACTGAATCATCTCAGGAAGTCAGGGAGCTGCTGGAATATGATGATGATCTTGTAGGTAGTATAATGACAACTGATTATCTTTCATTTGGCGCTATGACTACTGTTGCGGAGGTTCTTGTGGAACTGCGATCAAAAAAACCTGAATCGGCCGAGCTTTATAATATGTTTGTAATTGCAAAGAATGAGGAACTGATTGGTTCTTTTAACCTTCGCGACCTTGTTGTGGCTGAACCTGATATGAGGGTAAACCAGATAATGAAATCAGAACCCACTTATCTTTTTGATGATCAAAAGGCTGGAGCTATTGCAGAGTTGGTTTCAAAATACAACCTTCTCGCAGTCCCTGTGGTAGACCAGAATAATCAACTACAGGGTATGGTTGTCATCGACGACGTCATAGAAGACCTTACGCGTAAGAGGAGGACAAACAAAAGATAAAAAGAGGTAAGATGTCAGATTCCAAATTAAACATTAAAAAAATTCTCAAGCAGGTAGCAATTTTTCTTGCAATACTTGGTCCGGGAATTATCACTGGCAGTGTCGATAATGATGCTGGAGGTATCACAGTCTATTCAGTAGCAGGAGCAAAGTACGGCTATGGGCTCATATGGACCCTGATCCCTTCTTTCATTGTATTGCTTGTAATTCAGGAGATGAATGCCCGTATGGGTATTGTTACCGGGAAAGGACTTTCTGACCTGATACGGGAAAATGCAGGTTTGAAGGTCACATTTTTTATTTTTATAGGGCTATTATTATCAAATATCGGAAATACAACTACCGAATTTGCCGGTGTAGCAGGTAGCATGGAGATCTTCGGCATCAGCAAATATATTTCTGTTCCTATTGCTGCAATTATGGTGTGGTTCCTTGTAGTAAAAGGAACATACAAGATAGCAGAGCGAATATTTCTGATATTCAGTGTTTCCTTGCTCACTTACGTGGTCTCAGCCCTTATGGCCAAGCCTCACTGGAGTGATATAGGTTCCTCAATAGTTCATCCGGTGGTTGCAATGAATACTGAGAGCCTGGCTATGGTAATTGCCCTCGTAGGTACAACCATCGCTCCCTGGATGCAGTTTTACATGCAATCTTCAGTAATTGAAAAGGGGCTCAAGATGAAGCATTACAGATATACTCTTATAGATATTACTGTGGGCTGTATTGTCACTGTCGTCGTTGCTTTTTTCATTATGGTAGCCTGTGGTTCAACCTTATTCCCAAATGGAATTGAGATTAACGAAGCAAAGGATGCTGCATTGGCTCTGAAACCTTTAGCAGGGGCACTCGCTTCGCAGGTATTTGCGTTTGGATTATTTGTCGCATCTGTATTTTCTGCAACAATTTTACCTCTGGCAACTGCCTTCTACATTTCTGAAGCATTTGGGTTCGAGGCAGGACTTGATAAAAAATGGGATGAGGCGAAGGAATTCTATACTCTCTATACGGGTATCCTTGTTATTTCAGCAATAATTATCCTCATTCCCAATGCTCCTCTTATTAAGATCTCAATATGGTCACAGGTGTTAAACGGGATATTATTGCCTGTTGTTCTGGTGAGTATGATACTACTAATAAATAATAAGAAGATTATGGGAACCTATGTTAACAATCTGACACAGAATATTGTAGGATGGGGTGCTGTAATTCTGTTAACCGGGTTGTCGCTGATGCTACTTTTTATGCCGCTTTTTACCAGATAGTAAAAGAGTCATTCATCTGACCAGGAGTTGTTCTGAATTGTTCTCAAAACAATCTAGCCCGGATCAATTACAACATGTTTTGTGAGTTTCAGGTCCCATGAATAAGTAATATGAATATTTCCATCATCTGTCTGAATGACAACATGATATGAATATTCTATTCACTCCTTATCATATTCAGTAAGTACCGCTGCCTTCCAGTCTTTACCATTTTCCGAAACTAATATGTTCAGCATATTTCTGCCCTTTTTCGGATGCTTAGATCGGGAAAACGTAAATAAAGTAAGCGATTTTTTAAGGTTTAATATTAGATTTGTAATCATATTGTATTGATAAATAAATTCATATGCAGAAAGGTTATTTCAATTCAGATAATTACAACACCCCGGAGAAAAAATCATACTCTTTCAGCGAACGGACTCTGCTTAACAGCCGGATTTATTTCACATTAAAATATGCGGCTGTTGTTCTCCGAACCAGGAAAGAGGCAATCAGAAGGTTGTATGATACAAAAGCCTGGACTGATTCTTCGTTTGAAATACTAAAAATCATTGAAAATACAGGTGGTGTCTTTCATATTTCGGGGATGGAAAATATTACAAAATCACCTGGACCTGTACTGTTCATTGGCAATCACATGAGTACCTTGGAAACAATGATACTTCCGTGCATTATTGGCCCTCATAAAGAGCTTACTTTTGTTGTCAAGGAAAGCCTGGTGAAACATCCGTTATTCGGAGATGTAATGAAATCGAGGGATCCGATAGTTGTCGGAAGAACTGATCCCAGGAAGGATCTGGAAGCCGTAATGAATGGTGGAGTGGAAAAGATGACAAATGGCGTTTCAATTGTTATATTTCCGCAAAGTACCAGAAGCGTTGAATTTAAACCTGATGAATTCAATTCTCTTGGAGTAAAGCTGGCAAAGAAAGCGGGCGTATATGTCGTGCCAGTTGCATTAAAAACCGATTTTTGGGGTAACGGGAAACTGATTAAAGAACTGGGCCCTATTGACCGGCATAAGCCTATTTTTATAAAATTCGGTGAGCCGTTTCAGGTCAGGGGGAACGGGAAAGAAGAAAATCAGAAAATCATAGACTTCATTACTTCATCTCTCGATGAATGGAGTAAAACGTCATAAAATAATTTTAAGTGTATAACACACATTTAAAGTATTTATTAATATATTTGATACAACTGATACTGATCAGAATTTCTTTGTAATTTGTAATTTTGAATGTTTGTGCCTGATCGAAATTAATATGTGCAGGTATTGAGTGTTTTCTTTGACTTATTAATATTCATCCAACATACAAATTCATATAATATCTAATAAAATATACAAGATGGAAAAAGGAAAATCACGGATCTATCTCATTTTACTGACAGCTGTCGCCACCCTTGGCGGACTGTTATTTGGTTACGACACTGCTGTTATTTCAGGAGCGGTTGCATCACTGAAACAGTTCTTCATAACCCCGTTATTAAATAATCCGGAAGCTGCCTCAAAAGTTATATTTCAGTTTAAAATAATTGGAGTATTGAGCTTCCTCTTTATTTATGCTCTTATTGCTTCCTTCCTGAAAAAGTTGTTCGTCGACAGAAGAAAAACAGTTTTATATTCTGTCATAGCTCTTTTTTCTGTTTTTGTAATTATCTATTATCTCTTTTTGCAATATGGAAGTACATTGAACGAAGGTTTAATAAATGTTATTCATGGATTCAATATTTCAAGTGCACTTATCGGTTGTATAATTGGAGGATCTGTTGGTGGATATGTGAGTCAGGGGATTGGCCGCAAAAACGGGCTGATCATTGCTGCTCTATTATTTATCATTTCCGCAGTCGGGGCAGCACTTCCTGACAAACTTAATTTTTTAGGTGTAGAGCCGATTTGTATGTTTATGGTTTACAGAATAATCGGTGGTGTCGGGGTAGGTTTAGCCTCAATGTTATCGCCGATGTATATTGCGGAAATATCGCCTGCAGATATTAGAGGTAGACTGGTTTCATTTAACCAGTTCGCTATTATCTTTGGTATGCTGGTAGTTTACTTTGTGAATTATTTTATTGCCAAAGGACAGCAGCAATCATGGATAGATACAGTCGGCTGGCGGTGGATGTTTGCTTCCGGTACCATACCCGCCTCTCTTTTCTTTGTCCTGTTATTCTTTGTTCCTGAGACACCACGATATCTCATGTATAAGAACAAGGAAGCCAAAGCGCTTTCAGTACTTAGTAAGGTTGTAGGATACGAAAAAGCTGCTGTTGTAAGTGCAGATATTAAGAATTCACTTATTGAAAAAAGTGCTCCCTGGCTTTCTTTCGGAGGGCTGGTTGTAGTAATAGGTATTTTTCTTTCAGTCTTTCAACAGTTCGTTGGTATAAATGTAGTTCTTTATTATGCGCCTGAAATCTTCAGGACGCTTGGAAATGGCACGGATTCTGCATTGCTTCAGACTATACTTGTGGGTGCTATAAATTTAAGTTTCACTGTTGTTGCAATTGTTTATGTTGACAGGTTCGGACGAAGAAAGCTTCAGATTATCGGTGCACTTGGAATGGCGGTGAGCATGCTTGGACTGGGACTGATATTTTATATTCAGAAAATGGGTTTTAGTGCGTTAATATGCATGCTTGTTTATGTAGCCAGTTTTGCGATGTCATGGGGACCAGTAACCTGGGTATTGCTCTCCGAGATATTTCCAAACAGCATTAAGGGAGCCATGTCGATTGCCGTTGCAGCTCAATGGCTGGCAAACCTGTTCATCTCTACAACTTTTCCGATGATGAATGACAGTTCATGGTTGACAGGTCTTTTTCATCATGGCTTCGCTTACTGGATCTATGCTGCTATGGGAATCCTTGCTGCAATATTTATGTATAAGTGGGTTCCGGAAACAAAAGGTAAGACACTTGAGGAGATACAAAAGTTCTGGAAAAAGTAGAATGCAAAAAATGTTCATGGAATTCAATTATGCAATAATGACTTTTAATTCCACTTTACGGGATATGACTTCACTGAATTCCGCGTCGTTGCGCTTAGGAATTTCCGTCATAGTAGCTTGTTCACAATGAAAGAATTTTTATTAAAATATTACAACAAGTTAAACTAATAAGCTTAGAATGATGAATTGGAACTCTCAAGAATTTATTTGGCTGGACTGGACAATTATGGCGGTCGGGATTATGGCTGTTGCCTGGGCTGTATGGCGCTCAATACAAAAACACAAACGTTCGCAACTGGGTGCAGACAGCGAGGATTACCTGTTTGGTAAAGGTGAACCATGGTATATCATCGGTGCGGCTATTTTTGCTGCAAACATCGGCTCTGAGCACCTTGTAGGGCTCGCCGGCACAGGTGCAAAGGCAGGTGTAGGCATGGCACACTGGGAAATGCAAGGCTGGATGATCCTAATTTTGGGCTGGCTCTTTGTTCCATTCTACCAATTGATGAACAATAAATTGGGGAAAATCATCACAATGCCCGACTTTCTAAAAAATCGCTACACACCTCGGACAGGTTCCTGGTTGTCTATCATTACGCTTATTGCATATGTGCTGACCAAAGTGAGTGTAACCGCGTTTACCGGTGGTATCTTCATGCAGAGTCTTCTCGGCTTGCCTTTCTGGTATGGAGCTATCGGATTGATAGTATTAACAGGTCTCTTTACTGTTTTGGGCGGCATGAAAGGTGTGATGACACTGTCTGCCATTCAAACGCCCATACTTATCGTTGGTTCATTCCTTGTGCTTTTCTTAGGATTGTCAGCGCTCGGAGGCGGCAATATTGCTCACGGTTGGACAGCAATGATAGACTTTTCTAAAACGCTGAGCAAAGGATCAGATGGAGTTTTATACGGCACTAACCACATGTTCCACTTTAAGACGGGCGACCCGCTGTATGACAAATATCCAGGCTTTTGGGTATTCATCGGAGCCTCAATTATAGGCTTTTGGTATTGGTGTACCGACCAGCACATAGTTCAACGTGTGCTTGGACAACGAAAAGGCGAATCCAGCGATGTTGTGTTAAAGCGGGCACGCAGAGGTACTATCGCTGCCGGTTATTTCAAATTATTACCTGTATTTATGTTCCTGATACCCGGTATGATAGCCGCTGCATTGGCTGCACGTCCCGGCAGCGGTTTCTCGTTAACCAACCCTGATACCGCCTTTGGCTCTATGGTTAAGTTTGTATTGCCCGCGGGTGTGAAAGGTATCGTTACCATCGGCTTTATTTCAGCATTAGTCGCTTCTTTGGCCGCATTCTTCAACTCCTGTGCTACGTTATTTACTGAAGACTTTTATAAGCCGATGTTCAAAGGTAAAAGCGAAGCCAGATATGTTTTGGTGGGACGTATTGCAACAATTGCAGTTGTGCTACTTGGTATAATATGGATACCGGTTATGATGAGTCTTGGCAGCCTTTACGAATATTTGCAAGATATTCAATCGCTACTTGCACCTGCGATGGTTGCAGTATTTGTACTGGGTATCTTCTCCAAAAAAATTACGCCTAAGGCAGGTGAAGCAGGTTTAATTGTAGGTTTTCTTATTGGTATGGTACGATTGCTGACCAATATCATTACAAATTCAGGTAAAGATGTAATGACAGGCTGGTGCTGGGAATCCACCCATTGGTTTTGGCATACCAACTGGCTCATCTTTGAGATATGGTTACTTGTTTTCATCATGTTGTTTATGGCTGTAGTATCGTTTTTCACTCCAAAGCCATCTGCTCAACAGATAGAGTTTATCACTTTCAGTGGCGATTACAAAACCATTATCAAGAATAGCTGGAACAAGTGGGATATAATTGCTTCGTTTGGTGTGGTACTGCTTTGTGCTTTATTTTATTTTTATTTTTGGTAATCTTATGATCGAATTATTATTTAATTAAAAAAATATACTATGGATAACCTAAAAAAGCTTGAAATCTGGTTTGTAACAGGTAGCCAGCATCTGTATGGTCCTGAGACTCTTAAACAAGTGGCTTCAGATTCTTCAAAAATAGCTTCATCTCTTGATAAATCACCTGAAATATTACAGA
>Ga0302321_100003642_pt1 | contig 13227 bp, 13 predicted proteins | sample Fen_T0_1_FD_202505 | JGI IMG/M metagenome (GOLD analysis project Ga0302321, IMG submission 202505) | Peat permafrost microbial communities from Stordalen Mire near Abisko, Sweden - Fen_T0_1 | ecosystem: Environmental > Terrestrial > Soil > Wetlands > Permafrost | place: Sweden: Abisko...
GACTAAGCGCGACAATACCGATCACGAGTGCAATGTATGGGAAAAATTTGTTTGGCATTGGGAAATTGTACCCCGACCCAGTCATGTTTCAAACGTGACATACCTTTAGCGGCGCGTGAGATTGATTTTCTCTAGGGTGGGAAAAAGCCCATTGAGGTCACTCATGATAAAGTCGGGTTGGATGCGTTGCTTTTCATCCTCATTAAATTGTGCGCGGCGTGTGATCCACATCGTTTGCATCCCCAAGCTTTTTGCGCCATACATATCCGCCTCAAGGCTGTCTCCGACCATCACTGCATCTTCGGGCGAAATACTCCATTGTGCGAGCGCGATCTCGAAGGCGCGCGCGTGCGGTTTGCGGTAATAACACGAGGCAGAGGTCAGCACAAAATCGAAGTGTGAACGAATGCCAAAATTTTCAACGAGTTCCTGCACATCTTTATCATCGCCCGCGTTTGAAAAAATCCCAAGGTGACAGCCATTGGATTTAAGTTTTTGGATGTTGGGGATTGTATCCTCTTCAAGTTTCCAATTGGTTTGTGTGACGGAGAACATCGCATCCAGCGCGGACCTGAGAACTGATTCGGTGACTTTGGCATATCCCAACTCTTTGAGCAGTTCGCGTAACACGAAGTGATAAGTAGTTTCGCGGCAGTCCTTGTCACGTTGTGTGTAATATTGATGCAGTCGTCCGCGAAAGACTTTTGCGTCGAGTGTGATGTGGTGTTCATGTAATTTATTGGTGAGGGCTTGATCTGCGCGTTTGAAGATGGGCACCCAATCTCCATGCGAGTACATGAGCGTGCCGCCAAGATCAAAGAGGATATGACGAATAGGAAAAGCATTCATTGGCTTTGGTATACCCTGACAACCCCTTTGCGTAAAGGGGGACTTTTGGGGTGTATCAGGTTGCGGCGTAGAAGGGCGCAAGTCCGCGCAGGATGACGAAGATAAACCAAAAATTATTGATCATTAATATCACGACAAAAATAGTCAGTACGGACTCGAACCATTTTTTACCTGCGAGTTCTGCGAATGCAAGTGCAACAAAGAAAACCAGCGCGTATGTCCAGAAGGATGCGTAAAGGAAAAGTTCTGTACCGTAGTTCATGTGCAGAAGAAAGTTGAAGGCAAGACTGCCAAGCAGACCAAGCATCAGCGGCAGGTGCGGAGAGGATCGCAAACCTTTCACAAAAAACAGAAATGAGCCTGCGAGCAGAATCAACCACAATGCAAGAGGAATATTGGCAAGTCCCTTGTATGAAGCGTAGGAATGGGTACTGGGTTCAAAAGTTTTGAGATCAATGGTGGGACGGGGCGGTTTGTGAGCGATGATTTCAAGCGGACTGGGAGCTGTGACGCCGTACAGAACCATTGTGCGGCTGACGATTTTAAATCTTTCGAGCAGGCGCTCAGCAGGAGATTCATAAACTGGTTTTACAAAATTTGTCTCGAAGGCAATATCGCCGGGGACAAAGAAGAAAGTCTGCCTGTTGGGATACAACGCACTAGTCAAGACTGTCAGCGCAACGCCCGCTGTGATGATAACCACGCAATAACGAACCAGCCGCCAGAAACCGAACTTGTTGAAAAACAATCCGATCACACTTTGAGCAATGTTTGTGACTGTGATACCAAAAACGAGCAAACCCGCAGGGACGAGAACTGAAAATCGATTTTCTTTGGCTTGGATCAGAAGCAGGAAAAAGATGAGCGAAGTCATGCCAAATGCGTATGTGTCGGTAATCGAACCAAATAGCAGATGCGCGGCAGTTGAACCAAGCATGATCGCAAAAATGAACGCGTAGGTATTTTTTTGTGTGGCGCGTTTGACAAATATCCAAGCCATCAGCACGCAAAGTCCACTCAACGCGGCAACCACGAGCATCGGCGCAAGATTCCATTGATCTGCCATAAATAAGGCAACAAAGCGGACGAGAGGTCGCAGGGTGATCAAAACCAGCGGGTGCACAGCACGGTTAATATCATCGCCCTTGGGACTTCCCAAAATGGACATCCACGGACCCGCATCTGATTCAAAGAGAACTGTATTAATAGTCAATGCGGCGTGATTGAGTGCGCGCGCGATGACCAAGTTAATGAGGAAGAACATGCCGCCCGCATAGATGCCAAGCAGGTTTTCCTTGATGAATTTGAAGACGATTGTTTGTCTGAACTGCTGGTAATATCCACGCGATTCAAATTGATTCAACGCGCCGATGCCCCAAGTCCCTGCGAGTAGTGTGCTTGCGATGAACCAGCCAATCCACTTCGACGGCACGGTGATGTAATCCCAAACAAACATGGACGGGAATTGCACACTCGCGAAAATGATTGCGGACAAGAAGAGAGGTAGTGTCAGGCAAAGGAGGATATTCAACGGCCGGCTCAAAAAGCCATTGAGAAGTGAGCGCGCCGCACGGCTGACAAGATAATATCCAAAGACACTGCCAATCAGAATCAAAACGGCAGTGAAGACGATCATGTTGAAGGTTGTTTTTAGCACCTCGCTCATGAAGCCGACTGCACCGTACGCAAATAAGAGGCTCAACAAAAAGCCAACGAAATAAATTCTGATTGAATGGCTTTCCCGAAATTGAAGTGCTTTTTGTCTCAGCCAATTCAAAAGGGTTGGGAATATTTCAAATAACAAGTATCCAATTGACAGGGTGGGCGCAAGAACAAGAAATATGCGGTCTATTGTTTTATAGTTTGAATAATTGAAAAAGATCAACGCCGAAGAAAAGCTGACAACGAAGGCGATCAGCAAACTAAACACAACGCGGAATATGAATTGAGAAATTTTCACTCAGCGATTCTCCTGTCCCTTGTATAAAAATAAATTAAAACAGAACCAACTACCAGCGCGGGGAGAACGATTAATCCAGCTTCGGGACCAAATGCGCCGCCGGTCCAAATCTCTGGACCGTGAATCTGGTGGCGAATCAACCGATAAATATCCAGCCCAGAGACGGGGAAGCCGAATATCACACCTTCAAAGAAATTCCAGCCAATGTGCAACCCAATGGACAGCCAGAGTTGCCCCGTGCGAAGGTAGCCATAAGCAAGAAATAACCCTGCGAAGAAAATTCCCGCCGCGCTGACCCAGGTGGCATTCGGGTTGCCGAGATGCGCGAGCCCAAACACGCTGGAGGAGATCAACACGCCCCAAAACATATTTGTTCCGCTGGCAAGGTTTTGTAAGTGATAGCCGCGTGAGAGCAGTTCCTCATTCCAACCTACGGTGATAAAGATGAACAAAAATAAAAACAAATTTACGATGACTGTCTTTGCGGAATCCACTTCCCACGCGAAGCCTTCAAATTTCACCCAGCCAGTCATGAATTCAATTGCATAGATGATTGCCATGATGAACGCCGAAATGAATACCCCCACAAAAACATCGAGGACGGCTGATTTATTTACACTCAATCCCAAACTTGCGAACGATCTTTTATCCAAAAACCTTCTTGCAATATATACAGAAGCTGTGATCATCACAAGTTCCACAATCTGCGAAGGCAAAAGGATGTTTTTTGGAAGACGATTGAAATCCAAATCTGGTGTAAGCATTCCGCTTATGATGAAGTAAAACATGATGGGGATGCTTAAGCAACTGCCTGGGACAACCATGATGATGGTTTGAAGCGCAAGCCGCCAACCCGCGCGTAAACGCGGTTCATCAGGTGAGACAAAGAAATTGAGAAGAAAAGAACGGTTTTCTTTTAAATTCATGATTTTCATCTTTATTTTACCCGATGATGGATTATGGAAAAAGTTCGAGAACGGCGAAGTCGAAATGATGAAAACGGAGTCCAAAGACTCTAATCATTGCTTTTACGTATATGTCCAAAGTCTGGGGACTTTGGACTCCGTTGCTTATTTTGACATGAGTTTTTAATGGGGCTTGATTGATTTGCCTGATATATTGCATCATGCAAAAAATGACGAGCGATCCCGTCGGAGTGGGCAAACCGCCGGCAGCGCTTGCAGAACGCTTTTAACGGGTATTCTGCGCAAGGCAGGTTGACAGAAAAGCCAACCTGCGTGAAAAGGGAAAAAACATGTCTGGGTTGATTGGTCAAAGTTTAGGGCATTACCAGATACTTGAAGAGATCGGGGAAGGTGGAATGGCAACCGTGTACAAGGCGCGTGACACACACCTTGACCGCGAAGTAGCTATAAAAATCATCCGGCGCGAGGTTTTTTCGCCCAACCAGTTGGATACGATCCTCAAACGCTTTGAACGTGAAGCCAAGTCACTGGCTGGGCTTTTGCATCCAAATATTGTCAGTGTGATTGACTATGGCAAACATGATGGCTTGCCTTATTTAGTCATGGCATACCTGCCCGGCGGCACACTCAAGGAATTGCTTGGAAATCCCATGCCCTGGCGGTATTCGGTGCGGTTCCTTATTCCCATTGCTCGTGCGCTGGAATACATCCATGACCATCATATTATCAATCGGGATGTGAAACCATCCAATATATTATTGACCGAAAAGAACCAGCCCATGTTGACCGATTTTGGGCTGGTGAAGATATTCGAAGACAATGTTGTGACAAATTTAACCAGTTCCAATGTGACCCTTGGCACACCCGATTACATGGCTCCTGAACAGTGGACAGGCAACCCCACGGCACTATCTGACCTGTATTCACTGGGAGTTGTTCTCTATGAAATGATCACCGGTCACAGACCCTACACATCTGATACCCCAGCGGGCATTTTACTCAAACAAGCAAGTGAACCTTTGCCGCTTCCCCAAAAATACGTTCCAGACCTGCCGCAAAATGTGGAATCAGTTTTGCTCAAAGCGCTTGCCAGAAAACCAGAGAGTCGTTATCCCGATATGCGTTCTTTTGCAGATGAATTACAAAATTTACTGGATGGGCGGGAGGTTACTGCGACAACCATAGAGATCAAAGAACTGCGCGAACAAATGACCGGCGAGATGAAAACTTCGCAGGCAGACCAACCCAAGCCTGAGCTTGATTCTGCCCCGCAGGCTGAAAAAATTCCTTTCTCTCCAAATCCTCTGCCCGCCAATCCAAAAAGAAAGTTCCCCGTTTTTGGTGTAACGCTGGGCGTGCTGGCGCTTTTTATCTTTTGCGGATCAAGCTGGTTGATTGGTTCAAAGCTTGGATTACTGGCTGAGCCGACCCTCACACCACAGGCAACGATTTCGCCAACAAAGGCTGACATCCCCACCGTAGAAACGATTCCAACCATTTTGAATCCAACCGAAACATCCGTTCCTGTTGAAACATCAATGCCAGTCGAGATCAAAGACAGCAAAAATATTCCGATGCGTCTCATCCCTGCCGGGGAATTTACCATGGGCAATGACAATGGCGATACGGAATCACGTCCTGCAAGTTTGATCTACGTGGAAACATTCTATATTGATAAATATGAAGTCACAAATGAAATGTACGGCGCATGTGTGTCTGAAGGCGAATGCAAGATGCCAGAAGGATTGGGGTCTGCTACGCGGAATTCCTACTTTAGCAAACCCGCCTTTGCCAACTACCCCGTACTCTATCTCAATTGGAAGATGGCAAAAACATATTGCGAATGGCGCGGCGCACGTCTACCCACAGAAGCCGAATGGGAAAAAGCCGCGCGCGGCGCAGAGGATGAACGTGCCTATCCCTGGGGGGATGAATTTAATTGCAGTCTTGCGAATCACTCCGGGTGTGTCGGCGATACAGCCCCAGTCAACCAATACGGCGGAGGACAAAGCCCCTATGGTGTGTACGGCATGTCGGGCAATGTCTGGGAATGGACAAGCAGTTTATCCTCTTTCTATCCGTATAGTCCTACAGATGGTCGTGAAGACCCAGATGCGCGGGGAGACCGCATAGCACGGGGCGGCTCATGGCACATTTTTGGTGGCACTGGCGGAAACATCCGCATTGACATGCGCTTCAAATTGGATCCAACCTATTATGGCGCATATGTTGGTGTTCGATGTGCGCTGACAAAATAAACCAAAAAATGATGAACTCGGAGTTTCTCAAAACTCCGAGTTCATCATTTAATTAATGCAGTATCCGAATCGCATCGACTCTCAATGTCGCTTATAATTGGCGCGGATATATAACGGTAAACAAAGCCAACCACCATCAACAAAGGAAAAATCTATGGCAGGGCTTATTGGTCAAAATTTCGGACGCTATCAAATCCTTGAACTGCTCGGCGAGGGCGGCATGGCAACTGTCTACAAGGCGTATGATACGCGCCTTGAACGCGAAGTAGCCATAAAAGTAATTCGGCGCGACGCTTTTTCGCCCGATGACATGGATATGATGCTTAAACGATTTGAGCGCGAAGCCAAGTCATTGGGCAGGCTTTCGCATCCAAATATCGTTGGCGTGATTGATTACGGGGAACATGAAGGCTCGCCATATTTGGTCATGGTTTATTTATCCGGCGGTACGCTCAAGGAACGGCTTGGAAAACCCATGCCCTGGCAGGAAGCCATACAACTGCTTCTCCCCATCGCGCACGCTTTGGATTATGTCCATGACCGCAACATCATTAATCGCGATGTAAAGCCATCCAATATTTTAATGACTGAAAAGGGACAGCCCATGCTGACCGATTTCGGGCTGGTAAAAATATTTGGAGAGCATGAAAAAGACGCAACAAGTTTGACCAGTTCCGGCACCGGGCTTGGCACACCTGATTACATGGCTCCCGAACAATGGACAGGTGAACCCACAACGCAATCTGATCTGTATTCGCTCGGTGTTGTCCTCTATGAAATGATCACCGGCTACCGACCCTATACCGCCGACACTCCGGCGGGCGTCCTGCTCAAACAGGCAACCGAATCCCTGCCGCTTCCCAAACAATATATTCCAGACCTGCCCAAGGATGTGGAATCAGTTCTGCTCAAAGTGCTTGCCAAGGAACCCCGTGATCGTTATGCCAATATGCATGACTTCATAGATGAATTGCAAAATTTATTGGCAGGCAGGGAAGTTGCTGCATCCACTTATAAAACGAAACAATTACGGGAACAAATGACCGGCAAAGTGGAGCGAAGTAGACCCGACGCTTCATCATCCACCCCTCAGCCTGTTTCTCAAAAAAAGGCATTCCCTACCCTTATCATTGCTGCAATCGGCGCGTTCTTGATCTTTTTTGCCCTTGGCGGGTATTGGTTCATCACTTCCAACTCGGCGCTATTTTCTGCGGCGCCAACTCCCACACAACAAGCGTTACTTTCGCCGACGGCCATTCCTCCCACACAAACAATTGAGCCAACTGTCGCGGCAACCCTCGCGCCGACAGAAGCATCTCTCCCCACCGAAACGTCTGTGCCTGTCGAGATCAAGGATGGTAAAAATGTTCCCATGCGTTTTATCCCTGCAGGAGAATTTACGATGGGCAGTAACGACACCGGTGACATTGGATCCCGCCCCGCGCATAAGATTAATCTGAAAGCATTCTATATTGATAAGTTTGAAGTAACGAATGAAATGTATGATGCATGTGTCTATGCAAAAGAGTGCAGGGCGCCGCAAGAGAAGGGCTCTGCCACTCAAAACACTTACTTTTCCAACCCGGTCTTTGCCAATTATCCCGTGATCTATGTGGATTGGAAACGGGCAAATGCCTATTGCAAATGGCGGGACGCGCGCCTGCCTACAGAAGCAGAGTGGGAAAAAGCTGCGCGCGGCACAGATGCACTCATGTATCCCTGGGGTGCGGCTGAGCCTGATTGTGGGCTAGCAAATAAGGCGGGTTGTATAGGTGATACAGCCAAAGTGGATCAGTATGAGAAGGGACAGAGTCCCTATGGCGTGTTTGGCATGTCGGGTAATGTCTGGGAATGGACAAGCAGTTTATTCAGACCCTATCCATACGAAGCCACCGATGGACGCGAGGATCCTAAGGCGCTGGGTGATCGCATTGCGCGTGGTGGCTCATGGCATGTATTCGGCGGCAATGGTGGAAATGTCCGCACCGATACTCGCTTCGCCTTGGACCCAGGTTATTATGGCGCATATGTCGGTTTTCGATGTGCGGTATCAAAGTAGCCGCAATCTGTTTATCGGAATGAAAAAATACGCAACTTTATAATATTTTGGAACATAATTGTCTAAGCCATGCCGGCTTTGGTGAGTAGCTTCAAGAACCAATACATAAATAATCCTTCTGCCTCTCATCATTTCGTTATGTGGCTTTGGGAATGGCTCGGGTTTCAAAACTGGCAATTAAGCAAAAATACCTTCAAGCTTATATTCAATCCTAGCTCTGCTCCTTCTGGTTGAGTGGTTGTAAGTCCACTGTACCGAGATCAAGCAGAGCCTTTTTCTTCTTCATAACTTGTGGAGAACCATCATTTTTTTATCCTTGACACAGAACAGGCGTTCGAGTATCATTCGTAGCACAAATGAGCGAAGAATGCTTATGTCATGCCGTCTTTGGCGGCAGGAGGCTTGAAAATGATGATGGTTAGAAAAAGCAAAGGTCTGGGCGAACGTCACCAGAAAATTCTCGATTTCATCGCGAGTTACCAACGCGAACACAAACATCCACCCTCAATCCGTGAGATCGGTGAATATTGCGATATTTCATCCACTTCTGTTGTCAATTACTATCTTGACCAACTTGAAAAAAATGGACATATTGAACGTGACCGAAAAATTTCACGTGGCGTACGTTTAACTGCCCCTACCCCACTGGGTGATATGTTCCGCGTGCCTTTGTATGGTGTAATTCAGGCTGGTGAACCCATTCCCATTCCATCCTCTGATTTCAATGCCTTCACCGCAGAAGATTCCATTGATGTAGCAATGTCGCTCATGCCAGCAAAAGAAAAAGGCAAGGAATTATTCGCCCTTAAAGTACAAGGCGAATCAATGATAGACGCCATGGTCAACGACGGCGACATTGTCATCCTCAAACCCACCCAGGATGCGCGCAATGGCGATATGGTCGCAGTCTGGCTTTCTGACCGCAACGAGACCACCCTGAAATTCTTCTTCAAGGAAAAAGACAAATATCGCCTGCAACCCGCCAATCCCACCATGAAGCCGATTTACATTGACAAAAGTGAAGCACTGGAAATCAAAGGCAAAGTGGTCATGGTCATTCGCAAAGTGGAACGATATAACTAAAAATCTAGCAAAACAAAAAAAGACGACTCTTACGAGTCGTCTTTTTTTGTTTTGAAACTCAAAATCTTATTCGATAACGATGTTCGCGCCGGCTTCGTCAAGTTTCTTCTTGGCGTCTGTCGCGGCATCTTTGCCAACGCCAGTGAGAATCTTACCGCCAGCGGTTTCAGCGAGAGCTTTGGCTTCGCCAAGTCCGAGGCTGGTCAATTGACGAATAACCTTGATCACGTCAATCTTCTTGGCGCCGGGGTCCTTGATGACCACGTCGAATTCAGTCTTCTCTTCCACGGGTTCAGCAGCAGCAGCAGCGCCACCACCAGCGACCATCGCCACAGGAGCGGCGGCGGAAACGCCCCACTTCTCTTCGAGCAGTTTTACCAAATCAGCCGCCTCGAGGACGGAAAGTGTGGAAAGTTCTTCCACGAGTTTTGCGAGTTTTTCAGACATTGTTTAGCACTCCTTGCTAAGTAAAATATAGTTTAGTTTTTGTTGTGGCACGCCTACGGCGGCCGTGTGTTCAAAATTATGCCGCTGCGGAAGTTTGTTCCGCGTGAGCTTTGATAACAGCTGCCAGACCGCGTGCGGGTTCTGCCAGCGTGCGGACGAGTTTGCCAGCAGGAGCCTGCAAAACGCCGAGCAATGTTGCACGCATAACGGGCAACGGGGGCATCTCGGAAAGCATCTTCACCTGCGCCGGGTTCAAGGACTTACCGCCCATCAAACCGCCTTTTACCTTGACGAACTCATTGCCTTTTGTTGATTCGGTCAATGCTTTCGCACTGGAAGCAGGGTCTTTGAATGCGAACAGGATCGCCGTGGACTTTACAAGATAATCCGCAGGGACTTGCAAGCCGTTATCCGCAAACACACGACGAGCAAGTGTGTTTTTCACAATATGGAACTCGCCGCCAGTTTCACGGATCTTCGCGCGGATCGCATCAATAGACTTCATTTTTGCGCCGGTATATTCCACAAGAATTACGGCTTCACTGCGCTTGAACCAATCTGCGTACCGAGCTTGCACTTCTTCCTTACGTTGTTTAGAAATTGCCAAAGGTTATTCACCTCCTTTCAATTAAAAAGTCTTTGCCACTTACACAGGCAAAGACTTTTTGCAATCCCCGTATGGGGAAGCCCTCGAAAGGGAATCAGCACGTAAATGCTGAATTTTGCTATCAGTCTCCACCTGAGCAGGAAATTAAGTCCCAATTCATGGGACACCCGCCTTCATCGGCGAAGTGGTTTTAGGGATAAACGAGTATCGCTACTCGGCACCTTCAATATGTTCGTTCGGATCAGCTTTCACACCAGGTCCCATCGTTGAAGTAATCGTAATGCGCTTGACAAAGTTACCTTTCGCGCCGGATGGACGGGACTTATTGATCGCATCCACCAAAGCTGCGTAGTTTTCCACAAGTTTTTTTACTTCAAATGAAGCCTTGCCAATGGACACGTGAATATTATTGGTCTTATCAAGGCGGAATTCAACACGACCAGCCTTTGCTTCATTGATGGCGCGTTCCATATCCGAAGCGGGTACAACTGTGCCAGCCTTCGGATTCGGCATCAGACCGCGAGGACCAAGCACACGTCCCAAACGACCGACCTTGCCCATTGCATCAGGCGTGGCGATGGCTACGTCAAAATCCAGGAAACCGCCTTCAATCTTCTTCATGGTCTCGTCATCATCTGCGACAAGGTCAGCCCCAGCGGCGCGCGCCGCAACAGCGCCCTCACCAGTGGCAAACACAAGCACGCGTACTTTCTTGCCGAGACCGTGAGGAAGTACAACTACATCGCGCAGTTGTTGGTCTGCCTGACGGGAGTCAAGTGTGGTGCGCATATGGACTTCGATTGTAGAATCAAACTTGGTAAAAGAGGTTTCCTTCGCAAGAGCAACAGCTTCATGAGCTGTGTACACTTTATCAATATCAACTTTGGCGAGAGCCGCGGTGTATTTCTTTCCGTGTTTAGTCATTTTATCCTCCGTGGTACAAGCGGACAGCCGTAGCCATCCTCCCACAAAATTAGTCGGTTATTGTAATACCCATCGAGCGGGCGGTGCCTTCGATCTGTTTCATCGCGCCTTCCATATCGATCGCGTTCAGATCTTTCATCTTCAGCTCAGCGATTTCCTTCACCTGAGCGCGGGTCACTTTTCCGACCTTATCCTTATTCGGCACACCGGAACCCTTTTCGATCTTCGCGGCTTTGCGGAGCAAAACTGCGGCGGGCGAGGTGCGAAGCACAAACGTGAACGAACCATCGGTGTAAATTGTTATTTCTGCGGGAAGCACTTCACCCGGACGATTGGATGTACGCGCATTATATTCCTTGCAGAAAGCCATAATATTGATACCATGGCTCGCCAGCGCAGGACCGACGGGAGGCGCAGGATTTGCCTTGCCAGCCTCAAGTTGAAGACGTACAACTGCTTTTAGTTTCTTTGCCATTTTGACTTAACTCCTTCGTGGTTTTAACGGGTCATTTGGGAGACCCTCCCACCGCATCAGGCCTGTCTAAGGCCTGTTACTGTCCAATTAAAATTTTCTAGCTTACGCTTTTTCCACCTGCAGGAAATCCAACTCTACAGGCGTTTCGCGTCCGAAGAAACTGACCATCACCCGCACCTTTGTGCGCTCCATATCAATCTCTGCAACGGTACCACGGAAATCATTGAATGGTCCATCCACGATACGTACACGCTCACCCACTTTGAATGAAACTTTGACTGTGGGTGCTTCGGCTTCCATCCGCTTGACGATCTGAGCAACTTCCTCAGGGCGCAGTGGCGTGGGATTATTTCCCATACCAACGAAACCAGTCACACCGGGCGTATTACGAACCACGTACCAGGATTCTTCTGAAAGAGCCAAGTTTACCAATACGTAGCCGGGGAAAATATGGCGTTCCACCGTGCGGCGTTTGCCATCTTTGACTTCGATTTCTTCCTGAGTGGGAATTACCACATCGAAGATCATATCCTTCATGCCCATGGTCTCGATACGCTGCTCAAGATTGTGGCGCACTTTGTTTTCGTACCCTGAATAACAGTGGATTACATACCACGCGGGACCTTCAACTGTTGTCTCAAGTAGAGGCAGATCGGTTGGAATTTGCGTCTCGGAGCGCGCAGCAGGCTTCTGATCCGAAGAAGAAACGGCATGCTTCGCTTCCGCAGGAGCAGACTGCTCCTCGGCCAATTCATCCGTTGGTTCCTGTTCAAACTGCTCTTGCGATTCCGGTAAATCCATCAGATCCTCAATTCAAATCTAAATACCAAGCACCAAATTAACCAATGCAACCGAGAGATAATCTATGCCTGCAAGAAAAACACCTACAACCAACATTACTAATAGAACGAGTTGTGTAAGGTGTCTTGCTTCAGGCCAGGTGGGCCAATTAACCTTGCGAAGCTCACCCAAGGTCTCACGGAAGTAACGTTGAACGGCGTTTTCGCTATTCTTGACTTTCTTCTCTTTCTCAGCCAAGGCAATACTCCTTCTCTTTATTTACGGCTAAAACGCCGCACAACGCGGCGTTTGCCACAGGCAGGCCAGGTAGGACTTGAACCCACAACCACTCGTGTTGGAGACGAGGACTCTGCCAATTGAGCTACTGGCCTATATAGGTGGGGTAATTATAACCCCACCCTTGCAAAACTACTTGGTCTCGCGATGTTGTGTGTGTTTACGACACCGTGAGCAATATTTATTGAATTCCATCCGGTTGGGATCGTTACGGCGATTCTTCTCGGTGGTGTAATTGCGTTCCTTGCAATCGTTACATTGTAACGTAATTACCGGGCGGACATCTTTTTTCTTGGAAGCCATCTTGCTACCTTACTTTCTACTTACTCAATAATCTTGGTCACGACACCCGCGCCAACGGTCAGACCGCCTTCACGAATAGCGAACTTGGAACCCTGTTCAAGCGCAACAGGCACAATCAACTCAACCGTCAGGTTCACATTGTCTCCCGGCATCACCATCTCCACACCTTCCGGCAGGGTGATGTCGCCCGTCACATCCATCGTGCGGATGTAGAACTGCGGACGATAGCCACTGAAGAACGCCTTGTGACGGCCACCCT
>Ga0302321_100003644_pt1 | contig 13222 bp, 6 predicted proteins | sample Fen_T0_1_FD_202505 | JGI IMG/M metagenome (GOLD analysis project Ga0302321, IMG submission 202505) | Peat permafrost microbial communities from Stordalen Mire near Abisko, Sweden - Fen_T0_1 | ecosystem: Environmental > Terrestrial > Soil > Wetlands > Permafrost | place: Sweden: Abisko...
CCTCGGAGAGGTAGGCGAGTGCCTCCCATCCCTTCTCGTTGAACACACCTCCAAATCCAGCCAGCGTGTGGAGCAGCTGGCCGGGAAAGACCTCGTAGTCGGGCGCGTCGGTGTCACAGGCGAGCACGGGGCCGGGCGCGAAGGCGAGGCCGCCGCCGCTCACCAGCAGCGTTGCGTTCTGGGCAGGTGGAGCATCCGGCGGTGGACCGGCCTTCCCGCCGGATGCGTCGCACGCAACGGCAAAGACGGCAAAGACGGCAAAGACGGCAAAGACGGCAAGAAGACAATGGGTCCAGATGAGCGTGTGACGGGTGTGCATGGCGATCTCGGCTGGCGGAGTTACCCAAAGGCGCGCCCGCGGCCGCAACGTTGGTGTCGCGGCCCAGGCTTGCCTTTGTCGATCAACTATCTACTACGACGAGCCCTGTGTCTGTGAAGGCTGAAGACCGCCATCAAGAGTCCGACGATCAGCAACGCTCCAGAAGGCTGCCGTGGTTCGCCGATCCGGCAAGAGCAGCCGGAGGTCGTGCCAGCACCGGTGGTGGGCGATGACGATCCGCCTTCGCCAGAAGCGCCGCCGCTCGAAGAGCCGGTACTGCCGCCGTTGCTGCTGCCACCTGCACCGCCGCCGTTGTTGCCAACCGAGCCGCCGTTGGTTTGCGCTCCGCCTGCGCCCGTCACCCCACCTGCGCCCGCCCCGCCACCCGCGCCCGCCGTGCCGCCAGTTCCTTTCGCTCCGCCTGCGCCGGTCGCTCCGCCTGCGCCGGTCACACCACCTGCGCCCGTCACCCCACCTGCGCCCGTCACGCCGCCTGGGCCGGTCACGCCACCAGTTCCTTTTGCTCCGCCTGCGCCCGTCACGCCGCCTGCACCGGTCACGCCGCCTCCACCGGTCGCGCCGCCCGACCCCGGGGCGCCCCCGGTGCCTGGCGTGCTACCGCCCGCTTGGAATTTCAGCCAATTGAGCTCCATCGCGCCGCCAAAAACCACGTACAGTTTTGCTACGCCCGTCACCGTCTGGCTTAGCGTGCACGTCTGCGTGGCCCAGGCACCGGAGGTAGAGCTCACCGTGCACTTGCCGAGCAGCGTGCCGGTCTGAGAATCCGCATGCAGCTCTAGGCTGGTATCACTGGCCGCCTTCACACGTAGCTGAACGGCATTGACGCCACTGTCGGTGTAATCGACGTTCTCGAAGTAGACCCAGCTGCCGCTGCTGCCGGAGATGGACTGTCCCAGGGTAGTATCACCACTGTCCTTCTTGGTCGCAGTCGATTGTCCGTCGTAGTCCTCGCCTTCGATCTCCACGAGGGCATCGCGGCCCATCAACGGGCGTTGGGTGCTGACGATGAGAAGCAACCCCGACTGCTTCAGCATGGTCACCGTTGTGGTGAAGGTGGCATCCGTCAGGGTCTTCTTGGTGGTTGTGACCGAAAGATGCTGTGCCGCGCGCATCTGCTGCCACTGATCCTCAGTGGGACTCGCAGGACTGCTCAGCTTCGTCCAGACGCTGTACGGGTTGCTGTGGGTCTCGTCCACCACGTACTGGGTGACGAAGACTTCCTTCCCGGCAAGCGCTGCGGGAAGGTTGCTCACGCTAATGGCCTGGCTGTCGCCTGAGCCGCTGGCGGTCTTGAGGGTGTTGTTGTAGTTGTAGAGCAGGATTTGAAGCGAATCGCCAGCGTCGTTGGTGGTGGCCATCGCGTTGATGCCGCCACTATTGTCGTTGCCGCCGCTCACGAGCAACCGTTTGGGTCCAGTGTAATTGAGCAGCTTGAAGGCATTGAAGGCAGCCTTGCGCATGCCCTGGAAGGTCATGAGACCGAAAACCTGGCCAAACGGGGTGTTGCCGTTGTTCTTCGACATATACATGCCGTCGGTTCCGCTGGATTCATCGAACACGTCCGTCAGCGCCCAGTACGAAAAGACGTCGATCGGTGGAGTGTCACCGGAATTCTTGTCCGTTAGCAACTTCACGCCCTTGATGATGAACCCCACGTTCCAGTGGTTGTCCATACTGTTGGTCGTATCACCCACCTTGTTGCCCTGTCCGGAATACGACGAGTTCCATTCAGTGTTGAAGGATTTCACAGCCGAGGTCGTATAGCCGTTGTCAGCGATGGCCTTGACCCGGGTATCGTTATCGCTGACCAGGTTGGCAGGATTGGCGCTGGTTCCCTTCTCGTCAGCACCGGGATAAACGTGGGACGAAACGAAGGTCACGCGAGTGCCTGCGCTCTTGCAATGGGCCAAGAAGGCCGAGACCGGACCCGGATTGGTTGTCGCAGGACCACCCACCAGCACGTTGGGAATGACGGACGTCAATGCGGCGACTGTATTGTCGTAGAGCGTGTAATAGGCGTTCATGTCGTACGCCGTTTGGCTCGTGCTTTGCCAAAACCCAGGATAGTCCGGCTCGTTCCAGACCTCGAAGTACCACTTACTCACATCATCCATTCCGTACTTGTCCACACAGTGCTGGGCTAGCGCCTTGATGAAGTCCTTCCATGCGTTGTAGTCCTTGGGCGGGCTCTTGTCGCCGCTGGTTCCCAGGGACGTGGGCATGAAGCTCAGCTCGATGAGGGGCCGCATGTTTGCCGACGTGATAGCCGTTAGATAGGTGTCGAGATTCGTCCAGGAGTACGAACCCGCCGCCTTGTAGAGGCCCATTTCGTCGTTGAGGACGCCGTGACCACGCACGCGCTGTCCGCCAAGCTCGCGGTTCACAATCTTGGCGTGTGTCTGCCAGTCCGACCGCAGAGAGAGCTTGGCCTTGCCCGTCCCGAATGCAGCAGACCAAAAGTGCGGGTTTCCCGCCGTCTGCTTGGATGCATCCACCGTGATGGTCGCTGCGTCAGCTTGACGTACGTTCGATACAAACATGAGCCCTAGCGCGACAATCGATGAACGAAGCAGAGTCCTTGCCATTCTATCTCCTGGTCGATGAGCGTTTGCGAAATGGGGCGAGCGGCCCCCTGGCGGAGCGACGGTCGCACCGTTCGTGTTGATTGCCGGATACTGTCCGTTTTTGTCATGAAATGCACGGCTACGATTGTTCGGAAGGTGCAGCGCGCCTTCTCGAAGCCGCGTTGCGGAGTCCTGTCGGGGCTAGGTCGTCATCCGTGCCGCCCGAGGGTCAACTCAAACGGCACTACCTGAGGTTTCTACCTCCGTCTCTCGCACTGTACAGTGGCGCCCGTAGCGACGTTCCGTCACAAACGGGCCTTTGCCCGGTTAGTTTCGCCCTTGCCAACCGACGCCTTTCGCCTCAAGATTCGCCGCCATGAGCCATCGTCTTAGCCCGACTTGTCAAGGGCGTTCCTGGATGTCTGGATTCACCCTCGTCTTTTTGCTCTCGACGGTCACGCCGGCCTTGGGTGCAAGCAGGCAGGACAAGGAACGTGCCGCGAGGAAGGCTTGCCTGAACGGCGACTTTGCCAAAGGCATCGAGATCCTCTCGGACCTTTTCGTCGACACCCAAAACCCCACCCACATTTTCAACCAGGGCCGTTGCCTAGAACAGACGCATCAATACAAAGAGGCCATCGAACGATTTCGGGAGTTTCTACGAATGGGCGAGACGCAGGCGTTGAAGCCAGAGGACATGGCCTCGGCCAAGAAGCACATTGCAGCCTGCAAGGACACTCTTGGCAACGATGCTGTCCCAACACCGACGGCTCCCCCGTCTCTCACGCCACCTCCGCCTACCCTCGGGCCACCGACCGCGGTACCGGCCACCGAAATACCCCCTGCTATCGTCACCCAGCCCGAATCCCAACCCGAAAGCGGCACGCCTGGGGCAGGCCTTCGAATCGCAGGAATTGTCACGGCAACCTTTGGTGTCGCGGCCCTGGGGGCTGGGGTCGGCTTCAATGTGCTAGCCAACAACACGATCGCGAATATGGAGTCGACAAAAGACGGCTATTCCAGCGACAAGAACTCCACCCACAACACCTACGTGACCCTGGCCTGGGTGGGCTACGGCGTCGGTGCTGCTTGTATCGTCACTGGCGCAGTTCTCTACGGATTGGGACTCAAGGCTAGGCCGATTTCGTCCAGCAATGTCGCGTTCGTGCCGACGGTTGGCGCAGGTCAGGCGGGCGCCGCACTGGTAGGAGCATTCTGATGAACAAGACCACGGCTTTTGAACTGAGAATTCGTCCTGTGTGCGCCTGCCTTGCAGTGCTGGTAGGCCTGTGCTGCGCTGGTTGCTTTCGCAGCCTTGATACCTCGAAGTTGACGTGCGGTAAGCAATCGTCGTGTCCGCCCAGCCACTACTGCTCGGTCGAGGGAAGATGCGTTGCCGGGACGACCGCTGGTGACGCAGCCTCTTTGCCGGACGGCGCTTTGGATCGTTCCTCGGCTCCTACCGATGCAATCACTTCGCAGGATGGCGCGAACGATCGCGCTTCCTCGCCTGAAACAGCACTCGGTGACATCCCATCATCATCACCACTGGACGGCGAGATCGATCGCCCCCTGGCTAGCGGTGGAGCTGGAGGAACAGACTCTGCGGCTGGCGGTGCGGGCGGAATCATCACCGCGGCCGGTGGCGCGGGTGGCACGTCCACGCTGCTGGACGGAGGTTCGGGTGGCATAGATTCCCGCAGCACCGGCGGCACGACCGGAGCGGATGCCCCTCTCGCGGGCTCGGGTGGCGGTGGCGCCGGCGGCAGCGGCGCGGGCGGCACCACCACCTTGTCCACGGGTGCTAACTGCGCGAGTGATGGCCAGTGTAATCTCGGCTTCTGTGTCGATGGCGTTTGCTGCAACAGCCGGTGCGGGGGACAATGCCAGGCCTGCGCCGAAACCGGCAGCGTTGGAAACTGCACGACGGTTCAGTCGGGCGATCCCCGTGGAACTCGCACGCCTTGTTCTGGTACGGGCAAGTGCAAAGGGCAGTGTGATGTTTCCAGTGCGACGGCCTGCAAGCTGCCAGGCAACACCACGGTATGCCAAGCCGAGACCTGCACAGGCAGTCAACATACACCCGAGTCGGTGTGTAACGGCAGTGGCACTTGCCCCACCCAGACCGCATCGACGTGTTCGTCCGGTTTGTGCGCCAGCGACACCAGCGGGAAGTGCGCCGGGGCCTGTACCTCATCGTCCTGCCCCACTGGCCAATACTGTGCCTCTTCGGGGAGTTGTGCGCCCAAGAAAGGGAACGGAACCGGGAACACGTGCACGACAGGTACCGAGTGTTCATCCGGTGTTTGCTCACCTGATGGTGTGTGCTGTCAGACGACTTGCCCAGGGCAATGCCAGACCTGCAACAACAGCACCGGAACCTGCAGCAGAGTCACCTCGGGCCAGCCGGTGGGAGGCCGTGCCGCATGCACGAACTCCACCGACGCTACCTGTGGCGGACGTTGCGACAGCACCTCCGATAATTGCAGCTTTCCGACCGGCAGCAAGAGCTGCGGGACCAGTTCTTGTTCCACGCCGAGTTACTCTTCGAAAATCGCCCCAGCGTGCGATGGAACGGGTTCCTGTGACACGTCGGCCACGACCGCCTGCACAGGAGGCCAGGTTTGCGTAGGCGGCAACTGCGCCTCGAAGATTGCAACCAATGGCTCAACCACGTGCCAGGTCGATGGGCAATGCGCCAGCGGACATTGTTGCAGCGGAACCTGCCGCGACTTTAACAGCGATAGCTCCAACTGTGGTTTCTGCGGCCACACCTGTACAAGCGGAACAACTTGCAACGGCGCCGGTGTCTGTGCTTGTCCGTCGGGCCAGATGGACTGTGGCACTGGCTGTGTGGACATACTCTCAAGCAACGCCCACTGCGGCGGGTGCTCAACGACTTGCACACAAGCGGGTTACACCTGTGGCGGTGGCAGTTGCTCCTGCACAGGCAAGCTGGTCGCAAATTGCATGTGCCTCGCCTGGAATTTTAACAACATTGACGTTCAGGGATGGGCCTCAGGAGGAGGAGTACGCGGGCAGCAATGCTCCTACGGACAGTTCGGGACGGAAGTGCCCGAAACCACCATCGTTACGACGCGGCCGCCTTCTTTGGACGGGACTCCAGCCCTCTATATGGACATGATTGGCGACGTCAGCGGATGCGGCGCCGGGATGGGCGTTAATCTTTGCAGCAATGGTGCCGTCCTGCAGGGCCTTACCTTCTCCGCGAGATTCGCCTTCGAGCCATCCAGCGGCAGCGCACCGTACACCGGGGGTGTAGGTATATGGACCGGTCCCCAGGGAACATGGGGGAGCACAAATGCACCCAGTTCGATCCCAGCCGGCCAGTGGACAACGGTAAGCGCTACTATCCCAGATGAATCCGGGAACCTCGACACGCAGTTCGGACTACTGTTCGCACCCGGGTCGTGGGCCGGCCGAGTATGGGTTGATAACATCACCTTGAAGTGAGGCACTCCATCCGAGCAAGCCTCTTCGTGGCGCATCAGAAGGAATTCAAAGTGATACTGCCATCAGGTCGCCGTGTCCCCCAATAGGTTGAATCCCCTCCCGTGATCACGGCGAGGGGATCGTCGAGTGGAACATTCCTGCGCAGCTCTACAAGCTCTCCACCGATCTGCGAGGCTACGAGGATTCGACCATCGTCAGTCAGGTAGATTTGCGAGACATAGAGTTCGAATCTCCACTTGTGATGCTCGACAGCAGCCGCGTGCAGCCTGCCCGCCGGGATGCGGATCTCCGTGAGGACCATGGATGGCTTCTGCGCCTCCGGGCTGACGAGAAACGGCGCTGGAGGTACCTGTGCCCCGACCTGCCAGAACCCATCCTTTTGGGGCTGGTTCTGGCCGATTGAAAAGCGCACCAGCGAGTAGCCAAAGGGTTCCTCCCTCGACCGCACCACCGCGTCCAGTTCGACGCAATCGTAGGACTGTGCCCACAATCCCAGGCGTTGGCGGGCCAAGGGCGACACATTCTCAATGGGCTCCGAACGGAACGTGCGGACCCGGTCGGAGTCGATCAGGGCCACTCCCAGCACCGTGCCAGCGGGTGATTCCTCGACCCAACCGATGATGGCGTGGGATGTCTGCAGCTCGGAGATTGGCGCGACTCGCGCGGCCAGCGGCCGGCCGGGAATGCGGGCCAGCTCTCGCTCGACCATGGTTACGGGCTGGTGGATGTCACCGGCGAAGGTGCGGCGCCACAGCCCGGCCCCATCATCTCCAGGCCGCCAGGAATAGACCGCCGCCCGGCCCGCTTTGTCCATGATGGCGGGGAAGATCGGGGTTTCCCCTGGCAGCAACTGGGTCGTGAAAGGGGCTTCTTGCTTCAGGGCCTGCATGTGCAGGCTGCGGCCTAGTAGCCAGCCCACCCAATACTGGTGCGCCAATTCGGTGCTGACCGCGCTGGTGACGCCAACGAGTTGGGCGCCCTGTGGTACCTCCACGTCCCACGAGACGACATCGGGCTTGTCGCTCAGTTCGCCGGGTTCGCTCCGCTCCCAGAACCGGATGGTGTTGAGGAGGTGCCTCGGTCCCAGTGCCGCCAATCCGTAAAGCTCATAGCTCCGGCCGCTTTCGTTCGTGGTGATGACTCCTGGGGCATCAATGGTGAATTGCAACATGGCGGTCCTTGGATTGTTCCGGGCGCTCCCGGTTTGTTGAGGTCGAGTGGCGCAACCCTGGCAAGCCTGCGCCGAGGCGAGCAGCAAGACATAACCGAGAAAGCAGGCGAGGGCACGGTCCGGGCGAGCCTGGCTCGCGCTAGTCTTCAACGGTTCCATCATCTCGGATCTTCTGGTAGCTCACACCGGCCAGCTTCAGCAGGCAGAGTCCGCAGAGGTGTTTCTTGTCAGGGTGATATGACATGAGGCAAATCTGCTCCTTGTCGTGAGCGTTGGCTTGAAAGCCTCCAGGCTGCTGGCCGGCTGTGAAGTGGCCCGGCGCGTGGGCCAGGAACAGAGTGTGGCCGACCTCGTGGATGAAGGTCTTTGTGTCGCTTCCAATCGTGAACTGGAAGAAGATGGCCTTGTTTCTGGCATTCAAGCCGCGGATGCAGGGTGCCCAGCCTGCCGTGTACGAGCCGCCTGGAATCTGATTGTGGGGTCCGGTCTTTCCGAATTTCAGTGCAGTGAGGCCGCCGGGCGGAATCGTCAATCGCTGGGCGACAAGATCGATGATTTCTAGCGCCTTGTCGTCGCAGCGCTGCTTGTAGGACTGTTCGTCCCCGGCACCGAAAAAGTTGATGATACGTTGCCATAGCTTTCCAAAGAAACCGGCCTCCTTGTGGACCCGTTCCCAATAGTCCACAAAGTCCCGGTAGCGAACCGGATAGCCTTCCGCCGTGCGCTCCAGGGCGTCCTTGTAGAACTCCTTGTTGCCCTTCACGTAGCCATCGACGACTCCCTCGTATGCATTCTGCCAGGTCGCCGCTACATCCTGGGGCAGTGCCGGCGAGGGGGCCTCGATCAGCAGGGCGGCCTTGCCATATTCGGCCGAGAGCGGCGGGATATCGACGGGTGTGGTGTGCGTCCCCACGATCCAATTGCCCACCACGGGGACACGACGCCAGGTGGCGATCTTGATTGTATTCGATCGGCGGGCGGCGGGCGCGCTGTCGGGGACGGCCTCGTCCTCGACGTCCAGGGATTCGTCGACGTCGACCACAGCGCGGATCTTGTGCACGTCGCCCGCCATGCGTCCGGGAAAGAAAGTCACCCCAGAATCGGTGGCACCCTCGGCTTCGCCGTCGCACACCGTGAACGCCGCCCAGGTGCGCTTGTCCGGCGCGGGCATGGCCCACTCGTCCGCACCTTGCCATTGCCTGCCCGCGGCGGCCCTTTCGTCGGGCTTGGCCCGCCATCCGCCGAGCTTGAAGTGCACGGACACGCCCTTCGGCCGGGTCAGAGCCTCTTGGTGGCCGGCGACGCGCTTGATGAAGGTCCTGGCTTGGGCCTGCACGCCGCGCGCGGTGAGCGACCTGTCGAGGTCGGGGGTCATTTCGAGCTTGAAGTCCCACAGGATGCGCGTGTCCGCCAGCACCGCGGGCGCCCGCTTGCCGCCACCGGCCTTCGACCTAAGCTTGACCAGCGCGCGCAGGGGAACCGCGGGTCCGTTGCCCACCGCCTTCTGGTATTCGAGAAACGACTGACTGCCGACCATCTCGCCGTTATCGAGTTTGAAGATCGGACTGTCGATGACGAGCCTGCCCTCGCAGTCGCCGGGCATCCCGCTCTTCTTCAGCTCGGCGATGAGTCCTTGTACCGGTCGCTGGGAAGTGTCGCCGCTGGTGGCATCGAAGGGATCGGCCCCGCTCCGCTGGTCCGAGTCATGGACCACAATCTGGATCTCCTGGACCTCGATCTGGATCTTGCCCGGGTCGCTGGTGGAGGTCTTGCCGGACTTCGAGGTCAGCTCGAAGGTGACCTCGTACGGTGATCCCTTGAGCGTGATGACACCCGCTTCACCCGCAATCTTCCCATCCCAGTCAAGCTTGCCAGTTGCCGAATAGGGTTCTGGTATCGGGATGGTGTCGATGATGACCGGCTCGCCCTTGGCAGGAACGGACTTGACCTTCATGACCACCGAAGCTGTCTTGGCAACTGGACCATCGATGGCATACGCGATGGCATTCGTCTCTTGGCCGGGCACGAAGCACCGGGCCTCGACGTTAACCAGACGGATGGTGGGTTCTTCGCTCGCATCCTGCGCTTCCACCATCGCCCGGATTTGCGAGGGGGTGATGGCCGGCTCGTCGTGGGAAGCCGCCATGCGTGGGACGACCGTCTTGCGTAGGAGCACCAGGCCGTCGGGCTCCAGCGGTGCTCGCCAGTCACGCGAAAGCATCGCACGTGCCTTGGCCAGCAGGGTGGCCACATCGGGCCGGGTAGGGGTCAGCTTGGCGATGGCGTCCAGCACGCGGACGGCTTCGTCATGCTGGACCACCTCGAAGCTGTTGCGCTCGGAGATTCCGTCCACGTCGGCGCCCGCAACAAGCTTGTACAGCCGGCCCCCCTCGTTGAGTCGTCCCTGGGCATCGATGTCGCGCACCAGGTGCTTCTGTTCCTGGTTCGGCTGTGCCGCGGCGGCCTTCGCGCGGCCCCTACGCAAGCCGATCAATCCACCCCGCCCGATATTGGCCCGGATCAGATCGACCAGATCCCAGTCGTCGGACGTTGTCGAATACGGGCTGGCCAAGCCAATATCGAAGGCAAACGACCGAATCTCCCAGGACAGTCTGTGGTGTTGGCTCTCGAATTCCCACAGAGCGGAAGATGCGCTCACCTCCTCCCAGGCGCCACCCCTGCGCAGTCGAAGGGACTCGATCAACTCGACCAAAACGATTATCCGCGAATCGTCGTCGTCCCAGAACCTTGCAAGGGAGAGATGAGGGCAGTCGAGATTCGCTTCCATGTCCGAGCTTTGCTCCGCGCTCAATCTACCCCGAGCATGCTGGCAAATGCAGCGGGATAACGTCGCCCTTGACACGCTTCGGCTTCTTTCCGATTCTTGGGCCGCTGTACCCCAATTGATTGCGCAAGGAAGGAGCTAGCGATGTCGACCAAGATGAAAGAGAACGCTTCGATTGAAACGGCAGTGAATGTGGTGGATTCAATCAGTGCGGCGCTGGAAAGCGATCCAGCCGCCAGTTTGTTGGCACCACCGTGGGTGGCCATGCGGAACAAGGCCGACGGGCTGGCCGAGAATGGCCGCAAGCTCGATCGGGATGCTCTGCGCGCGCGGTCTCGGTTGACCGTGCAGGACAGCCAGTGGGACACGACCGTGGCAGCTTTCGGCCGCGCCGTGGTCGATGCTTCGGGCGGCCGTCGCGATCAGGCGCCGTACACCCGCTTCTTTGCCAAGACCACGCCTTCGGCCGCGCAAGATTTCGGAATCGGGCGCGAGATCGAACTTGGGCGCTCGTGGCTGGCCGAGCTTTCGCGCAATCCGAGCGAAGCGCTGGCGCAGATCTGGACGCCCAAACTTAAGGAAGCCACCGACGCGCTGGAAATGGCATTCAACCAGCGCAACGACACGATGAAAGCCATAGGACCGCAGAGGACCTCGGTGGTGCTCTTCATCGATGATGTGAACCGCGAGCTGGATCGCCTGGAAGGCGATCTGAAGAAGCTCTTCCCGGGCAACCCCGACCGTGTGGCGTCCTACCTCGCGGCAACCCGCAACAGCCGGCCGGCCACCGAGCCGGATCAGCCGCCGGAGCCAGCTCCTGTGACCGCGGGCAAGTAAGGCCAACGCTTCGGGCGGGGGGGCGCCGTTTTCGGCCAGGTTGCCCCTTCGCCACAGCGGAGGTGCCCACCCAGCCGCCCGGTAGGGCCGGCGATCCAGTAGCCGTGCTTACCCGGCGGCCGGGTGAGGTTGGCGAGTCACCGGACGGGCTTACCTGTCGGCTGGGTGAGGCTGTCGAGCCAACGGATGGGCTTACCTGGCGGCTGGGTGAGGTCGGCAAGCCAGCAGACGTGTTCACCCGGCGGCTGGGTGAGGTTGGCGAGCCAGCGGACGGGCATGCCCTGCGGCCAGGTAAGGTCGGCGAGCCGCAAAGTCCCGGTGCATCCAGCACTTGCTATACAATGCCGCCCGATGGGCCAGAACCTCGACGCTTTCATCGCTAAGTGGGCAGCGGCCGGGCCGTCCGAGCGCGCCAACAAGGATCTCTTCCTCGCCGAGCTGTGCGCCGTCCTCGACGTTCCGCCGCCCAATCCTTCCGCCAACGATCCCGAGCTGGACACCTACGTGTTCGAGCGCGAGGCCAAGATGGCCCACGAAGGGGACGAGTCCACCATCGGCCGCATCGATCTGTACAAGCAGGACTGCTTCATCCTGGAAGCCAAGCAGGCGTCCGGCGAAGGCAGCAGCAAACTGGGCAAGGCCAAGCGGGGCACGCCGGCTTGGAACCAATTGATGAACGATGCCCACGGTCAGGCCCTTGGCTACGCGCGCAGCTTCGACCGTCCTCCCCCCTTCATCATCGTTTGCGACATCGGCCACTGCTTCGATCTGTACGCGGCCTTCGACGGTAGCGGCAACTACCGGCCCTTTCCCAACGCGCAGAACAACCGCCTGTTCCTCGCCGACCTGGGCAAACACCGCGACACCCTGCGCGCGCTCTTCGAGAAGCCGCTCGACCTCGACCCGTCCAAGCACGCGGCCAAGATCACGCGCGAGGTGGCCGGCCACCTGGCCAACCTGGCCAAGAAGCTGGAAGACGACGGCCACGATGCCACCCTGGTCGCGCAGTTCCTCATGCGCTGCCTGTTCACCATGTTCGCCGAGGACGTGGGTCTTCTGCCCGAGGGCCTGTTCACCAAGGCGCTGAAAGACCAGTGGCTAACCCATCCCGAGGTCTTCCCCAGCCAGATCGAACACCTGTGGCGTGCCATGAACGAGGGCGGCGAGCTGTTCGTGGTGGGCAGAGTCCTGCGTTTCAACGGCGGCCTCTTCGCCAACCCCAAGGCGCTCAAGCTGGACAAGAAAGCGCTCGGGCTGCTGCACGACGCAGCCGCGTGCAATTGGTCCGACGTCGAGCCCGCCATCTTCGGCACCCTGCTGGAACGCGCCCTGGATCCCAAAGAGCGCCACGCCCTGGGCGCGCACTATACCCCGCGCGCCTACGTCGAACGCCTGGTCCGGCCGACCATTGAAGAACCGCTGCGCGCCGATTGGGATGTGGCGCGGGCACAAGTCCGCCGCTTGGTCGTCGCGTCCGAGGAAGCCAAGACCCCCAAGGTCCACAAAGACAAGCTCGCCGAAGCCATCGAGGTCGTGCGCGCCTTTCACAGCAAGCTGTGCCACACCCATGTCCTCGATCCCGCGTGCGGCTCGGGCAACTTCCTGTACGTCACCCTGGATCTGTTCAAGCGCCTGGAAGGCGAAGTGCTGGGCCTGCTCGAATCCCTGGGCGAAAAACAGACGCTGATGCACATGGAAAAGGTGCGGGTCACGCCTGCGCAATTCCACGGCATCGAAATCAAACGCTGGGCCAAGGAAATCGCAGAGCTGGTCCTATGGATCGGCTACCTGCAATGGCACTTCCGCATGTACGGCAAGAACAGCCCCGTGAGCGAGCCGGTCTTGCAGGACTACAAGAACATCGAGTGCCGCGACGCCGTCCTGGCCTACGACGGCGAGCCTGAGTTGGTGCGCGACGAAAAGGGAAAGCCGGTTACCAGGTGGGATGGCGAGACCATGAAGACGAATCCCGTCACCGGCGAACAAGTGCCCGACGAGACGGCGCGGGTGAACGTCTACAAGTACAAGAACCCGCGCAAGGCCGAGTGGCC
>Ga0302321_100003646_pt1 | contig 13218 bp, 8 predicted proteins | sample Fen_T0_1_FD_202505 | JGI IMG/M metagenome (GOLD analysis project Ga0302321, IMG submission 202505) | Peat permafrost microbial communities from Stordalen Mire near Abisko, Sweden - Fen_T0_1 | ecosystem: Environmental > Terrestrial > Soil > Wetlands > Permafrost | place: Sweden: Abisko...
AGCGAGGCCTGCGGGCACAGTGGTGAGTTTGAGTTATACGCCGCTGCAATGCGTGGGCCGCAGGGAGATATTTTCTCCCTCTCCCAGCGGGGAGAGGACAGGGTGAGGGGGGCGCCGCGTAGCGGCGCTATGCCGTGAATTGCTGAGTTACGGAGTTCGCCGGGAGTCGCCCGGCATAACGCGCGATCGGCGACTACCCTCCCAGCGCCGCCAGGAAGGCATCGACCTCGGCCTTCACCGCCGGCAGCAATTCTGACACGCTGTCGCGGTCGGCATCCCGCGCGGCCTTTTCCAGTCGCTTGACCTGTTCCTCGCCGCGCTGCGCGGAGAAGGTCGCCAGCACCCCCTTGAGGGTGTGCGCGCCGCGCACCAGCCGTGGCCAGTCGCCGGCGGCCAGGGCGGCCTCGATCTCGACGAGATAGCTCGGCGCATCGGCGACGAACATTTCGATGAGCTGGTCGAGCAGTTCCTCGTCGTTATCGATGCGCGTCAGCGCATCGGCACGGTCATAGACCGGCGGGGCGTCATCCCGATCGGTGCTCGACGGAATGCGCGCCGACGGCAACCCGCCGACGATCCGGTCGATCTCCTGGTAGAGGGTATCCGGCTTGACCGGCTTCGAGACATAACCGTCCATGCCGGCCTCGATGCAACGCTCCCGATCGCCCTGCATGGCATTGGCGGTCATGGCGATGACGGGGATATGCCCGCCCAGCTCGCGTTCGGCTGCCCGGATACGGCGGGTGGTTTCCAGTCCATCCAGCACCGGCATCATCATGTCCATCAGGATCAGGTCGAACCCACCCGCCCGCCAGGACTCCAGGGCGAGGCTGCCGTTGTCGGCGACGGTGACCTGATGGCCCATCTTTTCCAGCAGCTTGACAGCCAGTTTCTGGTTCACCAAATTATCTTCGGCGAGCAGGATGCGGTACTTGTCCCGCTCCTCGCGCAGGCTGTGGCGGGTGACCAGGCGGCCTGCATCCTGGCCCTGGCCGAGCGCGGCGATCATCGCCTCGCGCAGTTCGGTCAGCGTGACCGGCTTGGTGATGTAGGCATTGAGGCCGACCTCCTTGCAGCGCGCCGCATCGCCGCGCAGGCCGGCGGAGGTGAGCATGATGATGGTGGTCGTGTCGAAACGCGGGTCGTGGCGGATACGGTCCGCCATCTCGAAACCGTCCAGCTTCGGCATGCGCGCATCCAGCAGGACCAGCCGGTAGGGATCGCCGGCAGCGTGGGCGGACGCCAGCATCTCCATGCCGCGCTCGCCCGCCAATGCCTGGTCGTGGCGACGGATGCGCAGGTGGTCGAGCATCAGCCCGAGGATGCGCTGGTTGGCCGCCATGTCGTCGGCGATCAGCATACGCAGGTCGCTGATATCGGCCTCGCTGCCGGCCTGTTCCTCAGGCTGGGTCGCAGTCCCGAGCCGGACCTGGAAGATGAAGCTCGATCCCCTGCCGGGCTCGCTTTCGACCCGGATCTCGCCGCCCATCATGCCGATCAACTGCCGGGTGATGGTGAGTCCCAGCCCGGTGCCGCCGTACTTGCGCGTGACCTGGCCGTCGGCCTGCGCGAAGGCGGCAAAGATCTCCGCCTGCTTGTCGGCCGGAATGCCGATGCCGGTATCGTGCACGACGAACTCCAGACAGATGCGGCCTTGCGGCTGGTCCAGGGCACAACGCTTGACCGACAGTCCGACTTCGCCGGAATCGGTGAATTTGATGGCATTGCCCAGCAGGTTGATCAGGACCTGCCTGAGCCGGGCCGGGTCGCCGGTCACGAAGCGCGGCGTATCCACGCCCAGGTCGTAGCCCAGTTCGAGTTCCTTGAGGATCACGCGCGGCGCCAGCGACTTGAGGGTCTCGCCGACCAGGTCGATGAGGTCGAAATCGACCTCCAGCAGATCCAGCTTGCCGGCCTCGATCTTGGAGAAGTCGAGGATGTCGTTGATGACCGTGAGCAAGTGCTCGGCCGAGGACTTGACCATGTTCAGGTAGTCGCGCTGCTCGCGCGTCAGGTCTGTCTCCAGGGCCAGGTCGACCATGCCGATGACGCCGTTCATGGGCGTGCGGATCTCGTGGCTCATGTTGGCCAGGAATTCGCCCTTGAGCCGGCTGGCGGCCTCGGCCACCCGGCGTGCCGCATCGAGTTCGGCATTGAGCCGCGCCAGCTCCAGTTTCTGGTCCTCGCTTTCCCGCAACGCGCCGACCAGCTCGGTGGTCTGCGACTTGATCATGGCATCGAGCTCGGCGGCCAGGCGCTGCTGGGTGAGGCTGGATGCATGCAGTTGTGCCGACATGGCGCCGAGTGCGCGCTCCGCCTCCGCGCGCGCCGCCTGCTCCTGCTCGTAGCGTTGCTGCAATTCGTTCACGCTGTCTCTCCTGGAAGGAACCGCCCCTGCACGCGGCCGATTTCGGCCCGCAGATCGTCGAACCTGATGGGCTTGGAGACCTGGCCATCGATCCCCACCGGCAGAGGCGCCACGGCCTCATCGGGCTGGCACATGCAGATGATCCGGGGCCGGGATCCATTGGCGCAGCGCTGCAGGCCTTCGATCTGCGCCGACTCGTCCGGCCCTGACGGCCGGGTATCGAACAGGATGATGTCGAATGCTTCACTCCCCAGGGCCGCGCAGGCGGTGTCGAGGCCGTCGGCATCGCGGGCGCGGTGGTTCATCTTGCCCAGCAGGGACATGGCCAGCTTGCGCTTCATCGGGTTGGGATCGATGACCAGTATGTTCAGGCCGGCATCGGATTCATCGGCCACGGCGTCGCCGTGCGTGGCGATGCTGACATGGAAATGCGAGCCCCTGCCGACTTCGCTCTCCACCCAGACGCTGCCGCCCAGCAGTTCGACCAGGCGGCGCGAGATGCTGAGCCCCAGGCCGGTTCCGCCATACTGGCGGGTGATGGAGCCGTCGGCCTGGGTGAAGGCTTCGAAGATGGAACCCAGCTTGTCGGCGGGAATGCCCACGCCCGTGTCGCTCACGCACAGGTGCAGTTGCGAGTGCGCATCGACGCCGTCCGTATCGACGCGCAGGGTGACGCTGCCGGTCTCGGTGAACTTGATGGCATTGCCGATCAGGTTGATCAGGACCTGGCGCAGACGGCCGGCGTCGGTCTCGATCTGGACCGGCGCCGCCGTAGCGATATCCAGTCGCAGGTCGAGCCCCTTTTCCGCCGCCCTCACCCTGAGCGCGCGCAGGGTCGATTCGAGCAGGGGCTGCAGATCGACCGACTCGCGCTGGATGGTCAGCATGCCGGCCTCGATCTTGGAGAAGTCGAGGATGTCGTTGATGATGGTCAGCAGCGAATCGGCCGACGCCTTCACCAGCCCCAGGTACTCGCGCTGCTCGTCTTCCAGCGTGGTTTCCAGGGTCAGTTCGGTCATGCCGATGATGCCGTTCATCGGCGTGCGGATCTCGTGGCTCATGTTGGCGAGGAACTCGCTCTTCAGACGGCTGGCCTCCTGTGCCCGGGTCAGGGCCTCGGCCAGTTCGCGGGTACGCGTTTCGACCCGCTCCTCCAGTGTGGCGTTGAGGACCCGCAGTTCCTCCTCGGCATGCCGGCGCTCCGCCACCTCCTGCTCCAGTTTCTCGTCGCGCGACTGGATGGCCACCAGCATGGTGTTCATGCCGCGCGCCAGCTTGACGGTCTCGTCGGTGCCGGTCTCGGCGGCGCGCTGACGATAGTCTCCGGTCGCCTGGATGGTGCCGGTCAGATTCACCAGCGCCTCCAGCGGCTCGACGATGCGCCAGTGCAGCCGGCCCAGCAGCCTGGAGGTCAGGAACCACGCCAGCAGCACGACGGCGAGATAGAGGCCCAGCTTGATCAGGACCTCGCGGCCCAGGGGGGCGAGCGTGGCGCTGATGTGCAGCAGCCCGACCCGCTTGCCCTCGACCACCACCGGATAGACCACGTCCAGCCAGTCGTCGTCATGGTGCTCGATCCGGTCTAGGAATGGCGCCGGACGCGCCGGCTGTCCGGGCCGGAACCAGGCGGCGAACAGCTTGCCGTCGCCGTCGTAGAGGCCCGCATGGCGCAGGTTGGGAACGGTGCCGAGGCTGGCGAGGATATCGGCGGCGGTGCGCGCGTCGCGGAATACCAGGGTTGCGCCGGCATTGTCGCCGACGATGCGGGCCTGCGCCGCCAGGTTTTCCTTCAGCCGGGCGTTGTACTCGACGATGTCCAGCCCGACGAAGAACAGGCCGACCATAGAGACCGCCACCATCACCGTCAGCAGGGCGACGCGTTGCAGCTGATAATTGATCGAGCCCTTCACCGCACGCTCCTGGCCAGCTTGAGCAGGCGTGAGCTGATGTCCAGGCGGGCATGGCGGACGGCCGCCAGGTTGACGTCGAACACCACCCGGTCGCCATCGCGCGCAAGCAGCATGTGGCCGCCACGATCGAGAAAGTCCTCCTCGTCGCTGACGGTCAGCACGCCCGCATTGCCGAGTGCCGCCAGTTCACGGCCGGACAGGTTGTCGGCGACGAAGACGACCTGGCATTCACGCGCCGACTCGACGCCGGCCGGGTGCAGGACATGCACGGCGCGATCCTTCACGCTCTTGCCTTCCAGACTGTCCAGCGCCTTGCCCAGCGTGTTCGAGCCCAGCGAACAGATCTTGAAGCCCGGCCCGAGGGCGCCGGGCCATTCGATGAACTTGGCGAAGTTGAACAGATAGGCCGCCTTGAGCGCGTTCTCAGATGCGCTGTCCGCCGCCCGCGCAAGCGCGGCGCAGAGGACCAGCGGCAGCAGGAACGCAGTGAAAAGCCGCATCAGAATCGATACACCAGCTTGACGCCGTAGCTGCGCCCGTCCTGGGGCAACCGGCTGAACGGGAAGCCGCCGCCGACCGGATCGCTGTAACGCTGGTCGAACAGGTTGCGGATATGGACCGAGACCTCCAGGCCGGGCGCCAGACGGTTCAGCAAACCGAGATTGACCAGCCATGCGCCCTTCACCGTGGCGTCCGTCAGGTCCAGCCGGTCGCCGACGTACACGATCTCGGCAGACGGTCGCCAGGCGCCCTGCGCCTTGCGCAGGGTCGCCTTGAACAACGTATCCGGAGCGTTGTCCACGTCCCCGCCGCCGAGCAGGTGCATGTGCTGGAGGCTGAGGCTGGTGCGCAGCAACCAGGCGTTGCCGAGCCCGTAATCCAGCCCCAGTTCCGCGCCGCGCCCCTCCACGCCGCCCACGTTCCGATACTGGAATTGTCCGGAAACGTCGGGCCCGGTCTGCTCGATGAGGTTGTCGATACGGTATTCGAACAGGGTGGCGCTCAGGCGTCCCTGCCCGATCTCCTGTTCCACAATGAGTTCATGGCTCTTCACGGTCTCCGGTCGTAGCGACGGGTTGGGCAGGCTGATATTGTCCTGGTAATGCAATTCGTAGGCGCTGGGCGCGCGGAAGGCAGCGCCATAGTCGAGCTTGACAGTCGTGTCCGGCAAGGCCTGCCAGATCAGGGCGATGCGCGGATTGGTGGTGCCGCCGAAGGTGCTGTAATGGTCGTGGCGCAGACCGGCATTGAGGGTGAAGCGCCCGGAAATAGTCCACTCGTCCTGCACATAGGCGCCGGCGCGCCACGAGTCGAGGGAGATCGGCGATGTCGCCTGCGGTTCGTAGCGCATCTTCTGTTCGAGGTTGTCCTGATACTCCAGGCCTGCGATCAACCGGTGCGCGCCGATCTGGGTCAGCAGACGGCTCTCGGCCATCCACCAGCCGGCGTTGCCGAATTCATGTTCGATCGCGCCACTGTAGGCATAGTCGCCGCGATACGCCATTTGCGCATAGTCGAACAGCGTCTCCAGCCGCGTCTGGCTGCCCAGACTCAAGCCATAGCTGGCCATCAGGTGCATCTGCCGGTCGTGGGTGCGGGTGCCGGACACACCCGGATCGGTATTGAAAGGCGCGGCCGGTGTGTCCTTGTCGCGCTGCATGTAGGCGGCCGATAGGCTGAACTCTCCCTTTCGCCACTTGCAGAAGGCCTTGTCGGTATTCTCCGCGTCCATGCCGGCCGGCGTCGGCCCGACTCCGGGCAGGTCGAGCGCCTGCCCGCCGTTGGCGAGACGCGATACCGACATCAGCAGGTCGCCGCCGGCATCGAAGCTGTTGCCCCAGCTGAACCGTCCCTGACGTGCCTGCCAGGAGCCAAGTTCGCCCGACAGCCTGACGCCCTGTTCGACCTCGCCATTGCGGGTGATGACGTTGATGACGCCGAGCACGGCATTGCTGCCGTAGATCGAGGAGCCGGCCCCCGGCACGAATTCGACCCGGTCGATGGTGTCGACATCGAGCAGGAACTCGTTGCCCAGATAGGCCTGCTCGTAGAGCGCGTCGTTGACGCGCACGCCATCCACCAGCAACAGGAAGCGCGTGTTGTAGTCGCCCGGTATTCCGAAGCCGCGCACCCCGAGATAACTGTAGCTGCGGTCGTAGGTCACATGCAGGCCCTTGATGGAGCGCAGGATCTCGGCCAGGCTGCGCCAGCCCTGGGCATGGATCTCCTCATGGGTGACGACGCTGACACTGGACGGAGCCTTGGCAAGCGGCTGGGCGAACTTGGATGCGCTCTCCACTTTCATGTTCAGCAAGGCCTCGATGTCCATATCGGCGAGATCCATGCCGGCGCCCCAGGTGGCCGCGGGCAGGCAGGCGAGCGACAGGCAGACACTCAGGCGGCTGGGTTTCATGGGCTTACCTCTCGGACAGTGGTTCCACCAGGCGGGCGATCTCGTGCTTGAGTTCGTCGAACTTGATGGGCTTGGAAACGTAGCCGTCGGCGCCGGCGGCCAGGAAACGCTCCCGGTCGCCCTGCATGGCATGGGCGGTCAGGGCGATGATCGGAATCCGCGAACGGCCGGCCTCGATGCGGCGAATGCGGCTGATGGCGGTGAGGCCATCGACCACCGGCATCATCATGTCCATCAGGATCAGATCGAAACGGGCATTGAGGAACTGGCGGATGGCCTCCTCGCCATCCTCCACCGCCGTGACCGTATGGCGGGACTTGTTCAGCAGGGAGACGGCGAGTTTCCGGTTCACGGGATTGTCTTCGGCCAGCAGGATGGAAAGCCCGCTAACCTCGGCCGGCGCAGACTGCACTTCGGCCTCGACCGGCCCGGTCGCCGCGTCCACCGGCCGGAAGCGGATGCTGAAGTGAAAGCGGGAGCCCTGGCCGGCATCGCTCTCCGCCCACATGCGCCCACCCATCAGAACGGCCAGCTTGTTGGAGATGGTCAGCCCCAGGCCGGTGCCGCCGTACCTGCGCGTGATCGAGCCATCGGCCTGGGTGAAGGCATCGAAGATCGATCCCAGCTTGTCACGGTCGATGCCGATGCCGGTATCGGCCACGCAGAAGTGCAGCGTCTGCGGGTCGTCGAGTCCGACGCTGACGCGCACGCCACCGGTCTCGGTGAACTTGAGCGCATTGCCGACCAGATTGACCAGGATCTGGCGCACGCGGCCCGCGTCCGCCTGGACCCGTTCCGGAACCTCCGGCGCCAGCTCTGCCACCAGGCTCAGACCTTTCTCCCGGGCCTTCACCTCCAGCGTGCGCAGGGTCTCCCCGGCGAGGGAACGGGGCGAGAAGACCTCATCGACGATGACGAACTTGCCGGCCTCGATCTTCGAGTAATCGAGGATGTCGTTGATGATGGCCAGCAGGTGCTGGGCGGAACTCCTGACCAGGGTAAGGTACTCGCGCTGCTCGGCATCGAGGCCCGTCTCCAGGGTCAGTTCGGTCATGCCGATGATGCCGTTCATGGGCGTGCGGATCTCGTGGCTCATGTTGGCCAGGAATTCGCTCTTCATGCGGTTGGCGGTCTCGGCCTCCACCTTCGCCTGGCGCAGGGACTCCTCGGACTGTTTGCGCTGGGTGATGTCGCGGAACTGCCAGAGATGGCCGTAAAGGACGCCATCGGCAATGATCGGCACATAGTCCCGCTCCAGCACCCGCCCATCGCGCAGCGTCAGTTCCTCGCCCACCACCACCTGCCTTGCCGCGAGGATGGCGCTGACGCGCCGCGTGAATTCGTCCGGCTTGACGAACAGCGGCGCAAACTTGCCGGCCAGCGGCGCGCAGGCCACGCCCACCAGAGTATCGGGAGCTGCCTCGGTGCCGAACATCTCGCAGCAGGTCCGGTTGATCAGGACCAGATTGCGAACCTCGTCCTCGACCATGATGCCGGCCTGCAGGTTTTCGATCAGGGCCGACAGGCGCGAGGTGAGCCGGGTGAGCCGGAGCTCGGCCTGCTTGCGCTCGCTGATATCGCGCACCACGACGATGTGGTAGGGCATGCCGTGCAGGGAGAATTCGGACAGGGTGACATCGGCAGGAAAGCTGCTGTTGTCGCGGCGCACACCATTGCCCTCGACATGCGCCTGCTGTCCCTTGCCGTTCAGTTGCTCCCAGTCGGGCAGCAGCAGCGCGGCGAACATGCCGACCAGTTCATGCTCCAGATAGCCGAACAGTGCGCAGGCGGCGGCGTTGGCGCTCTCCATCATGCCGTCGGCATTGACCGTCAGCAGGGCATCGGAGATGTTGTCGAACACCGCCCCCAGCCGCTGGTTGGCGGCGCTGACCGACATCTCCTTGGTGTAGAGCCACAGCGAAGTCTCGTTGAGGGCGCGGACCAGCGACTCGATCTCCTCGGCGCCCTGGTAGGGTGGCATTTGTTCGCCCAGCCGGGAGGTCAGTTTGCCGGCGAAGCGCGAGGCATCGCGCAGCACCGCCACCGGCCGGCGCATGAACAGCAGCAACAGGAGCACGCTGATGCCGCCCGACAAAACGGCGATCAGCAAGCCATTGCCGACCTGCGCCCGCAGCGCGGAACCCAGCCGATGGGCGGAGATCTCGGCCTGCAGGCTGCCGGCGAAACCGAACCCGTCGAGCGGATACCAGATCACCAGCCGGTTGGCGCGCCACTTGAAGTCGCCGTCGGGCAGGACCGCGCCCGCATCGTCCAGCCAGCTGACCTGGTGCCCGGCGGGAGGATTGAGGGTGCGGTCATCGAATATGGCCACCGGTTCCTTGCCCGGCGGATGCTCGACCTGGCTGATGACCTGGCCGCTGCGGCTGACGATGCTGATGCCGAGCATGTCCGGGTCGCGGCCGAACAGCAGGAGCAGATTCTCGATCCCGGCATAGTCCCGGATCAGCAGCAGGCCCGCGGTGGAAACCGCCAGGCTGTGCAACGTGTTTTCGGACTTGTCGAGCAGGTTGCCGACCTCCTTGCGGGTCGCATCGAGCACGCTGCCGGCGGTGTAGGCGACGATGCTGGCGACCATCAGCAGCGTGCTGATGGTCGCCAGCTGGACGGTGAAACGCCTCGATATGAGCCGGCTGAAAAGATCGGTCCTGGCTGCCATGATCGTTCGCGGGCGACGCCTAGCGCGGGACTGTCTCGGCGTGGCGTTGCAGGCCCAGTCGCTCCAGCGGGGCGTAATCGCGCGCATAGTCGGCCGGCATCGCCCCCCCCAGATCCACGCTTGCCAGCAGCTTGCGTCCTTCCGGGTCGGCCTGCAGGCGCAGGATGACCGCCACCACCCGGTCACGAACCGCCTTCGGCACGCGCGGATGCGCCGCCAGCGGGTGCGGCGGCGCCCCGGGTGTGGTGTAGATCACCGCCAGCCGCGACCTCAGGGCCGGCGATTCCCGTTCCAGGGTGGATTCGACCCCGCCACCGGCGGCTGCCTCGCCCTTGACGACAGAGCGGTACACATTCTGGTGGGTGCCGACATAGACCGGCGTGAAGGCGAGCTGCTCGCGTTCGGTGAGCAGGGCGCGCATGTAGAGCGAAGCGCCGAAGGCATTGGGGGCCGGGAAGGCGATGGTCTTGCCGGCCAGATCGGCGAGTTTCCGGTAAGGCCCCTGGCGGTCGACGATCAGTTGGCCGGTCAGCGGTTCGCCACCCCGCACCAGCGGGATGTAGCCTTGCGCCTTCGCGGCCATGACCGCATGGTAGGGGTTGAGAAAAACGAAATCCGGCAGACCGGCCAGAAAGTCCTTTTCGAATGCCGGGATGCGATCCGTCAGGCGGAGTTGAAAGCTCTCCCCGGTTTCCTTCTCCAGCCGGCCAAGCAAGGGCGCCCAGCGCTGCGCGATCTCGACCGGCGTCACCTGCGGCACCACGGCCATGGTATAGACATGCATGGCGAACGATGCAGTCGGCATCGTGAGCAGGGCCAGCCAAAAGCCGATCAAGGCATTGCAGCCTGAGATTTGGTCATGCCTACAGATGGGCATTTTGTGGAGCCGCATCCTGGTACGTTTCGCGGATGTCGAGGACATCCGCGATCCGGGCGAGGAAAGCCGCAATGCAGTTCGGGTCGAAATGCACGCCGGCGTTCTCGCTCAGGAAGGCAAGTGCCGTTTCGATCTCCCAGGCCTTTTTGTAGGGCCGCTCGGTCGTGAGCGCGTCGAACACGTCGGCGACCGCGACGATGCGCCCGTGCAGCGGGATGGCGTTTCCGGCGAGCCCTTCCGGATAGCCGCTGCCATCCCATTTCTCGTGATGGCTGAGGGCGATGACGGCAGCCACATCGAGCAAGGCCGACTTGCTGCCTTGCAGGATCTCGAAGCCCTTCCGGGCATGGGTGCGCATGATGGCCAGTTCCTCGTCGTCGAGCCGGCCGGGCTTCAGCAGGATGTTGTCGGGTATCGCGATCTTGCCCACATCGTGCATCGGTGCGGCCTTGAATACGAGATCGCGCTCCGCCGCGGACAGGCCCATCTGCTCCGCGATCAGGCGCGAATAAAGTGACATCCTCTGGATATGGGCGCCGGTCTCGGGGTCCCGGAACTCGGCAGCGCGTGACAGGCGCATGACCATCTCCTGCTCGCGATCGAGGATCTCGCGGGTGGCATCGCCGACCTTCTCGGCCAGCCAGGCGGCGCGGTCCTGCAGGGAACGCTGGCTACGGCGCAGCGCCAGCATGTTTTTCAGCCGGGCGCGAAACTCGGCGTTGTCGATCGGCTTGTTGAGGAAGTCGTTTGCCCCGGTCTCGAGGGCCTGGAAGCGGGTCTCCCGCTCGTGATCGGCGGTGATCATCAGCACCGGGATGTCGGCGTTGACCGGCAATTCACGGAAACGGCGGATGAACTCGATGCCGTCCGGCGGCGGCATCATGTAATCGACGATCACCAGATCCGGGATGTTGGCCAGGCACCAGTCCAGGCCGGCGGCCGAGTCCTGAAAGATCCGCGGATGGTAGTCCCCGGTCCGTTTGACCAGACCCTCCATGAGCTTCAGGTTGACGATGTTGTCATCGACGATGACGATCTGCATGCAATTCCCTCCAGACCGATTGCTTATCGGCCTGGGAAGGGACGATCTTTAACCTGCGGGGGGCTTCACTCCCCGTTCTGCTCCCCGTTCTGGCGACGCATCGGCGGTCGTTTCTCGACCGTCACCCGCAGTTGCAGTTCGGTCCGCTCGCGCAGCAGCCTGAGTTGCGCCAGTTTGCCCGGCGGCAGTTCGGCGATCAGGCTGAGCAGGGACGAGGAATCGGCGACCGGATGCTCGCCCACCGCCACCAGGACATCGCCGGGATGGATGCCGGCCCGGTCGGCCGGCCCGCCGCGCAGGACGCCGGCGATCAGGGCGCCTCGGGTCGACTTGAGGCCGAAGGAGTCGGCAATCTCGGGCGTGATCTCCTGCACCTCGATGCCGACCCAGCCGCGGGTGACCGCGCCGTGGGCGATGATCTGCTCCATCACCTGTCTGGCGATCGATACCGGAATGGCGAAGCCGATGCCGATGTTGCCGCCGGTACGCGAATAGATCGCGGTGTTGATGCCGACCAGGTTGCCGGCGGTGTCGACCAGCGCTCCGCCGGAATTGCCCGGATTGATGGCCGCATCGGTCTGGATGTAGTTCTCGAAGGTGTTGATGCCGACATGGCTGCGGCCCAGGGCCGAGGTGATGCCCATGGTCACGGTCTGGCCGACACCGAACGGATTGCCGATGGCCAGCACCACATCGCCCACGCGCAGGTCGTCGGACTTGGCAAAGGTGATGGCCGCAAGTTTGACGCCTGACTTGACCTTGACCACCGCCAGATCGGTGTCCGGGTCGCTGCCGACCACGCTGGCCTCGACCGTCTTGCCCTCCGGCAGGGCAACCTGGATCTCGTCGGCGGCCTCGACCACATGATGGTTGGTGAGGATGTAGCCGTCCTCGCTGACGATCACCCCGGAGCCCAGGTTGGTGACCCGTTCGGTCTGGTTGCGAGGGCTCTGGCGATTGCCGAAGAAGCGGCGCAGGAAGGGGTCGTCCATGAACGGGCTCTGGACCCGGACCTCCTTGCTGGTGAAGATGTTGACCACCGACGGACGCGACTTGGCGGCGGCATCCGCATAGGACGCGACGGCGCGTGCCGCCCCGCCCATGGCCGCCTCGCGGATGGTGATCGCGCTGCCCCGGATGGGCAGCAGGCCCGGGATGAGACGGTCGAGGGCAAGCAGGGCGGCGCCCACCACCACCAGGGCGGCCACGAGCTGGGCAAAGAGCAGCCAGACTTTATGCATGCAGGGTTCCCTTCGAAAGGACGGGGGATTCTAGCGCACCGGGGTCGAAGCATGCTCGCCAGCCTGCCTTCGTCAAGGCATAATGGCGGCCGCAAAAATCCTGTTCAATCCACAACTTGCGTGTGGTTACACGCGCCCTCCCCGATCCCGATGCCCGATCAAGTCCTGTCCGTCCACGACCTCGCCTGCGCGCGCGGCGAACGCCTGCTGTTCAAGGGCATGGCGTTTTCCGTCGCGGCCGGCGAACTGCTGCTGGTCCAGGGCGGCAACGGCCAGGGCAAGACCAGTCTGTTGCGCCTGCTGACCGGACTGGCGCGGCCCGAGGCCGGCGAGATCCGCTGGGGCGGCAGCCCGATCCGCAAGGTGCAGGACGACTATCACGCCGCCATGTATTACCTGGGTCACGCCAACGGCGTGAAGGACGACCTCAACCCGGTCGAGAACCTGCGTTTCGCCGACGGCCTGCAGGGCCGTCGCTTCGATGCCGGGCAGGGGGTGGAGACTCTCAAGCGGTTGGGGCTGGAGCGCTGTCTGGACCTGCCCTGCCGGGTGCTGTCCTTCGGCCAGCGCCGCCGGGTGGCCCTCGCCGCCCTGCTGCTGGCCGGCGCCACGCTGTGGATCCTCGACGAGCCCCTCACCGGCCTGGACGTGCATGCGGTGGCCCTGATGGAAACCCTGATCCGCGAACAC
>Ga0302321_100003648_pt1 | contig 13215 bp, 12 predicted proteins | sample Fen_T0_1_FD_202505 | JGI IMG/M metagenome (GOLD analysis project Ga0302321, IMG submission 202505) | Peat permafrost microbial communities from Stordalen Mire near Abisko, Sweden - Fen_T0_1 | ecosystem: Environmental > Terrestrial > Soil > Wetlands > Permafrost | place: Sweden: Abisko...
CGCTACTGGCTGTCGGCCAACGTCGGCGTGAACTACCTGTTTGCCTGCCGCAAGCCCGACTGATGGCGAAGATCCATGCGGTGTTGTTCGATCTCGACGGCACCTTGATCGACAGTGCGCCCGACCTTGCGGGCGCGGGCAACGACATGCGCGCCGCACGTGGCTTGGCGGCTTTGCCCTTCGAGCAGTTCCGCCCGATGGTCGGTTCGGGCGCGCGTGGCATGGTGGGCATTGCATTGCAGATCGGCCCTGCCGATGCCGACTTCATTGCCTTGCGCGACGAGTTCTTGCTGCGCTACGAGCAGCGCATGACGAAACAGACCCAGGTCTTCGACGCCATGCGCCCGGTGCTCGAGGCATTGCACGCTCAGGGCATGCCCTGGGGCATCGTGACCAACAAGGCGCAGCGCTTCACCGAGCCGCTGGTTCGCGCGCTCGGCCTGCACGCCCGCGCGGCCACCGTGGTCAGCGGTGACACCACGCCACATGCCAAACCCCACCCGGCGCCGCTGCTGGAGGCCGCGCGCCAGATGAAGATCGAGCCGCAGCATTGCATCTACGTGGGCGACGATCTGCGTGACGTGCAGGCTGGCCGTGCCGCCGGCATGGGCACGGTCGCGGCAGCCTGGGGCTATCTGGGCATCGGCGAGCCCATTGCCACCTGGGGTGCAGACCACGTGATTGAAAGCCCAGCTCGGCTTTTGCATCTGCTCGCGATGGCCTGACGAGCGGCCTTCTGAGCCCGGCCTTGCGAACGGTGCTCAGCGCTCGTCCGGCAGGGCCGCCAGACGCGACTCGCGGATGCGCGTCTTCGACAACGCACCGGCCGATTCGAGGATCGGGTAGGCAATCGAGCAGATGTGCGAGTTGATGCGCTTCAGGTCGCTGATCAGGTCGATGTGCAGCGAGCTGGTCTCGATGCTCTGCGCGGTGTTGTCTTGCAGGCGAGCGATGTGGCTGGCGGCGTACTCGTGCTCCAGGTCGCGGAAGCGGGCCTTTTCTTCGAGCAGCTTTTGCGCGTCGCGCACATGGCCGTCGAGGAACACGCTCATGCCCAGGCGCAGGTTGGCGAGCAGGCGCTCGTGCAAGTGCACGATCTCGGCCATGCCCGCGTCGGAGAAGCTGCGGTTCTTGCGCACCTTCTTGTCTTCGACGTCTTGCAGCACGCGCTCGATGATGTCGCCGATCTGTTCCATGTTGATCGTGAAGGACACGATGTCGGTCCAGCGGCGGCTCTCGCGTTCGGAGAGCGCTTCGTGCGAGATCTGGGTCAGGTAGAACTTGATCGCGGAATAGAGCTCGTCGACGGTGTCGTCCAGGCTGCGCAGCTGCTGGGCCAGGTCGAGGTCGTTGTTGCGGATCACCGGCAGCACGCCGCGCAGCATGGTCTCCACCACGTCGGCCTGGTGCAGGGCTTCGCGCGCCGCGCAGCTGATGGCCAGCGAGGGCGTGGCCAGCGCGACCGGGTCGAGATGGCGGGGGCGTGTGCTGCCTGCGCCGGCCGCCGGCTCGACGAGCCACCGGTCGACCGTGCGGCCGACCAGGCCCGTGAAGCTGATGAAGAGCAGCGCCAAAGCGACGTTGAAGCCCAGGTGAAAGATCACCACCTGCTGATGCACTGTCAGGGAAAGCTGCTGCAACAGGATGTGGACCTGCGGCATCAACGGGATGGCGATCAACGCCCCGACGATCTTGAAGATCAGGTTGCCCAATGGGAGGCGCCGGACTTGTGGCCCTGCGTTGCCGGTGGCGATCATCGCGAGAATCCCGCTGCCCAGGTTGGCGCCGAGCACGAGGCCCAGGGCCACGGGGGTGGTCAGCATGCCCGATGAGGCCAGCGTGGCTGTCAGCAACACGATGGCCAGGCTGGAGTATGAGAGCACGGTGAGCACGGCACCGACCACGATGTCGAGCAGGATCTCGTTGGGCAACGCCACCAGCAAGGCGCGCACGGCGGGGGATTCGGTGAGCGGCTTGGTCGCGGCAACGATGAGCTGCAGGGCAAGCGTGATCAGCCCCAGACCGATCAGCACGCGGCCGATGCGGCCGGCCGCGCTGGTCTGCCTGGAGATGAACAGCACCACGCCGACGAAGATCAGCAGCGGCGAGAGCCACGACAGGTCGAACGAAAACACCACCGCCATCAGGCTGGTGCCCATGTCGGCTCCCAGCATCACCGCGAGCGCAGGCCCGGTGGTGACCAGGCCCTTGCCGACGAACGAGGCCACGATGAGGCAGGTGGCGGTGCTCGATTGCACGATGCTGGTCACGCCCAGACCGGCCAGTGCGGCACTGAGCCGGTTGCTGAAGCTGCGCGACAGAATGCGCCGCAGGTTCTCGCCGAATACCCGCAACATGCCGGTGCGCACGATGTGCGTCCCCCAGACCAGCAAGGCGATGGCGGCGAGCAGATTCAGCAGGTGTTGCATGGGCCGAGTCTATCGCCCGGACGACGATCCAGCGGCGTGGCGCCAATGTCAGAATCCCCCCGAAGCGCGTGGTGCGCCGGTCAGCACACAGGAGAATCGTCGTGGCAATGGACGTGGTGGATTTCGAGATCAAGGGTGCCGAGATGCAGTTCGTGGAGGTCGAGCTCGACCCCGGTGAGGCAGCGGTGGGTGAGGCGGGCAGCATGATGTTCATGGACGCCGGCATCAGCATGGACACCGTCTTCGGCGACGGCTCGCAGAACCAGAGCGGCCTGTTCGGCAAGTTGCTGGGCGCGGGCAAGCGGCTGATCACCGGCGAGTCTTTGTTCACGACCGTCTACACCAACCAGGGCAGCGCCAAGCTGCGTGTCGCGTTTGCAGCGCCGTACCCCGGCAAGATTCTGCCGATGGACCTGCGCCAGCTCGGCGGCATGCTGATCTGCCAGAAAGACGCTTTTCTGTGCGCGGCCAAGGGCGTGTCGCTCGGCATTCATTTCCAGCAGAAGATGTCGACCGGCTTCTTCGGCGGCGAAGGCTTCGTGATGCAGAAGCTCGAAGGCGACGGACTGGCCTTCGTGCACGCGGGCGGCACGGTGGTGCGGCGCGAGCTCAAGCCCGGGCAGGTCTTGTTCATCGACACCGGTTGCATCGTGGCCTACACGCCCAACGTGAATTTCGAGGTGCAGTACGTGGGCAAGATCAAGACGGCGCTGTTCGGCGGCGAAGGCCTGTTCTTCGCCAAGGTCACCGGCCCGGGCACGGTGTGGCTGCAAAGCCTGCCGTTCTCTCGCCTGGCCTCGCGCGTGTTCGCCGCGGCACCGCAGCGCGGCGGCAGCCGCGAAGAGGGCTCGGTGCTGGGCGGCTTCGGCGCGGGCGGGCTGCTGGGCGGCATCCTCGGTGGTGATGACGAATAGCCCCGCAGAGGGCGGCCGACCGGAATCGGCCGCCTACACTAGCGGTTTGCTCCTCCGGTGTTCGTTTTGAAGCTGTTGTCTGTTTTTCTGGCCATGCTCGCGGCCCTGGTGTGTTCGTCGGTGGTGGCCGCTGACAAGCCTGCGAACCCGATCTTCGTGCTGAACTCGCTGGATGCGTCGATCAGCGTGATCGATCCGGTGAGCTTCACCGAGTTGCGGCGCATCCCCACCGGCAAAGAGCCGCACCACCTCTACCTCACGCCCGACGAGAAGTCGCTGATCGTGGCCAACGCCTTGAGCGATTCGCTGACGCTGATAGACCCCAAGACGGGCGAGGTGCAACGCACCATCACCAAGATCATCGACCCCTACCACCTGCGCTTCTCGCCCGACATGAAATGGTTCGTCACCGCGGCGAACCGGCTCGACCATGTGGATATCTACCAGTGGCAGCCCGAGAACGAGGCCATGCCGCTGAAGCTTGCCGGCCGCGTGCGTGCCGCGCGCACACCCAGCCACCTGTCGATCGACAGCAAGAGCACGACGATCTATGCGTCGATGCAAGACAGCGATGAGTTGATGGCCATCGACCTGCTGACGCAAAAGCCGCGCTGGAAGATCTCCATCGGCAAGCTGCCAGCCGACGTGTACCTGACGCCCGACGACCGCCTGCTGCTGGTCGGCCTGACCGGCGACGAATACGTCGAGGTCTACGACGTGAGCCAGGCCATGCCCAAGCTCGTCAAGCGCATCCAGACCGGCGCCGGCGCGCATGCGTTTCGCTCGCGCGGCGACGGCCGGCATGTGTTCGTGAGCAACCGCGTGGCCAACACCATCAGCATGATCGACACGCAGACGCTGAGCGTTGTCGACACCTACCCGGCACCGGGCGGCCCCGATTGCATCGACGTGCTGGCCGACGGCAAGACGCTGCTGGTGAGTTCGCGCTGGGCCCGCAAGATGAGCGTGATCGACATCGACACCAAGCAGGTCGTGCGGCAGGTCGGCGTGGGTCGCTCGCCGCATGGCGTGTGGACGCTGGATCATGCTTCGCGCCGCTAACAGCCTGATCCTGTCTGCCGCTCTGGTGGGTTCCCCCGCCTTTGCGGCTTGCGACAAGCCGCTGTACCTCACCTTCGACACCGGCCACATGGGCGTGGCGCCCCTGGTGGCCGAGGTGCTGGCGCGCCAGCAGGTCCAGGTCACGTTTTTTCTCGCCAACGAGAAGACACTGACCGACGGCACCAGCCTCGACGATGTCTGGGCGCCCTGGTGGAAGGCACGAGCTGCTGAAGGCCATGTGTTCGGCTCGCACACCTTCGACCATGTGTACTGGATGAAAGATGTGCCTGCGGGGTTTCGCGTCAAACCCAGCGCCGGGCCTCAGAGCGGGCGCGAGCAGACCTGGACCGCCGCGCAGTACTGCAGCGAGTTGCAGCGCTCGGCAGACCGGTTTCAGGCCATGACCGGCCAGGCCATGCCGCGTCTGTTCCGCGCGCCGGGTGGCAAGACCTCGCCCAAGCTGCTTGCGGCCGCCAGGGCCTGCGGCTGGGTGCATGTGCCGTGGAGCCCGGCCGGCTTTCTGGGTGACGAGCTGTCGAGCGACCGTTACCCGAATGCGCTGCTGCAGCAGCGAGCCCTGGACGATCTGCGCAGCGGCGACATCCTGCTGGCGCACCTGGGCATCTGGTCACGCCAAGACCCCTGGGCACCGGCCGTGCTCGAGCCCTTGATCACCGGGCTGAAAGCCAAGGGCTTCTGCTTCGCCACCTTGCGCGAGCACCCCGCCTACCGCGAAGCAGCGTCGCGCTGAGTTCGCCATGCTCGACCAGCTGCTGCACTTTTTGACCGAGGCCTTCGCGCGGGCCCAGCAGGCCCTGTTCGAGGCCCTGGTTCAGCCGCTGGCGTTTTCGCTCGGCCTGGGCAACGTGGTCGAAGACGCTTTCGATGCCACCGGCTGGCTGCTGGTGGGTCTGTTGCAGTTGCTGGTGCTGCTGCTCGTCTTTCGCGCGCTGGAGCGTTGGCGGCCCGTCGAACCGGTGACAGACCGCGCCGCCGTGCGGGTGGATGTGATCTACACGCTGATCCACCGCCTGGGCCTGTTCCGGCTGGTGCTCTTCTTTTCGATCGACCCGCTGTGGGACATGCTCTTCGGCACGCTGAGCCTGCACGGCCTGTCGGCGTGGCAGCTCGACGATTGGCTGGCACCCTGGTGGCGCGGCGTCACCGACACCGCGTGGTTCGGTTTCCTCGCCTACCTGCTGGTGTTCGATTTCATCGGCTACTGGCTGCACCGTGGCCAGCATGGCCTGCGCTGGTGGTGGGGGCTGCATTCCTTGCACCACAGCCAGCGGCAGATGACGATGTGGAGCGACAACCGCAACCACCTGCTCGACGACCTGATCCGCGACAGCGTGCTCGTGCTCACTGCGCGGCTGATCGGTATCGCTCCCGGGCAGTTCGTGGCCGTGGTCGCCTGCACGCAGTTGCTCGAGAGCCTGGCGCACACGAACGTGCGGCTGTGGTTCGGCCCGGTGCTCGAGCGTGTGCTCGTCAGCCCGCGCTTCCATCGGCTGCACCACAGCATCGGGCTGGGGCATGAAGCGCGAGGGCGCGGCACGCTCGGTGGCCACAACTTTGCGGTGCTGTTCCCGCTGTGGGACGTGTTGTTCGGCACCGCCAACTTCGAGCTGCGCTACGACCCCACCGGCATACGCGATCAACTGCCCGAAGAGGGCGCGCGCGACTATGGCCGCGGCTTCTGGGCTCAGCAGTGGCTGGGCCTGCGGCGTGTCTTCGGTCGGGGCTGAGCGCTTGGGCCAAGTGCGTCACGTATCCTCGTCGCCATGAAGTCTCTGTTCGATTCGGCCTGGCGCGCAGCCGCGTACTGCGCGCATCCCAAGGTGATCTTTTTTTCGCTGTTGCCGCTGGTCTTGATGGTCGGTTTGGCCCTGGGCTTGGGCTTTTTCTTTTGGGAGTCCGCGATAGACGCGGTGGACCGCGCCGTCAGGTCGATGGATTTACTCCAAAGTCTTTTCGGTTGGTTCGACAGCATCGGCATGAGCAAACTCAAGGCAATGTTTGCGCCCATGTTCATTGTCTTTCTGGCGACACCTGTCGTGGTGGTCTTGTCGCTGCTGTCCGTGGCTTTGTTCATGGCGCCGGCCATGCTGAAGCTGGTGACCCGGCGGCGCTTCCCCGCATTGGAGCAGCGCCACGGCGGCTCGATTGCGGGCAGCCTGTTCGTCAGTTTTTCGGCGACGGTGATTGCGCTCATTGCGCTGGTGATCTCGGTGCCGTTCTGGCTGATACCGCCGGTGGTGCTGGTGGTGCCGCCGTTGATCTGGGGCTGGCTGACCTACCGCGTGATGAGCTACGACATGCTGTCAGAGCACGCCAGCAAGGAAGAGCGCAGAGAGCTGATCCGTCGCCACCGCGTCAGCCTGCTGCTCATCGGCATCGTCACCGGCTACCTCGGCGCGGCGCCATCGCTGCTGTGGGTTTCTGGCGCGATGTTCATTCCGCTGGCTCCTTTTCTGGTGCCGATTGCGATCTGGATCTACACCCTCGTGTTTGCCTTCTCGGCGCTCTGGTTTGCGCACTATGCGTTGGCGGCGCTGGCCGTGATGCGTGCTGAACAGGACGCCGCGGTGGTGCGCACGCCGGCAGCCCTGCCGGAGCCCGAACCCCTGTTGCCTCTGCCGCCACTTTAAGGAGCTCCATGAACTTCGGTCTGATCATCATCGGCGACGAAATCCTCTCCGGCAAACGCGAAGACAAGCACTTGCCGAAGGTGATCGGCCTGCTGGCCGCGCGCGGCCTGTCGCTGGGCTGGGCGCGGTATGTCGGCGACGACCCCGAGCGCATCACCGCCGATCTGACAGATGCCTTTGCAGCCGCGCGAGTGAAGGGCGACGTGGTGTTTTCCTGCGGCGGCATCGGCGCCACACCCGACGACCACACACGCCAAAGCGCAGCGCGGGCGCTTGGGGTGCCGCTGGCGCTGCACCCGCAGGCGCGCGACCTGATCTACGAACGCATGCGCGACACCGCCGCCGAGCAGGGCCAGCCCTATGAGCCCGAGCGCAGCGACAACCAGCATCGACTTAACATGGGTGTGTTCCCGCAGGGCGCCGAGATCATCCCGAACCCGTACAACAAGATCGCGGGCTTCTCGCTGCGCTTCGACACGGGCGGCGGGGTGTACTTCGTGCCCGGCTTTCCGGTGATGGCCTGGCCGATGATCGAGTGGGTGCTCGACCAGCACTGTGCCCATCTGCACCGCTCGCAGTTGCAGCGCGAGCAATCGGTGATCGTCTTCGGCGCGATGGAGGCCACGCTCACGCCGCTGATGGAAGGCATCGAAGCGCAGTTCGCCGGCATCAAGGTCTTCAGCCTGCCCAGTGTCGACCACCCGCAATGGGGCCGGCACATCGAGTTGGGCGTGAAGGGGCAGGACACCGAACTGATCGCCGCCGCTTACCAGCACCTGCTCGCCGGCCTGCGCGAGCACGGCGCCCAAACTGGCCCAGAATTGGTGCGCTAAGGCCTTCCCGATGAATCCAAAATGGTGCGGTGCGATGCACCACCATGGATCTGCTTGGGTGTCTTTACCAAGGCGCGCGCGCCCGGAACAACGCCCCGTTGATGCGCTCTTTTCGGGGCCGGCTGCGGGCATGCTTTCTGCTACATTCCTGTGCGCATTTTCGAGGCCGACTGAGCTCGAAACGGCCGGCTCTACACCCCAATCCCACCCCCACAAAAGCATCTCGCTAGGAGTCCCTGATGGCCAAGACCGTTGCCGACGTGATGAAGATGGTGAAGGAAAACGAAGTCAAGTTCGTTGACTTCCGTTTTACCGACACCCGCGGCAAAGAGCAGCACGTTTCCGTGCCTGTCTCCCACTTCGATGAAGACAAGTTCACGGGCGGTCATGCATTCGACGGCTCCTCGATCGCCGGCTGGAAGGGCATCGAAGCCTCGGACATGCAGCTCATGCCCGACCCCAACACCGCCAACATCGACCCTTTTTTCGAAGAGCCCACGCTCATCCTGACCTGCGACGTGGTTGAGCCTGCCGACGGCAAGCCCTACGAGCGCGATCCACGCTCGCTGGCCAAGCGCGCCGAGGCTTACATGAAGGCCTCGGGCCTGGGCGACACTGCCTTCTTCGGCCCGGAACCCGAGTTCTTCGTGTTCGACAGCGTGCGCTGGGGCAACGACATGTCGGGCTGCTTCTCGAAGATCGAATCCGAAGAGGCCGCCTGGAACACGGGCAAGGAATACGAGCACGGCAACTCCGGCTACCGCCCCACCGTCAAGGGTGGCTACTTCCCCACGCCGCCGGTCGACAGCATGCAAGACATGCGCTCTGAGATGTGCCTGGTGCTCGAATCGCTGGGCATCCCCTGTGAAGTGCATCACCATGAAGTGGCCAACGCCGGCCAGATGGAAATCGGCACCAAGTTCAGCACGCTGCTGCAGCGCGCCGACTGGGTCCAGCTGCAGAAGTACGTGATCCAGAACGTCGCCCACGCCTATGGCAAGACGGCGACCTTCATGCCCAAGCCCATCGTCGGCGACAACGGCTCCGGCATGCACGTGCACCAGTCGGTCTGGAAAGACGGCAAGAACCTGTTCGCCGGTGACGGCTATGCCGGCCTGAGCGAGTTCGCGCTGTTCTACATCGGCGGCATCATCAAGCACGCGCGCGCTCTGAACGCCATCACCAACCCGGGCACCAACAGCTACAAGCGCCTGGTGCCGGGCTACGAAGCCCCGGTGAAGCTGGCGTACTCGAGCAAGAACCGCTCGGCGTCGATCCGCATCCCGCACGTGGCCAACCCGAAGGGCCGCCGCGTCGAGGCGCGCTTCCCCGATCCTCTGATGAACCCGTACCTGGGCTTCTCGGCCATGCTGATGGCCGGCCTCGACGGTGTGGAAAACAAGATCCATCCGGGCGAAGCCGCCACCAAGGACTTGTACCACCTGCCGCCGGAAGAAGACAAGCTGATCCCGACGGTCTGCCACAGCCTGGATCAGGCGCTTGACTACCTCGACAAGGACCGCGCATTCCTGACCAAGGGCGGTGTCTTCACCGACGCCTACCTCGATGCCTACATCGACCTCAAGATGCAGGAGGTCACGCGCTTCCGCATGGCGACCCATCCGGTCGAGTTCGACATGTACTACACGCTCTGAACCCTGCACGGGTTTCAGGCATCCAAGGGACGGCGCAAGCCGTCCCTTTTCCGTTTTGCGGCCGCAGTTCGGGGTGCTCCCGCAATCGGACACAATCGCAGCACTTGTCCTGTCACCCGGCGCGCTGGTGCCCGCGTTACAGAGGCAGAGGTGAAACATGACTTCCACGCGAATCAAGATCTGCCTGCCCTTGTTGGCAACCCTCGCGGTGTTCCCTGCCTGGGCCCAGGGCGCGGACTCCAGCAAGCCCGTGTACCGTTGCCCCGGCAACCCGGTGCTCTACACCGACAGCCTGTCGGCCAAGGAGGCCAAAGACAAGGGTTGCCGCACGCTCGAGGGCGCGCCGATCACGGTGATCCAGTCGGTCAAGCCGCGCAGCGGCTCGCCGGTGCCGAGCGCCAGCCGTGGTGAAGGTTCCAGGGTCGAGGCGAACGAGCAAAAGGCCCGCGACACCGACGCGCGTCGCATTCTCGAGAGCGAGTTGAAGAAAGAAGAAGAGCAATTGGCTGCACTTCAGAAGGAATACAACAGTGGCTCACCCGAGCGCAACGGCGATGAGAAGAATTTTCAGAAATACCAGGACCGCGTGGCCGAAATGAAGGCCAGCATTGCCCGCAAGGAAAGCGACGTCGCCGCCCTCAAGCGCGAACTCGGCAAGCTGCAGTGAGCCCGGCCATCAATCGATCGGCCCATTCGGCCGGGCAGCCGCTCGGGTTCCAAGCCTTCGACCACTTGGCTACCATGGTGGCAGTGGTGCATCGCGAAGGGCATTGCCTGTTTGCCAACGCGGCTTTCGAGCACGTGTTGGGTCTGTCACGGCGCAGCGTGCTGCGCGGCTCCTTGTTCGACTGGTTCGTCGATGCGCATGTCGTGCGTGAAACCGTGGCCGCCGTGGCGCGCAACGACTTCGCCACCAGCCGCTTCGAGGCTTTGCTGCGCCGGCCCGTGTCGGTCCACAGCGAGCCTTTGCCGGTGCACGTGATCGTCAACCAGATGGACCGCGGCGATCAGGTGGTGGTGGAACTGGTCGAGATCGAGCAGCAGACCCGCCAAGACCGGGAAGAGCGCGCCTTGGGCCAGGCCCAGGCCAACAAGGAACTCATCCGTAACCTCGCCCACGAGATCAAGAACCCACTTGGCGGTATCCGTGGCGCGGCGCAGTTGCTCGAGATGGAAGTCGAGTCGCGCGCGCTCACCGAATACACCCAGGTCATCATCCAGGAGGCCGATCGCCTGCAGGCGCTGGTCGACCGGTTGCTGGCGCCGCACCGCAAGCCCCACGTGGTGAGTGACGTCAACATCCATGAGGTCTGCGAACGCGTTCGCTCGCTGATCCTGGCCGAGTTCCCGCGTGGGCTCACCGTGCAGCGCGACTACGACATCTCCATCCCCGACTTCCGCGGGGACCGCGAGCAGTTGATCCAGGCCGTGCTCAACATCGCTCACAACGCTGCGCAAGCGCTGGCAGAACGCATTCAGCAAGGCGATGCCTGCATCACTGTCCGCACGCGCATCGCGCGGCAGATGACCCTGGGCAAGCAGCGCTACCGACTGGCACTGGAATTGCATATTGAAGACAACGGCCCGGGTATCCCGGAGTCGATCCGGGATCGCATTTTTTACCCGCTGGTGTCGGGGCGCGATGGCGGGTCTGGCCTGGGGCTCACATTGGCGCAGACGTTCGTGCAGCAACACCAGGGCGTGATCGAATGCGTGAGTGAGCCGGGCCAGACCATTTTCAAGATCGTGATGCCGCTGCCCTGAGCCAAAAGCAAGGGGATCAGCGGCCCAACCACAGGCAGGGCATGAAACCCATCTGGATCGTTGACGACGACCAATCCATCCGATTCGTGTTGGAGAAGGCTCTGGCACGCGAAGACCTGGCGGTCCGCAGTTTCACCAACTCCCGCGACGTCCTCGCCGCGCTCGAAGACGACGTGCCCCAGGTGCTGGTGTCTGACATCCGCATGCCCGGCGGCTCGGGCATTGAGCTGCTGACCAAGGTCAAGGAGCGTGTGCCCGGCCTGCCCGTCATCATCATGACGGCCTACTCCGACCTCGACAGCGCTGTCAGCGCCTTCCAGGGCGGCGCCTTCGAGTACCTGCCCAAGCCCTTCGACGTGCCCAAGGCAGTCGAACTCATTCGCCGCGCGCTCGACGAAAGCATGCGCGAAGAAGTGCGTGACGAGCGCATCGCGCAGATGCCCGAGATGCTTGGCCAGGCACCGGCCATGCAGGATGTGTTTCGTGCCATCGGCCGACTGAGCCAGAGCATCGTCACCGTGCTGATCACCGGCGAGTCGGGTTCGGGCAAAGAGTTGGTGGCCCACGCGCTGCACAAGCACAGCCCGCGCGCGGCCGGCCCCTTCGTCGCGATCAACACCGCAGCCATCCCGAAGGACTTGCTCGAGTCCGAACTCTTCGGCCACGAGCGCGGCGCCTTCACCGGCGCGCAGACCACGCGCCGCGGCCGCTTCGAGCAGGCCGATGGCGGCACGCTGTTTCTCGACGAGATCGGCGACATGCCCTTCGACTTGCAGACGCGCCTGTTGCGTGTGCTGAGCGACGGCCAGTTCTACCGCGTGGGTGGCCACAACCCGCTGCGCAGCAATGTGCGCGTGATCGCCGCCACGCACCAGAACCTCGAAGAGCGCGTGAAGCTCGGCGCCTTCCGCGAAGACCTGTTCCACCGCCTGAACGTGATCCGCCTTCGCCTGCCGGCACTGCGCGAGCGGCGCGAAGACGTGCCTTCACTGGCGCGCTTCTTCCTGCAGAAGAGCGCCAAGGAGCTGGGTGTCGAAGCGAAGCGCATCACCGATGCCGCGCTGTCGCGGCTGATGCAGTTCGACTTTCCCGGCAACGTGCGGCAGCTCGAGAACATCTGCCACTGGCTGACCGTGATGGCGCCGGCGCAAGTCGTCGAGCCCAAGGACCTTCCGCCCGAGCTGCTGGGCGATGCCCCGGTGTCGCGCAGCGTGGCGGTGCCGGTCGCGATGGCCGCGGCCGAGAGCGTCGAGCCGGCTTCTTCTGCTGCGGCTGCGGCGCCACCTGTTGCCTGGACTGCACCGTCGCCGGTGGCCACCCAGCCGGTGGTGGAAGCGGTCGCTGCCAACCCCCCCAACTGGCTTGTCGACCTGGAGCGTGAGTCACGCAGCATGCTGCAAGCCGGTGTGCCCGAAGTGTGGGAGACGCTCACACGCAAGTTCGAAGCGCAACTGATCCACACCGCGCTCGAGATCACCCGCGGCCGCCGCATCGAAGCGGCACAAAAGCTCGGCATCGGGCGCAACACCATCACGCGCAAGATCCAGGAACTCGGACTGGATGATTGATTGATAGAGCCCCCCAGTTGCTTCGCTCCTGCCCCCAAGGGGCGCCGCCTGGCGGCCCGGCAGAGCCGGCTCCGCGGGCGTTGCTTGATATGTACTTCGCTTCGCTTGTACGGTCGAGGTTTGCGCGCGCCGCGTTAGCCTTGCATCAACCTCGCCAGCCGCACCCCTGAGCGTGTGTGCTCGGCCACCACCTTGAGCAGCACCACCAGCGCCGGCCCGAGGAAGAGGCCCCAGATGCCCCACAGCGCGCCCCAGAACACCAGGCCGATGAAGACGGCGGCCGAGTTCATCTTCGCCGCGCGGCCCTGCAGCCAGGCCGTCACCAGCGTTCCGATCACG
>Ga0302321_100003649_pt1 | contig 13214 bp, 17 predicted proteins | sample Fen_T0_1_FD_202505 | JGI IMG/M metagenome (GOLD analysis project Ga0302321, IMG submission 202505) | Peat permafrost microbial communities from Stordalen Mire near Abisko, Sweden - Fen_T0_1 | ecosystem: Environmental > Terrestrial > Soil > Wetlands > Permafrost | place: Sweden: Abisko...
GAGGCACGAATCCTCCTGCGACTGGGCGACGTCGCCGGTGCCGGGCGCTGGGCAGACCGGGCAGCGCCCGAGGCACCACCCGGATCACCCCTCCTCGAGGTCCTGCGTCGCTCGATGGACACGACGATCGCCAGGGTGCGCCTGGCCCAGGGCAGACCCGACGAGGCTCGCGCGCTGCTCGCCCGGACGAGCGACGCGCAGGAAGCTTCCGGAGCCGTCGCCGACCTGATCTCGATCCGTGTCCTGGAAGCTGCTTGTGCGGAGGCCGCCGGTCGCCGCGCGGAGGCGCAGCGGGCACTCGGACATGCGGTCGAGCTCGCCGCCCCGGGCGGCTACGTCCGACGCTTCGTCGATGACGGTCGAGGCGTTGCCCGTCTCCTGCCCCTCGTTCGCCCGGTCGCGCCCGCGTTCGTGGATGGGCTGATCGCCGCCTTCGCAGCCGAGCCGACCGGAGCCGGCGCCCCGCAGCACCGCGAACGGGCATCGCGCTGGCGTGACGCCGACGGGCCGCTGCTCGAGACGCTCACCGCCCGGGAGCTCGATGTCCTGCGCCTGATGGCCCAGGGCGCGAGCAACGCGGACATCGCTGCCGGCCTCACGGTCTCGCTCGGCACGGCGAAGTGGCACGTCGGCCACGTCCTCGCCAAGCTCGGCGCGACGAGCCGAACCCAGGCGCTCCTGCGCGCCCAGCAGGTCGGCCTCGTCTGAGGCTGCGGCCCCGGATCGGCGGCGCCTGAGGCCCTCCTTTCGGAGGGGGGAACCGCCGCCCGAAGACCGGCCTTTCGAGAGGCGCGATCTCCGCTTGCGAGCCCGAACATCGTGGTCATGGACCGCTACGAGATCCGAGTCGCCGGCCACCTCGACCAGCGACACACCCGCTTCCTTGGCTCCGACGAGCTCCGGCTGCTGCCGGGCGGCGACTCGCTGCTCCTGTTCGCCACCGTCGATCAGGCCGCGCTGTACGGGGTCCTGGCCCGGCTCCGGGATGCGGGCCTCGGGCTCATCGCTGTCGAACGCACACCCATCCTGAAGGAGGATTCTGATGCCGCAGGTTGACGATTCGATGACCGTGAACGACACACCGCCTCGACCCTACGTGCCATCCCGGTTCTTCATGAGCCGCGTGGTGAACCCCATCACGCTCTGGCTCGGCGGCCCGACGCTCACGGTGCGCGGCCGGCGCACGGGGCTCCCGGTCAGGACGCCCGTCCCCACGCTCGAGGTCGACGGCGCCCGCTACCTCGTCTCCGGCGGCGGCGAGACCCACTGGGTGCGCAACCTGCGGGCGGCCGGCCGGGGCGAGCTGCGGAGGGGCAGGGAGCACGAGCCGTTCCGGGCGGTAGAGGTCGGCGGGGCGGAGCACGACCGGGTGGTGGCCGCCTATCGCGAGCACATGGGCTGGCGTGCGCGGGAGTTCTTCGCCGCCCTCCCGGACCCGGCCGACCACCCGGTGTTCCGCGTCGACCCGCTGGAGGCGTAACGACATGTCCGACCAGACGATCAAGCTCATTGCGGCCGGCGTGCTGCTCGTGCACGGGCTCGGCCATGGGGGAGCCCTCGGGGCCCTGGCCTGGATCCGGATCTACCCCGAGACGCCGACCGGTGGCTGGCTCGCGGCTCGGTCCTGGCTCGTCCCGTCGCTCGTGGGGGACACGGCCACGACGATCGCCAGCGCGTTCTGGATCGCGTCGCTGGTGGGGTTCGTCATCGCCGCGATGTCGTTCTCGGGTGTCGTCGTCCCGGACAGCGTCTGGCGGCCCCTGGCCGTCGTGGCGGCGCTCGTCTCGATCACCGGCATCGTCCTCTTCCTCGGCACCTGGCCCATGAGCTACACGCTTGCCGCCCTTGGGGTCAACGTCGCGGTGCTGATCGCGGTGCTCTGGCTTCGGTGGCCTCCCCAGTCCGCCTTCGGAAGCTAGTCAACATGGAGCCCACCGGTCACCGCTGCCCTTGAACGCGAGCTCACGCTCGACGATCGGAGATCGCTGCTATCGGAGATCGCTGCGCCGCCCCGACATCGTCGTCGTGGCGGCCGAGGCTCGCGCGGAGGGGTGTCGCGGGTTTCGTCGAGGTTCGACCCGGTCTTCTCCCGAGACGTGATCAGTCCTCGCCGCTGGCGGAGAGGTCCTTGTCCTCCATCTCCCATGCGTGGTCGAGCGTGTGGAAGGCTGAGTGCCGGATGAGGAACGGCAGCGTCCAGCTCCGCATGCGCCGTGGGACGTGACCGGCGTTGTACGCGCGCATGGCGGCGACATAGGTCTCCCGATGCCGCCGCAGCCCGTCCGGCGAGAGGGCCGCCTCCTCGGGTATTCGCAGCCCGACCTGCTTCGCGAAGTCCTCGCTCTCGGTGCGGATGGTGTGGCGGATGATCCGGTCGCGGTCGCGTCCGCCCCCGCGCGGCCCCTTGCGCATCTCCGGCGACACCCGCGCGGCGACGCCGTCGAAGAACGCCCAGGAGGCCCGCAGGAGCGTGATCCCGCGCTCGAGCTCCGCCTCGCCCATCGGTCCGTGCTCGGTGGCGGAAGGCGAGAAGGAGATGCCCCAGAAGTCGACTGAGCCCGTGCCGACCCTGTCCTCGACCACCTCGATGGAACCCGCGGCGTCGAACTCGCTCGTCATCCCGGCGAGCGTCGCGACGGGCAGGTACCGCTCCCGGTAGGACTCGAGCGTGTCGAGGGCGAGCGCCGCGGTCTTCGCGCCACGACTCCACCCCGGCCAGTCGAGGCTGAACGCCACCGACCGCTTGTCCTTGGGGCCACGTTCGATCACTGTGCGGACGGTCATCCCGCACTATGGCATGGGCGACGGGAGATGCGAAAGGCCGCGTGCATGCGATTCGGCGCTGGCCGACGAGCGAACAGGTGCCCTCCTCAACCGGAGACGCCGGCGTTGTCGGTGCCTCGCCGGCGTCCGGGTCAGCGCGAGCTCGAGGGACGAGGATCCGCGTGCTCGAGGTCCGGCGAATCGCTCGCGGCGCCCAAGGCCAGCGCGAGGCGCCTGGTGGCGGAGATCAGGGGACGACGGTGTTCGCCACGATGTCGAATTGGAACACGAGCGGGTCGTTGATAGGCTTCCCGGTGTCCGCCACCTGCTGGTACTCGACCTTGACCTTGGCAAAGTTCAGGGTGACGTTCTGGGTCAGCCGGTCTTCGCCGCCGCTGCCGCCTGTCGACAGTGACGTCACGAGCACCTCGGTCATGGTGATCTTCAGGAACTCCGTCGGGGCACTGCCTGCCCGGCGAACGTTGAGGAATGCGGACTTGAGGTGCTGGCCTGTCGCGACCGCCTTCATGAGGGGCGCCGTCGACGCATCGAGATACGACGTGTAGCTCAGGTCCTGGAAGTTGGCCTGACCGGCTCCTGCGCCGCCCCCCACGTGCGTGCTCCCGCTGTTGGAGATCCCCCAGCTCCAGGCAAGCACGTCGACCCAACTCTTGTGGGTCGCGTCCAAGCTCTCGCCGTTGATGTTGCCGATCTTGAGGAACATGTCGATGGCCATGGCCCTACCCCTTCGTGCCAGTGAGGCTGATGGCGAACTCGGCGTCCCTGCCGGACGTACCGGGTTGCAGCGTGACCATGTAGGAGCCGATCGCCCCTGCGAACCGGCCGGTCCCGCCGACCACCGCATACTCCTCGCCATCGAGATGGCCGGAGCCCATGCCGATCAAGGCACCGTCGGAGAAGGTGAACCGCTGCACCGCGACCTGGCCGTCCGACCCCGGCAGGATGCCCGAGGAGAACTTGCCGAGGTGGTCGCCGGTCGGGCTCTCCAGCCGGCCCTTCGGCGACATCGCGGAGCTGAAGTCCGGTAGCCTGCCGGGCTTGAGGCCCGGGGTCGTGAAGCGCACGTCCCGCACGAACATCGACATGGTCAGCGCTCCGGCGGCGGACGCCGCCTTGGCCCCGCTCCCGGCTGCGGTCGGTGACGTCGCGGCGCGTGGCCGGATGGAGTCGTTGCCCGTCAGGATCGCCGTCCCCGCGAGACCGGCGCCGACGATCGCGTACAGGCCACGGGTGAGCACGGTCCGGCGGGAGGTGCCCGGCGACGCGGAGGTCGCGTCACGTTCGTCGGCCGGGAGCGCCGGCGTTCGCCCGCCGGGGCCTGACCATGCCAGGGGATTCCGCACGCTGGGGACCTCCTCCACTCCGACTCGCGTCGTCCGCAAGGCCCACCCCGGGCCGTCCGCGCAGAATGGGGGCCATTCCGCATACGGTCAATCCCCAAAATGGGGCCCTTCGGCAGGTGCGCCGATGACGAGGCCCAGCTCCAGCAGCCGTCGAGTCACGGGAAGGCCGGCGGCGCGAGCAGCCTCGTGTGCTGCCTCGTGGACATCGGCAAACGCGTCGAGGACGTCGCCGAGCGTCCGTGTGCCGTCGAGCTCCACCAGGAACTCGGCAGTGAGTCGATCGACCTGCGCGGCAAACGGGATCCCGACGTCCAGCGTGAGCTGGGCCGTCTCCGCCCACCCTCCGACCCCGAGGACATGATGGGTCGTGATCCTCGACCCCTCCGCGAGCGCGGGGCGCAATCCCGCGAGCGCCCCGTCGGTCGGGAGCTGCATCAGCAGGTCAGGACCGGTGAACAGGCGAAGCAGGTGATCCTGGGGGCGGACCCGCGCGCCATCCGGCAGCTCTCGACTGTGGATCCAGTTCGGGCCAGGCGTCCGGCGCCGCATGACGACTGCCCCGTAGGCGACAGCCTCGATGCCCTCGGCCGCGAAATACGACGTCCACCGGTCGATGGCTTGTGCGTACGATGCCTGGTCGTCGGCGAGCTCGCGGTTCCAGCTGCCGGCCGCCGTCAGTGCGTCCTCCGTGCCCGTGTGGAGGATCCATGCGTCGCATCCAGTGCCATCGATCCAATGGCGCGGCCGCGCCGCCAAGTCCGGGCCGTCCTGGATCCAGCTCACCAGGATCGTCCCGAAACCACCCTCCTCGAGATACCCGGGCAGCTCGCCGACAAGGCGCTCGCTGACCCGGTCGCGGCCCAGCCCGCTGTCGCGGAAGATGAACTCGTGCTCGGGCGAGATGACGTAGGGCGGGTTGCAGACGACGAGCCCGAACGCCTCGCCCTCCACCGGCTCGAAGAAGCTGCCGAGCCGGAGCTCGATGTTCGTGACCCCGTTCAGGGCGACGTTGAGCGCGGCAAAGGCGAGTGCCCGCTCGTTGACGTCCGTCGCGACGACGCGCTCGGCGTGGCGTGCCGCCAGGATCGCCTGGATCCCATTGCCCGTCCCCATGTCCAGCGCCGCACGGACAGGCCGGCGGATCGTCAGGTCCGACAGCGTCACGGACGGCCGGTGCAGGCCGGCCACGTGATCGGCAGACACCGTTGGCAGGTCCGAGACGAGGACGACGTCACCATGGGGCACGATCCGGACGAGGCCGGTCACGAGCCCACCCGATTCGGCGACGACGCCCAGTGTCGTGAGCGATCCGAGCCGGGTGGGCGCGATCGAGCGTTCCACCACCGCGGATTCGACCGGCTCGTCCAGGAGGAACAGGCGGATCAGCGTCTGAAGGGCGCCGTCGCCGTGCAGGCGGCGCAGGTGGACGGGCCGTTCGGCGGCGCTGGTCAGGATGTCGCCACGGGCAAGGATCGCTTCCTGGATGCCGGCCACGCCGTATCCGGCACGGCGCAGCAGGTCGCGCAGCTCTGCGGCGGGGCGCGAATCGGCCGTCGGCGGCGGCGGCGGTTGGCGGGTGGAGCGATCCATCTCAGGCACTGGGCAGCGTCATGGCGTCGATGTCTCCCCGGGCTTCACGGTTCGGTGGTCGAGCGGCGGATATCGGGCCGGGTCGGGCGTCCCGCCGGCCCGGGCAAGTCACCCGCTCCGAACCCCCGGTTCCGCCAGCATGGTGCCGGAGACGGTGACAGGCCTATCCGTGCGCACGCCCGATCCGCGCATTGTGCGCGCACGAGGGGGAGACGAGGCCGGCGAACCAGCGCACGGTCCATCTCGCCTCACACTCGCCGGGCTCCAGCCGTTCGATCGGGCCCGCCCGGTCAACACAAGGGGCAGGGGTCGACGCCACGCCGGGCGGTCCTCCCCAGTCCGGCTCCTGGCAGCCGTACGGAGTGGGGTCCAAGCGAGGCGCCACAGTCCTGTCACGACGTCACTGGGTCATGACGGTCCGTCACCACCGAGGGCCACGACCCGTTGACACGCCGAGACGCGCCGCCTTCCACCGCCAGCAGGCGCGCCTGGCCGCAGGGGTGCCTCGGGTCCTAACCGGCAACCGTCGTGACCACGAGCGCGATCGCCGCGATCGCCATGACCGCCGTCGTGCCCCAGCCCAGGACGTTGAGGCGCCGGCCGTTCGTACGCTCGCCCATGACCTCGCGGTTGTTGGAGACGAGCATCACCAGGATGAGCAGCGGCGCCGCGAGCAGGCCGTTGATCACGGCCGTGACGACCAGGGCCGTGATCGGATTGATCCCCAGGAAGTCGATGGCCATGCCGACGACGGTCGCGGCGATGACGATGGCGTAGAACTGCGGCGCCTTCGACACGCTCTGGTGGAGCCCGAACGTCCAGCCTGCCGCCTCGGAGACGCCGGACGCCGCCGAGGTCGTCAGGATCGGGACGGCCAGGACGCCCGCGCCGATGATCCCGATGGCGAGCAGGGCGGCCGACAGGTCGCCGGTGCGTCCCGCGTATGCCCAGCGTCCTGCCCCGGAACCGCTCGCGTCATGACAGGGCGTCATGCGCGCGTCCGACGAGCCGGGGGCGGCGACGGATCAGGCCGGGCGGGTCATCTGGCGGCGGAGGATGAGCCAGCCGAGGACAAAGAGCCCGGCGGCCATCACCCCGAGCAGCGTCATCCGCCACGCGTCGGTCGCGGCGCCGCGCAGCAGCAGGTCCTGGAGCAGCTTTCCGGCCTCGGTCACGGGGAGCAGACCGCCGATCACCCGCACGGGCGCCGAGAACTGGTCGAGGTCGAGGGCCAGCCCGCTGAAGAAGACGGATGCGAGCAGGATGAGCAGCGAGACCTGGATGGCCTGGCGGTCGGTGTCGGACAGGAGCGCGACGACGGTGCCGATCCCGATCGAGGCCATGACGAGGAGCGCGAGGCAGCCGAGGACGACGCCGGGCCCACCCAGGAACGGCACGCCGAAGGCGAACACGAGGATGGCCAGCACGGCCAGGGCCACCACTGTTCCCAGGAGCGTGAACGCGGCGTACTTGCCGGCGAGGATCTCGCCGCTCCCGATCGGGGAGATCCGGAACAGGTCGAGCATGCCCCGGCGCCGGTCGTGGAGCATCGACAGGGAGCTCACGGTGATCACGGTGTGCTGGACGATCAGGGCCAGGACCATGATCCCGTAGAAGGCGACGACGTCGGGCGCGCTGGGTGCGAGATTCGCGACCTCTGCGCGCGTCGGGGAGGCGACCACCTCGGGCGTGATGGCGACCGGCTGGCCGGCTGCGGCAGCCCGGTCGGCGGTCTCCTTCGCCGCGCCCTGGATGATCTCGCGGTTCACGCCGGCGACGATCGCGCTCGCCGCCGCCCCGGCCACGAAGGCCCGGTACGGACTCACCGTGTCGTACTCGACGTCGAGGGCGGTCTGTTCACCCTTGGCCAGCCGGTCCTTCGCGTCCGGCGGCACGATGACGAGCAGATCGGCCGCGCCGCTGCGCAACACCTCGCGGCCCTGGGCCGGGTCCTGGGTGACCCCCGCGATCGAGATCCTGTCACCGGCGATGGAAGCAAAGCCCGAGGGTTCGGTCGGGAGCCCGATCCCTTCCGGGATCACGAGCTCGGCGCGAAGGGGAGGCTGGCCCACGTAGCCGAGGCCGAACAGGCTCAGGATGAGGACCGGTCCCGCCACGATCCCCAGGAGGGCCTGCGGTCGCCGGAGAACCTCGACGACCTCCTTGCCCATGACCGCGAGGATCCGGAGCGGACTCTTGAAGAGCCGCATCAGCCGGGATCCTCCACTGCTCCGGGGCCCGCGATGCCGGGTGGCTCGCCCGCAGCAGCCCCGCGCCCGGTCCGGGCGCCTTGCGTCGCCTCGCCCGTCTCGACCTCGCCGGGGAGCCTGCCCGCCGCCCGTTCGACGAGCCTGACGAAGACCTCGTCGAACGACGGCCGCGTCGTCTGGATCGAGGTGACCGACACCCCGGTCGCCTCCACGGCGGAGACGACGGCCGGGGTGGCACTGGCGGCGTCCCGGGCGACGATCACGAGCCGGCGCGGCGTGACCTGGCGGACCTCGTCGATCCCGCTGAGCCGCCCCAGCTGCTCGGCGTCGACCATGCCCGAGGTCTCGACCTCGAGCAGCTCGCCGCCGAATGCCTCGCGCCGCAGCGCGTCCGGCGTTGCGCAGGCGACGAGCCGGCCCCGCGTGATGAGCGCGACCGTGTCGCACTCCTCGGCTTCGGTGACGATCTGGGTGGTCACGATGAGGGTCCGCCCGGCATCGCGGAGCCGGCGGAGCTCGGTCCAGATGGCGCGGCGGACGATGGGATCGATCCCACCGGTCGGCTCGTCGAGGAAGACGAGCTGCGGGTCGTGGATCAGCGCGCAGCCGAGCTGCAGGCGGCGGCGCATCCCGCCGGACAGGTGGATCGCCCGCCGCGAGCGCGCGTCCTCCAGCTCGAGCCACTGCAGGATCGCCTTGATCCGTCGCCGGCGCCGGGGGAGGTACATGCCGAACAGGCTGCCGACGAAGTCGAGGTTCTCCGTCACGGTGAGGTCGTCGTAGAGCGACACGTTCTGGGGCATGAACCCGATCCGCTCCCGCGTCTCCGCCCGAAGGCGCGTCGGGTTCTCGCCCAGGACGCGGACCGTTCCGCTGGTGGGGCGGAGGCCGCCGGTGAGCAGCCGGATCACGGTCGTCTTGCCGGCTCCGCTCGGTCCGATGATCCCGACAAGGGAGCCCGGGGTGACGGCGAGGCTGATGTCGTCGAGCGCGATGACGTCACCGAACCGTCGGCCGGCGGCAAGCACCTCCGCGACCGGGTCGACGGAAGCAGCGCTGGCGGCCGCCGGCCCCGGGTCGACGCGCGGGAAGGGGGCGCTGGCAACCGGCGGCAGGGTGGAGATCATCAGCGTCCGCCGCCTCTCCCGCTCACGCCGTCAGTGGTGGCCTACTTCTTGGTGGCCCAGAACATGTCGGCGAACTCCCTGGTCGCGGCCTCGAGATCGGCCGCCGCCTGGGCGTCGACGCCCTGCTTGTTCTTGCCGGCGAGCTTGAGGAGAGTCCACACCTTCGTGTGCAGGTCCGGGAACGCCGCGAGGTGCTCCGGCTTGAAGTAGTCGGACCAGATGACCCCGACCTCGTGCTTGACCTTCTCCGCGTGCTGCTCCTTGACGGCGATGCAGCGGACGAGCGTGTTCCGGTCGGCGACGGCGGTCGCGCCCTCGGGGAGCTTGCCGATGAGCTCCACCATGCGCGCGACGGTCCTGGCGGCCTGGACGGCCTCGGACGGGTCGTAGATGCCGCAGGGGATATCGCAATGGGCATGCGCGACCGTGGTCGGGCGCAGCCAGCTGGTGAGACGGGACATGGTGACCTCAGTTCGGGTGTTCCTGGTCGGTGGCCGGTCGTGGTGGCGCTGATCAGCGCCGTTCGCGAACCGAGTGTGCTTCGGCAGCGCCGGGGCGGCATGACCACCTGTCATGCCCACGGGCAGTCTCCGCCGTGTCAGCGCCGGCGACGTCGCACAGGCCCGCCCGTCAGCCAGTCGAACGTCGAGCCGACGATCCAGGCCATCAACCGCAGGAGCCAGTACAGGATCGCCAGCGGCCACGCGACGATCAGCAGCAGGATCGTGATGAGGCACCCGTGGTCACCGCCCCGGCGGACGACGATCACCTGCGGCCGGTCCCTAGCCACGGGTCGCGTCCGATCGGCGGGTCGAGGTGGGCGAGCGGTCGTGCATGCCGCCGCTATGCCCGCGCAGGCTTGTCGTCCGGCTTCCGGACCGCGTCCAGGGCGTCTCCGAGGGCCTGCTGCCCGGAACCCTGGAGCTGCTTGGCCTTCCCGTGGAGCTCCTGGCCCTTGTTGCCGGTCACCTTGCCGGCGACCTCTTCGACCCATCGATCTTGCTCACGGTTCCCTTGGCATGCTGGTCGTCCATGTCGGAGATCCTTCCGGAGGTGCGTGGCGCCGGGGTGTTGCGGCGCAACCGTCGACGACAGCCACTCGGAGTGTCTGCCGGCGGCATGGGTGTGTCATGAACGTCCGTCATCGACGTTCCGGCGATCCTCCCGTCGTCCGCGGCCCACGAAGCCCCTCCCGCACGGGTGGCGCTGCGGCGATCAGTACTCGCCCTTGATCACGAAGTACGAGCCGCGGATCGTTCCCGCCAGCTTCGACTTCTGGCGCGCGAACTTGAACCGGGAGGCGAGCTCGGCCGGGACCTCCATCCCGTCGGAGAGCTTGAACCCGACCGCCCGCTTCGTGGCGTCGTGAATGGTGTACATCACGTTGATCGACAGGCCGCTCTCGTAGAACACGTACGCCATCCGGGTGCCCGCGACCTCGAACGCCGTCGCCTCCAGCGGTCGAGACGGGATGACGAGGTCGCGCTCCTCCTTGAGGATGCGGTGGACCCAGTCGACGGTCTCCCCGGCATCGCTCGCCGGCTCGGTCGTGAAGTCGTGGTCGTACTTGTTCTTGAAGTAGCGAGCCTCGTTCGCTCGCAGTCCGGCGAGCGCGGGCGCCACCGGTGAGGACTCCAGGCCGGTGGTGGAGACGTTGCTGAAGTCGACGACAGAGGACATGACCCGCTCCTTTCGCCTCGGGGAGACGCACGATGCCCGGCGGCGCTCGCGGGTCCACCTCAGGGGACTCGCGTGAACGCTCGACGTTTCGGACCGCGACACAGCATGGCCCCGCGCCGTGATTGTTGCCCGTGACCGCGGCACGCGCCTCGCCTTCTCTGAAGGGCAGGCCCGACCGTCCCCGCACGCTCCGGGGACGTCCAGCGTCGAGGCGCGAGGTCAACGCGACGAACTGGTCGCGTCCTCCGAGCCGGCCCTCGTCGCGACCTCACCGATGATCGCGGCGGTCTCGGCCGGGCGCGACCACATCGGCCAGTGGCTCGTCGGCAGGTCGATCCAGGTGATGTCGCGCAGCTCGGGGATCCCCGCGAGGAACGACCATTCCGGGTGCTCCGTCGCGTACCTCTGGTAGTCGGCCACCGAGTAGCCGGTCGCGATGATCGTCGAGGGGATGTCCCGGCGGGCGTCATTCGTGAACTCGTAGCCCTCGCGCAGCAGGGCACCGGGGACCGGGACCGCTCGCTCGCGGAACGCCGCAAGCTGCTCCTCGGACAGGCCATCGAGGTTCTCCTCGGCCGCGAGGTCGTCCCAGGCGAGGGGCTTCTCGACGCCGGCGAAGCCGGGGTCGAGCGGAGGCTTCCCGGGCGCGGTATCCACGTAGACCATCGCGGCGATCCGCTCGGGCACGCGGTCGCTCGCCGCATAGCCCGAGTACCCGGTGGCGCTGTGGACCGCGAGGACGACCGGAGCGCCGGCCGCCTCGATCACCCGGACGATTGCTTCGACGTGGTCGGCGAAGTGGATCGTGGACCGGTCGGCGTCGGCGGACTCGAGCCCGGGCAGCGTCAGCGCGGTCACGTGATGGCCGTCCGCACGCAGCGTCTCGGCCACCTCGTCCCACGCCCACGCCCCGAGCCAGAACCCCGGGACCAGGATGATCGGTGCGCTCACGGGTGTCTCCTTCGCGGTTTCGTCGAGGGCTGGGTGTCCGGTGGACGGCCATCGGGCTCGAAGTCGAGGCGCATCACGACCCGCCGCAGCGAGGCGCGGTGCACTTCGGTCATCCCGGCCGCCTCGAAGATGCTGCGCGTGCCCACGTGCGTCTCGCCCCAGGTGATCTCGACACCCGGTTCGGTGATCATCGGATAGGCCTCGACGGCCCGGGCGCCGCGTTCGCGTGCGAAGTCGACCGCGGCGGCCGCGAGCACCCGGCTGATGCCGCGTCGCCGATAGCCGGCGCGGGTCGCGAAACAGGTCACGGCCCAGACGGCCTGGTCGGCCGCGTCCTCGCCGCGGACCGTGAGCTTCGTGCGTTGCGTGGGCAGGTCCGTGTACGCGGATCGGGGCTCGACGGCGCACCAGCCCACCGCGGCGCCACCGAGAGAGGCGACGAGGCCGCTCGTCGTCGGTGAGCTCGGGACGTCGCACTGCGTCTCGCGTCGCAGGTGCTCCTGGCGCACGGCGACCGAGGACTCGCGCCACGGATACGGTCCGAGCTTGAACCGCTGGCACTGGCAGGTCGACGCATACCCGCGCGCCCCGAGGACGGCCTGGAGATCCTCCCAGGTCGCCTGGCTGGCGGGCACGATGGCCAGGTCGGCGGCCGTGAGGTCCGGGAGGCGCAGGCCGGCAGGCAGTCTCGGGTTGAACGTTGCCACGGCGGAATGATGCCGCGTCGGCATGCCAGAACCCGTCACGTTCCGAACGCCGGGGTCGTGGATGGCACCCTCTATGTCACCGCATCATCCCCACGTTCAGCAACCAGGGATGGCCCCAGCCTGATCGCCTGGCGGCATCCGGCGCATGTGCGGCGGCACGGACCCTTGCCCGCCGGCCCTGCGCTCCCTACGCTCCGCGCATCGTGGTCAGCAGGACGGAGGATGCGTCCCGTGAAGCCCTCAGCGCGCGGCGGTAGCCGGGGATGACCGCAGTCGTCACGTGCCCGCAATGCGGTGCCGTGGTCCCGGATGTCGACGGGCCCGTCCACGCCTATGTCCCGAGCGCCCCCGGCTGCTGGGCGGCGTTCGGGGCACTGCGTGCGGACGAGGTGCTTCGGCTCCCGGGGTCGACGACGACCAACCTCGTCGTGGACGCCTACATGGCCCAGCACCCGGGCGATGGCACGGACCGGCGCGACCGCCAGTCCGTGTTCGTCCACCTCGTGAGCCTGTGCGCCGTCGTCGAGCGTGAGGCATCTCCGTCCCGGTCACCCGACGTGCTGCGCGCCGTGCTTGCTCGACAGACGGCGTTTCCGGTCCTCCGCCGGACTCGCGGTCCCGGCAGCCTGACCGTCCTGTCGGCCACGGGAGCGCCGAGCGTCGAGGATCACGACGCCCGGGTGCGCGCCTGGGCGGAGGCCGTCTGGGCGTCGTGGCGCGAGCACCACCCCACGATCAGGGCCGCGCTCGACGAGGGCCGCTGAGCGGCCTGCCGGAACGCCATCCTGGTGCCGCCGTCCAGCGTGATCGTGAGCCGACCGT
>Ga0302321_100003653_pt1 | contig 13210 bp, 11 predicted proteins | sample Fen_T0_1_FD_202505 | JGI IMG/M metagenome (GOLD analysis project Ga0302321, IMG submission 202505) | Peat permafrost microbial communities from Stordalen Mire near Abisko, Sweden - Fen_T0_1 | ecosystem: Environmental > Terrestrial > Soil > Wetlands > Permafrost | place: Sweden: Abisko...
ATAAACCAGGAGTCCCGCTGTTTCCTCGACCGTTTCCACGACCAACTCCTTCTCGTCACGCGTGACGAGTGATTCCCCCACGCGAAACCGCACGCGTTTGAGGACAGGCGTGCCCAGCGCATAGATCCGTTTCTCGCGGGTGGCCGGAAATTCGATCGTGACCTGGGCACGCTCCACCGCCGCGACGACCCCGAGCCCCAGCTCAGGTTCTCGCTCGCTCATGAAACGCTGCCCAACGACACAAGAAAAAGACATCCTCTCATCAGGCCGCAACCGGCCAAAGGATCAAAGAGAAACTTGGGAGTGAAGGATGGATAATAGGAAAGCGGTTAGATTTATTCTGTAGTGTAGGCCTGGCCAAGGGCAGGCTTTACCCGGTGCTCTTCATGCCAAAGGCAATGCCGCTCACGGTCAGCGCGAGGAGGCGGCGCAGTGCTTCGGTTCGTTTGTTTTCGGGAGTTTCGCGCCAGCGTTTTAGGAACTGAATTTGGATATGATGCAGCGGTTCGACGAACGGGTTTCGCTTCAGCAGCGAGTCGGCCAGCACGGGTTGTTTCTCCAGGAGTCGCGAGTGCCCCGTCACGAGTAGAACCATCGCAACGCCGCGGCGGTGTTCCTGTTCGATCTGGCCGAAAATTTTGTCGCGGACTTTTGTATCTGTGACCAGTTCGGCGTAATGGCGCGCAATGAAGAGTTCGGTCTTTGCCAACGACATCTCGGCGTTGTCGATGAGGCTCCGAAAGAACGGCCACTCGGCGTACATTTCACGGTAAAGTCGCTGCTTCGCCGGATCGTTTCCACAGCGCTGCTCAATGGCCGTACCAATGCCGTACCAGGTCGAGAGTAGCTGGCGCGATTGCGTCCAAGCGAAAACCCACGGGATCGCGCGCATCTGGCGGATGTCGGTCGTGGCCTGGCGGCGGGACGGGCGTGAGGCCAAGCGCAGATGCTCGATCAAGTCGATCGGTGTAGCCTGCCAGAAATAGGTTACAAAATCCGGCGTCTCGTAAACGAGCTGGCGGTAGGCCTCGAATGACAAGCGCGAGAGCACCTCCATTTCTTCTTCCCAAAGATGCAGCTTCGCGCTGCTGGCTTCGGCGAGTGGGAGGCATTGCGCACCGATCACGGCGCTGACGAGTTGCTCGAGATTGCGTTGAGCGATTTCAGGGTTGGAGTATTTGAGGGAAACGACTTCGCCCTGCTCGGTGATGCGCAAGCGGCCGCCGGGCGCCGCGTGAGGTTGCGCTCGGAGACTGCGGAAACTAGCGCCGCCGCCGCGATCGATCGTGCCGCCTTTGCCATGGAAATAGCGCAGCGCAATGTCGTGTTTCGCCGCCGTGGCCATCATGGCTTTTTGCGCACGGTAAAGATTCCAATTTGCCGCCAAGTATCCGCCGTCCTTATTGGAGTCCGAGTAGCCGACCATCACCTCCTGGATGTCGCCGCGCTGGGCGAGGTGCTTGCGATAATTTCGATCGCTCCAGAGTGCTTCGAGAATGGCCGGGCCGCGTTCCAGGTCGCCAATTGTTTCGAAAAGCGGCACCAGATCGACGTCCTGCAAGCCGGCTTTTTTGGCAAGTTTCAAAAGGTGAAGGATCACCTCGGGCTTGTCCGTCATTGACAAAATGAAACGATTGGCCGCTGCGGTGCCGTGCTTCTTTTGGATCTCGCGCATGGCTTTTAGTTCGGCGATCACCTCGGGCTCGGCGGACGTCAGCCGACCGCTGTGATCGCGGAAGTCCAACTCTGCGAGGTGCGTACCAAAAACCTGCGCCTTCAACAGCAGGCGGCGAATGCGTCCCCCTGCGGCGCGGTGGGCCTTTCGCTCGTGGAGCTCGGCTTGCACGGCGGCCAGCTCGGTGATGAGCCGCTCGACCGAACATTTCCCTTGGCGCAAGCCGTTACGCAGCCGCCCAAGGCGTGCGCGCAGCGTTTCGTACGGCTGGTACTGCGCGGCCGGGTCGCGCATGTCCGACGCCACCGCGGCAGTACTGTCGCGATCGAGTGGATCGGCATGGGTGATCTCGCTCATGAGCAGCCCAACTTGTTTTTCAAAATGCGAAAACGCCACGCAGCTGTGCCAGGCCGAGGCGGTCAGGCTGACCTCCGGCGTGACGAACGGGTTGCCGTCGCGATCTCCGCCGACCCAGCTGGCAAACGTAAGGAACTGCCGGTCGCGTTTAATCGATGGATAAAATTTCTCCAGCAAGTCGTCGAACTGTTGGTAGAAGCTGGCGGTCGCCTCGAAAATCGAGCGGTCGAAAAAATAAACCGCGTGGGCGATCTCCTGAAGCGCCGTGACTTTTTGCTGCCGCACTTCCTCGGTTTGCCAGAGCGTCTCGAGCACTTCGTCGACGGCTTCACCGCTCTGATACAACCGGCTGAGCTGATCGAGCACGGTGCGGCGTTTTGCCTCTGTCGGATGGGCAGTGATCACCGGCTGAATTTCCAGATGGTCAAGACAGCGCTTCAATTGATGCGCGGTCACGCCGCCGGCCTTTAGTTCTTCGAACAGGCGCTGCAACGACATCGGTGGCGACGGATTGCGGCAGAGCTTTTGCAGTCGTAACGTCTCTTCGTGTAAGTTGACCAACTGAAAAAACAGGCTGAACGCGTGAGCAACTTTGTAGGCTTCGGCGACGGAAAGCGTGCCGACCGTGCCGGTGCCGGAAGTCTTGGGGGTGACCAGTGTGACGCGCTCGGCGGGCCGGGAAAATTCGGCACGGATCTTTTGGAGCAGCGACAGGAAGCGTTTCCCTTCTTGCTCGCCGATGATCACGTCCAGTCGTTGGGTGAGCGCATCGATTTCGCTGGCCGGCTCGATCGGCATCGATTTTTCGGAAAAGGCGGAGTTGGCCGTTTGGAGCGGGTGGTCAGTTGCGGCGGATGGACTCATTGCGGCCAATGCTAATCAAAAGTCGTGTTCTGTAAAATGGCGCAGTCAGTTGGCCTATTTGCGCAGGACCCGATTTCGACATACCCTCGGAGAGTGCAGCCAACGGAAACGCCAACTCTTCTACCAGAACCTCATGGTGACACGTGCCCACCGGGCTGCGGTTGTTCGACCGAGGAACGCGGTGGTTGTGAGCTATTTCGATTGGTTGCAGATGTGGCGCGGGCCAGGCAGGACTCGCCTGGCACCATGAACACCACGCTGTTTGGCGCGTTGCCTGCGCCGAAAACCGCGAACGTCTACGGCGTGCGTTACGCGGTCTTTGAAGGGCCGGAATTCGGGCAGCTCTTGGTTACAAGACACGGCTGGGGAATGCTCGAAGCGCTGCGCCCCGAGAATTGGTATGACGGCGGAGCGTTTTGGCGGCGCGGCGAAAAGATGGGCCAGTCCACCGGGACAGTTTACCGCTACAAGCCCACTTCGGCGGGCGCGAAGGATATCGTGATCAAAGTGAGCCGTTTCGCCCAGGAAGTGCCATTTTACGCGGGTGCGTCGTTTCTTAAAAAAATCCCCGAACACGTCATGGCCGGGCTGCGTTTCAACAATCCTTTCGAGGAGTTCGGACGCCTGGCGCGGTTGCGTTCGAGCCGGCGCGGTCCGCGTGTGCTGACCAAACGTGCGTTCGCGATCTATAGTCCGCCGGAGCAGCTTCCACTCTGGCAGCACGGGCGCGTTGAAGGCGCGGCGGCCATGGAGCAACAGGCGGTGGCGGAAAGGCAGTTGACCGATCACGTCAAAGTGCTGCTAGATCCGCACAGGTCATATTTTTCAATCTTTGGCTGGACCACCGGTGCGGACGCTAGCGCATACTACCAGGCCGGCCAGCTTTCGCAGGCGGACATGGAACGCGTCACCGAGGAGAGCGCAGCGGACTTGATGGCAAACGGCATGATCGTTCTCGATCACAAGCCAGCCCACGTGATCCTCCGCCGCCGCCGCAATGGACAAGACTGGGTGCGTCGGCACGACGGCCGGATCGCCTACGCCCTCGTGGATTTCGAGCTCCTGGTCGACATACCGGTCTAGCATGGCCGTGTGCGCTTACCAATCGGCCACGCTCTGGGTCATCAGCCGCAGCCGCGAATAGTCTTTAAACGAGTCCGCCACCCGCTCTACTATTTCATGAGCCCGACGTTTCGCTGTTTGTGGTGCTGTCGGTAGTTCGGTTCAGTAGCACCTCGTACTCGATCCGTTTAGCTGAACCGGTGCTCTTCCTTGACTCCTTGGACGTGGCGCCTTCGCTGATCGAGCGACTTCTGCTTTCTCAGCCCTCTCATCAACCGATGAAGTACCTACTTGCCCTTGATCAGGGAACCTCGAGTTCGCGCTCGATTATTTTCGATTCAGCGGGAGCGCTCGTGGCCTCCGCGCAGCGAGAGTTCCCGCAGTACTTTCCGCAGCCGGGCTGGGTTGAACACGACCCCGAAGAGATTTGGCAGAGTCAGGCGGCAACAATCACCGAGGTTCTGGCCAAGGCTCGTTTGCGTCCAAGCGATCTCGCGGCGATCGGCATCACCAACCAGCGCGAAACCACCCTGATCTGGGATCGAAAAACCGGGCGTCCGATCGCTCCGGCGATCGTGTGGCAGGACCGTCGGACTGCTGGCTCTTGCGAACAGCTGCGAGAAGCAGGCCACGCTGCTTTCGTGACGGAGAAAACCGGTTTGGTCATCGACGCCTATTTCTCAGCGAGCAAGATCCGCTGGCTACTCGACAACATCCCTGGCGCGCGTGCAGGGGCGGAAAAAGGTGAACTCGCGTTTGGCACGATTGACTCTTGGCTGGTGTGGAAACTAACGGGCGGCAGGTCCCATTTAACTGACGCGTCGAACGCTTCGCGCACGATGCTAGTGGATATCTCCTCGGGCGCGTGGGACGAGGAGTTGCTGGCACTTTTTGCGATTCCCCGCGCGCTTCTCCCGGAGATACGCGACTCGAGCGAAATCTACGCGACCGCCACCGAAGTCGTGCCAGGCGTGGTCATCGCGGGCATTGCTGGCGACCAACAAGCCGCGCTGTTTGGACAAGCCTGCCTTCAACCCGGCATGGCAAAAAACACCTACGGCACGGGCTGTTTCATGCTCATGCACACCGGGCTGGAACGCGTGCGCTCGCGTCAACGTTTGCTCAGCACGATCGCGTGGCGAATCAACGGGCGCATCGAATACGCCCTGGAGGGCAGTGTCTTTGTTGCAGGTGCGGTGGTTCAGTATTTGCGCGACGCACTCGGTTTCATCCGCGAAGCGGCCGAAATCGAACGGCTTGCCACGTCGGTACCTGACAACGGTGGAATTTATTTTGTACCGGCTTTCGTTGGTTTAGGTGCGCCGTATTGGGATCCGGACGCCCGGGGAACCATCCTTGGCCTGACGCGCGGGACTGGCGCGGGCCATATCGCGCGCGCCGCGGTCGAAGCGATCGCGCACCAAGTGACCGATGTCCTTCGCGCGATGGAAGCCGACACCGGCATCCATCTCAAAGAACTGCGTGTCGACGGAGGAGCAGCAGCCAACAATCTGCTCATGCAATTTCAGGCAGACCTTTTGAACTGCCCCGTAGTTCGACCGAATACGGTAGAGACAACCGCTTTCGGAGCTGCTTGTCTGGCGGGCCTCGCCGTAGGAATTTTCCGTGAACCGGCTGAGATCGCGTTGCGCTGGAGCGAAGAGCACCGCTTCCAGCCGAACATGGACGCGCCGAAACGGGAAGCTCACCGCCGGAATTGGAGCCGAGCGATCGAGTGTGCGCGTTCATGGCCGGCCGATTCCTCATAGAAAATTCCGACACGGCTGGACATAATTCCCTCAGACGGAATTCCGACCGGCGACGAATATCCCCGCCAAAGCGCAGCGAGCCTTTGGGTGGAGGGGCCGACCAAGCCCTGATCATCTTGGGCTCAACACCGGATTCCGAATAACGGAATTGCTTTCACCACGCCAACTAACGGAAACCCGCGGGAATAAGTGCAGACAAACGGCAAAACGCACTCAGCGTCAATTTCGCTCTTTTCTCCTCGGAAACCGTCGTTTCCAGTGGAGCCGAGCACTGGAATCGAACCAGCGACCCACGCTTTACGAAAGCGTTGCTCTACCAACTGAGCTAGCTCGGCATACCACGGAACAGCGGAAGAAACTCGCCCTCCGCCCAAGGGCAAGCCTCAAATATAGGCCTCCGCCTCACTCGTGCCGCTTTCCACCGATCTCTTTGACTACACGCTCCCGCCACACCTCGTGGCTCAGACGCCCGCTACCCAGCGGGATCAGTCGAGGCTGCTGGTCGTAGACCGCTCCAAACAGACGCTTTCGCATCATGTTTTTGCCGATTTACCGCAACTCCTGCGCGCTGGCGACATCCTGATCCGCAACAACGCCAGCGTACTCCCCGCTCGTCTATTCGCACGCCGTCCGACCGGAGGCGCAGTTGAATGCTTCCTCCTCCGCGCCGAACCAGATCGCGGCGCTAATATTTGGACTTGTCTTGTTAAGCCCGGCAAAAAGTTGCCCGTCGGTGCAACTTTTGCCCAGGCCGACGCCTTCTCTGGAAAAGTCCTCGCAAAGCTGGATGACGGTTGTGCAGTCGTCTGCTTTTCAACCAACGCCAATGAACCAATCGCCGACGTAGCCAACCGCCTAGGACAAATCCCTCTTCCTCCCTACATCGAACGTGAAGGCACGGCAGCCGAGCGCGCTCATGATATCGAGCGCTATCAAACCGTTTACGCCGACCGTGGCAAACAGGTTGCAGTCGCGGCGCCTACCGCCGGGCTGCACTTCACACCCGAACTACTCACCAAGCTTCAAGCTGCCGGTATCGCCACTGCCGAAGTGACACTTCACGTCGGCCTCGGAACCTTCAAGCCGATCACCGCTTCGGCCATCGAAGAACACGCGATCCACCGCGAGCTCTACGAACTTCCACCCCGGACTCAACACACGCTTTTTTCATCCACTGGGCGTCGCGTCGCAGTCGGCACCACCACCGTCCGCACCGTCGAAGACTTCCTCAGTCGGCACCAAGCGCCATCGGATCAAGCCTACGCAGGCGAGGCAGACATCTTCATCTATCCCCCACGTGCTTTTCGCGGAATTGACGCGTTAATTACTAACTTCCATCAGCCGCGCTCTACGTTGCTTTGCCTTGTTTCCGCCTTTCTGACTCCCAACTCAACTGACGGCATAGCTTGGATTCGCGAGATCTATGCCGAGGCGATCACACGCGGTTACCGGTTCTTTAGTTACGGCGATGCCATGTTGATTTTGTAAGCTGGCAAAAAACATCAGAGCTACTTGCGCCTACCGGAAAACTGAGCTTTTTGTAGCGATTAGTTTAACATCAAACTATTTGCTATGAAAACATCCTATCGTCTGTTCCTCGCCGCGGCCGTTCTTGCGACCGCCTTTGTTCAATCCGCCGCCGCAGCGGTCGAAACCTACAAGATCGACCCGGTCCACTCGTCCGTTGGATTCAATATCCGCCACTTCGTGAGCAAAGTGCCAGGCACTTTTACCAAGTTCTCCGGCAACATCGTCGTTGATCGCGCCAATCTGGAAAAATCTTCGGTCGAAGCAACGGTTGAGGTGACTAGCGTCAACACTTCGAACGAAAAACGCGACGGCCACCTCCAAACCCCCGACTTCTTCGACGCTGCTAAATTCCCTACTGCCACGTTTAAAAGCAAAACCTGGAAAAAAACCGGCGAAGACAGCTTCGACGTCACGGGCGATCTTACGATCAAAGGTGTAACAAAAGAGGTCGTCCTCAAAACCAAACTCCTCGCCTTCGGTCCAGGCATGCAGGGTGCACAGCTCTCTGGCTGGGAAGCGACCACCGTCCTAAATAAGGCTGATTTCGGCGTAAACGGCCCGGCCATGATGGGCAAAGCTCTCGGCGACGAAGTGACCGTCACAATCTCCGTCGAAGCCGATCTGCAAAAGTAAGCCGCGCCATACACCGAACCATTTAATATTCACCAAAGGACGGCTAATCACGGCCGTCCTTTCTTTTTTGCAGAGCTCGATTAAACTAAGTGCGCATGTCCACCACCGAAATCCAAAACCTCGTCGACGATGCTACGTATGATTTCACCATGGGTGAGCACGCCGCTGCCCTTGAAAAACTTTCGCGCGCTGTTAATCAAGCACCAGACGCCTTAGCCGCATGGCATGCGCTGGCTGAAGTGAATTTCCACCTCCGTCGCTTCGACGAAGCATTGCAAGCCGCTGAGAGTGCGCTCGCGCTCGATCCTGAAGACCTCTTTATCAACACCACACTCTCACGCATCTGGATGGAAAAAGGCGACAAAGCCACCGCGGAGAAATTTGGCGCAAAGGCAAAGATTTTGAGTTGGAAAGACCAACTCAAAAATCCTGGTAGCCAAACCAATAGCTTAAGCTAATAAACGCATTTACGGACGCACGACGAGCTGAGTGCGCAAATCACGCCGGAAATAACGTCGCGCAAAATCCGCCAGGGCGTCCGCTGTCACAGCGTCAACATAACCGGCATAATTCTGCCAGTCGTTCACCGGCAGACCATAGATAGCGTTGAGCCCGGCCTGCATCGCTCGTGCAGAATTGGTTTGCAGGCTCATCCGCCGCGCTGCCTTGAGTCGAGTCTTACAACGGCTGAGTTCGTCGGCACCGATCTGACCCGCTTGCACGCGCGCGATCTCAGCATCGAATTCGGATAGTACTTCGGCATAACTCTTTGGGCTCGTGCCGGCGTAAAATGAAAACATCCCCGTATCCAAACCGCTGACACGACTGGAGCGGACGAAATACGCCAGGCCTTTCTCTTCGCGCACTCGCTCAAAGAGCTGCGACGACATTCCACTAAAAAGTTCGTCGGCCACTTCGCCCACGTAAAAATCCGTTGCACATAAACCAGGCCCCGGAAACGCCTGGAAAACGACTGCCTGCTCGCGCGGTTGTATTTCTTCGAAATCGCCCACTTCAGCCGGATTCTCAAATTTTGCGTTTGGCATCACCAGTTTACCGCGGGGCACGCGCCCAAGCAGTTTCTTCAGGCGTGGTAGCAAAGTACGCCGGTCAAAATCGCCCGCAACTACGAGTGCGACATTGGCAGAAACGAAAAAAGTTTTCCAGAGCGCCGCGAGGTCGGTCGGCGCTAGCGTGCGCAAGCCTGCGATTTCACCAGCTGGTTCCACACCCAATGGATAGTTACCAAAGAATTTTTTGCGCGCGAGCTTGCGACCAAGCGTAACGACATCGTCCGCCTCTTGCTTAAGCTCGGCAATTTGCGCCTCACATTCGGTCTTAAACGTCGACGTTTTGAACGCCGGCGAGAAAATCGCCTCCTCCAGTAGAACAAGCGCTCGATCAACGTCGGTCGGCAGCACTTCGGCCGACAAACCCAAACTATTGTTGCCTGAAAATGGGAAAAAAGACCCTCCGACTTCCTCAATGAATTGAGCGACCTCGGCCGCACTGCGTTTACGCGTGTCTTTCGTGAGCATTGTCACGAGCAGGCTGGACGCACCACGTTTCTCAGCAGTTTCATAAAGCGCGCCACCGAGACATATTAGGCGTATATGAATGTTCGGCAAGTGAGGCTCGTGCTGCAACAACAACCTCGTGCCGTTAGGCAGTTTAATCTCTTCGAATTCAACGTCGGCGGATTTCGCCAAGGGCGTGACCGTCGTTTTTTCGGAGCCATCCAGTGGGTCAATCGATACAGCAGTCTGACGCGCGGGCACGAGATAGGTTTTGAGCACGCGTTTAAGGTCGGAGTTAGTGGCCGCTCGCAGCCGTTCGAAATAGCTCTGAGCAAAACCAATGTCGCCCGCCACGACCTCAGCTGCGCCAAGGCGTGACGCCTGCCCACTCATAGTCTTGCGAGAGTTGATCTCGCCAACCACCATCTGGCGAATAGCCTTTTTGAGCTGGCCCAAAGTGAAACCACGCGCAGTGCAACGCGCCAATTGCTTCTCGATCGCGGTTGTGGCTGCCCCGCGTTTTCCTGCATCGCACGTGAATGAAATATAGAAAAGCCCGATGTCTGCAGGCGTCCAACTGTGAGTATCGATCGTGTGCACCAGCCGTGCCTTTTCGCGCACTTCCTGCCACAAAACCGAACTATCTCCACCGCCCAAAAGCACCGATATTAGATCGAGTAGCGGCGCATCGGCATGCGCGAGGCCTGGCGTATGCCACGCCAGTCCAGCCCGGGTCAGTTCAACCTCTTCCTGCCGATGAAGAGCCCGCGACGCAAGTTGCGGAGCTTCCGCCGGCAAGACCACAGGCGCGAGCCGCGAGCGGGGCGCTGCACCAAAGTGTTGGGTGACAGTCGCCAGCGTAGCCGCCGGATCAATATCGCCTGCTATCACCACGACGAGGTTGTTCGGAACATAGCGAGCTTGGTAATAAGCGACTAGTTCGTCACGTGTCACACTGGAGAAAATTTCCTTGTAACCAATGATCGGATACCGGAATGGATATTGCCGAAACGCAGTATCGAAAAGCGTTTCGCCAAGGCGTTGATCAGGATCGTCCCGCCCCATGTCGATTTCACGCAAGATAACGTCCTTTTCCCGCGCCACTTCTTCAGCCGGTAAAGTGGAGTGCAGAACCATGTCAGCCAGCAGATCAATGGCTACGCCCACATGTTCGGTTGGCAGGTCGATATAATAAACCGTGCGGTCAAAAGTGGTATAGGCATTGATGTAGCCGCCATGTGCCTGCACCGTAGTGGATATTTCCCTACCAGCTCGGCGAGCAGTGCCCTTGAAAAGCATATGCTCTAGATAGTGCGACAATCCTGCTCCCAGCAGCGCACCTTCATGAATGCTCCCGGTTTTCACCCAAACCTGCACCGACGCCACAGGAGCGGAGTGATCGGGTTTGAGGAGCACAGTCAGGCCATTGGGGAGAACGGTCCGTTCCGCGGGCTCGCGCCAAAACGTGTCGAGCAATCTGAAGTCGGAGGCAAAAGAGTTAGATTTGGGCATGAAAAGAGAGAAAGAAGGTTACGCGCCGACGTGCTTACCGTGTCGCCTAGAGATCATCACCAGAGACAAAAACCAATCTGCGTCGCTCAAGCCGATTCCGGCGCCTCCACAGAAGGCGGTCGTGCGCGCGGCTTTTTTGAAGGCAAAAATGGCTTCACAAACGCGTCCTCAAACGAATATATGTCGGAAAAATCTTCGCGCCGATCGTTCTCAGTCTTGCTGAATACGTTGTACTCTATGAGGTTGAAAACGATATCACCAAAATCACGGCAGCGGTTGATGCCCCAGGAATTGAGGACGGTCTTGGCCAGCGGGCCGTATTGATCAAGCGCGTAGGAGCGCAGACCGTCTAGCAATTCTGGACCACTCACGTGTTGGCTACGCTGGGCGCGATCTACGTCTTTCTTGCGCAAGTCCTTCACTGTCTGATCCAGACCATGACGGATAAAAGTATAGGCCTTCCGGTCATACCGGGGGTCTTCCTTGTGAATGAGCTCAACAACCTCGTTAAAATCCAGGTCCTGCATGTTTTCGTGCAATTTGACTACGACCTAAAATGGTCGGACCTCAAGCTTCTGGATTAAGTTTCCATCAGGGAGACCCCTGTGCGCCGTGTAGGGGAAAACTGGGAATTTGTGGTTTTTTTGCAATTAGGCCGATTTACAAATTGCGTTTAAATGGCAAAAGGGTAAAAAAATAAGCTGTAATTATGATCGCTTCTACCCAGACAAATCATCCGTTGGCTTCCGTTAAACAAACCGGAGCCAAGTCGCAGGCTCCTTCGATCGATATGGCTTGCAGTCGGCTTAAAGCAGCTGGTTTGCGGATTACCCAGCCTCGTGTGGCGATTTTGGACGCCCTGATCAAGCGTGCTCAACCCGCCAGTATCGAGCAAATCCATAGTGACCTTTCAAATTCGGCGTGCGATTTGGTAACTGTATATCGCTGCCTGGCAGCCTTTCAGGAAGTCGGTTTGGTCCGTCTTTGCTATTTTCATAACGGAACCAGCCTTTATCAAATCAACCTTGAGACCGAGAGCCCGTACCATGTTGTTTCAAAGGAGACAAACGAGGTTGAAGAACTCGATGCCGAGAACGCCGCCGAACTGCGTGCGGTACTCGGGCGCATTCAGGAATCGCTAATAGCTAGGGGTTATACCGAGGTCTCACATTTGGTACAATTTTTCGCCTCAAAGCCAAAATTTGCCAATCCACGTGAGCAAACCGCTGTAGCCAGCGTTCCTATGGCCGCTCCGCAACGCAATCAGGCTCCGGCTATTAAAGCCTGATAATAGCTAGCCAATTAAGTTTAAAACGTCGCACTGCAAAGTGCGGCGTTTTTTTATTCGCATGAGCCATGCGCGACACAAAGAGAACTGCTCAAAAATCAGCCGACTTTTAACCAAGATGATAAAAATCAGCGGCTTGATCCCAGTTCACCACATTCCAAAACGCTGCAATATAATCAGCCCGACGATTCTGAAACTTGAGGTAATATGCGTGTTCCCAGACGTCGAGACCCAGCACGGGAACGTCTCCGGCGCTGAGCGGTGAGTCCTGATTCGAACTAGATTTAACCACCAGTTGTCCTTTCGAAACCACGAGCCAGGCCCAACCGCTGCCAAAACGTTTCATCGCCGCATCACCAAACTGAGTCTTAAACGCGTCGAAACCGCCAAAGGTCTTTTGGATGGCTGTCGCAAGTTCGCCTTTGGGTTCACCACCCGCTTTGGGCGCAAGGATCTTCCAGAAAAAGGAATGGTTCACGTGACCACCGAGGTTATTTCGCAGCGCAGTCCGCTCGGGCTCCGGAAGCGTATCGAGTTTTCCCAGCAGAGACGAGGCATCTGAGGCCAACCACTCGGGATGTTTTTCGAGCACTTTGTTCGCATTGGCGATATAAGCTTGGTGGTGCTTGGTGTAATGAATCTCCATCGTACGCGCGTCGATGTGCGGCTCCAGCGCATCATAAGCATACGGCAGTTTCGGCAGCGTGAGCAAACCGGGCGAGCTAGAGCCATCTGCGGCCGCTCGTGTTGTCTGCACCAAACCTAGACCAAGCAGCGCCGCACCAGCACCCAACGTCTTCAGTACATCGCGCCGCGTCATCCCGGCCTTCTCGTCAATTTCAGAGTAACTCATAACAGGATCTCTTTACCCAAAAAATACACTCGCGCAACGGGCGCACCGCTTTTCTCACGCGTCATAGCGATAACCGACTCCGTGCACAGTAACGATTGCAACCGGCGTTTCTGCGTCGATCTCGATCTTCTTGCGCAACTGTGCGACGTG
>Ga0302321_100003654_pt1 | contig 13209 bp, 12 predicted proteins | sample Fen_T0_1_FD_202505 | JGI IMG/M metagenome (GOLD analysis project Ga0302321, IMG submission 202505) | Peat permafrost microbial communities from Stordalen Mire near Abisko, Sweden - Fen_T0_1 | ecosystem: Environmental > Terrestrial > Soil > Wetlands > Permafrost | place: Sweden: Abisko...
TGATAGGCGAATAATTATCAAAGGAGCTTATAATACATAAATTCAGAGAAAAAACAACATGGCCAAAAGAGATTTTTACGAAATACTCGAAGTATCGCGGAATGCTACCAAAGAAGAAATAAAAAAGGCTTACCGCAAGCAAGCCATAAAACATCATCCGGACAAAAATCCAGGAAATAAAGAATCTGAAGAGAGATTCAAAGAAGCCGCTGAGGCTTATGAGATATTAAGCGACGATAATAAACGTGCCCGTTATGATCAATACGGGCATGCAGGCGTTGGTGGCGCATCCGGAGGTGGAGGCTTTGGTCAGGGAATGACAGTTGAAGATATTTTTGAACATTTTGGAGATATCTTTGGCGGTTTTGGAAGTTTTGGAGGTTTTGGCGGAGGCTCGCATAGAGGTGGTGGAGGACGTCATGTCAATAAGGGCTCTAACTTGCGCGTTAAAGTAAAACTCAATCTCCAGGAAATTGCACTGGGTGTTGAAAAGAAACTAAAAGTTCAAAAATATATTTCATGCCAGCATTGTAACGGAACAGGCGCAGACAAAGGAACAGCATTCAGCGAATGTTCTACCTGCCGCGGTACTGGACAGGTTACAAGAGTAACAAACACTTTCATAGGACAAATGCAAACCACATCTGCCTGTCCAACTTGTGAAGGTGAAGGTCGCATTATAAAAAGTAAATGCACATTCTGTTACGGCGAAGGAATCATAAAGGATCAGGAAGTTATAACTGTTAAAATTCCTGCCGGCGTTGCCAATGGAATGCAAATGTCAGTGAACGGCAAAGGTAATGCTGCGCGCCGTGGCGGTGTTAACGGCGATTTACTAATTCTCATTGAGGAAGAAGATCATCAGGACCTTCTTCGTGATGGTAATGACTTAATTTTTAATTTATACCTAAGTTTTCCCGACGCAGCACTTGGCTCAACCATTGAGGTGCCAACCGTCGATGGTAAAGTCAAAATAAAAATTGAACCTGGCACCCAACCTGGGAAGATATTACGACTGCGTGGCAAAGGTCTGCCTGAAGTAAATGGCTATGGACAAGGTGACTTGCTTGTAAACATTAATGTTTGGGTACCTAAAAACTTAAACAAAGATGAACGTAAGATTATTGAAAAATTTACGGAATCATCAAGCTTTACTCCCAATCCTGATAAAAATGACCGAAGCTTTTTCGAACGAATGAAAAATTATTTCGATCAAGGATAATCATGTTATGAAAATAAAGGAACAGCCGGAGATTTTATTCATCCAATTGTTCTGAGCGAAAACCAATCGGAAAAAACCTTTTTCCGATTGGTTTTTGTCTTTTTCCGATTGGATTTTGACTTTTTCCAATCGGATTTTGTTCTATTCCAATTGGTTTTTGTCGTTTTCCAATTGGTTTTTATCTTTTCCCGATTGGTTTTTGTCGTTTTCCGATCGGATTTTGTCGTTTTCCGTTTGGTTTTTGTCGTTTTCCGATTGGTTTTTGTCGTTTTCCGATTGGTTTGTCAAAAAGCAAGTGGATTTCACCGAAACTAAGGTTGAGTTGTCAATATAGTAATTTCTCAGATTGCATAGAATTCCTTAAGTATTTTTGTTTTATTAACGATTTCTTCCGGCTTTTTTATTCTATTTTTATGCCTGCTTTCTAACAAGAAGGTAATCATCAAAAGCCAATTCATGGAAATTTTCAAAGCGGAAAACATACAAAAAAAATATGGCAACTTCAGTGCTTTAAGTGATGTCAGCCTCACAGTCTCACAGGGCTGTATATACGGGTTACTAGGTCCAAACGGTGCCGGTAAAACAACCTTAATACGAATCATCAACCAAATATTTGCACCCGATAAAGGCGAGTTGTATTATAAAGGCCGCAAAATGATCGCTAATGATGTTCTTGACATAGGCTATTTGCCCGAAGAAAGAGGACTGTATAAAAAGATGAAAGTCCGCGAACAGGTTTTATATCTTGCCAGACTTAAAGGACTTTCTCGTACTGACGCAAATGAACGGCTTAAATATTGGTTCGAAAAATTTGAAATCATGGGATGGTCGGACAAAAAGGTGGAGGACCTTTCCAAAGGTATGTCCCAAAAGCTACAATTCATTGTTACAGTAATCCATAACCCAACCTTTCTAATATTCGATGAACCATTCAGCGGTTTTGATCCTATTAATGCTACGCTTATCCGGGACGAAATACTAGAACTCAGAGATAACGGGGCCACGATTATATTTTCAACCCATAACATGGGCTCCGTCGAAGAATTATGTGATAATATTTCGTTGATAAACAAATCCAAATGCATTCTGGAAGGTGATGTGCATGATATTAAAAAACACTTTAAATCTGATATCTATGAAGTTTCTTTCCATGGGGATTTTACCAAAGTAAAAGATTCCCTCCATTTAAAATTCGACATTCTTGAACATAAAATAGTAAGAGACATCAACTATATCAGGGTGAAAATGCTTAATCAGCATACGGATAATGAACTACTTTCGCTTATATCTCCTCATGTCCATATTACATCATTTAATGAAGTTTTCCCAAGCATGAATGAAATTTTTATTAAAGTAGTGGAAGCTTCGAATCAAAACTAGTTTAACATACATTAACTTGAAATCCTATGAACAAGATATGGCTCATCACACAACGTGAATTCCTGACGCGCATACGAAAACGAAGCTTTATAATCATGTCTATCCTGGGACCCTTGCTTATCGCAGGCTTCTTTGCTTCGATGTTTTATATGGCCGTATCTGAAGATACCAATGTAAAAAAAATAGCTGTCGTTGATGAAACCAGTATTCTGCTCAATAAAATAACCAATACTAAATATCTTAAATTTGAGTATGTGCCAATGGCAAAGCTGCCCATGCTTAAAAAAACATTAAACCAAACAGATTATTATGGCATATTACACATCATGCCCATGGCGGCCTATTCTCCCGGAGGCGTACAATTCTATTCATTTCATGAACCCGGGTTATCTGTAGTTCAGTATATAGCAAGTAGCATAGAAAAAGAATTCAGAATTCAGAAACTGCTTAAATATAACATCAGTAATCTCCAAAATATTCTCAAATCAGTAGATTCAAGTACAAAAATTTCGGTTGAAACCATTAAGCTTTCCGAATCTGGAGGAGAAAAACTAACAGACAAAGGAGTTAAAATGAGCGTTGCTTATATAAGTTCATTGCTCATTTACATGTTCATACTGATGTATGGATCACAGGTCATGAGAGGAGTCATTGAAGAGAAATCAAGCAGAATTGTTGAAGTGATTATTTCATCGGTCAAACCTTTTCAGTTGATGATGGGTAAAGTGATTGGTATTGCGCTCACAGCATTAACTCAGTTTACCATTTGGATCGTACTTTCCGTTTTATTCACCGCTTTGGTAAAATCGGCTTTTATGCCAGACCTTACACCCGCACAAATAGGGGCTCAGCCTCAAAATTTAATGCAGGCAACTCATGGTGTAACAACCGTCATACATCAATCACCCCAGATAAATCCGGAGTTGGCGAATGCCTTTGACACACTGAAAAAAATAGATTTTTACACCATGATCGGTTCATTCATCTTCTACTTTTTTGCAGGATACTTGCTGTACGCTTCGCTATTTGCTGCCATTGGTGCTGCAGTTGATAATGAAACGGATACGCAGCAGTTCGCCATTCCAATTACCCTTCCGTTAATCATAGGAATTGTGGTCATGATTAATGCATTCCAAAACCCGGATAGTTCTATGGCCTTTTGGTTTTCGATGATCCCTTTTACATCTCCGATTGTAATGATGGCAAGAATTGCATATGGAGTACCCTATTACGAAGTTTTAATTTCGATGTCTTTACTCACCATTACATTCATTGGTGCAATCTGGTTCGCTGGAAAAATTTACCGTACAGGCATTCTTATGTATGGTAATAAAATATCCTTCAAAGTGATTTACAGATGGTTGAAATACAAAAATTAGTAATAAGTCGATAGTCCATGGTCCATGGACGATGGCAACCTAAAAATAAAACATCGATTCGTTATGAAGCTATACGCAAACCTTATATCCTAATCAACTTCGGTGACTTTTATAATAATATTTATTATTTCTTCTATCTTTACGAACGTTAACCTAAACTAACTATTTACCTGCAATGAGCAATACTGATCTGGAGCTTCTTGAACGAGTCAGACAAGGTGACGAAAAGTCCTTTGAAACATTGTTCCGGACTTATTATAAATCGCTCTGTTTATTTGCACATAAAATAGTAAAAGATGCAGTAATTGCAGAGGAGATTGTTCAGGATATATATTATTATATGTGGGATAAACGCGAAGTTCTGGAACTTTCCACCTCGGTAAAATCTTATTTATTTAAATCAGTCTATAACAATTCACTTAAATATATTCGTCACCAAAAAATTGTGAAGAATTACGAGGTTATGGTAGGTGGAAATGATTCACCGTTTGAAATACAGGATAATTACGCAGAAATTGGCGAGATCATGGATATTATTAATCGGACACTTGAGGAAGTTCCTGAGCGCACCCGCGAAATCTTTGAACTTAACAGAAATGCCGGCCTTAAATATCAGGAGATTTCAGAAAAATTAAACATTTCGATAAAAACGGTGGAAGCCCACATGACAAGTATATTAAAACTCTTTCGCGAAAACTTAAGGGATTACATGACTGTCATTTTATTATTAATTTTTTTGGTAGGGTAATTAATCACGAAGGAATCCTACTTACAGGAGAATACTATGAAAGAAAATATAGAAAATAATAATTGGACGCTAATTGCCAAATATCTTGGCAAAGAGCTTGACACGAAGGAGAAACAACAATTCGATGAATGGCTTGATGAATCGGAAGAAAACCGAAAGGAATTAGCGAATGCTCAGAAGATATGGGCAACCAGTAATTTTGAAAATGCTGAACTTTTTAGTACCGACCAGGGATGGGTAAAGATGGAAAACAGATTGCATCAAAACCCTGTTAAAAAATCTGCCAAAGAAAAGCAGCTTTATACACAGGTACTGAAGATTGCCGCATCCTTCCTTATACTGATCAGTATTGGGGCTTTGATCTTTTGGCTTTCCGGAACCGGTGAGTTTATTAAAATAACTGCCGGAGATCAAAAGATTATCAGCCCTGTTATATTACCTGATGGAACTAAGGTTTGTCTCAATATAGGAGCGACGCTCAGGTACCCAAAAACATTTAAACAAAGTAACCGGACTGTTGAGCTTACAGGAGAAGCATTCTTTGATGTAACTCACAATGCAAAGCAGCCATTTATCATTCTAACCCCGAGAGCTCAAATAAAAGTTTTGGGGACTTCATTTAATGTTGCCGCATACAAAGGTAGTGATAGTGTTCAGGTCGTCGTAGAAACGGGTACTGTCGAACTTTCGCCCAAAACAAATGACAATATCATTAAATTAACCAAAGGAAATACAGGAGCCTATTATGCAAAAGAAAATAAGCTTTTGAAATCAACCGGGTCAGATATAAATGCAACATCATGGAAGACAAATATTATCATTTTCAAAGATGTTGATCTTTCCTACGTCACAAAAACATTACATAAATTATTTTCGAAATCTTTCCTATTTAATGACGAAAAGCTGAAAAATTGTCGCGTTAATTCCGACTTTAAAAATGCTAATCTTGACAGTATTCTCAAAACCATCCAGATTTTAAATAACGTTAATATTAAAAAAACAAACAGTGGTTACATTATATCCGGTCACGGATGCTGACAAGATACTATGACAAGAGCTTGCAAAATATGCCAACATCTGTTCATTTTTGTCTTGCTATCAGGATTAGTTTCCACAAATCTTATAGCCCAGGTTCTTAACAATAAGTATACCTTTAGTTTTAATAATACTCCGCTCGAATCCGTTATAGATACAATCCGTAAATCAGTAAATTACGGCATATCATTTAATCCCGACGCCTTTCCAAAAGATCATAAAATAACGGCTCGCTTCCTGAATAAAGAATTGAGAACGGTTCTGGACAGTATTCTAATTTCAGTAAAATTCACATACAAAATAGTTGGAAATAATATCATCCTTTTACCCCAGGAATCTTCTTTTGACAATAAGAGGCAAACAACGATCGAAGAAATCGATACGATGAAAGTTATAGAACTTTCAGGCAAAATAATAGATCGGAAAGACAAACGGCCCTTGGAATTTACGAGCATCTACATCAAAAACAAAAACATTGGTTCACTCTCCAATGACGATGGTAATTTCCTGGTAAAGCTCCCTTACGAAAGCGTCAATGACTCCATTTATTTTTCGTGCCTTGGTTACAAACCCCTGAAAATAAAAATAGGAGATCTACTCCCGTCTGAAAATATAATCTTTTTAGATGTCAATAGTTTTCAGCTAAAAGAGGTAAAAGTAAAGCCGGTTGACCCAAAAAACATTATAAAAAAAACCCTTGAAAATATCCCCAATAATTACAGCCAAACTCCATCCATGTTAATAGCCTTTTACAGAGAAATTATTCAGCAAAATGATGAATATGTGAGTTTATCCGAAGCCATTCTAAACATTTATAAAGCGTCATACAATAGTTATCAGAATGACCAGGTGTCTATTTATAAAGCACGTAAAAGCAGGTTTGAAAAACAAATGGATACCGTAATTTTTAAGTTTCAGGGAGGTATCTATACCAGTTTATTGTTAGATATAGCAAAAAATCCAAGCAATTTTATTACAGACGAATACCTCAATTATTACGATTTTTCAATGGATGAAATTACAAGCATCGACGGACAATTTACCTATGTTATCGCTTTTGACCAGAAAGATTACTCACCTTATCCTCTTTACAAAGGCAAACTTTATATTGATATGGAAACATATGCGCTTGTAAGAGCAGACTTTATGATTAGCCCCAAAGGCATCGAAAAATCAGCTGATGTATTGGTAAAAAAAACATCCCGGAAATTAAAGGTTAAACCAACCTTTTCTTCATATATTGTGAACTATACAAGACAAAATAACACCTGGTATCTGAATTATATTCGGGAAGAAGTTTCTTTTAAAGTCAAGAAAAAATATAGCTTTTATAGTTCCACATTTCACTCTAAGGCGGAGATGGTGATTACTCAAACAGATTCTGCTTCTGCAAAGCGTATAAAACTCTACAAGCAAGTCCGTTTAAATGATATCTTTGTTGAAAAACTGGGAAAATATGATCCGGAGTTCTGGGGAAGTTTCAATATCCTCAAACCTGACGAATCACTGGAGGAAGCTTTACAAAAGTTGAAAATTAACCTGGCTAAAACCCGATAATTCATAGAAACTACAGCATATTCAATTTTATATTCTTCTTAACATCTGGTATTTCCCATTATCTTTGCTACTATTTAATGAATGAAGAGAAATGAGGATTGCCATTTTGGACTTGGGAACAAATACCTTTAACCTGCTCATCGCAGAAAACACAACTGAACAGGAATTTAAAATATTAGTAAACACCAAGGAAGGAGTAAAACTTGGTGAAGGTGGCATTAACAACAAAATAATAACAGGTGCTGCTTTTCAGAGGGGTATCAATGCAATTGAAAAGCATTTTGAACAAATAAAGCAATTTAAACCAGACTACATAAAAGCTTTTGCAACCTCAGCTATCCGCGACGCTGCCAATGGGGAAGAGCTTACCGCCATCATAAAACAAAAGTTTAACCTTGATATATCCGTAATTACAGGAGACAAGGAGGCTGAGCTTATATACCATGGGGTAAGGCGAACGTTACCATTTCAGGATAAACGATTTATCATTCTCGATATTGGTGGAGGAAGCAATGAGTTCATTATTGCCGACGATCAACAAATTCTATGGAAACGAAGTTTTAAGCTAGGAATGGCCAGACTTCTGGAAATGTTCCAACCTTCCGACCCGATCAAACATGATGAAATAATAAAAATTGAGACTTACCTGAAGAATGAACTTGCCGAACTGTTAGAGGAAGTAAACAACCTTAAACCCCAAGTCTTTGTTGGTGCTTCTGGTTCTTTTGACAGTTTTGTAGCCATGCTCGCGTCAAAAAAAGAACTCAATAACAATGCAGGTGACATTTTTCATATAATTCCATTGGATGTTTATGAACGATTGCATCAAACCCTGATTAGTTCTACGAAAGAAGAACGTGAACATTTGGGAGGATTGGAGTCCGTTCGACGCGATATGATTGTGCTGGCAACCATATTTGTTAATTTTGTATTGAAAGAAATCAAATTGAAAACTATTTGTCAGTCTGCTTACTCGTTAAAAGAGGGGGCGGTTTTTGAGATATTGAATAATTCTCTATAACAACATAAAGCATGTCATGCTAAACGTGTAATTTGCAATCAATAACATTGTATTATAAAACCTATGGCAACTATATTAGTAATCGACGACGAGCGCAGCATTCGAAATGCACTTAAGGACATCTTAGAATACGAGAACTACCAGGTAGAAATGGCGGTAGATGGTATTGAAGGCGTGGAATTATTTTCAAAAAACAAATACGATATTGTGCTTTGCGATATCAAAATGCCAAAAATGGACGGCTTGGAAGTACTGGAAAAAATACATGAAATCAACCCTGATGCAACAGTAATCATGGTCTCAGGACATGGCAACATTGATACCGCCGTTGATGCTATTAAAAAAGGGGCCTTTGATTTCATAGAAAAACCACTGGATCTTAACCGTTTGCTTATAACAATTCGCAATGGTCTCGATAAAACAATGTTGCTGACAGAAGCTAAAGTTTTAAAACGAAAAGTAACCAAGACATATGATATTATTGGCAACTCAGAACCCATTAAAAAAGTTCTGGATATTATTGAACGTGTAGCACCAACAGATGCACGAGTATTGATTACTGGTAAGAACGGCACAGGGAAAGAATTAGTGGCACGATGGATGCACGAAAAAAGCCAACGCCGCAGCGGACCTTTTGTAGAAGTCAATTGTGCCGCCATTCCTTCAGAATTAATTGAAAGCGAATTGTTTGGTCATGAAAAAGGTGCTTTCACGTCCGCCCATAAAGACCATAAAGGAAAGTTCGAAATCGCTAATGGAGGTACACTATTTCTCGATGAAATTGGAGATATGAGTTTGTCAGCACAAGCTAAAGTATTAAGAGCTCTCCAGGAAAACAAGATTGCCAGGGTGGGCGGCGATAAAGAAATAAAAGTTGATGTACGAATAGTAGCTGCTACAAATAAGGACCTCAAAAAGGAAATAGAAGCCGGCAATTTCAGGGAAGATTTATACCATCGCCTTAGTGTAATTTTAATAAATGTCCCTACGCTAAATGAACGAATAGACGATATTCCGGTTCTGACAGAACATTTAAACGCCCTAATTTGCAAAGAGTACGGTATGCCTAAAAAGAATTTCACTGAGGATGCAATCAAAGAATTACAGAATATTACCTGGACAGGAAATATTCGTGAATTTCGAAATGTTTTAGAACGATTGATCATTCTTTGCGACAAAGAAATAACTGGTAATGATGTGCTTGCTTATGCGCAACCGATTTCACGATAAAAATTAAACTCACATTCAGAAGGCATAAATCATTTGTTATCTCAACATTTTAATTATTTTTGGTTTTCTTTTTTTAACAATATAAATTAACGTAGAGATGATTCATTATAAAGATCTAGGACTAGTAAATTCAAAAGGTCTGTTTCAGAAAGCTGTAAAAGGAGGATATGCAATTCCTGCCTTTAATTTTAACAACATGGAACAGTTACAAGCTATCATTCAGGCTTGCGTAGAAGCAAAATCGCCGGTTATTCTTCAGGTATCAAGTGGCGCCCGCAAGTATGCCAACCAAACTTTATTACGTTTTATGGCTCAGGGGGCAGTTGAGTATGCAAAAGAATTAGGTTGCAACATCCCCATTGTTCTTCACCTCGACCATGGTGACAGTTTAGAATTATGCAAATCATGCATCGAATTTGGTTTTTCTTCAGTAATGATAGACGGTTCACATCTTCCGTATGAAAAAAATATTGAACTGACCAAACAGGTTGTTGAATACGCTCACAAATTCGATGTCACTGTTGAAGGCGAGCTTGGTGTATTGGCAGGTGTTGAAGATGAAGTATCATCCGACCACCATACATACACTCAACCAGCAGAGGTTGAAGATTTCGTAAAACGCACAGGTGTTGATTCGTTGGCTATATCGATTGGCACATCTCATGGCGCAAACAAATTCAAACCAGAACAATGCACATTGAATTCCGATGGTGTCCTCATTCCACCTCCATTACGTTTCGACATTCTTGAAGAAATTGAAAAACGTATCCCGGGCTTTCCGATTGTATTGCATGGCGCATCATCCGTTCCACAGGATAAAGTTACCACCATCAATAAATATGGCGGTCAGATGAAAGATGCCGTGGGTATTCCTGAAGAACAATTGCGTCGTGCTGCAGCATCCGCAGTATGTAAAATCAATATTGACAGCGATGGCCGTTTAGCCATGACTGCTGCGATTCGCGAACAATTTGTATTAAAACCGGGAGAATTTGATCCCCGTAAATATTTAGGTCCGGCACGCGATTCATTGAAAGAACTTTACAAGCACAAAGTTCAGAACGTTTTAGGCAGCGCGCTTAAAGCATCTTAATTTTTATTTTCGATAAATATTCAAGAAAAAGCCTCGCATTTGTGAGGCTTTTTTCTTGAATACTAATCGATGATTATTGAAATATCAATAACTTGAGAATACATTATTTAACTAATAACTTAAAGTTCTGTAACAAATTTACAATCCATTTTAACAAAATTTAAATACCTTTAATCACTTTTTTTACCCAAAACTTGTTATTTATCAATGCTTTGGCCTGACAAAGATATTTACGAAGGAATAAGGAAAGGGAACAGGGCTATTTTTGATTCTGTTTTTAAAGAATATTATTCAGGACTTTGCATTTTGGCAAAAGACTATGTCAAATCCATTGATATAGCCGAAGAAATCGTTCAGGAAGTATTTTTTAACCTATGGGAAAATCACCATAAAATACACATTAAAAGTTCGCTAAAAGCTTACTTATACCGATGCGTTCATAACCTATGTATAAATTACCTGCGTCAAAATAATCCCCAGACTAAAAACAGCGTTCAATTTGAAGAATTAGAAAACTTATCCGATTTACACTTCATCGAAATAGAAGATCATATTTTTGATATTGCCTATAATGAGAAATTAGAACAGGAATTTGAGAAAGCCATTGAAAGCCTCCCTGAACAATGTAAAAATATATTTCATATGAGTCGTTATGAAAATATTCCTTATCCTGAGATTGCTAAAAGATTAAATATTTCCCTAAGTACAGTTAAGACCCAAATGTCAAGAGCGATGAATAAACTTCGCAACATTATGGATGAATACCTTTAGTTCGGCTTCTATATAAAATTACATGATCAAATTAATTGTTTTTATTGTAGACCGAATTCCTTTTTATGTGTCTTATTATTGAATTAAAGATTATGAACAAAGAAAACGTGCCTTCAGATCAAACTCAGGATTCAATCTTCAACTTCCTGTCTGGCAATGCTACAGATGAGGAAATTAAAGCTCTTCGGACATGGATAAATCTTTCGCAAAAAAACAGCAAAGAATTTATTAAAATGAAGATCTCGTGGATGGCATCAGCCCAATTAGAGCATATTCAATCGATTGATGTCAAAAGGGCCTTATTAACCATGAATAAAAGGATTGATCTACACGAAAATAATAGCACCAATTTCTTCTATTATCGTTTTAAACAAATAATTAGAGTTGCTGCAGTTTTTATTCTGTCTGCGTTGATTGGTTCACTGCTGACGTATCTAATAATAAAGAATAACCAGGCAGAGCTAAAAAAAGGAGGATTAGTTTGTGTATATGCCCCAAAAGGGTCCAAAGCAATGACTGTTTTGCCCGATGGTACCCAGGTATGGCTTAACGCAGGCAGTAACTTAAGCTATAATATCGGCTCTTATGATCAAATAAATCGCGAAGTTACGCTAATTGGCCAGGGCTTCTTTAAAGTAATGCACAATCCTCAAAAGCCATTTGTTGTTTCAGCTAAAAATCTAAAAATAAAAGCCTTGGGCACTGAATTCGACATCAAAGCCTATCCCGAAGAAAACACTATTGAAACCATTTTAGTAAAAGGAATTGTAAAAGTGGAGGGCAAAGATCAGAAAAAACAAGATTTTGCCATTACCATGAGCCCAAAACAAAAAGTCACATTCTATGCCGGAAAAGCTTTGATAGAAAAAGCTGTGTTAACAAACCCCACTAATATAGATGAAAAAAAGCTTCGTCAGATAAAGTTAGAAAATCCGCCATCCAGCACGTCAGTTAAACCTTTAATTGATGATGTGGTGAAAACTGATTTATACACATCATGGAAAGATGATCGATGGGTATTTGAAGGAGAAGAAATTGGCAATCTGGCTATTTTACTTGAAAGACGCTTTAATATCAGCATCGTATTTAATTGCGAAGAGCTTAAGCACTACAAATTTACAGGCATATTTCAGCAGGAAACTCTTGAGCAGATTTTAAAGGTCCTAAAACTTACAGCTCCTTTGAGCTATAACGTTGGTAAAGGAACCGTTGACCTGACCATAGACCCTGATTTAAAAATGAAATATAAAAAGTATATAAATCGTTAACATATATAACGATATAACTACTAAGTTTAACCTAAATAACTACATCGCCTATGTAAAAATCCTCGCAAAAAAAGAGGGACCACAGTCATGGCCCCTGCTCTTCAATTTTTAATTAAAGATATTCTCTCTAACAAGAATATCTCAAACTTTTGTTTAACAAAAAACACTACAAATCTATGAAAATTTTTTGTATTAGAAATCCATTTCCTTTACTCAAGGAGTATCACCAAATTCTACTAATTATGAGACTAACCTTAATATTCACCTTTTTTACTATACTTCAAACCTATGCCATGGTTTTTTCACAAAATGTTTCCATTGATGTGAAGGACCAAAGCATGCGTGAAGTTTTAAAAAAAATTGAAACGCAAAGTAACTATAGGTTCTTTTATAACGACCAGCTCTCGGGCCTTAATAACGCTGTAACCTTAAAAGCAGAAGATAAATCTATTAAAGAAGTTTTGGACGGACTGTTGGCAGGGCAGCAGCTATCGTACAGGTTGCT
>Ga0302321_100003656_pt1 | contig 13206 bp, 12 predicted proteins | sample Fen_T0_1_FD_202505 | JGI IMG/M metagenome (GOLD analysis project Ga0302321, IMG submission 202505) | Peat permafrost microbial communities from Stordalen Mire near Abisko, Sweden - Fen_T0_1 | ecosystem: Environmental > Terrestrial > Soil > Wetlands > Permafrost | place: Sweden: Abisko...
CCGGCCACTAGGCGCCAGACCGCCTCGAGATCGCTGTGAGTGACCGTGGCGCAGGTGGCGAGCACGGCCACCCCGGCGTTGAAGGCGGCGACCTGGTCGGAAACACAAGCTGTGTACTGGGCGACTGTCACCGGACAGGGCATCGGAATGCTGTTACAGCTCGCAGCCGCAGGCGCGCTCTTCAGACACTCGGCCTCACGGTTCGCACAATTCATTTGTAGCTGCGCATCCGTGGACGCGCTGCTCGATACCCCGAAAGCAAGACCCGCCTCCTTGCACAGCGCCGCTTGGCTGATCGACCGGTTGTAATAAGCGTAGGTGTCGTTGCAGAGCTGCGTGGCTTCGGCCGGAGTCAGTGAGCCCAGAGCCTGACTTCCGCTCAGGCCCGTGACAGACCCGGCAGCTGCACCGGTAGACCCTCCTGCTCCCACCATTCCGCCGGCCCCGACACCCCCACCAGCGCCGTTACCAACACCGCCAGCGCTGGTGGCGCCCGCCGCGCCTCCGTTTGCAGCGTTGTTGCTACAGCGGATTGTCGCCAGCGTCAGCGCCACCGCGATCCCGACCCGCGTGAGTCCGTTTTTCATCACGTTTCCATCTACTGCTCCCAAGACCGCCCATTGCAAAAGTATTTGCCGCGTTCGCGTCGACCGCCCGGGTGCACCGCTGACCGACGCACTCCCTTCGCGGACCTCGCGCTCGCGACGATTGCCTCGCGCAAATTCCGCGCAATCCTGATGACAGCGCTGGGCAAGACGCCGTGGCCCGTAAACGCGAAAGGTGGGACATCACCAGTCGGAGGTTTCTCGGGCGGAGCGGTACTTTTCGGCACAAAGATGTCCGATCTCAGACAGTCCGTGGACAGAGAGACACGAACGCACAGAGCGTACCGGCATTCCTCGGCCTCGACATGCTTCGACACTCGGGAAGCCCACGCCCGTCGTCAGAGCCGTTGGCTCTGCGAACCATTTGGCGCCAATGCGAGACAAACGGCCTCTGCCGGTCGGCGCGGCAAGCCGGCAATAGCACAGCGAACGCAACTATTGGTGATTTGCACTTTCATGCTTTCAAAGCTGATTCCCGACCAGAACCCGCGCCGTGTTCGAGATCCGGGAGCGAGCCACTCGTGAGCGTCGAATGCATCGGCTGGATCTCCGAGTGTGGTCCGAGAGCTGCATGTCGGGTGGGCTTAGAACCCGGACCGAGCCCTTCAAAGTGGCGCAAGCAAGGCGGCCGCGCAGACCCTGGGTTCGAATCAAGGCAAGCAAAAAAATGTCATACGACACAATGGGCCGCTCTTTCGAGCGGCTGGGGATCCCAGTTGAGGACTACTCCGTACTCAAGCTCCTGCCACTGATCTACGTCGCTTGGGCCGACGGAAAGATGGAGTCCGTGAAGAAGGAGCGCATTCAATATTTCGCGGCCGGTCAATACGATCTGAGCCCGGCAGGGGTGGCAGTGCTCGATCAATGGCTGACGAAGCGCCCGACGCACGCTTACATCGCCGAGGGCCTACACGACATTTACTCGCTCGCGCTGGCCGACAATGATTTGCAAGTGAACTTCAGCGAGTTGCCGGCGCTTCTTTCGTACGCCGAAGGGATCGCGCGGAGCACCGCCAAAGCGCTGGACCAACCCGCGGCGGTGTCCGCCAATGCGGACGTCGCGCTCGAGGAAATCGCGCGCGAGCTGCACATCGACCACGGAGAGAGCTGGGCCAAGCTGCTCGAGGAGCTGAGCTAGATGCCGCAGCGAACGCGTGAAAGGCAATGCTGCGCTCGCACTCGTGCGCGCAGCATTGGGGTGTCCCGGAGCTCAAGCAATAGAATTACCTGCCAAACGCGACGCTTGCGGACGGCAAGCCGGTGCAGGCAGTGCGGAGAAAGGCAGCGTCAATAATCCCCTCGCCGAAAGGCTCAGCAGGCATTCGGCCATGATGTATGGATCAATCGGGTCAGTGGCGAGCCACTGAGCTGGCGAGCCTTCCATCACGAGATTGGTCTAAAGCAGGGGCAGCCGACCACGACGCAAGTCGTCATCAGCAATAGCCGACCAGTGTTACCCCCCCAGCAAAGTACCGAAGGGTTTTCTGGATGTACTCACCCGCCGAGCTCGTGATGACCATCGGCTCGCTCGGTTATGCCGAGAGCGTGGCGTGCCAGGAATGCAGGATCCGCAGTTGCGGGGTCTTCTTGTGTTGATGCGCATCCATACGCGTCAACACGCCGTCGAGCATTCGGATGGCGTCCATGATGTGAGGGCCTTTGTTGAGCATGACGCATTCGGCTCGATTGGCCATCGCGGCGTCGGTCACCTCGGAGCGTGTTGGCACCCCTTCCTTTGCCAGTTCCTCCAACACTTGTGTGGCCCAGATGACGGGAACGTTCGCCGCTTCGCACAGCCACAAAATCTCCTCCTGCATCTCGGCGATGCGCTCGAAGCCAATTTCGATCGCCAGATCGCCGCGAGCGATCATCACTGCGGTTGGCAATTGCCCCGCGGCGTGCACGATCAACTCGGGCAGATTGCGTACGGCACGCTTCGTCTCGATCTTCAAGACGAGCGCCGGCCACTTCCGGTCTTCCGGGACGCACTTGGCAAGTTGGCTCAGCAATGCAGCAATATCTGCTGGTGTTTGCACGAAAGAGTAGCCGACCATGTCGGCGTTCCTGGCGACGAACTCCAGGTCCGCACGATCCTTGTCCGTGAGGGACGCCACCTCGAAGTCCGTTTCAGGGAAGTTCAAGCCCTTTTCCGAGCGGATCTTGCGACCGCTGGCGGGCGCCCGAACGATTTCGATCACCACCGCGTCGGACAAGCGCTCGACAGCGCGAGCGCCAATTTGTCCGTCATCGATGTAGACGCTCTCGCCAACTTGCAATCGCTCGAGGGGTTCGGGCAGCGTGCAGCCGACGACGGGTAGACCACCGCCCCCGTGATGTTTGCGCTGATGCTTTGCAGCGTGGTCGAGGTTGGATGCGGTGGTCAGCAGTAGCTTGTCCCCCACGTGGTAGCGCTCGTTTTCTTCCTTCGCCGTCCGCGCCGTTCGCACCTTCGGTCCGCCGAGGTCCATCAGCACGCGGATGGGCTCGCGACGCTCGAGGTCGCGCTCCGCGAGCCTGAGATTTCTCAGCATTCTGCGCCAAGCATCGGCGTCATCGTGCGCACAGTTGATACGCACGCAATCGGCGCCTGCCTGCACCAGCGCGCGCATCCAAGGCAAGTCCGCCGCGGCTTCGCTGGGCAAGGTCACGAGGATGCGGGTTCGACGTTTCGAGTCGACACTCCCAAACATGAAGTGCGCCTCTTGCTCGAGCACGTCTGCTCCCTTGAAGACCGCCTCCTCAGCCGGATACAGAGGAAGAGTATTTCGATCCAGCCCACAAATCGCGCCCAGCGTCGCGATCACGGCATCCAGGGTAACGCGCACACGCGATTCGCTGCGCCCCAGCGACGACAGCCCCCAACGCATGAGCGCGAGTTGGAGCGGCGGCAATTCGTGACGACGCAATGCGAGGTAGCAGGCAAGATTTTGCGCAGATGCGGCGAAGCCTGCCCGAGTGACGACGCTTTGCCAACCGGCGAAAAGCTGATCGGCATCGGCGAGCACCTCACGTTGCAGCTTCTGCATGGCCGCGAGCAACTCCCGAGGGGTTTGGATACTCAGCATGGATGATGATCTCTATTCGTGTGTTCGTTGTTCATTGGCAAAGAGTGAGACTTCGTGACCCGACCTCAGATCCGTGGTGCGCGGCGCCGCCGCCCTACCAGCCCAACGCTTCGATCCGGTAGCGGAGCGAAAGCTCGAAAGGCAGGACCCCCGGGCGCGTAGCGAGGCTTCGCTGACCACCAAACACCGGTGAGCTCTCGCTGCCCAGCGGCACGCTGAGCAGCGGGCGATAGATCAGCTCGATGGTACGGAAAAATGTGGCCCCCATCGGCAGCCCAAGCTCCGCGAAGCTGCGGCTGCTGGCGGTTGCGTCAATCGTCACCCCGACGCCCAGACCACCGCGCAGAGTAAGCCCACGACCAGCCGCGAAGGCGAGACTCAGTTCCTCACGAAACGGCAAGTGCCAGTGCCCCGTGTAAAACGTTGGCCCAGCGCCGAACGCGGCGTGTCCATCGAACCACAGGCGCTCGTCTGCGAAGCGCAGCACGGGGTGCACGAGCCCGAGCGCCAGGAAAGTCCGCAACTGCCCGCGATACGAATCGTAGTCCATGCCGTCGACCCGCACCTGCAACCGCTCGTCGAACGACCCCAGTGCTAAGGAGACTGTAGGAACCCACGGCTCGTACGGCAACGAACGGCGTGCCGCCGTTTCCGGTCGCACGGTCTCGGCCGCGTGCAGAACGGGGCATCGTAGGATCAGCAAAGCAACGACAGTCGCGCCACTCGTTGCTCGCCCGGTCACAGGAGGACCCAGTCGATCGGGCGGCGAGGACTCTTCAGCGCGTCGTCCCACGGATAGCCGATCCGGAACAACATCTGGGCCCGTCGGGCCGAGGACCCCATTAAATCATTCAATAGCGTCGCGAACCTCGGCGGGAGGCCTTTGGTCTCTTCGCGATCCTGCATCTCTGCTATCTGGTTGAGCGGTTGCGCGGCAAGGCCTCGACTCACCGCCCAAAGGTGCATCCGCTGGTAGACACGGCCGACTCGTAGCTGATCGTCGCGACCGTTTGCCGCGGGCGAAGATAGAATACAGAACGCGGAAGCCGTGGTCTGATCTCCAGACGTGCCATCCAGCCAGTAGGAGTTGGCGGTCGCGTCGCTCGGCCTCCCCAACGATTTGCCGAAGAAGCGCGTCACGGCCCCGTTCCCGCTGGCATCGAGTGTGATGCCATCGCGATGCTGGAGAATATCGTCTGCACTCTGCCGGTACCAAGAGTTGCTGTCGCGGCTCATTTCCCTGTCGTCGATGAATGCCTTCGTGGCATCGATGGTGCTCGCCCGAAAGCTGGATTTGTCGACGTCGCTGGCCAGGAACCGAAGCTCGACCGTCGGCTCCGTGACGAGCGCCCCGAGTTCCGCCGACAGTCCAGCGGCGGGAGGCGCGTTGGCGTACCGGCCACGGTTGGTGTGACGGTGGGCGATCGCATCGAACAACGGGCCCTTGTTGGGAGCGGCCGGCGTAAGTGACACGGACGCCACCAGCGAAGGATTCGTAGCGTCGGGCAGCAGCTGGACATCTGCGGTGCGCCCCGATGCTTGCGCCGCAATCACCAAGTTCTCCAGCGCGCATCCGAGGCCGATGTACAGCTCGCGAAGCAGGCCGTCGATCGTGCCGAGGCTGCGCGTGAAATCTGCGTGAAGATCAATCCCGGACTCCGTCACGTGCAGCGCCCACGGCTGACTATTGTGGGGATTCGCCGCGAGAATCGCCGCGCGCGCCGAGATCATCTCGGGCCGAGTTTCGCCCTCAGGGAAGTTCCAAGGAGCGTAAGCGTCGCCCTTTTCGGCTGAGTAGTAGGAACAGGCGGTCCCCTGTTTGACGAGCAGCGCGCCGCCCGCGCCGTGCGCGACGAGCTTCAGCCAGTCGCGGCGCCGCAATGTCGTGTTCATAAAGCTGCGCACACAGATGCACGATGTACGCCGCGCCGGGTAATACTTGGCGGGTATCTCGGGTCACGCCAGCAAAGCTCACTGACCTACCGCCCTGTCAGAGTGATTCTGGTGCCGCCAGATCGACCTCGAGTGCGATCCGTTCACGGTGCGCACATTCAGCGCGCACTCGGAGCAGCAACGCCACAGTGTGTGTCGCAAATGTGCCCCGAATCTCACGCGTGAATCTGCAATTCGAAGGCTTGATCGCGATTCGCTGAGTCCTCGCTCGTCACGGCGTTGGTACGTGAGCTGGTCGGGCCCGCTGCCGCTCAACCGAACCGGCCGCTGACGTAATTCTCCGTCCGCTCGTCGGTGGGGCTCTCGAAGATCTTCGCTGTTGTGTCGAACTCGACGAGCAGCCCCGTGCGGTTCCCGTTCCCGGGGTCGGCCTCGGCGGTGAAGAACGCCGTCCGATCACTGACGCGCGCGGCCTGTTGCATGTTGTGCGTGACGATGACGATCGTGTAGGTGCGTTTGAGCTGGCGCATCAATTCCTCGATCCGATCCGTGGCGATCGGATCGAGCGAGCTGCACGGCTCATCCATCAAAACGACCTCGGGTTCGACCGCCAGCGCACGGGCGATGCACAGCCGTTGCTGCTGCCCGCCCGACATGCCGAGCGCCGATTGACTCAGGCGATCCTTGACCTCGTCCCACAGCGCCGCCGAACGTAGAGAGCTCTCGACGAGGGCATCGAGTTTGGCTCGGCCGCGTACGCCGTTGATCCGTGGACCGTACGCGACGTTGTCGTAGACGCTCGTGGGAAAGGGGTTCGGCTTCTGGAATACCATGCCGATCCGCCGCCTGACCTCGGTCACCGAGACGCTCGCGCCGTAGAGATCGATGCCGTGGTAGCTGACCTTGCCGGTAACGCGCGCGCTCGCGATGAGGTCATTCATGCGGTTCAGGCAGCGCAGCACCGTGGTCTTGCCGCAGCCAGATGGACCGATGAACGCCGTGATCTCCCGGTCGCGGATCGGGAAGGTGACTTCGCGCACGGCGCGGAACGTGCCGTAGTGCACCTCGAGCCTGTCGAGTTCGAACGCGATAGCGGCGTGCTGGGCGCCAGGGGCAGGGGCGGCGGTCGCAGCGGCGACGTTCGGTCGCCTTGGACGAGCGCGCTTGGTTCCCTCGGGCTCGTCCGCCAGCGTCAACGGGACCCCGAGGTTGCGAACCGTGCCGTGAACAGTCGCGCCGCGAGCGTGACCAGGAACGCCAGCAATACCAAAGTGAGGGCGGCGCCCCAGGCTCGGTCCTGCGCTCCGACGAACACCGAGGTCGCGTTGCCAAATATCTGCATGGGGAGGGCCGTGTTGGCGCCCTGCAGGAAGTCGGAATTATAGGAGCTCGATGCTCCGACCGCGAACAGCAGCGGCGCGGTCTCACCGGCTGCGCGGGCGACCGCCAGCAGCGACCCGGAGACCGTACCGGGCAAAGCAGCGCGTAACACCACGCTGACGACCACCCGCGACTTGGTCGCGCCCAGCGCGTACGCAGCCTCGCGCAGCGTCTCGGGGACGAGCTTGAGCATCTGCTCGGTCGAGCCGATTACGACCGGCAGCATCAAACAAGCCAGCGCCAGCGCGCCGCCGAACGCCGAGAACCCGAAGCGGATGGTCCACACCATGTACACGAACAGCCCCATCACGATGGACGGGACGCCGGTCATCACCATCGCCATGAAACGGACCAGGCGGGCGAAGCGCGACGCGCTGCCGTACTCGTTGAGGTAGACCGCGCCGAGGATCCCTAGCGGCACTGAGATCAGCGTCGCGCCCCCGGTGACCAGCAGCGTGCCCAGGATCGCCGGGCCCATCCCCGGGCCCGAGCGCCGGGACACGATCGGGATCTCATGGGTGAAGAACGCCGGAAAGCGCTCCAACGCGACATGCGCACCGCGCTCGACCACCGACCACAAGACCAGGGCCAGCGGCACGGCGAGCACGACCACCGTCGCGGCGAATGTCGCGGTGGCCAGGGCGTTCTTGGCCGCCCGCGCGCGGCTCCTGGGGCGGAAGTCGTCGAGCGGCGTCGCGCGTTGCTCAGCCTGCTGCGCCGGGCTATCGACTGGAATCATTTTCCCCGAGTGCGCGTTATCGACCGCTGCACGATCGCGGTCGCAATCAGGTTGACTAGGACGGTGATCCCGAAGAGCACCACGGCGAGCGCGACGAGCGCCGACTTTTGCAAATCGTACGCCTCCCCCCACTGGTTGGCGATCACCGCTGGCATTGAGTTGCCTGGTTTGAGCGGGTCGAGCGTGATCTGCCCGATCGCCGAGCCGATCGTGAGCGCTGCCGCGATCGTCTCGCCCATCGCGCGGCCGAGCCCGAGCATCACTGCGCCGACCAGCCCGCCCTTGCTGTGCGGCCAGATCGACCCGCAGATCATCTCCCAGCGGGTGGCGCCGAGCGCGTACGCCGCCTCCATCTCGGAGGACGGCGTCGTCTCGATCACCTCGCGCGAAAGAGAGGTAATGATGGGAGTGATCATCATCGCGAGGATCAACCCGGTGGTGAGAAATGACCGACCGAGGTACGGCGCGACCATGAGGATGCCCCACAGCCCGAATACCACCGACGGGACGACCGCGAGCAGATCGACCAAGTAAACCAAGGGTCGCTTCATCCAGGGCGCTGCGACCTGGGTGATGAACAATGCGACTCCAAGGCTGACCGGGACCGAGATCGCGAGGGCGATAATAGACGTGTACAGCGTGCCCCACATGAAGGGCAGCGCACCGTACACGTCGCCGGCGACCGACCAGCGCCGCGAGACGAAGAACTGAAGCCCCATGTGGCGGAACACCGGGACGGCGCCGGCGGTCATCACCACCGCGATCAGGCCGAGCAGCAAGAGGACGATGGTCGCCGATCCGACAGAGAGCCATCGGAAGGCTTCGTTGGCGCGCCGTGGTCGTTCGTCGAGGATCGTCATTCACCGCTGGATCTCGTCGAGTTGGGCGAGGGCTTTACCGTCCAGGCCCTGGGGTAGCGGAGCGTAGTCGAGTCCCGGCAAGAGCTTCTGCCCGTCGGTGAGCAGATACTTGAGGTACCCCTTGATCGCCGCGCCCTTCGTGGGGTCCGTCTGTTTGGCGTAAACGATGACCCAGGTCTGATAGGTAATCGGATACGAGGCGGCGCCGCTCGCGTTGATCGCGCTGAACACGAGGTTCGGTTGCACTTCGATGCCGTCACCGGCGACGGATGCGGACTCGGCGGTTGGCTGAACGTAGGCGCCAGTGCTGTTCTTGACCGCAGCGAACGTGAGCCCGGCCGCCTTGGCGTCCGAGAGATCGACGTAACCGACCGCGCCGCTCGTCGACTTGACGATCTGCGCCACCCCGCCGTTGCCCGGTCCGGCCATCGTGTCATGCGGCCACTCGATGGTGGCCCCGCTCTTGAGCTTCCACGTCCCGGGCGCAGCGGCCACCAGGTAATTCGAGAAATTCTCGGTCGTGCCGGAGCCGTCGGCGCGCCGCGCGACGACGATGTCCGTCGCGGGCAACTTTACGCCCGGATTGTCGGCGACGATCGCCGGGCCGTTCCACTTCTTGATCTCGCGTTGGAAGATCTTGGCGATCGTGTCCGGGGAGAGGCGCAGGCCCGGGACGCCCTGGAGGTTGTAGCTGATCGTGATCGGCCCGAGCAGCAGAGGGAAGTACAAGATTGTCCCACCTTTGACCTTGGCGAGGTCCTCGGCGTGGTAGGCCGCGTCAGTGCCGGCGAAATCGACGACCTCGTCGGCGAGCTGCTGACGGCCGCGGCCCGAACCGCCCCCGGCGTAGTTGAGAGTGATGTTGGGGTGACTCTGCTGGAACGCCTCGATCGCGGCTTGTTGGAAGGGCGTCTGGAAGCTCGAACCGCTGCCGTTGAGGGTCACCTTGCCCCCGGTGAGCAGCGTGCTTTCGGCGGCCTTGTTCTGGACGGCCCCCGAAGTGCTGTCTTGCTTCTTGTCGCATGAAAGGAAGATGGCGAGCGCCGCGAGCGCGCCAAAAAATAGCAAACTCTCGTTCAACCAACCTCCGGACTGTTGAAGGTCCAACGTATGAAACGACTGCGACGCCTGGGCTTCGTCGAGGTGATGAACCAGCGACGATTGTGTGCGGTGCCCGCTGCGTGCCGAGGGTCCGATCGATCGGGGGACTTGAGTCATGGCGCAACAACACGCAAGGTGCGTGCCTAGCCAAGTAGCCAACGACACTGTTACGGCGCGCGTAGAAACTATCGAGTACCGAGTACGTTGGGCGACGAGCGATCGAACCGGATCGAACGCGATGCTTCGTCGTTCAGGCATCTCGCTGCCCCGCACGCACAAACCTGACGACCGGCGGTTCGCATCTTGCACTTCAAGTCGGCGCACTGGACCGGGCATGAGCAATACCAGCCTGGTCGCCCATCGAAGGCCGGGCGAACCTGAACACGTTCCCTGAGGCTGGACAGCGCGAATCTCGTCGTGAATGTCGCAGAGCGTGGACCTCTGGATGTGTCGCGACGTGCGCGGGTTTCAGGGCCTCAGGACCCGAGGGATTGTCTCGGGCCCCTATGCCGATCGTTTCACCCGCCGCCTGTGCGGTCGCCCTACACTCAGCTCACGCAGGCGCGATAATGTTCAGGGCGGGAAAGTACATCCGGTAGCGGGTCGCATCACGGGTTAGGAGCGTCATGCGGCCAACGACCGCGTGGGCCCCCACGTAGAAGTCAGGTATCGGCGAACGCTTGGTTCCGCCACGCTTCCGGTATGCGAGGAAGGCCTTCCCAGTGAGGAACCCGGCCTCGTAAGGCAGTGGCTCGCGCGCGAAGTCGGCGAGCGCGGCGTCCGCGTCCTCGATCCGAGCGAACTTCATGCACACCTCGGCGAAAATGATCGGGTTTATCGCAAGCGTCGAATGTTCAGCCGCCTTGCGCAGCGCGCTCTCGGACCAGGAAGCCCATGCCCTATCGTTCGTGATGACGTCCAGCAGCACGGTCGTATCGACCAGAGTTCTCAGGACTTGCCTCGCATGAGCGCCATAATCTCATCCGTGCTTAGCTTGTTCGAAGGGCGTACGCCGCGTAGGTGCTGGATCACGCTGTCGCCGCGGGACTGTTTGCCGCGGCGGCCGCGTGCTTTGCGCAGCCTCGCCTCGCCATCGACGATATCGAAGGTTACTTCCGTATTGGGGAGTAAGCCTAGCTCCTCCCGGATCTGCTGAGGGATCGTGACCTGCCCCTTGGTGGTAATCCGCATTCGCAAGTAATACCACATCCGGTAATACTGGTCGTGTCTGTTAGCCCGTAGCGGGATTTCGATGCTTGGCGATAGGATTGGCGCGGAGTGAGACATTCCAGAATTGGACCCGCCCCTCCCGGCACGTTGCCGTGGGCCTTCTCGCCCGGCCCTCGCCAGCACGCAGCACGAGCTGGCATCCCGATCGTCGACCGAGTTACCATAGACATAAAGGCGATCTACGTCGGCGGACACAGAGGCAACGATTCGCAATCGAGCGCGCCCAACGGTCAACAATCTTACGAATTGGAACCTCGTGCCCGCCTGAAAGCAATCTGCGAGCAATGAGAAAAAGCAGGGGCCAAGCAGCCGGAGCGGCTAGATGGGATGGGGAGCGGGCGCGGCTGCACAAATTGGCAGCCGCTTTTGGTTTGGGTTGGTGGGCCACAAATAAAACGGGCGCGCTGCCCATACTGCTCGCCGCTGGGCAACGTGGTCAGACTCGGATCTTCTTTGCGGCCGCGCCTGCCCGCCGGTGCATACGGGTTGGGGTTCAGTGCGGCTTCGGCTTCGGACACGGCTCGTGGCCGGAGGTGGGGTCCGAGTCATGCGAGAAGCGCACGCTCCGCGGCGGCGCCGAGGGAGCGCGTCGAAATACAGCGGGGCGCCATCACGGATCGCCGGCGCGCTGGGCGCGTGCTCGGCGGCCGATGTCCAAGCGGTAGTCGCGCTCGGCACCCGTACCAAAAACATCCTCAGTCGCCTCGTGCGCTGATTGGGGTTCGCTGTCCCCGCGAGGCTGAGCTTTGCGCGAAACAAAGAAAAGCCTCGCGTTCCTGGGCGCGCGCGAGCGCGGCTCCAGGCTCAGACGGGCATCCGCCGTCCGCTGCTTGGCCCTATTCAGGGCCGCCCGCGCCCCGCACCCGGAGCCGCTGCCGGTCACTGGGTTGCAGGACGCCGCGCGTCGCGCGATCCTGCACGCACCGCCTGCGGTGGCAACCGTAGTCAGGCAGCGGTCGCTCTGGGCATTCATTCGCGACGCTGCTGCGCAAGATCCGCGGGCTGGATCTGGACCCGTAGGCAGCGCGGCCGAGCGAACACGCGGCGTATTCTGCACCAAGTGCTGACGCAGAATGCGTCCTGGAACTGGCTAAGAATGCGTCGCTGCCAGTGCCGCTCGCAGGCTTCTCCTTTCGCATTGGCTCGAGCACGCCGCAAATGCGCGGGTGCCTGACTCGTCTGCTTGGCGGGCACGACCCTTGCGATGGCATTGCCGAGGGCAAAGTGGCCCTCAGCAATGGCAACCTAGGTTTGGAAGGCGAGTCATCTCATGCTCAAGCAAACAATCCTCTGCGTCGCGTTCGCGGCGAGTTCACTGGCTACAATTGGCGTCGCGCGTGGCGCGGATGGAGACATCAACGTGTTGGTCACGGCGGATAACGCCTACCGCTTGGGTTGGGGTACGGCCAACGGCATGAGGAAGTACTTCCCCGTCGTGGAAAATACACTCAATCAGGACATTACTCAATGTGGGGCCTCGGGTGGCCGTCGCGGCGTCGAGGCCCTGACCATTCCCGTTTCGGGCGCGGACGCGTATCAGAGTGGCGAATATATCTATCTTGCGGCCTACAGTGACAAGGCCACCAGTCAAGGCGTGCTCGGGCAGTTTAGCGCCACGCTCGGCGCGCTAACCACGACACTGGTTACTGGCGCCGGCCCCTGGCAGGTGTGCGCGACCGGGCAAAATTATTCGGTTCCGTCGAGCACTGGCGGCCCGGCTGTGTTCGGCGATCCCGGCTCGATCAACGCGCAAATTCAGCGCTGCAACGTCAGCGATGGCGCGTTGCCATCGGGCGGCTGGGTGAACATCGGGGCCGGTCTCAATTCACTCGCGCTGTCGGGCAGCAATGGCTCGGGCCCAGCGGGTGGGTCGATCCTGAATCCGATTACTTGCTTAGCGGGATCGGCGAAGTGGATGTGGTACACGCCGCCCGTGCTGCCCGGCGGCTACACGGATTCGTTTCACCCGGCTGCCGGCGCAAACCCGTTTGACGAATACCTGATTTTCCGGATCCCGCTGAACTCGATTGGGAACTTCGGCGGGGCCGACATCGGGCTCGCGTGTCCAACCTGTATTCCGCCAGGTAGTATCGGCACGGTACCGCCGTTTGCTGCCCCGGCCGCGTCGCCCGGCTGGCTCGCCCTGTTAGCGCTTCTGCTCATGGGCGCGGGTGTGATGTCCTGGAAGAGGAGCAATCGCCCGCGAGGTTTTGCGCTCTGAGTTGCGCGAGAGCGGTGCTTCCCCCTACAAGGGAGAAAGCACCGCTCATCTCTTCTTCTCACGTAAGCGGCCGTTGCCAAGTGCGAGCGGCGAGCTCAAAAAGACCGCTACG
>Ga0302321_100003657_pt1 | contig 13204 bp, 9 predicted proteins | sample Fen_T0_1_FD_202505 | JGI IMG/M metagenome (GOLD analysis project Ga0302321, IMG submission 202505) | Peat permafrost microbial communities from Stordalen Mire near Abisko, Sweden - Fen_T0_1 | ecosystem: Environmental > Terrestrial > Soil > Wetlands > Permafrost | place: Sweden: Abisko...
CTGCAAATCAAGCTTCAAGCGGTGAGGCTCCCCTGGTCGAAGCTGATATCGCGTGATGAATTGATTGTCACTGGGGGCACGCTAATTCTGCCAGAAGATCTAAAGTCGCTCAGCGACGACCTGACCGCAAATCAGACGAACGGTACTTTAAGCAGGCGGCGACACCAGTTGCAACTGCACGTGTCCGGGCTCACCGTCAATTGGTCTGGCGCCAAGCCCGAAACGGACATGATTTGGGCCTGGGGTGTTTCCGGCGTGCTTACGTCCGACGACGCTCGACTGACCGCCGATCGAATCGAGGCGACTCACGCTGACTTCTTCAGTCAATTGACGGCAATTGCGATTGATTTCAGTCATAGAAAATTGCATTGGGGATTGGACAAACTCGCAGCACAAAGCGCAAATATAGAACTTCGCTCTAGTGGCGACCCGCGTCCGACTTCAGAGCCCGGCGGCCACCCAATTCGAAGGCAGCAAGCATTGGCTGCAAAGTCGCCGTCGCAAACAGCCGCACCCGTCCCATCTGAGGATGCGATTGAACGTTATGTCGAAATCTTGAATGGCGTGCAGCGTTTCACAAAAGCATTGCGACAATCCGCTGCCGAACGAGTCGCAACGCCCGCAATCTTCGAGACACCCAGACTAAATCTTAGATGGTTCCATGCGGGGCAAAAGCTCGACATTGGCCCGCTCCGCGCCCGAGCACAGCGGGACTCAGATCAGATCTACGTTAAGGTAGAGCAAAACAGCAACGCCGGCGAAGACCGTAGGTTCGTGGAATTGCGAATCCCCATGGCCCCGTCGCGCATTGAACTCAATAGCGAAATCGGATTTGTGTCGCTCCAAACATTGGGTGTCAAAGAAGGAGATTTTGGGCTCAGTCATGTAGATTCAGCAAAATTGCATCTCAGCATGAAGTCCGCGATTAACGAACAGGCGTCCGAGGCAACCATTGCAGCCGCGGGTGAAATTCTCGACTTGAGTTTGCAGCAGCCTTGGCTGGCTTCGCGTACGGTCGAGGGCATCAATGGCTCGTTTTCCGGCAGCGGTGTAGTTACCTGGAGGTCAGACTATACGCTTAAGATAAGCGAGCTATCGCTGGGCATCGGTCAAGCGCGTCTCAACGTCACCGCAGATATTCGGCGAACCGCGAGTGAAACGCGCGCTAGTATCGACATGACTCTGCCGCTGGCAGCCTGTGAAGGCCTGATCGAGTCATTGCCCAGCGGACTGGCACCACTTGCCAGCCAAATAAGGCTCGACGGCACATTGGCACTGCACGCCGGCATCCGATTCGATACGGCTCACCCGGCACAGACTGACGCAAGATGGGAGTTAGCCAATGGTTGCCGAGTGCGTGAGGCGAGCCCTCGCGTTGCTCCTGAGCGTTTCCGAGAGCCGTTCATATTGGAGGTTCCCGACTCAAAAGGTAAAATGATAGAGCGGGCGTTTGGTCCCGGTACGGCAAATTGGGTGCCCCTAGCAGCAATGACTGGCCACCTTTCCGACGCCATTTTAGTGTGCGAAGACGGTAGGTTCTTCCACCATAATGGCTTTGATTCACAGGCGATACGTAGTTCCATAAGAGACAACCTATTGCGGGGCAGATTCCTTCGCGGCGGTAGCACGGTGAGCATGCAGTTAGCCAAGAACCTATACTTACGGCGCGAGAAGACATTTTCCCGAAAATTGCAGGAAGCGGCACTTACGTTGCTGCTCGAGCAGTCCTTTACGAAAAACGAAATCATGGAGCTTTACTGGAACGTCGTAGAGCTTGGCCCAGGAATCTACGGAGTTGGAGAGGCATCGCAGTTCTACTTTGGCACGGCACCCGCCGCGCTCTCACCTGCGCAGGCCTTTTATCTTGCGAGTTTACTCCCCAATCCCAAGGCTATGCACTTCACCGCGGATGGTCGAGTCTCAGCCGGATGGCTCAAGCAAGTTAGGCGCCTGCTGACCGTGGCTCACGCTCGCCACTATCTCAGTGATGAGGAGTTGCGCATTGCGCTAGGTGAGGAATTACGCTTTGGCGTGGCCGCGGATAGCACGCAAACGGCTACTAACCTGTCGCCCGGAGCCGTCGAAAATGGCCCAGAGGATGGCCAAGGAGGGCTCGAGCATGAGTAACCCGAACGAGCAGGCAAATACCCCGGGCGATGTGCTGAATCATGAACATTGGATGCTCGAAGCTCTGCGTGAGGCGGATGTTGCGATCGAAGCCGGTGATGTGCCAGTCGGCTGCGTCATTGTCGACTCCGATGGACGTGAACTTGCGCGCGGTTGCAATCGTCGCGAACGCGACCAGGATCCCACCGCGCACGCAGAAATCGTCGCCTTGCGGCGCGCGGCCGGGGAGCGCCGCTGCTGGCGCCTGGAGGGTGTAACGGTATATGTCACATTGGAGCCCTGCCCTATGTGTGCCGGAGCGCTCGTAAATGCGCGGGTTGCCCAAGTTGTCTACAGTGCATCCGATCCCAAAGCCGGCGCGGTCGACAGTGCCTTTTTTATTGGCAATGGCGCGCCGCTCAATCACCAATTTGCGGTGGTGCGCGGCATACTGCAGCAAGCCTCGGTAGACCGGCTCAAAGGATTTTTCGAGGCACTTCGCGCTGCCGGGGAGAAATAGGCATCGCGTTTCGATTGTCTTGAATCGGGAAGCCGATTCAGTTGCCACGGCCCCAAAATGCCGCTGTAAGCGCGCCGCGACTGCCCACCTTGGCGCGCCGGAGGATGCAAGTCACGTGGTTTTCGATAGTGCCTACGCTGCACCCAAGGCGCAGCGCTATTTCTTTGTTGGCAAGTCCTTCGACCAGAAGTGCCATCACGGATGCTTGCCGTGGCGTCAACCGCCACAGGCTTGCAATCTCGCCAACTCGGCTATTTCGTGCAGCACGCATTCTGCCTCGGCTGCTTGGAGGTGGCTCGGCTATCGGCGGCTCGTTAACTACAGCGGCGGTTCCGGATGAAAACTTTGCATCCGCTATTCTTGGGGTTGACCCCACTAGTTGGGCAATGCGCTCCACATACGCGCTGGCGTGTTCATCCAATTCGGCGTTAATCGCGGAGGGGTCGCCCGAACTTTCACGCTCGACCTCGATACAGCCAATCGGGCGCGAATTAATCCAGAGGGTCCTTCTCAATCGAGCTCGATTGCTGGATTCGCCATGATCACCAATCGGAAGGAGACCATCGGACGAATAGGCCCAGAGTCTTGCAGTTGGGACATTGAGATCGGTCGTTATCGTGCTTAGCAATCGCTGCAGAGCTTCTTGGTCACAACTTATGTTGCGGTGAACGACCGTTCTGGTTTCCTGTTCAAGGCTCTTGGCTCTGAGTTTGTCGGTATGTTCGGCGGCGTCATGGAGCAACAAATCGTCTAGCAAGTGATCACGGACGCCACGGCGAATTTTACTGGCGGGACCGTGTTCCTCGTCAGCTGATGTTGGAGGAATGATGATATACTCGCCAAAATGGTCGCCAAATTCGACGTCAACGGCAGCATCCGGCAACTGCAAGTGTCTAGGCAGGGCGCGGAATTGTCCGAGCATTAGTGTCCAGAAGGGATAACTGGATGCACCCTCGCCCTCCACCGATAAGGTAATTCTGAATGAATTGTCAGCTTGCCGGCGAAAAGACGACCGCACATTCGTGCCGTACACTTCGGGTATGATTCGCGCGACCGTAATCTGGTATAATTCTTCCAATCCAAAATAGAGGTCAGCAAGTTGTCGATACAGGCGAAAGCCGAGACAAGTATTGACGCCGACTGCCTCAAGCCCCGCCGCGCCACCGACGGAGTTCTGCGTCAGCTGAAGCAATGCGGCAAACGTTTGCCACGGAACTCTCTCTTCTGCAGAGTGCAAAGAATCGAGGTCCAACGAATTCTGCTTACAAAATGACTTTGCATCCAGCCCGAGTGGTTGAGCGATTGCCGTAACGAGGCGAAGAATTGTGATACGACAGTGAGTCATTGCTGGGCCGAAGTTACAAACCCTGGGTGGACGCCTAGCCCGTGGTTCCCTTGTGGCGCAATTCCACTAGTACCTCTATTTAGCGGGATCGAGGTACCAGGAATTAGCAAAGTAACTTCGAGCTGGGGCGAAACCCAAGCAGCTCCTCCCGTCAATGCTTGTCAGGTCAACAACCATGAGTTCTGAAGGCATTCGCAGGGAGCGATTGGCCAATCGACCTGCCAGACGAGTTGGCTCTGCGCTGGGCAGGAGGCTAACTCAAATGTGGAGGACTCTGACCCCAAAAATATCCAAGTTGATGGTGGGAGCGCGGTCCTCGACTTTGCTGCAGGGCTAGAACGTTTTTTTCGAGTCGATCAATACAGTCACGGGGCCGTCGTTCGCGAGCTCTAGATCCATGTGCGAGCGAAATTTGCCGGTCTTTACCGGGTGACCCAAATGCGTGCCTAGTATTTCTGCCAGTTCCTCAAAATACCGCTTTGCGATGTCCGGCGCGGCTGCGCGGGTAAAGCTAGGGCGATTGCCTTCACGCGTGTCTCCGAACAATGTGAATTGCGAGACCAAAAGCATTTCTCCCGCGACGTCCCTCAGACTCAAGTTCATCTTGCCGCCGGAATCTTCGAAGACTCGTAGGCCGGCCAATTTGGCAGCCATGAAGCCGACGTCTCTGGACGTATCTTCCACTCCCACGGCTACGAGCGCGCAAAGACCCTGGCCAATATTGGCTATAAGCTCGCCGTTTACCGAAACTTTAGCGTACCTAACTCGTTGTACAACGGAGCGCATTTTTCGGATTAGTTAGCATGCCCCGGGAAAGCCCACGGCCAAGGGCTGCTCGATAAATCGTAACCTTTGGTGTAAGAGCCCATTTATGATGGCCGTTATTCGTGTAACCTAAGCGAACATTATTATGGTTTTCTCGCCTTCGACCGCGGCCGGTGGCGACCCGCTGGTAGCCACACCCATTCAGTCCCAATTGCAGGCGAACGTCATCTATCGGCTGAAGCGCCTGCTCGCCGTTGGCGGCACCGCCCGCGCGTACTACGCGCTCCGGCAAGCACCCGAGGGTGAGGCGCCGGTCGTCGTAAAAGTAATTTTGCCCAATGTCGTGCGCGACGGGGGCGATACGGCACTACTGGTGATCAGAAAGGAGGCGGTTGCCCTAGGTCGACTCAATGAAAGAATTCCGCCAAGTCCCTATGTCGTTCGCCTGGTCGATACGGGCGTTCTCGAGTGGCGGATGGAAGAGACGCCCCTGAGCCTTCCTTGGTTAGCCGTTGAATTCGTAGACGGCGGGGCCGAAGGCACCGCGCTCGATGAACGCGTGGCGTACTCGATGCGGCTATCGGGTTTTGCTTTCGACCCGGAGCGTGCCGCGCGGGCGGCCTACGCAATTGCGCAGGGGCTAGATGAGATTCACGCGGTCGGCGTCGTGCACCGTGATGTCACCCCGGCAAATATTCTTTGCTGTGGTAGCGGTGAAACCGAGATCTTCAAGATTGCCGATTTCGGTATCGCAAGGCCACTGGGGCTCAAAGCCACTTTCGGCGAACTCGCGATCGGGACACCGGGCTATTTGGCGCCCGAGCAGTCATTGTTGACCAAGGACGTCATCGGTCCGCATACCGACATATTCGCATTTGCTTCGGCACTCTTCTTTCTTTTGTCTGGTGAGCATTATTTTACGGCGCGAAACGTGATTGACGCCTATCAGCAAGCGAGAAGCAAAGAACGTCGCAGCCTGCTCTCGACGCGCGGCTTGTGCGATGAATTGCGCGCCCAACCTCAAGCCGTGCAAGCAATTGATGCGGCCCTCGCGCGTGCGACTTCGGCGGAGATAGAACATCGTCCCCAATCGGCAAATCTATTTGCGGATAGCGTACTGCCCTGGCTGAGCAGGCAGCCGCATAGCGTGAGGTTGAGCAGTCGCTGGATAGATTCAATTCACGCACTGCGCGGTACGTCTGTCGCCACCCGACGCACGTGGATGATCAGGCACACACCAGGCGAGCAGCGAATCGTCCTCAGCGCTGCTTGGAATGCGGCAGGCCATTGCCTGGCGACTACGCCGTCTGGACTCGACTATTTCGATGGCACAGTGTGGTCACACGTATCCGATCAATCTCACCTGGACGCCGAACGCATGCACTTCGTGAAGCGCCACAAGCCGACGAGTTGGCTGGTGGGGACCAGCGGTGCCCGGCTCGTCGAGATCGATCGCCAGGGCGTATCCGTTGTCCTGCAAGGGCCGGATCGTAACTTTGACTTCATGGCACTGGACGGGCAAATCGACGACCTTTGCGTAATCCTGGCGCATGCCGAAAAGCGGCGACCATTACTCTGTACCTTAGTCGGACGCCGCTGGCTGAAGCCATTTGAACTTGAAGGAGTGGCCCACATCTCGGCTCTGGCGCGCATCGATGACGAAAGTTGGCTGGTGGCTGGGCGAAAACTCACCGGTGAGGCCTGGGTTGCCATTTACGAACCTCTGCAGCTGGAGCTACGCCCGATGGAGCTCCCTGGTGTGCGCGCGCTGCTCGCCTGTTCGAGTCGACAGGGCGAAAAACGCGCTGTGGCCGTTGGCACCGACGGCGCCTGGGTTGACGCGCGGCCCGAGCAAGTCGAATGTGCACGTGTGCCCGGCAACCCCGATTTTTCTTGTGTCACCATGGACGCCGCTGGTCGCTGTTGGGGTGCCAGCCGCGGACAACTGTGGGCTCGGGATGAGGACAGCACGGTTCGCTGCATTTGGCACAATCCGCAATGGACGGCCCCGTTCGTCAGTCTTCACGCAGAAACGGGAAATGTCATGGCGGTAACCGTAGACGGTGGAGTGCTCGAAGGACGCGTGGCCACTAATGATTCTTATCCTCCAGTGTAAACGGGCTCTCTGGCTTGCCAGTCGATGCGTTGGGCAGCGTGCCCTTTTCCAGGCAAAGCAGCCGGAGTTGGCCTAATGCCACCAGGGTACCAGCCCCGTCGGAAATCCGAGTATTCCAAATCTGAGTTCTCCGCCCCGCGGTGATTGGCTCGGAAATGGCTTCTAAATGACCTTCGCCGGTGGCCTTCAAGAAGGACGTGTGGTTATCCAAACCGACGATGGTGCGACCAAAGGCTCGAGCCGATAGTGCAGCGCCGATCGACCCCAAAGTTTCCACGATACTCGTGTAAACGCCCCCATGCACCACCCCGTGAATTTGCAGGTGGCATTGTGAAATCTTAAGCCTCGCACAGACGCGAGTCGATGAAGCGTGTGTGATTTCCAATCCCAAGAGCTGATCAAAGCCTGTCATGTGGCGGCTAACGGCCGCCGTGAGATCCTCGTCGCACATGCGACCAAGGTAACACAAAATAGGGAGTCACTGCCTTGTCAGGCAGTCATCACGGCAAAAAAGCGCGAACTGAAAAAGCTATCAGCGGTTAGGCGTCAGCCCGACCTCGTCCCGCCGACAGGAATCGGTGCCGGGCGAAGTCCATTGCAGGCTGTTGACCGCCGATGGCCGATGGCTGATGGCAGTTTAGGCCGCTTGTGACCGAGCCCTCCGCGCTGCTTCGGCAAGATTGTCGAGCATATTCTCCGTTGTTGCAAAGTCAACACAGGCGTCCGTGACACTTTGGCCATACGTCATCTTCGCCCGATCAGGGTTTAGGGTTTGGCGTCCCCCAACAAGATTGCTCTCGATCATTACCCCGATGATATGCCGGGAGCCTCGCGATACCTGACTGGCGACGGCATTGAGCACATCGGGCTGTCTTTCGTGGTTCTTGCCACTGTTGTCGTGACTGCAGTCGACGATCATATGAGGCGTTACGCCCGCACCGGTTAAGCTCGTCACGGCGCGTTGCACGGCTTCGACGTCGTAGTTGGGGCCTCCCGAGCCCCCGCGCAACACCAAATGGCCGTCGGGGTTTCCCGACGTGTGTACAATCGATACCCGCCCGAAGCCGTCAACTCCCAGAAAGCGATGCGGGCGAGCCGCGGACAACATGGCATTGATCGCCACTTCCAAGCCCCCATCCGTTCCATTCTTGAACCCGACCGGCATACTGAGACCGGAGGCCAATTCACGGTGCGTCTGACTTTCCGTCGTGCGTGCGCCAATCGCCGTCCAGCTAACGAGGTCCGCCAGATACTGCGGCAAGATTGGGTCGAGCATTTCGGTTGCTGCCGGTAGTCCCAGGTTGGCTACATCCAGTAGCAGCCGCCGCGCCACTCGCAGGCCTGCCGGAATGTCATAACTATCATTTAGATGGGGATCATTAATGAGCCCCTTCCAGCCGACATTAGTGCGTGGTTTTTCGAAGTACACCCGCATGATCAGCAGCAGCGTGTCTCGGTAGCGATCGACCAGTCCAGCTAGACGAGACGCATATTCTCGAGCTGCGTCGGGGTCGTGGATAGAGCAGGGGCCAACGATCGCCAACAATCTGTGGTCTTCACCCTCGAGGATCCGCCGAACCTGGTCACGAGCTACAAAAACAACTTTGGCTGCCACTTCATTGATGGCAATTTCGGCTTTGAGAGTGTCGGGGGCAAGAAGAGGCACGGTTTCGACGACGTGAAGGTTGTTGGTTTGGTGCATGGCGGACTGTCCTTAAACGACGAAGCCCCCGGTCGCTGACCGCGACCCGGGGCTTTTTCTATTTGGGGCTGCGCTGAATTAACGCGAGCCTAGCCCAGAGAGCGCGGCCAACTTGCCGGCCCGTACCAGTAAAAATAGCCAAAATAGCTATGGTGGCTGAGCATCGGCCTAAGTTTAGTGTGGCACGCGCAAACTGCAAGCTATTCGGCTAAAATTCCCAAGTTTTGAGGCCGCTGGCTCAACCGACTTGACTCTTACTGATCTGCTGAGCAGTGGCCTCCGTTTGCTGGACGCCGAGATTCAATAGGCGTCCAGCCAAGCAAAGTACGTGCATCGCGTTAGTATTGCCTCCGTCAACGATGCCTATGCAGCGGATTGAAGGTTTCTTTTGTTTTTTGTTCGGCACGGCGACTGCAGTTCTTCCCGCGTGCACGAACACGACCCCGGCTCCCGCGAGTAAGGCAGCGATCGGAATTGTTTCGCCGACTGCACCGGTTGCACAGCACAGTCTGGGTCAACCTGCGACCGATGCTGGCAACGCAACTGTCCCTCCGAGCCCAACAGCGCTCAGTAGCACGACCGCAACAGCCGACAACCCCAAGTCGCCAGCTCAAGCGAACGCAAGTATCCATTGCCCGGAACTCGTAGAACCGGTGCAACCAGGAACCAACTGCGGGCCCTTGCACTGCAAGGCATTTTCAAACGAAAGATCTGCATTTGCCCAGGTCTTGAGTTTGGCTCCCGAAGTAATAGGTATCGGAGAGTCGCACGCGCAGGCTGGTTCAGAGGCCGTTCATTCTGCGACGCGCCGATTTGCTGAACGAGTCCTACCAGCCCTTTGCGGACGCGCGAAGTCCATCGTTCTGGAAATCTGGCTCCCCCGAAACGATTGTGGCGATAAGCGAGTAGAGCAGGTCGAAAAGGCGCAGCGGCCAGTAACCGCAACGCAAGCTAAGTCGAACAAAGATGAGTACGTTACTTTGGGGCACGTCGCCCAGCGCCTTGGCATCGAACCTTCAGCTCTTGTGCCAACGTGTGAGGAGTACCAATCAATTCTGGATGCCGGTCCCGACAATATCGAACGCATGTTGGCGCTCATTGGCGAACGATCCGGCGAACGGCTCACAGAAGAATTGCGCAGGTACCCCGATCACAAGAGCGGTCCCGTGGTTATCGCCTACGGAGGGTCTTTGCACAATGATGCCGAGCCCACGCCCGATCACGCCGGGTACAGTTTTGGTCCCAAATTGTTAGAGGAGACGCACGGAAAGTATATCGAGCTAGATCTTGTCGTTCGGGAATTCGTCAAGGACACACCGGCGTGGCAACGGCAACCCTGGTATCAAGCATACAAGAACAACCACAACACGGCGCAAACGCTGTTGTACCAATGGGGCGAGCACTCATTTGCCCTCGTCTTTCCAGAATCCAAGAAGGAAAAGCCGAATTGAAGCGTATACCGTCTGTCATGGCGCAAGCCTGATGACCGATAGCCGAATAAGTTCGGCTGCCGTAGCTGATAACATTCGGTTCTCAGCTGCACGCGAGAGGGATTTAGGGAGGGAGAACTTAACTCGCTATTTCGCGCTCTAGATTGGGCTGCAAGCCAGGCGGGCAGACGTTCTGTAAATGAGCTAGCCCGCGATATCCGGCTTCGTGTGGTATTCCGGATGGCATGAATCCGCGGCTGAGGAGCGTGCGGCTCATCCACTCGACGCGATCTTGCAGGTCGTGTGCCGTCACGACATCAAAAAACACTGCAGCGGCGGCATTAGCGACGGCATCCGAGCCAAACGCCAGACAAAGCGCCAGATTCCACATAGCTTCGTCATGAATAAACGTTTCATGCGACTCGGAAGCAAGGCTATGCAAGAGGGCGTGTTCGTCCGGAAGCGCCACATCCGAGCTGACCAAGAAGTATGCAGAGAATCCGCGACCCCAATCAATGCTCGCTTCGTGCGAGTCATCCACTGTAATGTCGATATCCAAATCTACACTCGGAAACCTTGGGCGCCCCTCGAACTTTATTTCGGCGTGTTTACCGTTGCGCGGTTCGGGTTCACTCGTGGGCGCCTCATGCGCCTCAATCGTTTCATGTGCCTCAATCGTTTCATGGCCGGCAGCTGCCACCAATTCTTGCGGGCGCTTGCTCGAGAATGAGGCTGTTGTATCGGATTCCTCACCGTCGTCGGCGTCCTTGAGCGGAGTCTCAGTTTCGACTAGAGTGTTAGCGGGCTTACTCGATTCCGAGGTTTCCGGGGTGCCGACTTCGACCGGGTGGCCATTGAGGGGCACCGGTGTATCCAGCAGTCCTCCTTCGGAGAGCGCCGCATGAAATTCCGCAACATCCACCAATGATTGCCATTCACTGGCGCCGACGATGCACACGTATGCGTTAGTCGCAATCTTCTTGTGTTTGATGCCTCGAACGACGAGATCCGTGGAAACCGGTCCTACCGCGTTGCCTTCGATCGTGACGTACCATTGGTTCTGTTCGTTCATAGCTCAAGCTTTGGCTAGCCCGACTATACTGCCGGGCATCGCGCGGCGCTCCCAATTGGGCCAGAATTCCTAATTTATGGCCTTAACTACCCAGCCGTCAAATGAACGGCAGAACAGAAACGAAAAAAAGACATGCCGCTACTACTAAAATTCTTTCGCGCTGCCAAAATAACCTTGCCGGCTAAACACGTGAGGCTCGAACATCTCGAGTCAAGATTGCGAAAATGCCGTTTGCTGGGCCGGAGCCAAAAAAGACCAACACAATCAAAACCAAGTCGCGAAACTGCCCACAAGCAGCAGGAGACAAGCATCCGGGTCATCGACGTCTCGAATTGTGAGGGTACGCTCAACGGCACCTGGCAGCACCGTCAGAGAGTATGGGATTGGAGCCCCTTTTGATTACTGGGTAGCCAATTAATAAACCGCTATGAGACTTCGTCATCAAGTTGCATTTTTGCTTTTTGCCGCCGGATTGGGAGCGGTGGTTACTCTCACGCTCGTTCATCAGCGCGGACGAGAGCACGTTCCCAATTCCGCACAAGCCACGACACCGTCGCCTTCCGTAACTGCGACGGCGGCCGGTTCAGTATTGCCGCCACTGTCGCCCCAAGCCCGGACTGAAGACGAGCGCAACACCGTTGCCGTCTTTGCTCGCACCGCGCGGTCCTGCGTCTTTGTCACTCAGCACCAAATTGTAGTCGATTACTTCGCGGGCGGTGCCTACGACGTCCCCGCGGGCTCTGGATCGGGGTTTGTTTGGGATGAAGGCGGCTATATTGTTACCAATTTTCACGTGATCGCTGATGCGCGCAATCTGACCGTGACCTTACACGATCAACGAACATTTCCGGCACGTGTCGTGGGAAGCGAGCCTCGAAAAGATATTGCCGTATTGAAGATAGATGCTCCAGCTGGAGCCCTAGTAGCAATAGGCAGGCACGCGCAGCGAGTCGATTTGGACGTTGGGCAAAAGGTAATAGCCATTGGTAACCCCTTCGGACTCGACCAAACACTGACTACTGGTGTGATCAGCGCATTGGGCCGTCAAGTTGAGGGAATTGGCGGCGTAAAGATCCGTGAGATGGTCCAAACGGATGCGGCGATCAATCCCGGCAACTCGGGCGGACCGCTGCTCGACAGCACGGGGCGTTTGATTGGAATGAACACCATGATCTATTCCAAGAGCGGTACCTCAGCTGGAATCGGTTTTGCGGTTCCCGCAAACACGATAGCGCGGGTAGTCCCACAGTTGATCAAGATGGGACACGTCGAACAAGTGGGGATCGGCATTGACATCGATCCGGCGCAGCGTCTCGAAAGGAGACTTGGGATCCGCGGCGTTGTCGTAATCGCCGCACGCCCGGAGGGACCAGCCGCCGCCGCGGGAATCAAAGGTCTTAGGCGAACGGTGACGGGGATCGAACTCGGCGACGTAATCGTAGGGATCGACGGCAAGACAATCGAGAACTACGATGACTTGTACAATGAATTTGACATGAGAAAGCCGGACGAAACCATCAAATTGACTGTTGTGCGAGACGAGAAAAAGGTCGAGGCGTCCGTAAAGCTGGTGACCCTCCAATAGGACTAAAAGTTGACTGACGAGTCTTTCATACCGTCACCGGGACTTCTCAAGGTTTCCGATCACAGCCGTAGCTTCTTGGCGATGACATACGTCTACCCGGTCGTCTCGCGCCGCGCGCAAGGTGTGTCAATTGGAATTAATTTGAGTCCCAACAATGCGTGCAATTGGCGCTGCAGATATTGTCAAGTACCAGATCTGACGCGCGGAACCTCACCAGCGCTTAATTTCCCACTGTTCAAGAGTGAATTGGAGCGCCTTACGGACGCCATCTGCAACGGTACCTTTCTCGAGGATCACGCGCCGCCAGAAGCGCGAACACTCAAGGATTTTGCGTTCTCTGGCAATGGGGAACCCACGAGCTGCCCTGACTTTCCGGCTGCCGTTAAACACGTCGGAGAAGTCCGAGCTCGATTTGGCTTAGCAAACCGAGTCGCGCTCGTATTGATCACCAATGGCTCCCTTGTCAATCGAGCAACCGTCAGAGAGGGGCTGCAGGTACTATCGGAGTATGGCGGCGAGGTTTGGTTCAAACTGGATCGTGGTAGCGATTCCGCGCTCGCAAG
>Ga0302321_100003658_pt1 | contig 13203 bp, 9 predicted proteins | sample Fen_T0_1_FD_202505 | JGI IMG/M metagenome (GOLD analysis project Ga0302321, IMG submission 202505) | Peat permafrost microbial communities from Stordalen Mire near Abisko, Sweden - Fen_T0_1 | ecosystem: Environmental > Terrestrial > Soil > Wetlands > Permafrost | place: Sweden: Abisko...
ACCACGCCGATGCGCGGACGATTGCTCCCACGCACGAGCCTTTCGCATGACGTGACTGCAACGTAACCGCTAAAGGGACGATAACGTTCAGCGGAGAAGCGTCTGATTCATGCGATGAACCGCGGGTAGAGCACGCAGTTCTCAAGATGCAGGTGCTGCATCGTATCGAGCTCAATCTGAATCAGTTCAGTTACAAGCTCGCGGTAGCTGCCGCTTACATCATCCGGCAATCGGTAATTCTCCGAGGCTTCGCGCAGCTGCTGGAGAAGCGTAACGTACTTGCTGTGTTCTGCCACGGCTCGGCTAAGCTCCGCGGAAAGCTTTGCGGGCTCATTCGATGCCGCGACCAGCATCGGAAAGAGCACGGCTTCTTCGCGCTCGAGGTGAGGCAGAAGTTCCGCTCCTAGTTCCGCCACGAGTTTACTCAATACGCTTAGGCTTGTCTCGGGCTTAGCCGGCGAATTGGTGGCCGTCAGAAGAAGCTTTGATACCCTCGAAAGTGCCTGGCGCAACGGCTCGTGCTGTTTTGCAACAATGTGCGCCAATAGCGCAAGCGTGGAGAGTTTCGCCGGCAAAGGCAGCGCCCTGTCTTCTGCTTCATCGATGGCGCAAGTTAGTTCATCGATGACGTCTGAAGTGGCAAGGTTGCGCGCCGAACATACCGCATCGAGACTTGTCGTACTGATGCTAAAGAAATCGATTTGGAACTGTTGAAAGACGACGGCGCATTCGGGGTGAGCGCTGACAATGCTTGCAGCGCTTTGTTTGGGCGAAATCAGTGGCATGGCTACAAGGCCCTTTTGCCAGATCCGCGCCTGGTTACAAGGTGCCATCGACGTAATCAGACTTTGCGGAACGGTCCGATGAAAACCGGATAGCAATGAGAGCGGATCGAACCTTTGGTTGACGCAAGTACTTTGGGGTAGAGCTTGGCTGTTGGTTTGCTCGAGTTGATCCGTCCGCTACCTGCGAGGCAGAAGTCAGGTCAAGGATTCACCGAGGTTACGGTCGGACGAAGACGCTGCGCCCTCTCGGATTTGACTGCCGGTACCCATGACCTGGACAAGCGCAGTTGCTCTTACAACCAATGGAGCACCCCAGAAGCGTTTATCAGTCTGTTGCCACTGGATTGAGGTGTCGCCGCGCAGGGGTTTTCCGGCAGAATGCGGAACTGTTTCGGCTGGTCTGCGTGAAGAAGCGTCTGACTACGCGACGTTACCGCGCCGAACCGGCAAAACCTCTCCAAATACGCCACGCTGCCAATGCCACCGCTGAGCGCGTCGGGAAGTCACTAAAGTCACGTACTTGACACTTCGAAAAAGGGCGTCAGCCTTCGCAAACGCCGAATGATCGATCAGCGATCAGCGGGGGAACCATCCCTCTTCCGGGGCATACCCTTCCAGGAGGCCAATTGGCCTGAGGAAGCGGAGGGCAGCTCTCCTAGCCCTAGCCCGTCAGCTAACTCCGCAGGCAGAAGGAGAGGACCGACCCACGCCGCGTTTGACGGGGGAATGTCCTCAACGATACTGGTGAGGTCGGTCAGATGTCCATAGGTTCACGTGTTCGTCGCGCACTGCTCGGAGCCCCGCGCGATGCCCTCGATCCACATGCATTTCACAAGCTTTCGCTGATTGCCTTCCTGGCCTGGATTGGCCTCGGCGCAGACGGACTTTCGTCGAGTGCTTACGGTCCGGATGAATCCTTCCGAGCACTCGGGCAGCACACGGGACTTGCCGTGTTTCTCGCCGCTGCAACGGCTTTCACCGTCTTCATCATCAGCTACGGCTACAGCCGCATCGTCGAGCAGTTCCCGGAGGGTGGCGGCGGCTATGTCGTGGCGAGCCGCATTTTTGGGCCGAAGGCTGGCGTTGTCTCGGGTTCTGCACTCCTTGTCGACTACGTGCTGACGATCGCCATCTCGATTGTGTCGGGCGCCGACCAGGTTCTGAGCTTTTTGCCAACCTCTTGGCTTTGGCTGAAGATGCCGATGGTACTTTGCGTCATCGCGCTGCTCACGGTGATGAATCTACGCGGCGTCAAAGAGTCCGTATCGGCAATTGCTCCGGTCTTCATCCTGTTCCTTGCAACGCACGCCATCCTGCTGCTGTTCGTCTTTGGTGGCCACTTAGGCGAAGCCGCCGAAACGGCCACTCGAGTGCGCTCCGACTTGCACCAGTCACATCTGACGCTCGGCACCTTTGGCATGCTGGCGCTTTTCTTCCGCGCTTACTCCATGGGTGGAGGCACGTATACCGGAATTGAAGCCGTCTCCAACGGTATGACCTTGATGCGCGAACCGCGCGTCCAAACAGCGCGGCACACGATGTGGCTGATGGCCGTATCGCTAGCGGTCACCGCGAGCGGTATCATGCTCGCTTACCTCTTGGTGGACGCCCATCCGATGGAAGGCAAGACGATGAACTTCGTTTTGCTGGATCGTTTGGCGGGCGGCTTTCATCCCTGGGGGATCCCGGCCGGAAAGGCCTTTGTCATCGTCAGCCTGCTTTCCGAAGGGTTGCTCTTGGTCGTGGCTTCCCAAGCTGGCTTCATTGACGGACCCCGCGTCATGTCCAACATGGCCGGCGATTCTTGGCTGCCTCACCGCTTCGCTTCGCTGTCCGAGCAGCTCACCATGCGCAATGGCGTGTTGCTCATGAGCGCCGCGGCAACCGCTGCCGTAGTCTATACGACTGGTGACGTTTCCAAGCTCGTCGTGATGTACTCCATCAACGTGTTTGTGACGTTCAGTCTATCGAACGTCGCGATGATTCTGTTTTGGTACCGCCGCCGGAAGACAGACTCGCATTGGATGCGCCACCTCCCAGCGCACGCCCTGGCATCGCTACTCTGCTTGTCGATCCTGGTCATCACCATCTATGAGAAATTCCTGGAGGGCGGCTGGGTCACGCTTCTTGTCACCTCAGTGCTCGCGAGTATGTGTCTGTTTGTGAAGCGCCACTACGAACGCGTGGGCGCTGCAATCCGCAGATTTGATGCGGAATTGCCTGGACCAGAGGAGTTTCCCACAGCATTTGGTGTCGATAGTGTCGATTCGATTCAGTTGATTGGCGAGCCCGATCCAAAGAAGCCTGTTGCTGCACTATTTGTGGGTCGCTACGGCGCACTCGGGCGTCATGCGCTGTTTGCCCTGTTGCGAATGTTCCCACGGCACTTCGAAGGCGTCGTGTTCATCGGGATTGCGTGCGTTGACACCAAAGCCATGCAAGGCAAACCTGAACTTGACGCAATGCAGGAGCGCACGCGCAAGGATCTTGAGCAATACTGTAGGTTCGCGGCCGCGGCCGGGCTACGCAGCGCCTTCGTATTGGGTGTGGCACCCGAGATCCCCATGGAAGCGGAGCGTTTGGCAAAAGAGGTTCGAGACAAGTACCCGCAGGCGCTCTTCGTCGCCGGTCAGCTGACCTTCGAAGAGGATACGATGTGGAATCGCCTCATGCACAATGAGACCGCTCTTATTGTGCACCGGCGGCTACATCACAACGGGTTGCCAATGGTGGTGCTCCCGGTTCGGATCAATCTCAATCCCGTTACGGGAAAGAGTGAGATCTCGACCTTGCCGGAGCCACCTTCCGTCGCGGCATAAGCGCTCCCTTTTACGTGGCGGAGTATCAGATCCGCCACGTAGCCACTAGCGTCTGCGCAGCAGGCGCCCGAAGAAGCTGGGTGTTCGTGCCACTGGCTCCACCCGCTGAATGCCGGAAAGTGAGCGTTTCGGCGGCGGACGACTCGACCGCATCTCCCAGAGTCGCAGCTCACGCACCGCATCAATGTGGTTGCCGTCGAATTCAGCGATGAGTCGCCACTCTGCCACCGCCTCTGCCATTCGATCGAGTCGCTTCAGGATCTGAGCACGATAGTACCGCATCGTCAGATTCATTGGCTCTCGCTCGACGACAGCGTCGAGCGTAGCAATCGCCACTGCCAATTGCTCACTATTGCCTGGTATCGAGGATTCAATCCAGACGCGCAACCCAAGATACACGTGCTCTTCGGGATCCAGGTCGGTGGCGGCCTTTGCCTGTTCTAGTGCTTGTGGCAGCCGGCCTTGCCTTAGCAATCGTTCGGCGCGCTGGTGAGCATCTGCGGCTAGAGCTCGTCGCGTCGCTCGGTCAAGTGACGTAGTTTCCGATTCATCGACACCAGGCGCTTCTGCAGTAACGCTTTCCGGCTGTTGCGTCGCGATGGTGGCGTGGGCTGGTTCAGCCAGATCGACTCCGATGGGACGCAATTGCTGGCCCTGTTCGATGTGTCGAGTTAAGAGCAACACGTAGATTAGCGACTGCGCAATTGGCCGCGTCAACCCAATTTCACTGCACAGCGCCAGCCAATCCGCCTGAAGGAGCTTTGCGTTTGCTACGAACGCCAACTCGCGCGAATTGAACCCAAATTGCGCGAGATCGCTAAGTGGGTGAAGGTGCAGCGGACGACCCCTAAACTGTTCAAGGAAGTGCAGCTGCTGCACGGCCTCTGCATGACAAGTTGCAACGTTCCATAAGGTGGAAAGTGGCGTGACGATCATTGGAAGGGCCGGTATCGTTGGCAAGGGGTCGAGCCCTTCATAGAACGAGACGTGCGTTTCCCGGGGCAGATTGCCAATGAAGCGTAGTTTTCGGACCAATTGAGTCACGAGGATCTTGTCGAGCGCACGCGGTGTGACGAAATTCAAGTCAACAAGCGTGCGCCCGAAGGGCTGACGCCGCAAAAGTGCCACCTCGTACGTCTCAGCGACGTCTTTTTCCCCGAGCCAGCCGAATTCTAGAAGCAGGTCACTTAGCGTGCTCACGGGTGCGTCCGCCCAGCACTTTTGAACGCGCCCACGCTCCACAATAATGGCGTAGCGAACTCCGTCCGGGCTCTCAAAGACCATGGCACCCGTCACACGTCGCGTAAGGACTCCCGCGAGAAGTTCGGACAGGGGACGCTCTTGCAGCGTGGTGGTGAACGGAGCACGCTGTGCCATAGCGACAATAGCGTAGCGTGCAGAAACCCACCACGTTGGCGAAAACGTGGTGAGGCTCCCGCTCCACATCGCGACGTTGGGGGTAGCCACCCGCGTAAACGTGATGTAACGTTTTTGACATATTCGCGCGCAGGCAATTAGATATGTGGATTTTCCCGCCTTTCGACGGCAAGGCTCCCTTCAAGTGGGTAACGAACACACGACTAAGACTTGGCTCTCGGTCCATTCCCAGGCTGGGAATAATCGCATTGGCATTTTTCGGTAGTACGTCTTGTCTTGCGATTCCATCCCCGGAAGTGAAGAGCGCGCAAACGGAAGCATCGCGGGAAGCGACTCTCGAAGGCTTTGTGGTTGAGGTCGATGGCGCTTACACGCGGAGCGACGGGCAGCCGTTCAATATTGCGCCGGGTTGCCACATTGTAAAGACTAAGGCGGATTCCCTTTTGGAAGCGAAGTACGGGATCACCGTCATGTGGAAGCAGGTGCCCGTTGTCTATTTTCGCATTGATGCTGTAACAGGCTATCGCTATCGCGTCGAGCGCAGCGTGGAATTACTCGAAGGGCGTTACAACGTCCTCAAAGTTGCGCTGCGAACATTTGACGCTGATGGCAATCTCAGAAGTCAGCAGAAGATTGCTTGGGGCGTCGAAGGAAATCAGCAACGCCCTGTCTGCCCCAACTAGCTACAAGTGAATTGCCGCCAGGATTGCTTCTTTGGTTCTGACGAAGCGCAAACGATTTGGCTAAAATACCCCGCGTGTTTCGCGGAAAATGGCCAATTTTGGCTGTCAGGGATAAAGGATATTGATTGAGCAAGCGGCTCAATTCTGGCAATCTACTGGTTCGGCGGTCCGCAAAGGGTGATTGCGAATGACAAAAATGCTCACAGTTCGAGGCACAATGGGTTGGTCTGTAACTGCGACGGCGCTCCTATTGGCGGCGCCTTGCTTCGCCGCAGAACTTGCCTACGTGCCGATGGGAACAACTGTCCAAATTGACGACGCTCAGACAACCTGCAGTGTGCCCCTGCGACCGAGTGAAAATGCGGAAGTATGCGGAAAGATCTCGGCCGCGCTTGGGGAGCGCGGCATCAAGTCCGCGGCGGTTGCCGTCCTTGCCAATGTCGCCGGCGGTGAGCTAGGTCCACACGCGGTCGTCATCACGGAAGAGCCCGTGGAAAAGGCCGGGGACATGACGTTTGAACGGTTGGTTGAGTTCGCCGGTGGTTTTCGAAAGGGGGCTGCCTCAAAGGCAAAGATCGAAATGCCCAAGGACGGTTCAGCCTTTGAATTGGTCCACTTCAACGGCCTGCCCGCGATGCGCTTTCCCATGGAACTAGAGGCCGCTGCTCAATGTTCCGTCACGTACCTGTTCTTCCGGAAAGCCAGCATTGTGTCCCTGGAATTGAGCGGCCCCATCGCCCAGTTTGCCGAGGTGAAACAGCTTGCAGAGCGCGTCGCCAAAACCACGAAGATGCCCAATGATGTATCCGAGCAGTTTGGCAAAACCAACGCCTATGTGCTTGGCCGTTCAGTGGGCAAACTGATGTTCGTTGCCGTACCGGTGCTGGGCCTCTTCATAGGCGGGATAGTCTTTCTGGCGCGTGCGCTGGCGCGCCGCGGGACCCCGGCGTAGCGACACTATTTGTGCGCCGTGAACTGCATGGCAACCGGTCCGCCGACTCTTGTATCACGTACCCGCAATGTGGTACCGGAAACGCAATACTCTTGCGTTGTTGGCTTCTGCGGGTCCGTGGTATCCGTTAGGATATTACCCGCCGTAGTATACGTACCGGGTTGAGTGATGTGGGCGGTGTTCACTAGATCGCAGTCACAAGCGGCTCCGGCAAGCTTGCACGTAGCTGTTGTCGTTGAGATGCCGGTTGTATCAGTGGGTACCAATTGCGTTCCCAAAAGGTCGCAAATTGGCTGGCTGAGTAATACCGTACTTCCGCCGGCCTGCGCTGAGACGCATGCGGCGGTCATGTGAACCTTTGCGTTTGTGACAATCGTCACGTTCGGGGTCTCTGTGCCGCCCGCGTAGGTGTCGGTGCCGCTAGCGCTGACGTTCGCAGATTGATACAAGTCGGCGCAAGCGGCAGGCAAACCGGACTCGACGAACATCGCCTGAGCCACGTCCCCTTCGGGGCATACGCCGCTGATGGTCCAGGTTCCGTCAATGACGCCACCGCAAGCGGTGAATGCCGAACAGGTGGCGTTGCCTCCACCGCCGCTGTCGCTGCTTCCGCAGCCAAACTGAGCCATCCCAACGATTGATGCTGCCACCCAAATTGCCCATGTTCGCATAAAGGTTTTCTCCTGGTTCCCGTTGGGACTGGTCGTGAGTGGCTTACGGTAGACGGGTTTGCTTGGGTGTTCAAGCGCTACGTTTTGTCGCAAATTGGGCCCGGTTTTCTGTGCGATTCGGTTGCCTACAGCGTTGCCTTGCCCAAATGTCGTGAGTTACGCCGTAAAGACAAACAAGAAAAGCCGAACGGGCCCCCAGTTGCTAAAGAGCCCGCTCATCACTTAGCCGACAATGACTTCAGTACGGTTGCTTGCCGACGTAGTTGCCCGCAGGCGAGTAGTTGCAGACGACAATCCACCAATTGGGATACTGTGTCCATGGCGAGCCGGTGGAGCAGTACTTGATACCACAGCCAAGCAACGTGGAATTGCGCCAGACCACCTGCGTGTAGTGCCCGCACATCTGACCTGAAACACAGGTGTTCGATGAATAGGTGTAGTACTGGGTCTCCGAAACCCAGTTATCTACGACCGATTGTGGTTTCGGCGCATTCGAGGCGCTGCTGCCGCTACTGGCGCTGGCGTACAGGTTCTGACCCTCATTTGTGCCGGCACCTATGAAATGCGAGAAGCTACAGCTTTCGGCCCAAGACTGGGCATGCGCCGCAACGGTTGCGTCCCACGACATGTCTGGTAGCGCGGGACTTGCCGGGGGATTGACCGCCGCACGCGCCGCGTTGTGCGCTGCGACCATGCCGCAGAGCTGACTGTTACCTTCGGGGCAAGTGCTGTTGGAAGTCGAGTTCGAACTGCCGCCCGTGCTTGACGCGCCACCCGTCGCAGCTACGCCACCAGTTGTGGACGCTCCACCCCTTGGTGAGCTGCTGCCCTTCGATGAGGTGCCGCCCGCAGAAGTGTTCCCTCCCCTCGACGAGCGGCCGCCAATCGACGAGATGCCACCGGCTGACGTAGTTCCGCCCTTCGACGATGTACCACCGATGGATGCCACGCCGCCTGTCACTGTAGTAATGACAACTGACGTTGTGCCACCCGCGGTCGGCAAACCACCCATAGCCGTTGTTCCAACAATGGGTGTGGATCCGCCTTGGGCCACCGCAGTTGTCACACCATTGCCGCCTCCGTTGGCGTTCGCGCCGCCTACGCCAAGCGTTGCTCCTCCCGTCGCCATTGAAGTGGCGCCCGCTGCCGGGAGCCCTGTGTTCGCGCTTCCCCCAACTGATCCGTCAGGAGTCACTGGATCTCCGGTACAGGCAGTTATTGCGCCTGCGGCGACGATGGCGCGCGAAAGTACTTTCAGTCTTCCTTGCATGGCTCACTCCTGACTGTAAACGTCGAACAGCGGCGGAATTTCCCCGGGAGGAACCCCTTGAAACGCTGTGTTCTAGTTTGTCGTTCGTGGCCCAGATTACCTTGCAGCTTTGGTGGCCGCGCCTGGCATTGGGGACACATGAGTGCGCCAATGCCCCACAGAATGCCCGGGATTCTTGGCAATTTCTAGGCGTACTCGAACCATCGGAAGTCGGCCGGACTTTGCGCCTTCTCACCTTGGCCCGACGCATAGAGCCCCACAACCACGCCCGTGAAGGTGATGGGGGCGGACTTCATCTGATACTCGCAAGACAATGCGCGCGTGGGCAGCGTCCCAAGGACCTTACGTCGTTTACCCGCGGCAAACGCGAACTCATAGTCCTTAGCTGTGGCGTGGATCTGTAGCTCAATGGGACCATTGGGCAAAGTAAGCTTCTGCACGAGCTTCTTCTTGCCGGCAATCACGCTAAAGAGCAGGACCTCGCGGGCAAGTTCGTTTTCAAGCGAACTGCGGCGAACCACTAAGTCGTAGTGAAACTGCTCGTTACTGCGGATCACAAGTCCAGCTTCGTCGGCCATTGCCTGCGGCGCGAACTCCATGAGCGTGCTGATGCGGCATTCGAAATGCTGCTGGCGCCGACCCACGAAACAGAGCGGGCCATTGTCGCTCATGGTCGCGGCAAGACCGTTGAGGCGAAGGTAGCCCGTGCGTGCGCGCAGGGAAAAGGCTTTGGGCTCCGGATTGCGCACGTAAATCCACTCGTGCGAAAGCTTCTGGCCGTCGAAGCTCGTGCGCGGTTTCGCCTTGGGCCACGGCGTTGCTGGAAGGTTGGGAGCAGGAAGCGTTATTGGCACTTCTCCCGGCGTTGAACCCGGTTTACCAAACCTTGGCCAGCCGTCATTCCCAAAGGTAACGGGGACTAGGAACGTCTCTCGACCAAGGTGGTGGAATCGACCGCCCTTCGGACGGATCCCAAGCAGCACGGCGTAACATTCGCCATTCTGTGTCTCCACCCAATCCGCATGGCCAACGGCCTGGAATGGATGGCGCGGCCGCTCACGATGACTAAGGACGGGATTGTGCGGACAAGTGGTAAAGGGACCAAGGGGTTTCTTGCTGCGCGCAACCACCACTGAGTGTTCGTAGTAGGTGCCACCCTCCGCAGTCACGAGGTAGTAGTAGCCACCCACCCGATACAGGTGCGAGGCCTCTGTCCAAACTCCACCAGTACCGGCAAAAATGGATTTGGGCTTTGAGAGGAATCTACCCTTCGCCACGTCCATTTGCGCACCAATGATGAGCGGGTGCGATACATCTGCTCCGTTGCCGTCGCGGGTAAAATACGCCGTGCCGTCGACGTCGAAAAACAACGACGGATCGAAGCCCTCCTGATCGATGTACTTCGGCTCTGACCAGGGTCCCTCGGGACGAGTCGCGGTGACAATGAAATTGCCGCCGCCACTTATGTTCGTGCAAACGACGTAGAACCGACCCGCGTGATAGCGAATTGTGGGTGCGAAGATCCCGGCGGAACTTTTCGCATCAGCCAGCGGCAATTGGCCCTTTCGATCGAGCACATGCCCAAGCTGCCGGAAGTTTACGAGGTCACGGCTGTGGAAGATTGGGATCCCGGGAAAATACTCGAAGCTGCTGGTCACCAAATAATAGTCGTCACCCACGCGACAGATACTGGGATCCGGATAGAAGCCGGGCAGGATCGGGTTTTCGAAGGTCCTTGTGGGTTTTGCCATGTTCCCGCTTTCAGTAACTCAATCTTCTGCGTTCACCCGTCACCGTAATCTCAACGGCCTGAGGTTTACGTCCCATAAGTTCGACACTGCGAGCATCCGGTTGGCTGCCACCAACGTAAATGCGGAACCGTCCCGGAACGCTAATCCGTTCACCATTCATGTCAATGAGTGACCGGTCGCGTTCTGTCAGGGTAAACGTCACCGTTTTCTGCTCGCCAGGCATCAAGTGAATGCGTTCGAACCCGCGCAACTCATGGCACGGTACGGTGCAGCTTGGCTCAAGGTGCTTCAGATAGAGCTGAACTACCTCGTCACTTTCGACCATACCCGTGTTCTTGACGTCCACCGTCACCTCGACCGAATGACTAAGCTCATAAGCGGCGCGGCAAGTGCGAAGAGCACTGTACTCGAAGCTCGTAAACGAGAGCCCATACCCAAAAGGATAAAGCGGCTCCGTTTCAAGGTAGCGATAAGTCCGCCCCTGCATGCTGTAGTCCGTGAATTTCGGGACGTCGGCAATGCTTTTCGGGAACGTGATCGGGAGCCGCCCCGCGGGACTGACCTTGCCGAAAAGTACATCGGCGATTGCCGTGCCACCCGTTTCACCCGGGTACCAGGCATCGATGATTGCACCCACGTGATCTTGCGCCCAAGTGATGCTCATGGGGCTTCCCGCTAGAAGCACCAACACAGTCGGCTTTCCGAGCGCCACGATCTGCTCCAGCATGCGCTGTTGTAGACCCGTGAGGTTCAGATCCGTCTTGTCGCCGGCCGCTTCCGAATTGCTGACGTCGCCTTGTTCGCCTTCGATCTCCGCGGAGAGACCAAGGCAGAGCACGACTACATCGGCACGTTGCGCAATGCTCTTGGCCTCCGGCAGATTGCCAGCTCTCCCAAGTCCGTCCGTTGATAGTCCGGTCAGCTCGCAACCGTCCGTGTAGAGCACCGTCGTATCCTTAGACACCGCCGCGCGGATCCCCTCGAGCGGCGTTACCGGGTGGCTTGGAATACCGAAGTAATTCGCCAATAACACGGCGTCATGATTGGCATTGGGACCAATGACGGCGATTGTTTTTATGTCGGTTCGCAGCGGTAAGAGCTGCTTGTCGTTCTTCAAGAGAACAATGCTTTCACGCGCCGTCTCAAGCGCCACCTGACGATGCGCGGCGCACGCATTCACTTCGTACGGAATGCTTGCATAGGATACCAGCTCCGGCGGATCGAACATCCCGAGTAACATGCGCGCTCGAAAGAGGCGCTTCAGGCAGACGTCTATCTCTGCTTCGGTGAGTAGCCCTTGCTCCACCGCTTGTGGCAGGTGCTCAAAGGTACAACCGCAATTTAGGTCACAGCCGTTCTTGACCGCAAGAGCAGCCGACTCTTCCCAAGTATTCGTGATCTGGTGATGTTCATGAAAATCTTTAATCGCCCAGCAGTCGCTCACCACATACCCTTCGAACTTCCACTCATCGCGCAGGATCTTGACCAACAGGGTCTCGCTGCCGCAACAGACTTCACCGTTGGTGCGATTGTAGGCCCCCATAATGCTATGAGCCTTCGCTTCGGTGATGCAGGCGTGAAAGGCTGGCAAATAGGTCTCGCGCAAGTCCTTCGGGCTGACAATGGCATCAAAGCTGTGGCGAAGCCCTTCCGGACCACTGTGCACCGCGTAATGCTTGGGTGTCGCAACAATCTTCAAGTACTTCGGGTCATCACCCTGCATACCCTTGCACAGGGCAACCCCAAGGCGCGCCGTCAAGTAAGGGCATTCGCCGTAGGTCTCATGCCCGCGTCCCCAACGCGGATCGCGGAAGATATTGATATTGGGCGTCCAAAACGTTAGCCCCTTATAGATACCGTGATCGCCCTGGCGCAGAAACTCGTGGTGCTTGGCGCGCGCTTCATCGGAAATAACGACGGCAATCTCCGCTATGCGCTTTTGGTTCCATGTCGCACCAAGCCCAATGGCCTGAGGAAACACCGTCGCGATACCCGCGCGCGCCACACCGTGCAGGCATTCATTCCACCAGTTGTACGAAGGGATCCCGAGCCGCGGAATCGCAGGCGCGCCATGCAGCATCTGCGATGCCTTTTCCACGAGATGAAGCTTTGAGACGAGATCGTCGACGCGCTCATCCACAGAGAGTGCCGGGTCGAGAAACGCGTGGGGGTATTGGGTCATGGCAGCCATCACAATTCGAGTACTAACGGCTTAGCATCATCCGCCAAGGTCGAGAATCCCACTTCGCGTAAACGGTTGGTGTGCTCGTCTGCGCAGCCATCACCACCACGTCCAAAACCGATTTCCCACACGTGAATGCGAACAGAAATGCGAACGTTTCACCTCTGGCAACGTTCTCGTAGGAGCGGGTTGTCAATTGCCTGCTTTACCCCTTGGTCTAACGTTTGCGATACTGCCACCCTAGCCGCTGCGCCCTTCGAGCAACATGGCATTCTTTCGCAACCACGTAGTCCTTGCCGCAATTTCCGTCATTGGTCTCACGCTTGGAAGCCTTTTGTTTGCCGGTTGCGATTCGTGACGACGTGCGCTTTTATCGCAAGAAGAAGTGATTGCGGCGTCAAATTGGCGTGTTGCAAACCGAACTGTCGTAGCAAATACTGTTCACGCATTGGCTGGTGGCACAATCCGCGTTCACCGTGCATGCTTCACCCACATGCGCGTGGACTTGGCAGGCGCCGTTGACGCAGCGGCTGTAGACGCAAGGTTGATTCGTGGTGTTACAGGTGTCACCGGGGTAGCGCGCGACGACGCAGGCGTTGGACGCACAAATGAGACCATTGGCACAGTCCGAGTCGCTGTCACATTTGATCCCAGAAAGACCTGGGTTCGCGCAGACCGAGGCGTTGCAGACTAACCCACTCTGGCAATCCGCG
>Ga0302321_100003661_pt1 | contig 13195 bp, 10 predicted proteins | sample Fen_T0_1_FD_202505 | JGI IMG/M metagenome (GOLD analysis project Ga0302321, IMG submission 202505) | Peat permafrost microbial communities from Stordalen Mire near Abisko, Sweden - Fen_T0_1 | ecosystem: Environmental > Terrestrial > Soil > Wetlands > Permafrost | place: Sweden: Abisko...
TCTGCGCTGCGCCCTGGCTCCGGCGCAAAGTTACGCAGGTACGATGTTGAATTACGGATATTTTCGTTCAACAGGTTCTTGCCTTTGGCAAACAGCAATATTTCAGTGTCATGAAGTTCAGCTATCCGGTACTGAGTGCCCATATTCAGCAACAAATAACTGTCGGTATTCGTATCATTCACACCGGCGTTGGTTTGTGCTTCGCCACGCGTCAATCGTGCATTGGTAGACCAATCGTCTTTCTCATAGCTCAGTTGCAAGCCATAACGTAAAGGCGGCATACGGGGGACATCGCCGCCCCGGTCAAATGTACCACGGGTGTAATCCCCGAATAAGGTCAGGTCGATTGCGCCATAACTGTTTTGCATCAAAGGGAAAATAGTTTGCGCTTCAAAGCCTTTGAAAGTGGCATCAGCTTGACGGCTTTCTAAAATAGGCAGACAGGCGGCATCGACCGGGCAACTTGCTCCGCGTGTTCCATCATCCTCATTAAAAACATCGCGGCTACGCTGCTGGTAAATGTAGTCACTGGCCCAGTTATGGAACAGGTTAATTTCTGCCGTCATCCATGTAGAATTAAAGCGATAGCCTAGATCCAGGTTATTGGACAGCTCTTTATTGAGCGAGCTATTGCCTATTTCATAACTATGCGTGGCTTCATGAACGCCTTTAGACAGCAATTCTTGTATCTGTGGTGACCTTTGTGAGTGGGTTAGACTTAAGCTGATTTGGTGTTGCTCGTTAATTTTCCACAATGCGGAGGTCGAGCCGCTGATTGGCAGATACGTGAAACTGCTGCGGTTTTCCGGGCTAATCGTTTGCCATTCACCTCTTGCGCCAAAATCGTAAGTTAATGCACCGATGGTAAACGATTCCACCGCAAATAAAGCATAGGAATCAATATCGGATTTAGGCACCAACGCCTCTGCACCTATTGCAGAAAATACGCTGTTGACTGATTGGAAGCCCACTGTCCCTTTAACGATACCAATCGGTTGATGTTCCAGTTCCAAGCGGCTTTCGTAGGATTTGTTTAAGAAAGTGGTTGCCGGAGTGCCATTATCAAGCTCAACGTGTTTATAGTCGGTATAGCCAAACTTCATGCGGAGTTCTTCAGCCCAAGCGAAAGGTTTGTTGAGTTGGCTTTTAAAATCGTATTTGGTTTGGCGCAGGTCAACGGTGACACGATCATTGCTTTTGCCATCGGGCGGAATGCCGTACAGTTTTTCCAGGCTGTTGATGGCAACGCCTACAAGCCCTGCATCACCAATCTTGGCAACTCCGACCGAACCGCCGCGTGTGCGGGCTTGAGAACCATTAATCAGGCCTTCGGGATTGTCCAGTACAGTCGAGCTGGTAAAGCTGGGATCAACAGAACGAACGGCGGCTTCATCAATCGCCCGTCCGCCGATATGCGTATTGTTCTGGTCGCGGTAAAAACCATCCACATGATAAGCAAGCCCGTTTTTGCCGCCTTCTAACTTGAGGGCGCTGGATGTTTCATTAGTCACAGAATCAAAACGCTGCTCACCAGCGCCACCAATGAGTTTGTCGGGTACTTGCTCAGGAATCCGGTTGTCGATAACGTTAACTATTCCGCCGATGGCACCATTGCCATAAAGCAGGGTGGATGGGCCGCGCAACACTTCCACCCGTTCTGCAATGATAGGGTCAACGCCATTGGCATGATCAGGGCTTAAGGAAGACACATCATTATTGCCCAAACTGTTTTGCAGCACCCGTACACGCGGGCCTGATTGTCCACGAATGACTGGAGCGCCCACACCAGCGCCGAACGATTGGCTGGTTATGCCCAATTCCTTGCTTAAGGTATCGCCAATCGTTTGTCCGACTTTTGTGTGTAATTCCTCGCCAGACAATACCGTCACTGGTTTGGCTGATTTAGCTGTCGCCTGTTTGATGCCAGTGCCGTAGACAACCACTTCTTCTAGTTGTTGTGTATTGTCTTTATCTGCATAAGCAAATGAAGTCATTGAGAAAAAGGATAAAAAAATAAGCAGGAGCTTAATCATAAGGTAAACGTAATAAGGTGCAATCTGTAAGCAGCAGTAAGCTGCGCTATTGCACCTTACTTGTATTGAGCAATGGTAACAATTCAAACATCAAGGATTAATAGCATAAGTTTCCGTATAAGTATTGCCTTTTTTGCAGACATCCCGTGCTGTTGGGCTTTCGCAGGAGGTATCGGTAATCTCGGCTTTTAAAGTACCGGCCTCTTCTGGAACAAAGTAAAACCGGAAGTTGGGGTCGGAACTGATGGCGATATCGGTTTTTGCGGTCAGGATTGGCTTATCGTTAAAAGATATTTTCATTTGTTCAACGAAGTGGGATTTTTTGATGAACCGTGACACTTGATCCATTTGCATACCGCTTAGATTGGGGTGACTAATCAATAGCTGTACCAAGGTGGGTTCTTTGGTTTTTACCCCTTCATCCAAGCGGAATTTCATTTTACCCAGACGCAGCATCGCTGCATCAAGGTCTGCACCCACAGGCGCGGAACAACCGCCGCTGGCTTTAACGTATTTCTTCGACATAAATAATTTGCCGTCATTCATTTCGGCAATAGCGCGAATATAGCTATAGGTGTTGACGCGAATACGCATAGCAAGATCGGCCTTACCGGTGTGTGGGCTGAATTCAAATTCGCCGACGAAAGGGAAGGGGTTTTTATCGACTAGAACTAAGATTTTTTTGATATAGCTGTCGTTCGTTTGCTTAATTTTGGAATTGATTTTTAATGGCACAAGAGCAGGGTCTTCAGCCCGGATTGGCGCATCCAGCTCAATGATGTTATTGGATTCTTCAATAGACTTGCCCGAAAAATATTGGTCTTTTAGGGTGTTGTCCCATTCGGTTTCGTCTTGGATTTCAGCTTGTAATATCATGGGTATTACCAGTAATGCCAGTACGACTGTCTTAATAATTGTTTTGAATAGCATGGTTATTTCTCCAAATTTGATGCTATTTTATCAAGGTAGGGTGGAATAGCGTAGGTATTCCACCGTATGAAACTCGTATATATTGCTCTAAACTTAATTTTATTTTCCGCTTTAGCAACATCATGAACAATCGACGTAATTACTACCGCATATTGCATGTGCAACCTGAGGCACCCACCGAAATCATCAAGGCGAGCTATCGCAGCCTAATGACAAAACTTAATGTGCATCCAGATCGAGGTGGAGATCATGAATCTGCTGTATTGATAAATCAAGCTTATGCTACCCTCAGCGATCCGCAAAGACGCAGAAAATACGATGAGATGCTGCTTTCACGTAATACACCCGCACATAAACGCCCAGCATACGAAGCGCCGTATAGCAAACCCAGATCGTCAACGACTGATTGCACCAATGCCTATCGGTATAGCAAGGAAAATTTTAGACCTGCTTCTGCTACAGCGCGGCGACACTGTTTTTTCTGCGGAACTGAGCATTCTGCGTATGTAAATAAACATTGCACCCATTGCGAAAGCCCTTTAGCTCCCGCCCAGTCTGGACAGAATAACCGCCGTTGCGAATTATTCGGGCGACGAACAGTATCGCGAATTGCAAAAGAGGGAACGCTTTCCATATACCCAAGTTGGCCACATTCAGGATACCCGGGACAGTTACGAGATTTATCAATATCAGGGCTGAGCATACTAACCACGTATGCCGCAAAAACCGGCCAAATCATAAAATTCGACTCCAATTTTCTTAAGGGTGTTGCACGCGTTGTAACTGTACGGGCAAATGGTGCAACTTTTTCAGTACACGCTACTTTCCTAGCTGCCGAATTTGTAACCAAGTCTGGGGTGTTTGTAACTGAAAAAGCTTAAAGTTTGAGTAAGCTTACCGCCTACCGCCTACCGCATATACGCCTTACGGCCTTTTTTAGCTATCGCGCCCGATAGCCTACGATTAACCTTTAGGACGCATGTGCGGAAACAACAACACATCACGAATAGACGGCGAATCAGTGAACAGCATTACCAATCGGTCTATGCCGATGCCTTCACCCGCCGTTGGTGGCATACCGTGTTCCAAGGCGGTGATGTAATCGGCATCAAAGTGCATGGCTTCATCATCACCCGCTTCTTTTTCTTCAACCTGTTTTTGAAAACGTGCGGCCTGGTCTTCGGCATCGTTTAGCTCGGTAAAACCGTTGGCGATTTCGCGGCCGCCGACGAAAAATTCAAAGCGGTCGGTGACGTGTGGATCGTCGTCGTTACGCCGTGCCAATGGTGATACTTCAACCGGATAAGCGGTAATAAAAGTAGGGTTCATCAGCTTGCTTTCAACGGTTTTCTCGAAAATTTCTATCTGGATTTTGCCCAGGCCATAGCCAGCTTTTACCGGAATTTTTAGGCTTTCTGCAACTTTAGAAGCGCCTTCGCGGGTGGCAAGTTGTTCGCGAGTGAGGTCAGGATTAAAATGCAGGATCGACTCGACAACCGTCATCCGATCAAACGGCTTGCTAAAATCGTATTGCTCGCCCTGGTAGGTGATGACTGGTTGCCCGACCACTTCTTGCGCGATACCACGCAGCATGGCTTCGGTTAAATCCATCAAATCGTGGTATTCGGCGTACGCCTGATAAAACTCCAGCATGGTGAATTCAGGATTATGGCGAGATGACAGCCCTTCATTTCGGAAGTTGCGGTTGATTTCAAACACCCGTTCGAAGCCGCCGACGACCAATCGTTTAAGGTACAGTTCCGGCGCTATCCGAAGGTAAAGTCCCATATCCAGGGCATTGTGATGGGTGGTAAAAGGCCGCGCCGTCGCGCCACCGGGAATGGTTTGCATCATCGGCGTTTCCACTTCCAGGAACTGCCGTTCAATCAGGAATTGGCGGATATAAGCGACTATCTTCGAGCGTATAAGGAAGGTGTTACGGGTTTCCTCGCTCATAATCAAATCCAGATAACGCTGGCGGTATTTGATTTCCTGGTCGGCAATGCCGTGGAATTTTTCTGGCAATGGACGCAGTGCTTTGGTCAATAGCCGAATGCCATCGACCCTAATACTGAGTTCACCAGTCTGAGTTTTAAATAACACGCCTTCCGCGCCGATAATATCGCCGATATCCCACTTTTTGAACTGCTCGTTATAAAAGTTTTCGGGCAGGCTATCTCGCGTCACATAAAGTTGGATTTTGCCGGACATATCCTGAATATGCACAAAGCTGGCTTTGCCCATGATGCGCCGGGTCATTATGCGCCCGGCGATTTTTACGCGCAAAGGTTCTGCTTCCAGGTCTTCCTTGGATTTTTCGCCGTATTCGGCTAACAATTCACCTGCCACCACATTACGGCGGAAATCGGTAGGGAAGGCGATGTTGCCACTTTCGCGCAATTCATTGAGTTTACTACGGCGCTGGCGGATTTGTTCTTGTTCGTCTTGCTGGATTTCTGACATGGTTAGTAATGACTCGTTATTTGTTTCTATTGTCTAAATTCCCAAATGCAGGGCAGGGAACAATATTCTGTTAAGGAATCTATGAATAAGTCCTTCGACAAGCTTCCTTCGACAAGCTCAGGACGAACGGCAACGGGTTGATTCCGTTCGTGGTGAGCTGGTCGAACCATGAGCGGAATCAACTTGTTCAGGGTTTCCTTAACTTGGCTTACAACCCGCTCTTCAAGCTGGCCTCAATAAACTGATCGAGATCGCCATCCAAAACCGCTTGGGTGTTGCCTGTTTCCACGTTCGTTCGTAAATCTTTAATACGCGATTGATCCAATACATAAGAACGAATTTGACTGCCCCAGCCTATATCGGACTTGGTGTCTTCCAATGCCTGTTGGGTTTCACTACGTTTACGCATTTCCAGCTCATATAATTTGGCTTTCAATTGCTTCATCGCGGTATCGCGGTTTTTATGTTGTGAGCGGTCGCTTTGGCATTGCACGACAATTCCGGTCGGGTTGTGGGTCATACGTACGGCGGATTCGGTCTTGTTAACGTGCTGACCACCCGCGCCACTGGCACGGTAGACATCAATGCGTATATCGGCGGGGTTGATGTCGATATCAATATCATCATCAATTTCCGGCGATACAAAAACGGATGCAAACGAGGTATGGCGGCGGTTTCCGGAATCGAATGGTGATTTTCTCACCAGTCGATGCACTCCGGTTTCGGTGCGTAACCAGCCAAACGCATAGTCGCCTTCAAACCTAATCGTAGCGCTTTTTATTCCAGCTACATCGCCGGGGGATTCTTCGATCAATTCGGTTTTAAAGCCTTTGCTTTCACCCCAGCGTAGGTACATGCGTTCGATCATGGAGGCCCAGTCTTGCGCTTCCGTGCCGCCGGAACCTGACTGGATATCCAAAAAGGCATTATTCGGATCCATTTCACCTGAAAACATGCGGCGGAATTCCAGGTCTGCCACCCGTTTTTCAAAATCGGCCAGATCATCGACGACGGTATCAATGGTGGCTTCATCATTTTCTTCTACCGCCATCAGCAATAGTTCTTCCGCATCGGACATGCCTTGTTCCAGGTCACGGATGGTATTGACGACAATTTCCAACTGTCCGCGTTCCTTGCCCAAGGCTTGCGCCTGTTCCGGGTTGTCCCAAATCTTCGGGTTTTCCAGTTCCCTTAAGACTTCAACGAGGCGTTCGCTCTTGTTGTCAAAGTCAAAGATACCTCCTAAGCGCGTCGCCACGGCTTTTTAGGTCAGCGATATGGTTTTTGATAGGGTTTATTTCTTGCATGGAGATGGGTGATATTGCAGGGTAATAATTGATTTTAAGCCTAGGATTATATCACTTTATGCAGGGTGGGGCTGCAAACCCAATGCTGTTAAGTTAAGGATGCAAACTCTCTCCTGCTGGAGAGGGTTGGTTGGGGTGAGGAGACACAACACCGGACTGCACAAGTTAAATTACAGGCGTTTCAGCCAATAATCCGGCCTACGCTGCTTATGCGAAACGGCAAGAACTTGAACCACGCCTTCAAGATCACGAAAAACAACTTTGAAAGGGAATCGTTTAAGAGATACACATCGGATATTAGGTTTGCGCTCAATTCGGTAACGGCATGGATTTTTAACAACATTGACCATTACTTCTTCTAGCTCTAATAGGTAGGATTCACCAAGTCCAAGTTGCCGGGATTCAAAAAATGCTATTGTTTCAAAATGTTCTGTCTCGGCTCCTGGGTGAAAATAATAGCTCACTTCAATAAATATCGAGCTTTACGGCTAACTTCTTCAGCAGGAATTAGCTCAACAATCCCTCGATCTATTTCATTTGCTCGGCGTTCCGCTTCATCAAGCCACGCTTCCTCAATCTCCGATTCAGGCATATTATCAAGGCTTAACAACAGCTTATGAGCTAATTTAGCTCGCGCTGAAATTGGTAAATGCAAAGCTTCTCTTTCTATTAAAGACATATCCATAACCGCAGTTTAACAAATTGCTTGCCCCTCTTAAAGAGGATTATTTTGACGGATTGAAATATACGATTTTAAGAGTGGTGTTGTAATATTTTTAATGCCGGACTGGGCATGTTGCCCGTTCGTTAGAATTTAGTATCTACGTTGCTATAAAAATAGAGTTTTTTGTAGGCTGGGTTGAGGTACGAAACCCAGCATTACCGATAGTAATAGTGTGTAGCTGGGTTTATCAACCCAGCCTACGAGCTATATTGAGGTTAAACGAGAAGATGTGATTGAAGCTATCAATATATTATCTTTACTTACAGTGTTTGAAAATAACTAACACGAGTTTTAGCTTGAACATTATTTGCATATTTCTTCGATCTGTGAGTTAAATATTGTCAACATTTCCTTCCCAGTAGTTTCTGAAATCTTGATCGGAAGCCCAGACTTTTGGTAGGCTCGCAGCAACGAAAGCAACCACTCGCGGTACAAATAGGCAGAGTGCAACGCCCAAGTAATATTTGGTGGTTCTGCTATGTCCTTAAGATGATTAAAATGGGCAAGGCGATTGTTTCGGATATCTACCATCATTGCGTGATAGCTATCCCATTCTGTTTCTGTAGTTTCTAGGTACTCGATGATCATTGTTTTGCAGAATGGTTTTAATGTTGAACGCTCTGGGGCAGGGGCTTTCATCACAAGTTTTTTCCAATGAGAATTCTGCGAGTTGGCTTCAAAGATGGCATTCCAGGAAATTATTGCATCCGAATAGCACATGTCGAGTATGCTCAGCCATGCATCCTTTTTTATGTTTGATTTAGCAATGTAGTTCCCATAAATGCAGGCTCTTATGCAGTCATGTGCTAAACCAAATTGCACTTCAAGCGGATCAATTCTATTATTCATCATAGCTGGTAGGATGTGGTGAACGAAGTGAGGCGCATCGCTTGCGATAGATGCACCTCGTTCCTCGGCACAACCTATTGTACTTACGTTTTTATGATTTTTTAACCATCACCAACAACCCCCCAACAATCAAAGCCCCACCAATCAGAATACGCAACGTAATGACTTCCTTGAGCAACAGCCAAGCGAGCAATATCGCAACCACGACGCTGCCTTTGTCGATTAGGGCGACAGTTGCTACATCCCCCAGTTTCAATGCCTTATAGTAAAAAATCCACGAGAGCGTGGTGGTGAGTGCGGATAGGCCTAGCCAGAGTATATTTGTCCGACTCAACAATGAATAATCATTCATCGGTACGGCAATGGCTGCAAAGCCAAGTACGAATAGGCTAACAAATAGTGTGCGGATGGTAATGCCGAGTTCGCCGGAGATACCAACCAAGCCCATTTTGGCGATTACCGAGGTAAACCCAGCAAAGATCATTGAAACTAATGCGAAAGCGACCCACTTTTCCATGGGCTTATTGCTTTTGGAAGTAATAAATCACAGCACAAACAGCCAGTTGCAAAAAAATGAAGCCCCAGAAATACAAGCCAAACAGGATGATTTTGACTTGTTTGGGTTGTTGGTATGCCTTGTACTTGAGGGTAAACAGGCTAAGGGCTGTTGAAATAATCACCAGGGCAGCGCCAATTGCCGCGTAGGACACGTTTAATCCCGTAGGGGAGGGGGGGCTAACACCATGCGTGTGCCATTGGTTTCTGCTGGGGTTACCACTCCGGCGGCTTCCATGTCTTCTATCATCGTGGCGGCGCGGTTATAGCCAACCTTAAAACGCCGTTGTAAGCTGGATATGGAGGCTTTACGGGACTGCGTGACGAATTCCACGGCTTGGTCGTATAAGCTATCCGATTCAGGATCACTGCTGTAACCACCGCCTGATGTGCCGAAGCCGTCGCTGTTTTCAAAGCTTTCGCTGGTAATTTCGGACAGATAATTGGGCGGCGCGGTCTGTTTTAAAAATTCGACGACACGATGCACTTCATTATCGTCCACAAAAGCGCCATGTGCGCGAATCGGGATGCTGGTGCCGGAAGGCAAAAACAGCATATCACCATTGCCTAACAAGGCTTCCGCGCCGCCTTGGTCGAGGATGGTGCGCGAATCAATACGGGATGAAACCTGGAAGGAAATACGGGTAGGGATGTTGGCTTTAATCAATCCGGTCAAGACATCTACCGACGGGCGTTGCGTGGCTAAAACCAAGTGAATGCCAGCGGCGCGGGCTTTTTGCGCGAGGCGGGCAATCAATTCTTCCACTTTTTTGCCGACGATCATCATCATGTCGGCTAATTCATCAATGACGATGACGATGCTGGGCAGGGTATGCAGCGTTGGAAATTCTTCGCCTTCAGACAATGGGTTTAGCATTTGGAACATGGGATCCCTAATCGTCTGGCCTTTCGCTGTGGCATCTTCTACCATTTGATTGAAGCCAGCAAGATTTCTAACCCCCATTTTCGACATCAATTTATAACGCCGCTCCATTTCCGCCACTGCCCAACGCAGGGCATTCTGGGCTTCTTTCATATCGGTGACGACAGGTGTCAACAAATGCGGGATGCCTTCGTAAACGGACAGTTCCAGCATCTTCGGGTCGATCATAATCATCCGCACCTGCTCCGGCGTGGCCTTGTAAAGTAGGCTCAAGATCATGGAATTGATGCCGACCGATTTACCCGAACCGGTTGTTCCGGCGACCAGGGCATGGGGCATTTTGCCTAGGTCAGCCATCAGTGGCTGTCCTGAAATATCTTTGCCCATCGCAAGTGTCAGCAGGGAAGGGGACTTTTCAAACGTCCGCGAAGCCAGCAATTCGCGCAAAGTTACCATTTCCCGTTCGCGGTTAGGGATTTCAAGCCCAATCACCGATTTGCCAGGAATCACTTCAACGATACGCACACTGGTAACGGATAACGCTCTCGCCAAATCTTTCGACAAACTGCTGATACGGCTGACCTTAACGCCCGCAGCCGGTAACAATTCAAAGCGCGTAATCACGGGACCCGGCAGGAAGCCCACGACTTCTACCGACACATTGAAATCGGCGAGGATGTCTTCCACCAGCCGCGACATTTCTTCCAGGTCGCTCTGGGAATAGCCCTTGACGCGGGTATCGCGGTTATCGAGAAGAGTCAAGGACGGTAAGACTTCGCCATTAGTGGCGGGTGAATGCGTAGGGCGCGGCTGTTTTTGCGGGTGTTTAACCGCCTTGTCAACGGGGCTGAAAATGGTCGAGGTCAGTGAGGGTAGTTTAACCTCATGCACAGGGACTTTTGCGGGACTAGTGGTAGGAGTTGATGTTGTTGAGGTACTTGGTGTGATAGCAGGTTTAAAATAAGCCTCCACTTTAGGTTCGGCAAACCCAGCCACCGCCACTTGTCTGGGTCTGTTGCTATACATTTCCCAGAAACGAAGCACACTATTTCCCACGACATCTATCAATAGAACTGAATATTTTCCGATTAAATCCAATATTGTTAACCATGACAGTTGCGTAGCCAGGGTAACACCTGCCAGTAATGAAGCTATCAGCAGTACAGTAGCGCCGGAATTGCCGCACATCAACAGCAGCGCATCACCGATTTCCTGGCCGATAATGCCACCCGTGTTGCCGGGCAATTCGACACCTATCCTTAAGATATGCAGGTAAAACAAGGCGGCGCTGGACAAAATAGCGATTATTGAGCCCAGCCAGTGCAGGACTAGGGTTGTTTTCTTCCGGTTTTCTTTGCCAAGGATATAAACAAAATAAGCGTGACGTATAATCATTAAGGGCAACAGGTAAGCCACCACGCCAAAAAAGCTGAAACAAAAATCAGCCAGCCAGGCGCCGACCACGCCACCTGCATTCGTGACCGTCTGCACCGTGCTGCTATGGGTCCAGCCAGCATCTTCGTTACTGTAGGTAAACAGGGAGATCAGGAAAAAAAGTGAGCCGGCAAAGCTTACCAGCACAGCTACTTCCCTTAAACTGCGAAACGTCTTTTCTTCTAGTACAGCAGCCATGATAGAACCTGAGAGAAATGCCAATGAAACATGATTATAGACCAATATTTGCAGGTTTTACATTAATTAAATGATGAAAAAAATTAAAATTTTGGATTACGGAATAACCCAACGCATAGGAGATTGAAGTGGGTTTTGTGTTGGGTTGCCAAACAACGTGCAACCCAATCTTGTATGATTAATTTTAGGAACTATTGGCAAGTAAATCCGATAAGCTTTAACAGTTGATTGGGAGGCCGTCCGAACCCGTGACAAAAATCGCCCACGAGCATTGGCAAATCTTTGGTAGGGATATTTACTCGTTATAATTGTGAGGCTGTCGATTCAGCCATTATCAAAGAAATTGTCGAGCACTTACGTAGTCAGTACCTAGCTTACCGGGTCAAACTTTTGGTGAATACAAAGTTAACTTTGTCGATGAATTCAGTTATACCGATCCCGTCGATAGCAGTGTCAGTGGTAATCAGGGTATTCGCATCGGTTTTGCTAACGGCTCGCGGATTGTTTTTCGACTATCATGAACGGGCGCAGTCGGCGCGACCTTAAGGATCTATCTGGCTGAAAAGTTTTGCGAAGTAAAAAAACGGACGGGTAGTACTGAGCCGGATGTTATCGCTCAAGGAATCTCTGCTCAGTCCTTCGACGACCAACGGAAGTGCCTGTGGTGCAAGCTCAGGACGAACGGCAACGGGTTGATTCCGTTCGTGGTGAGCTGTCGAACCGAATGGAATCACAAGTTCAGAACTTCCTTAAATCATTGCCGTGGGCAATAAAAGTTATCCCTTACTCAACTCCACTTTCTGGTTATTGGCTTCAATATTGTGGGCAACGCCGTGCAATGAACAAATCAGCAAAACTCCGGCGGCAATTAGGGCGATTTGCTGTAATGAGGTTTTCATGTCGGTTTTTTTATGCAGGGATGGGATTAAATCGGCGACGGCGATGTAGATAAAACTGGAAGCCGCCAATGCTAAAAAGTAAGGCAGGCTGTCGTGCAAGTCTGCCAAGCTATAAAAGGCCAGAATTCCGCCAAGTACGGTGGTTAGGCTGGCTAGTACGTTGTAAAACAATGCTTTGCCTTTGGAATAGCCGCTGTGCAGTAAAATGGCAAAATCCCCGACTTCCTGCGGTATTTCGTGGGCGGCAACGGCGAGGCTGGTGACGATGCCCAGCTTAACGTCGGTCAAAAACGCAGCGGCAATTAGTACGCCGTCCACAAAGTTATGGATGCTGTCGCCCAGGATTATCAATGCGCCAGCGGATTTGTCGATGCCGTGATGGTGTCCGGCGTGGTGTTCATGGTCATGTGCAGGATCGGGGATGGAATCATGAGTATCATCACCATGCGCTTCGCAGGTTTCGACATGGCAATGCCGCCAGATCAGCAGTTTTTCCAGCACAAAAAAGCCGAGGATACCGGCTAAAATCGTTCCTGAAAGGGCTTGAAATTGTTCTGGTTTAATGTCGGCAAAGGCTTCAGGAATAAGTCCCCAAAACGCCACGGACAATAATGCGCCGATAGCAAAGCTGATCCCGTGGGGTACCACCACATTGCGTTGTTCATCGGGTAACAGGAGGAACACAGCCGCCGCAAGAACACTGAGTACGCCGCCAACTGCGGTAAAGATGATGATTAATAACAATAAATTCAAGCTCAATCTCTCCAGATGAGTGTTGCCATACGCCCTGTAACCTTATCCCGGCGATAGGAATAAAACCGTTCTTGGTCGGTGACGGTGCAAAAATTACCGCCATAAACTTTGCTAATACCGAGGCTAGCTAAATTGATACGCCCCAGTTGATAGATGTCGGCTAGCCA
>Ga0302321_100003664_pt1 | contig 13194 bp, 12 predicted proteins | sample Fen_T0_1_FD_202505 | JGI IMG/M metagenome (GOLD analysis project Ga0302321, IMG submission 202505) | Peat permafrost microbial communities from Stordalen Mire near Abisko, Sweden - Fen_T0_1 | ecosystem: Environmental > Terrestrial > Soil > Wetlands > Permafrost | place: Sweden: Abisko...
CGGCCAGGCCTCCGCCGCTGCGGCGGGTGGCCTGTTGCGCCGGTTTGCCGGCATGTCGGCTACCTTCCCGTTGCGCATGACCCGCGCCGCGGTATTGTCAGCCGGCAAGACCGGCTGCGATAATGGCGGTGAGCACTACCAGCATTCCAAAGCAGAATAATAAGGAGTGAACCGCGCATGAGCCCCAGCAGAGCCGAGTTGGTAGACCTGTTTGATCGCCTGAGCGACGAAGAGCTGGAACAGCGCGCCGGCAACGATATTCTGACCCCGCTGGCACAGGAAGTCGCCGAAGAGGAGCTGGGCCGGCGCGGCATCGCCCTGCCTGCCGGTCCCCCTGACGTGCCCGAACCGGTCCGACCCGCCGTGGAAGGGGAGCTGGGCTTCGTGGTGCTGGCCCGCTATCTGGACCCGATGGACGCCCAGACCCTGCGCGCCCGCCTTGAAGCGGAGAGCATCCCGGCCATGCTGCCGGACGGCAACTACAACCAGGCCCTCGGTCTGATCGGCACCGCGCTGGGCGGGACCCGCGTCCTGGTGGCAGAGGAATATGCCAAGGAAGCGCGGCGCCTGCTGGCCGACATGAACGCCGGCAGCCTGGCGCTCGACCCGGCCGCGGAGCCCGAGCCCAGCCCTGGCCAGGACGCCTTGCTCAGCACCGACCGGCGCCGCTTTCGCGAAATAGCGGCCGCCGCCTTCGTGATGATCCTCGCCATCCTCGGCCTCCTGCTGCAGCTTGGACAGGCAGTTGTCGCGCACGACGTTCGCCACGGCTGGTCCGGCGTGCCGCTCTGGCCGTTCGTTCTCCCCACGCTCTATTTTGTCGCCGCGGTGCTGTTCTGGAAGCGCAGCAAATGGTCCCTGGCCTGGTTCGCCCTGTATGTGTTCGCCTCTCTGGCTGTCAATTTCAGCTTGGCTGTCTACGCAGGCAATCCGTACTTTCTCGGCAACGGTCTGATTGCCCTGGCCACTACCGGCCTGATCCTCTGCTACGGCATCCATCTGTTGGGCCAGGGCCGGCTGCGCTGACGCCCGGCTAGCCGCAGGCAAGGGCGGGGCGCTGTGAACCCGCGACCGATCGGCACTCCGGATCGGCACGTTGCGCGAGCCGGCGACATTGGGCATCATCATGGGCTGGACCGGCGATTCGCCTCTCCCAGGCGGCGCCTTTCGACGCCACCTTGACCGCGGCCCGCTACGGTTCGGTTGACAACCCGCCTGCACCTGGCCGGCGAAGAGCCGGACCGGGCGAACCAGAAGCGGCAGTCCCTGGCGGCACGCATCTGCCATCTGCACGCGCTGCCGGGGGCAGCCGGGCCTGTCGCCATCACCGCGCCGGCCCGCAAACGTGTTGCCTTTCAAGGCATTTCGTAGCAAAGTCATTCCGGCCGGGTGCGCGTATGGCGCGCCGGCCGATGACGATCGCTCAACAACAACCAAGAAATGGAAGATATCCATGCGTATCCAGGTTCTGTTCGCCGCAGCCATTCTCCTTTCCGGCTGCGCCTCGACCTATCAGCAAAACGTAGTCTCCGCTCCTAGTGCCAAGCTGCAACGCGGCAAGGCCGTGACGATAGCCACGCCGATCAACGGCAGCTACGACAGCACCGACTATCCTGCCTCCGGCCGCATGACCGCCGGCGCCACCCGCTCCGCCTTTGCGCGTTTCTCCGAAAGAGTCAGCATCTCCAATAAATGCAGGGATGTCGCCTGCCTGAAAGTCGAAACGGCGGCGAGCGATTATTACGTGGTGCCTGAAATCCTTCATTGGGAAGACCGCGCCACCGAGTGGTCCGGCCGGCCTGACCGCATCGAGATCAAGGTGACCGTATACGACGCGCTCAGTCCCGAGCCACTGGCCTCGACCATTTTTTCAGGCAAGAGCAAGTGGGGAACCCTGGGCGGCGATCATCCGCAAGATCTGCTGCCCGAGCCGATGAATGCGTATGTGGAGTCTTTGTACTGATGTGGCATGAAAGTGGCCGGCCTGAATAGGCACAAAGGCAGCCTGTCATGACGGCATTCGTGGTCCGCCTGTTTCGCCTGGCGACAAGCAGCGCCCTATCGGCATGTCCTGGCTGAAGAAGCTGATGGGCTCCGAAGCGGAGCCGCAGGCCATCTACCAGGTGCTTGCGGAGGCGGCGGAGTCCTACGCCAATGCGCTGGCCAATGCCCGCGGCAAGCTGGAGCCTGGCTATGACACGCTGGTCAGCGAAGTGCTGATCGGCATGGCGTCGGAAGAAATTCCGACACCTTACCGGCGCATGCGCCTGGACTTCTTCGGCAGGAAAGGAGATGCGGTGGGCAGCATCATCAGCAACCTCGACAACCCGCGCCAGTTCAGGGCCATCCGGGAGAACTGGCAGGGCATCGAGGTCGAGGCCAGACCGCTGGTGTGGAACGGCATCGATTTCCGCACCGATGCCGACCTCTCGAACCCCACGCCCCTGATTAAGTGGTATACGAAATGGCTGGACCCGGAAGATGCTCGCCCCGTCGACGAACGCGGCTTGCAAGGCGTGGTGCACAGCGTGGTGATGCCGGACAAAGGCGAGGACGGGCAATGGATAGTCCCCGTCGATTTCGGCTCGGCGCCGATCGAGGCGTTTTCGGAGCTGATGGAAGTGTTCCGGCAGTGCGGGGCCAGGCGGATACGGGTGGAGTCGTTCGAGATGGTGCGGAGGATGTGAACTGGTGTCGTACCGGCGGATTTTCATGGAAGGATGTCGCTTCCTTATGGGCTGATGGAGCGTCGGCATTCGAGGGAGCGCAAGAGGATCGCCTGTTCGAAATATCCCGCCTGATGTTACGATGTTGCCTCCCGGCCAGCCACCCGCCGTCCGGGAAAGGCTAAAGGAGAGCGCCATGAACGCTGCTACGAATGCTGCCGCCATTGCCCCCACCTCCGCGACCGCCGACACCTTGCTGAACATGCCCGCCAGCGGCGTCGAGCAGTACACCAAATACTTCATCTCGATGCGTTACTGGCTGCTGGGCCGCGGCTACTACCTTGCCCTCGAAGCCCTCGAATACGCCAGCCACTTTCATACCGGCAAGCGCAAGGTCGGCATCACCAAGGAGTATGCGCACCAACTTGCGATCGGCCACTTCGTCAAGACCATCGCCGCCAGCCTCGAACACCCCGAGGAAACCCTCGCCGCCGTATTCCTGCATGATGTATGCGAAGACTATGGCATCGGTCCCGAAGAAATCGAAGCCCGCTTCGGCCCGATGGTGCGCGAAACCGTGTGGCTGCTCACCAAGACCTTTCGCGGCCAGCCCAAAGCGCCGGGCGAATATTACGGCGCCATCGCGCATCACCGTATCGCTTCCATCGTCAAAGGCGCCGACCGTATCCATAACGTTCAATCCATGGTCGGCGTATTCAACCTGGAGAAACAGAAGGAATACCTGCAGGAAACCCAGGACTACATCCTCCCCGCCCTCAAGGAAGCGCGCCGGCTTTTTCCGCGCCAGGAGCCGGCCTACGAGAACATCAAGCACATGCTGCGCAGCCAGATTGAACTGCTGCGAGCAGTACACGCGGCGCATGAAGGCGTAGTTCGACCCCTGACTGGAAATCGGGTAGGGATGACGGCCTAGCAGCGCGAGCCGCGAACCATCGCGGGGAAATTCGTTCCCGGCCTGCTCGTGGCGAATGGACTTGTCGCGCCCATCTTCGCCGGTTCGATCCCTAGTCCGGCTTGATATTCGCTCCCTTGATCACCCCCGACCAGCGCAACACCTCGCTGCCCACATACTCCTGCGCCTGCGCCGGCGTGCTCGCCCACGGCTCGGCCGCCAGCGACAGCAATTGTTCGCGCACCGCCGGCATCTGCAGGATGCGCGTGATCTCCGCGTTCAGTCGCTCGATGATCGGCTTTGGGGTGGCCGCCGGGGCGAGGAAGACGTACCAGCCGGTGACGTCGTAGCCGGGCACGCCGGCCTCGGCGATGGTGGGCAACTCCGGGGCGGCGCTGGCGCGTTTGGCGCTGCTGACTGCCAGGCCGCGCAGCTTGCCGCCGCGCACCTGCGGCAGGGTTTCGACGGCGGTGGCAAACGTGATGGGCACCTGGCCGGAGATCACGTCGTTGAGGGCCAGGCCGCCGCCCTTGTAGGCGACGTGGATCAGGTCGGTGCCGGTCATGTTCTTGAACACTTCGCCGGCCAGGTGCGGGGTGGAACCGACGCCGGAGGAGGCGAAGGCGAGTTTGCCGGGTTGCGCCTTGGCGGCGGCGATCAGTTCCTTCACGCTGTTTACCGGCAGCGAGTTGGTGACCGCCAGAACGAAGGGGAAGGAGACCGCCATCGTGATGGCCTGAAAATCCCTGATCGGCTGGTAATTCACCTTGCGGTGCAGCGCCGGGTTCAGGGCGTGCGAGGCAGAGGCGATCATCAGGGTGTAGCCATCGGGCGCGGCATTGGCGGTGTACTCGGTGCCTATCATGGTGCCGGCGCCGGCCTTGTAGTCCACCACCACCGGCTGGCCGAGGGCTTCGCCCAGGCGGGTGCCGACGATGCGCACGGTGGCGTCGGTGCCGCCGCCGGGGGCGAAGGGAACGACCATGTGAATGGGGCGGCTCGGATAGGCTTGCGCGTAGACGCCGCCGTTGGCGCAGCAGGCGAGGGTGCCGATGGCTAGGGCTGCGGCCAGCCGGTCGGGGTTGCGGTTCATCAGAAATTGTCTCCGGCTTGGTTTGTCGTTTTCACGCGCCCGGTTCTGTGCCGGGCGTGATGCTGGGGCGGCGCCTGTACGCGCGCGGCCAAGCGTGGATCGTATCCCAATTGCACTCCGGGCCGGGTTCGAGTGGCCAATTGATCGGCTCACACCTTGAAGTCGTGCAACTCGTGCTTGATCCACTCGATGAACACCTTGGTGCGGGTCGGCAGCAGGCGCGCGTGCGGGTAGACCACGCTGACCGGACGCGGCGGCGGCTCGAATTGCGGCAGGACGATCTTGAGCGCCTTGTCGCGCACATAGGGCGCCGGCTGGTAGGAAAGGAACATGCCCAGGCCCAGGCCGGCGACGCAGGCTTGCACGGCTGGGGCGGCCTGGTTGAAATCGAGATTGCCGCTCACCGCCACGCTGATTGGCTTGCCCTTCTCGTAAAAGGTCCACACCGGGTTCGAGCCGCCGGTCGAGATGAAGCGCACGCAATTGTGCTCAAGCAGGTCGCGCGGATGTTTCGGCGTGCCATGGCGGCGCAGGTAGTCGGGGCTGGCCACCAGCACACGGCGGATGCTGCCCAGCCGCTGCGCCACCAGGGTGGAGTCGTCGAGCTGGCTGATGCGGATGCCGACATCCATGCCCTCCTCCAGCAGGTTGACCACGCGGTCGTGCAACTGCAGGCTGCAGCGCATCTTGTCGTAGCGCTGCACGAAGCGGGTCACGGCCGGGGCCACGTGCATCTGGCCGAACAGCACCGGGGCGGTGATGTTGAGTTGTCCGCTGGGTTCGGCAGCCTCGGCGGTGAGCGCGGTTTCGGCCTCGTCCACCGCGCTGAGCACCTGGCGGCAGGTCTCCAGGTAGCGCCTGCCTTCGTCGGTCAGCGAGATGCGCCGGGTGGTGCGGTTGAGCAGGCGCACGCCGAGAAGCGCCTCGAGCGCGGCAAGCGAGCGCACTACCGCCGGCAGGGATGAGCCCAGCCCCCGCGCCGCCGCGGTCAGGCTGCCGGCATCGGCGATACGGGCGAAGGTATGCATCGCCTTGAGCTTGTCCATCAGTGAATATTAAACCGATTATCGGAGTAGTCAACTCACATCCAGGCCATTTATTGCAATGGGAGCAAGGGTCAGAATGCCCTCCATGCGCTGTGATTGCGGCGCCCGAACTGAACCCCACCCCGTTATGCAGCGCCCCAGGAGAATTCCATGACCACCCCAGCCCGCCCCGCCCATCCGATCAAGCTGCACGGTTTCGCCCTTTCCGGCCACAGCCACCGGGTCCAGTTGTTCCTGTCCCTGCTCGGCCTGCCGGTCGAGTACCTGGCGGTGAACCTGGCGGCAGGCGCGCACAAACAGCCGGACTTCCTGGCCCTGAACCGCTTCGGCCAGGTGCCGGTGATCCAGGACGGGGCGGTGACCCTGGCCGATTCCAACGCCATCCTGGTCTACCTGGCGACGCGTTATGGCGAGGAGCGCTGGCTGCCGCGCGACCCGCTGCACGCCGCGCAGGTGCAGCGTTGGCTCTCCGTGGCCGCCGGACCGGTGGCCTTCGGCCCGGCGGCGGCGCGCCTGGTGACCCTGTTCAAGGCGCCGCTCAATGCCGAAGAGGTATGCGGCCGCGCCAACAATCTGTTCGCGGTGATGGATGCGGAGTTGCAGAAGGCGCCCTACCTGGCCGGCGAGCAAGCGACCATCGCCGACATCGCCAACTACACCTACATTGCCCACGCCCCCGAGGGCGGCGTCTCGCTTGCACCCTATCCGGCGCTACGCGCCTGGCTGGCGCGGATCGAGGCCTTGCCGGGCTTCGTGCCTATGGTCAGGTCGCAGGTCGGCCTGGCGGCCTGATTGGCCAGGCCGACGACTGCAGGGGGCCTGGCGGCCTGATTGGCCAGGCCGACGACTGCAGGGGGCCTGGCGGCCTGATTGGCCAGGCCGATGGCCCGGAAGCGGCCGCCGGCGCGACTGTAGTGAATGCGAGCGCCAGCTGGTTGTGGCTGGCGCTCGCATCCACCCAAAGCGCATGCGCGGCCTGGCGGCCGCCATGTGCCACCCGCAACTGGAGAGTGCCATGTCTACATCCGAACTTGACCCCAATTACAGTGGCCCCTGGCATGAAGGCGAGCGCGCCGTGCAGGCACGGGTCGGCGTGCGCGCGCAAATGGAAGAGGTGGGGCTGCGCGTATTGCGCCCCTACCTACCCGAACAGCACCGGCTGTTCTTCAATCAGTTGCCCTTCGTGATCGCCGGCAGCGTCGATACGGCGGGCCAGCCCTGGGCCAGCGTGCTGGTCAATCCGCCCGGCTTCATCACTTCTCCCGACCCGGAGCACCTTGCGGTGCAGGCGGCGCCGCTGGCCGGCGACCCGCTGGCGCACAACCTGCGCCCCGGTGCGGCGATCGGCCTGCTCGGCATCGAGCCGCATACGCGGCGCCGCAATCGCATGAACGGGGTGGTCGAGGAGGTGCGGGACGAGTCCTTCACGGTGCGGGTCAGCCAGAGCTTCGGCAACTGCCCCAAGTACATCCAGGCGCGCAAGCCGGTGTATGCGGACCCGGTGCCCGAGCATGCCGGCACCATCCACCACGGCGTCACTCTGGACCAAGCCGCGCTGGCCATGCTGCGCCGCGCGGACACGTTGTTCATTGCCACCGCCTATCCGGAAACCGATGCAGCCAGCGCGGCAGGCAGCCGGTCCCATGGCGTCGACGTCTCGCACCGCGGCGGCAAGCCCGGGTTTGTGCGCGTCGCTGCCGACGTCACCGTGACGGTGCCGGACTTCATCGGCAACCAGTTCTACAACACCATCGGCAACCTGCAGGTCAATCCGCGCGCCGGCCTGCTGCTGATCGACTTTGACAGCGGTGACCTGCTCTATCTGGCCGTCGACGCGCAAATCATCTGGGACGGCCCCGAGGTCGAGGCCTTCGATGGCGCGCAACGCCTGCTGCGCTTCACCGTACGCCAGATGCAGCGCAGCGAGGCCGCGCTGCCGCTGCGCTGGGGCGCGGCGGCCCCATCACCGTATCTCGACGCGACCGGGTCCTGGGGCGGCTGAGGGGAGGGTGCCCGGCGGGCCGCCCGCGGCGGGTCATTTGCCGGCTTGCTAACACCCACACTTGGTTGCCGGATTCACGTATCGTCGGCCATGGGACTGCATCGTGGCGCCGGGACCGGGCTGGGCCGGGCCTGGGCTGGTCGGGAGTTCGCCAGGTGATGGTTGCCTGAGGGTCGCCAGGCGGGCCGGGCACGGCCGATGTTTGGCCGAGGCTCTGCACACGGCCCGCGGGGTGTGCCCGGAACCGGTACGCGCCCGGCCTGCGGCGGAATTTTCGTTCAAAAATATATGTTGTTTTATAAGCAGCCCCTGGAACGACCATCGAAAAAGACCGTTCTTTGTATGGTGGGGATTGTGGCCCCGCCGCCGCTACGCGCTAACCGATCGACGCCTACTTGTCCTTGCTGCCCACGTTGAAAAACGGGATCGGGGCCCCCGCATAGATGTTCTGCGGCAGCTTGCCGTCCCAGCGGTCGGCCTTGACGCGTTCGACCTCGATGCGGCGCAGTTCGAGCACGTCCTTGTTTTGCGCCAGGGCTTCGTTCTGCACTTTGAGGGCGGCGGCCTGGGCGGTGGCCACTTTCAGGTCGGCGTAGGCGCGGCCGTCGGCCTGGGCGCGCAGGGCGCTAGCTTCGGCTTCGGCGATCGCCACTTTCTGCTTCTGCTCGGCCTCCACGGTCTTGAGCTTGTTTTCGGCGCCCAGGCGCAGCTGTTCCTGGGTGACTTTCTCGTTGATGGCGTGCATGTAGCTATCGGAAAAGGAGAAGTTGCGCATGTCGATGTTGATCACCTGGGCGCCGTACAGGCTGAGCTTTTCGCGCAGGGCGGTGCCAATGTCGCCGGACACCTTGGCGCGCTGGGCGATCAGGTCGGGGGCGCTGTATTTGGCGGTGACGGCCTTGAACACTTCCTGGGTGGCGGTTTGCACGTAGGAGGAGAGGTTGCCGTCGTGCGAATATTTTTCGAACACTTCGGAGACGCGGTCGGTGCCTATGCTGTAGCGCACGGTCATGGAGACGCGCACCGGCTGGGTGTCGCTGGTGGACCCTTCGGCGTTTTCAATATCGGCCTGCTCGGCGCGGATGCTGAAAATGGTGAGCTTTTGCCAGGGCGGCAACACGGCCAGGCCTTCGTTTTCGATCCCGACGATGCGGCCGAACTGGGTGACCACGCCACGGCTGCCGGTGGGCACGGAGTAGAAGGGCCAGAGTATCCGGAAGACGATCAGAAACAGGATGAGCAGCACGATGTCGCGGACGATGGCGAGGGGGCGGATGCGGCCGTTTTCGTCCCTGAAGTGGGTCTTGAATGCCATGTTGTTTTCCCGCGGCGCTCTGGGGTGGCCGCATGACCCGCTGTTGTGGTGAGGCAGTTCTTGTGCGGGCAGGCTACAACAAAAAAGACTGCCCCGGGCACCCCTGGCCGACCGGCGGGCCCCGGGGAGCGATGCAGGGTGTGGGGCCACCGGAAGCGGGGCCGCCGGTACGAAAGATTGAACCTTCGCGCGATGGCCCGCGACTACTGCACATGGCCTTCTGGCAGAAGGCCTGGCGCAGGCGGGCTACCGCCATGTGACCGGCATGCAAACGACTATCAGCAGCGACGCTCATCAGGGAGAAGACGCATGGACCGTAGAACCTTTGCAGGCAAGGCTTTTGGCGTGATGGGCTCGGCGTTGCTGGCCCCGCTGGCGGCGCGTGCCGAGACGCAAGGCGATGCCAAGTCGCAGGAATCGGCGGCGAAAAAAATGCAGGAGAACCAGGCCAAGGGCGGCAACAAGTCGGCCGAGGAGACGCAGAAGTTGCCGCTCGCCGGCAAGAGCGCCGAGCAGGACGCCAAGGGCAGCGGCAAGTCGCAGGAAGAGTCGGCCAAGGCGCGAGGCGGCGACAAGGCGATGGAGCAGTCGCGCAAGGCGCCCGGCGGCAGCGAGGCGCAGGAGAGCGCGGCCAAGGCGCCGGGATCGGACAAGTCCCACGAAGACAACAAGAAGTCCCCCACCGGCCCGCAGATCAATTCCCTGCCGGCCAAGAGCGGCAGGTACGCGCCGGATGAGGCCGAGCGCAAGCGCCAGCTGGCGCTGCAACATCTGGCGGCGCGCCGGCTAGGCTGAAGGGCTTTCGGGGCAGCTCGCCGGGCAGCTCGGGCGCGGCTCGCGGGCATCTCGCGGGAATCTCGGTGGCAGCGCGGGGGCAGGCCCGGGGCAGACCCGGGGCCAGGCGGCGCCGCGCGATGGCAGACGCCCGGCGACCAAGCGATGCGCTGTACCGACGCAGGCGCCCCGGGACCATTCCGCGCTGCCCGGGGCGGTTCGGGGAGAGGCCCGCGGGCCTGCGCCGGCGCATTGGCAGCGCGGCAACATCATGATCAACCTGGACCACCGGCCGCAAGGCCGCAAATGCAACCATGCGCTTTTTCTGCGTCACCCGCGACACCCTGGCCGCCACCAACGACGCGCTGGCAATGGCCTGCGCGTCGCGCCGCATCGAGGCGGTGATGGTCACACCGGAGAGCTACGCCGCCGACCCTGACCTGTGCCCGGCGCCCGGCGACCTGCTGTACCGCGCCGCCGCCGACACGCCCTGCGACCGGCTCGAAAAGCTGCTCTGGCAGCCGGGCGTGGCGGGCTTCTACGACGAGCCGTTTTTCGAGTGCATCTTCCAGGGCGTGCTGTTCCAGCGCAACGGCATTCCGATGCCGCGCACCATCCACGCGATCAGCCGGGAGCGCGCGATGCTCGAGAAGCAGGTCGCGCAACTGGGCGGCTTTCCGCTGGTGCTCAAGCAGCCGGGCGGCGAAGGCGGCCAGGGGGTGATCCGGGTCGACACCCTGGCGGGTTTGTTTTCCCTGATCGACTACCTGGGCGAATCGGCGCTGCTGATGGAGTATTTCGAGCACGTAGTGGCCTACCGGCTGATCGTGGTCGGCGACCAGGTCGTGGCCGCCGAGGCGCGTTACTCCGGCCCCGGCGACTTTCGCACCAACGCGGCCGGCGGCGGCACCCTGGGCGCGGTCCAGCCTTCGGACGACGCAGTGGCGATGGTGCTCAAGGCCGCGCGCCTGATGCGCGTCGAATTCGGCGGCGCCGACCTGCTGGAAGACGCGAACGGGCGCCTGCTGCTCGCCGAACTCAACTTCCCCTGCTACTTCGCCGACCAGCAACGCGACAGCGGGATCGACATCGCGGGCATGATGATCGATCACCTCGCGGCGAAAGCCTGCCGATGAGGTAGCGCGGACGCCGAGGTGGCATAGGCGACGTGCCCGATCCGCGACCAGGCCGGTGCGGCGGGCGCACTCACCACAAGGCACGGCTCGGTTGGGCCAGGGGCGGGTGGCCCGCGCCGCCGGTTCGCGCACCGCTGCTAGCGGCTGCCGCGCAGGTGCGCACGAATGCGCCACCCGGCCCACAACAGGCAGCACAGGCCCAGCACCAGCCGCAGGGCCAGGCCGAGGTAGAAGGGCAAAGCCGGAACCGCGCGCGTATCCGCGAGGCCGGCCAGCAGGCCCGCGCCGCCAGCCCATTGCACCCAGGCATCGATCAGCAGGGCGATGCCGATCGCCATCGCGCTGGCCAGGCCGAACTGCCAGCGCGCGCCGGCGCCGGGGCGGATGCGCCGCGTGGCCCAGCGCCAGCGGGTATGGAACATGTCCTTGAGCGCGGGGTCGTTGGGCTGGTCCGGGAACTCGGCGCCGGAGCCGACGAACGTGCCGCGCCCCATCGCCAGCACCGCAATGCTTACGGGCTTGCCCGCGGCATCAAAGCCGATCTCGCGCTGTGGCACACCCTCCTTGCTCGACTCGATCCAATAGAGGACCACGCCCGGCGGCGCTTCCCGGTGCGGCCCAGCGGGCCGGGGCCGCTGATCCGGCGCTGCGTGCACCTGGCCCGGCGCGTGTGCGGCCAAGCCGTTGCCGGGGAGGGGCAGCGCGCCGGGCGTGATCTTCAGGGTGAAGTATTTCATGGTCAACCTCCATCTTGCACCAGAGTGGCTGCCGAGGTGCGGCGACCAGCCAGCAGGTGCTGGCGCCAGGGTGTGGTCACGCCGGCAATCCTGACCAGCAAAGCTTGCCGCCATGCGCTTGCCGGACGGTCAGTCCTGAAACCGCTGCGGACCCTGGCCCGGCCCGCCGGAGGCAGCCTGCGCTTCGAGTGCCGCCGGCGCCTGCTTGGCCAGGAGCAGCGCCAGCATGGTCTCGACCATGGAGCCGCTGCCGCTCGCGCCTTCCTTGCCACCACCGCCCACCATGATGCTGGGCACCAGCGGCAGTTTGGCGCGCTCGATCGCCTCGGCGAAGCGCATCAACACCTGGCTGTTGAGCTGGTACTGCGGGCCGCCGTAGGCTTCCACCTTCTTGGTGGTGGCTTCGGCTTCGGCCAGACCCGTGGCACGGATCCGGTCGGCGTCGGCATTACCGACGGAGCGGATCCGGTCCGCATCACCCTGGCCTTCGACGCGCACGCGGTCGGCGTTCGCCTTCGCCGTCACCTGGATGGTCTCGGCCTCCTGGCGCGCTTGCGCGAGCTTGGCCTTGCCTTCGTTCTCGCGCACCTGGATCGAGAGCTGCGAGCCGGTGATGTTGGCCTGCTGCTCGGCGAGGGCCTGCTTCTCGCGCAGCGTCCGTTCCTGCACGGCGGCAATCTCCTGCAGCTTGTAGGTCTCGACCTGCTCGACCGCGATCTGCCGGTTGCGCAACTGCATCAATATCTGCTCGATGCCACCACCTTGCGCGCTTTCGTTGCCGACCGCGCGCGGGGTGCCGATCAGCACCTCCTGCAGCTCAAGGTTGTAGGCCGCGAACTTGGCGCGCATCTCGTCCAGCGACAGGCGCTGGATGTCGCTGCGGTCCTGCAGCAGCTCGATCAGGGTCTTGGTCTGGGCGATGTTCTTGAAGAACGCCGAGACCATCGGGTCCAGGGTCTGCTCGACCAGGCGCTTGATGTCGCCAAAGCGCTGCACCACCAGCGGCGCCTTCATGTAGTCGATATGCACCACCACCGACAGCGGCAGCGAGGGCTCGAACGCGTCCTTGGTGATCAAGGCCACCTCGGCGAGGTTTTCATCCAGCCGATGCGGGCCGACCACCTCCTTGACCCAGCGCAGCACGAAGTTGGTGGTCGGCACGATGATCACCTTGCCCGCATAAGTGTTGAAGGCATACTTGCCAGGCAGCAGCGGCTTGTTCCAGACCCCGCGGGTGCCCGGCTCGACCAGCTCGCCATGGCGATAGGCGTCACCGCTCATGTCCGCGCCGTAGCGCCCGGTGTAGGAGACCACCACGCCGACGGTGCCGACCTCGATCACGGTCTTTTTCACCAGCTCGATGGTGGCGAACAGGCGGTTGATGTAGTACGAGCCGTCGGCCAGCACCTGGTACTGGCGGCCGCGGAAGCCGGCCGCGCGCAGGAACTTCTCCGGGTCCTGGAAATTGTTGTGGAACAGCTCGGCGCGGCGCGCGTCGTTGCCCACCGCCGG
>Ga0302321_100003665_pt1 | contig 13193 bp, 13 predicted proteins | sample Fen_T0_1_FD_202505 | JGI IMG/M metagenome (GOLD analysis project Ga0302321, IMG submission 202505) | Peat permafrost microbial communities from Stordalen Mire near Abisko, Sweden - Fen_T0_1 | ecosystem: Environmental > Terrestrial > Soil > Wetlands > Permafrost | place: Sweden: Abisko...
ACGAAACGCAGGTTGCGATCCGGCTCTGCAAGGAGTTCGGGGAGCGACTGGGACGTCAACACTTCTGTACGCAGGTTGGCAATAGGTAGCCTGGAGAGAGCTGGTCGCTTCATCCGCATCAAGCCATTTTTCGGCGCAAGGGATTATGACCCGGTGGTCGGAAGGTGGACGAGCAAGGATCCGTCCTATTTCGCGGGGAACAGGCGAATTTGTAAGTGTACGTGAACAATGACCCAATAAACGGAGCAGATCCGTTCGGCCTACTATCGTGGAGTGGGCCAAGCTATAAGTGCATGTCCGATTGCGTCGGGGCTCAGGCACTTCCCGCAACAGGCGCAGGGGTAGTCGTGGCGTTCTGCGGCGAAGCGGCGCCGGTATTTGGTCTCTTTATGCTGCGTTCGTTCTTCAGCAATGCGCCGACGCCTGCATGGAGCTTGAGTCACCTGCGCCGAAGCCCTAAGGGTCGCTGGATCGTGCTGCTGCTGCTGGACCGCCGTGTAATTCGTCAATGGGGGACCCGACCCTCGTCGCGATTTGCTCGCGCCGAAGAAGGTTCTTGTTCGAAGCGCCTAGTCCTTCGCGGATCTGGAGGTGTCGGTGTCCCCAAATGAGTTTTCGTGCACGGTTTCGCCGGCGTCCGATTGGAGATTTTGGTTTCGTGTTGTCCTAGTGCGACAAGCCATTACCGTCGTTTTCGTACTGATAGGCTTGATCCTGGCCATACCGATACTACCTGTCGTCCTATTCGCTATCTCGTGCCTGTCGTTTGGCCAGCGGGTCACCGTGGATGCCCGCGGGTTAGGTGCGCGGTGGCTGTTCGTGACGAAGCTCGTTCCGATCGGTGCAATCTTAAAAGCGAGCTACTCCCGGCCTCGAGGCTTTTTGAACGTGCAGGTCCTTCACTTGGAGCTTTCCGGCAAGCCAACTATGGAACTTCGCGCAGACGCCGCAAATCTTCGCGCGATTGGTCATGCATTGGCGCTGCACGGCCGTGCCCCGACGGGCGCGGTGCATGACCGGGCAAATCGAGGCACTGCGTGGAAGCCTCTGCTTCTCGTTGTTGCTGCGGTGCTGGGATCTCTGTTTGGATATGCGGTGCAGCGCCTACGGTAGCTACACACGGGGAACCGGGACGGCTGCTACCATTAGCCCCAGAGGCTCATCTCGGTCCCGCTCGCCTGGACAACGAAGAAATCGGCAACGTCAAGACAAAACCAAGGCCCTGACCGACGAATCGCCCGGCCAACCGGCGGTCGCGCGGATACGCAGCCACTTACAACAATGGTGCGGTTCGCCGTCCCGACGCGGATCGTGAGCGCGGTGGTGACGCTCAACGACTACAAGGACCCGACCATCGCAGCCGTTCACACGGGTCCACGACGCTAGCCGTTCAGGAGCTCGAAGGAGAAACGAATACGACTTCGATGCGGGCGTTGCGTTCGCTCGCGCCGGGGCGCGCTGGGTCGAGGACGGGGAGGGTGGAGCCGGCGGTCTCTGCGGCGACGTGGGGCGCGCCGGACTTTCGTAAGGCGTCGGCGATGGCCGCCGCTTGCGCGGCGTCGCGCGTGGAGGCGTTCCCTCGGGCCACGTGGACCACGGCGAGCAGGGGGAACTCCGGGTGGGCTTTGGCGACTTTACCGAGCGTATCGAGCTGGGCGGTGGCTTCGCTGCTGAGTTGGTCCTTGCCGTTGAAGAGCGCGCGCAGGGTGACGACCACGCCGCGATCGTCGCGAAACGGCAGCAGGCTCGAAGCGCTGAGTTCGCTCAGCAGCGCGTCGGCAACGCCGGCTGCTGGACCTTTCTGGGTCGCAGGGCGGCGCGCGAGTGTGAGCTCTCGTAGACAGCCGCTGCGCAACGAGACGGCATCGTCAATCGGCGCGGGCGGAGTTCGCAGCTTGCCGTTCAAGTCTTCCACTTTGCCGAGCAGAGGCCCGACGGTCTCGCGGTTCGGCTCGAGCAAGCGGGCAGCCATGCAGAGCAGCTTGGCTTGCGACAGCAAGGCTTTGACCGCCGCTAGGCGCGCCTGCTCACGTTCCGCCGAAGCGGGCGCGTTGACTGGTAGCGGCTCGGCGTCGTGTGCCACTTTGAGGCGAGTTTCCAAAGCTTCGGCCTCGAGCAAGAAGCGCTGTTGTTGCGCGTCGAGATCGGCCTGGAGCTGAGTCGCTTTGGCGAGTCGCGCTTGTTCGTCGGCGAGGGCGGCTTGAGCCCGAGCCAGACGAGCCTGGACCGTAGTTCGGGTGTACGCGGCCAGGGCTTGCTCACTCAAGATTTGTGCGGACGCTTGCTTGTCGTCGGCGAAGGCTCGTTCGGCTTGGCTTCGGCGCAGCTCGGCCTCCGCATAAGCTTGCGGCGCGCTCTTGGCGGCGGCTTGGATCGCGGCGCTGGCTCGCGCTGCGTCGACCTCGCGCATGATTTCGGGGCGGGGTGTGGGCGCGCAGGCCACGATGCTCGACGAAAGTAGGGCGCCGAGTGACAAAAGAGCCGTTCGGTGCATCACTTCTTCACCGCGGGGGGGCTGGGATTGGCCTTTGCCGCAGGGCTCGTTTGGGCCTCCTGGGAGGCGGGCTTGCTGGCCTCACTCTTGCCGCCGCGGTTACCTGCCGGCATGTCGTTCTTCAAGTTTTGTTCGGCCCGGCCGCGGCGAGCGATCGTCTGCTCGATCAACGCTTGGGTGCGGACGGCTTTTTGCTCCAAATCGGCCACGGCCTTCTGGACGTCGGCAAGCTTCTTCTCGCTTTCGACGGTGCGCACGAGGTCGTCGGCAACTTGAGCCCACGTCAACGCCAGTGCGTCGAGCTCGGTCGCGTGCTGCAGGTCACCGGCGCCGCGCGCGCTTTGTGCGCGTTGCTGGGCCGCTTTGGCTTTGGTGACCGGATCTTGCACGAGGCTGCGCGTCTCCGGTGCATCGAGTTTGGCGAGCAGCCGCAGCGCCTCGGCGGCCGGGTCCGGACCCGCGGCGTGCGCCGCCTTGGGAAAGCCCGACGCCCCGAGGAGCGCGAGCAGACAAGCTAGGGCAAAAGCTGCCGGAAGTCGGGCTCGTTTCACGGGGCAACGAAGACACGTGCGGGCGCCGAGGTCAAGACGTCAAGGCTCTCGTGCCGCTTCCAAGCTCAGGCTATACGGACGGTCGGAGGATCCACTGACCATGACCACGCGCATACGGGCGAGCTGGGACGAATACTTCATGGCCATCGCAAGAGTCGTGGCGACGCGCTCGACCTGCGACAGAAAGCACGTCGGCGCCGTAATCGTGCGCGAGAAAATGATCCTGACCACTGGCTATAACGGTTCGATTCGGGGGCTCGGTCATTGCGACGACGAGGGTCACCTGATGGAAGACGGCCATTGCGTGCGCACCGTGCACGCCGAGGCCAACGCCATCGTGCAAGCCGCGCGCAACGGAGTACGTTTGGATGGCGGCGATATTTACGTCACCGCTTCGCCCTGCTTCGGTTGTTACAAGTTGATCGCCAACAGCGGGCTCACCCGGATCGTGTTCGGAGAATTCTACCGCGACTCACGCATCTTCGAATTGAGTGAAAAACTCGGCATCAAGCTCGACCATCTGCCGATCGAAGGCGTGCCACGCGAAGCCGCGGCAGAGCCTCCGCTTTGAGTCGAGCCGCAAGTCATGGCAGCGGGACCGGCGCCTGGTAATACATCTGCACGGCGTCTTTGAACTGACCCCCATCCGTATCGGGAGTGGTTTGGTTGCCGGTTCCGGTGCCGAACGCGGCGCCGAGGCCTCCGGCAGCAACGAACTCTTGGATGTGCGAGAAAATGTAGTGCACGCGATTGTCCCGATAGTGCCCCGCCGTACCGCCCGGGGTCGCGCTGGGCACTCCGAATGGGATTTGCCACCAGATCATCGGCCGACCGACGCCGGCGCTGATCGCCTTGGACCAGGCCAAATAGTCGTGAAAGTTGGGGCTCGTGGCGTTCGTCTCGTCCCAATAGAACGTGCCGCCGCGCATGCAGTTCGTGTCCACCGCCGCCTCGAAGCAACCCGCGTCCCGATCCAGCAGATCAGCGAAGATCAGATCCGTTCGATCGGCGCCGACTTTCTTCAAGAATGCAGCCGTCGCGTTGGCATCCCCATTGGCCCACTGCGAAGCATGAAAGCCAATCAAAGCCTTGGGCGCGTACATGCGGGCGAGCTTGATGATGCAATAGCCCATACCCACGAGATCCTCGCTTAGATCCGCGCAGTCCGGCGCGCTGGCTCGGAGCGCGACTTTGATCGTGCTCGGGTCCTCGTGTGACTGCTGTTCCGCATAGGCCCAGAAGTCTGGCTCCAGATGCACGATAGCGGGTTTGCCGAATATTCCGAGGCGTTGGAAGAGCAGCTTCACGTCGCCCCAGTAACCCTTCTCGAAGACATCACTACTCAGGCCCAGAAGCACCCCATCGCCGGCGGCCGCCATCGAATAGAGCGAGATCATCGGTACCACCCCGTGCGCGTCGGCTACGTCGGTGACGATGTTCACGAAGCTCCCGTCCGCATTCCAGTCCTTCCAACTACCCCACGACTTGTCTTTGTTCAGGTAGGCCGAGATATACGCATAGTGGAGATCGATGGTCGTCCCCAACTTGAAGGCGCCGTCTTGATTGTGATCGACAGCTAGGTCATTGCCCATGCCGATCAAGAAGTTCGGCGGACGGCCAAGCGTTCGGGCGAGATCGGCCGCGCTACTCGTCTGCACCGGTGGATTGTAGGCTTGTGCGGGGTTTCCGCCGCCCGGGCTTCCGCTACTGCCCGGGCTTCCGCTACTGCCCGGGCTTCCGCTGCTGCCCGGGCTTCCGCTCGCGCCCCCGCGGCCTGCGGCGCCGGAACCCGGATCCGACGAACCGCAACCCACGCACCAGCCGAGGACTGCACCCACCGCGAGGCGTCGTGAAAAACTGGCCATGATGGCCATGGTAGCTCCGAGTCGCGGGCGGAAGCTAGCCGGCACGACGCCCGCGTAAGCGGGCGAGCAAGGCTTCGCGATTGACTGGAGCGGCTACGGGTAAAACGGCCTTGCGGTGAACGCCGCTGGCCGCAGCGGACTCGACCTGCTGTTGCGAACTAGCTTGCTCGACATTCACGACCGGCTCCGCCGAGACTTCGAGCACGAGAGCGGGAGCCGTGCCGTTCACGGCGCGATCGATGAACGCCTTCGTAGCCGCGCCGAAACGTCGAAAACGAACGCGCAAGCCGCCGGGTTGCTCTGCGGTCGGCTCGACGTGGCCAACGACGCGCGCTTCGGCGCGGATCGGCTTCTGCCCGTTCTCGAGCGTGACGTCGAACACGATGGCGGTATCCACCGCCAGCGCAGGTTGGTCGATCAGTAGCATCGATTTGGATTCGATGCTGAAGCGCTCGTGCGTGAGGTAGTCGTCTTCGCTCGCGTACGGGCGATGTATGTGGATGACGATCGGACTCGACAACACGAACCTCACGACAAGGGCTGAGCGAAGCCTCAGTATACGCTTTTTGAGCGCTAACTCACGAGGATTAGTCTCGGTTCGCGCGCCCGGGCGCGCCTTCGAGCGAGCCGTCTTTCACGGCGCGCGCGGCGCGCTTGGTGACGGAGTGGGATTAGGTGAGAGCATTTCTCCCAATGGATTTGCGGCCGAGCGCGCGTCGATTGACAGCACTCACGTGGTCTGCCCGGATCCGCGCCGCATGACGAAACTGAGCAAAATCCTGGTCATCGGATCCGGCGGTCGAGAGCACGCACTCGCGACGCGCCTCCTTTCGTGTGCGAGTGTGAGCGAGGTGGTCGTCTCGCCCGGGAACGCGGGTACCGCGCACTCCACTCTGGAAGGCAAGCTGCTGCGTTCGGTAGCGGGTGACGCGCTCGCGGTCGCGGCCAGCGAAAACCCAGATTTGATCGTGATCGGGCCGGAGGTCCCTTTGTGCGACGGCCTGGTCGATCGCTTGAGCGAGGCCGGCCACGTAGTTTTCGGTCCAACCCGCCTGGCGGCGCAGCTCGAGGGATCAAAAGCTTTCATGAAACGTTTCGCCGCGCGGCACGGGATCCCGACCGGGCGATTCCAAGTCGTGACCAGCGCGGAGGAGGCCGAGCGGGCCATCGCCGACTTTCCGCAAGCACCGGTGGTGAAAGCGGACGGGTTGGCTGCAGGGAAAGGTGTGGTAGTCGCCGACACCCACGCGGAAGCACTCAGTGCCGCACGGGCCATGCTGAGCGGCGCGGCGTTCGGCGCTGCGGGTCGAACGGTCGTGATCGAGGAGCGCGTGGAGGGCGCCGAGGCGAGCATGCACGCCATTTGTGACGGGGAGCGCTTCGTGCTCCTGCCGGCCGCCCAGGATCACAAGCGCATCTTCGACGGCGATCGTGGCCCGAATACCGGCGGCATGGGCACGTACGCGCCGGCGCCTCTGGTGACGCCCGCACTCCGAGAGCGCATTCGTAGCGAAATCTTCGAACGAGCGCTGCGCGGCATGGTCGAAGACGGCCATCCGTTTCGCGGGGTGCTGTTCGCGGGCTTGATGATCACCGAACAGGGCGAGCTCTCGTTGCTCGAGTTCAACGTGCGCTTCGGGGATCCCGAGACGCAGGTGCTGATGGCAGTCCTCGAGGGCGACCTGGCGGAGGCTCTCAGCGCAGCGGCTCGCGGTGAACTGCAACCGGCGCTGCTTCGAGTCTCGAACGACCATGCCGTGTGCATCGTGTTGGCAGCGCACGGCTACCCCGATGCGCCGCGTACCGGTGACGTCATCACGGGTCTCGACGCTGCCGCCGCCGTGCCTTTCGTCCAAGTATTTCACGCCGGCACCAGTTTGCGGGACGGCCAAGTGGTCACTGCCGGCGGTCGCGTCTTGGGCGTGACTGCGCGCGGCGCGACACTCGCCGAAGCGCACGCGCGCGCCTATCGCGCGGTGGAGTCGATCGTGTTCGAAGGACGTCAGTTCCGACGCGACATCGCGGCGCGTGCGCTGAGCCCCAGCCGATGACGAGTCAGCTCGAGACGGCGCTGGCTCAGCTCGCCGCTGGCAGAGTCGTGGCAGCCGCGACCGAGTCGTACTTTGGCCTGTTGGCGGACATCGCCAATCCGAAGGCGATCGAAGCATTGTTTGCCCTCAAGCCCCGTGGCGCCGATAAAGGCGTGCCCACGATCTTGCCTTCACGCGCGGCCTGGCCCTCGCTCGTGGCGGGCAACATCCCTATTCTGGCCCAGGCCTTTGCCGACGCATTTTGGCCTGGAGGGCTCAGTATCGCGTTGCCTGCAGCGACCAGCGTGGCCGCGCGCGTTGCGCTCGACGGCTCACTCGCCGTGCGTCTGCCCGGCGCCTCGCCCGCGGCGGAGCTGGCGCGTCGCTTCGGCCGTTCCCTCAGCGCGACGAGCGCCAATCTCCCAGGTGCTCCACCAGCGCGCCTGTCCATCGAAGTCGAAATTGCATTCGCCGCAGCAATCGCACGAGGTGGCCTTTTCGTGCTTCCGGGGGAAAGTCCGGGCGGAGCGCCATCTACGGTGGTGCGTGTCAGCGAAGCAGACTTCGCAGTTGCGCGAGTTGGCGCGGTGCCCCCGGCCGCGCTCGAAGCCATCGCCAAAACCCGAGTGCCGCCTGCTTGACGCGACGCATTACTGGCGCTAGCTGCTGATGTGCCGCGGGCGAGCCCGCCGGGAGAAACATGGCTCGAGTAATCAATTTCAATGCAGGCCCCTCAGCCCTTCCGCTGGCTGCGCTCGAACGCGCTCAGAAGGAGTTGCTCGACATCAACGGTAGCGGCATGAGCGTGATGGAACACAGCCATCGCGGCAAAGTGTACGAGGCGGTACACAACGAAGCGATCGCGCTCCTAAAAGAGCTGATGGCGGTTCCGGACAACTACGACATCCTGTTCTTGCAGGGCGGTGCGAGCCAACAGTTTGCCGTGGTGCCAATGAATCTACTGCCGAAAGGCCAGAGCGCGGATTACATCCAAACCGGCGTTTGGTCGCAAAAGGCGTACAAAGAAGCCCAAGTGATCGGCACTCCCCGCGTGGCCGGCAACACCGAGAAGGACAAGAAGTTCACCCGCATCCCGAAGCCGAGCGAGCTCGAGCTGGATCCGAACGCCGCCTATGTGCATATCACCAGCAACAACACCATCTTCGGCACGCAGTGGCATGACTTCCCCGACACTTTCGCCGTGCCGTTGGTCGCGGACATGTCCAGCGACATCGCTTGGCGTCCGATCGACGTCTCGAAGTTCGGGCTGATTTACGCGGGCGCGCAGAAGAACCTGGGACCGAGCGGGCTCGTGGTGGTGATCGTGCGCAAAGACCTGGTCGAGGCTGGTCGCAAAGACATCCCCGTCATCTTCCAATACCGCACCCACTCCGAGAGCAACTCGCTTTACCACACGCCGCCCACGTTCTCCGTGTACATGCTGCGAAACGTGCTCGCCGAAATGAAGACCAATGGCGGCCTGAGTGCGATGGAGAAGTTGAATCGCGAGAAGGCCGCGCTCTTGTACACGGCGCTCGACTCGCGCCCGGACGTGTTCACGTGCCCCGTGGAGAAGGAATCGCGCTCCACGATGAACGTGGTCTTCACGCTCAAGACTGAAGAGCTCGAGAGCGAGTTCCTGGCTGAGGCCAAGAAACTCAAGATGGAAGGCCTGAAGGGCCATCGCTCGGTCGGTGGCATGCGCGCCTCCATCTACAACGCTGTCCCGCGTGAGGGTGTTGCCGCTCTCGCTGAATTGATCAAGAAGTTCAAGGCGTGACTACGCGAGGACAATTCACCCCTCGCTCCTGAGTAGTGACGGGGGCGCGCGCTCGAACTCATGAAGGCGCGACGAGTTCCGGGCTCCTTCGTGCCCGGCTCCGGCCGGGGAGTTATTTCTTTGTGTCAGCTCTCCCTCTCAGCGTCGTTGCCCCACATCTGCGGCATTTCGAGAAACTCCGAGGGGCTTGGGCCTGAAACGGCGGACGACTTTGACGGCGCGGGGTGGAGCGGGTTATTCTGATGATTCCGTTTTTACCCCCCCCTCACGGATGTCTTTGGCACGATTCCGGCTCCGCTTCCTGCTCCAAGAGATCGATTTGCCGCAGGGCGATACCGTGATCGGCCGCAGCGCAACTTGCCAGGTAACGATCGAGGATCCGCTGGTCTCGCGTGAACACGCACGCATCCGCATCGCCGGCGAGCGCGCTACGATCGAAGACCTCGGATCACGCAACGGGGTGCAGGTTGGCGGCACGACTCTGCAAAGCGTCCACCTGTTGCGGGATGGGGAGCGGGTGCGTATCGGCACGCAAGAGATGGTGTTTTGCGCTGGGGCGCCGCCATCGGATTCGAGTTCGGGCGGACGCACCACGGGCTTCATGTGCCATTGTTCGGAGTGCGGGCACCCGTATCCGTTGGAGTTGCTGGAATGCCCGGCTTGCGGCTCGAGTGATCGCAACGAGGAAGACACCATGTCTGGCGCGCCGAGTTCGGCACGTGACTGGGGCTTGGATCTGGTGGTGGACGCGCTCCACCGCGCAGAGTCGCTCGGCCGTTCCGACGATATCGATCGTATTTTGTCGCACGCCCGGCTGGGCATCGAGCAGCGGATCGCCAACGGCTTGGCCGTGGAGCGCCCGACCCTAGACGCCGTCGCAGACGCGGCAGCCTCGTTCGCGGTTCTGCGCCACGATGCCACTTGGGGAAAGTGGCTGCTCTCGGTTTACGCATCACTGGGCGGTCTGCCGCCGCGCGCAGTTGCTCAGCGCCTCGCCAGCCTGCCGCTAGCGGAGCGCACCGCACTCGCGCCGGCCGCGCGGCGAGTAGTCGAGAGCGTTCGCTCGCGTGGCGGCCCGCGCGCCGAGGATCGCGAAAGCTTCGCCGGGATCGAAGACTTGGGCGGCCAGTGAGTGCATGAAACACTCGCTCCGCTATCACGATCACGACATCGATCTCCCGCCGGGGGAGTTCGTGATCGGTCGAGCAGCGGACTGCCAACTCTCGCTCGATGACCCGCTCGTATCGCGCAACCACGCGACGCTCACGGTCACTCCGGAAGCGGTGGTGCTCGCCGATCTCGGTAGTCGCAACGGTGTGCGGGTGAACGGTGACCGTATCGAGGGTAGGCGGTCGCTGTCCCATGGCGATCAGATCGTGATCGGTAGTCAGAGCATGACGCTGTTGTCCCGTCGCGACCTGGCCGCGGACACTCTGATCCAAGCACCCGCGGAACGCGCGGCTACCTTCGGTTTGCTCGGGATCTTGGCGGACAAGGCTCTGGCCATGGGTCGCGGTGAGGAAGCCGAGAAATTGCTATTCGAACAGCTCGATCAGCTGCTGGTGGACGCGCAGCGGGGCCTGACGGTAGCGACCGGGACCGTGGAGCGAGCCTCCGAATATGCACTCAAGTTGGCGCTGGCCACGACCAATGGTCGTTGGGTTGACTACATCTTCCGACTCCACATGGCCATCGGACGCACCTGTCCCGGATCGATTGTCGACGAGCTCTACACGGTATTACGCAAGGTAAAGACTGTGAATTTGACCGTTCTGCGGGACTACTTGCAGAGCCTTCGAGAGCATTCTCGAGAGCTTGGGCCGGCCGACCGCTTCCTGCTCAGCCGCCTGGAAGGGCTCGAGCGCCTCGCCGCTGCAAAATAGCCCGCTCGACGGCTTTCGACGGTACGGCTATCTTTAGCGGTATTGGATTCCGATCGAAGCTCCCGCCGTACGCTGCCGCGCATGGATCAAGTTCAAGACACGAAGCGCACGCTCCGCTTCTGGCTTGAATACCAGGGGCGGACGTTCGAGTTACGCCTCGGCGAGACCCTGATCGGTCGCAGTTCGAATTGCCACCTCGTGCTCGACGATGGCCTCGTGTCTCGCAAGCACGCTCAGATCGTCGTCACCGAGGAGCGTGCCACGGTCGAGGACTTCAGCAGCGCCAACGGGGTCTTCGTCAACGGCAAGCGCGTAGCCGGTAGCGAGACCTTGATGGCTGGCGACAAATTGCAGATCGGCCAGCAGCAATTCGCGATGTGCGCGGTGTTTCGACCGCCGGTGGTGATCCCAGCGGAGCGCTCGAGCGCCGAAACGCAACACGGCGTGCGCACGGCCCCTGAGCTGGCGCTGGCTTCCGATCCACGTGCGGAGACCAAGCTAGAGCTGAAGATCCCCGAGGTGGAGGCAACCCAGCGCGCGGAAGCGTTGGAGCTGCTCGGCGGCGTTGCCGACAAAGTCTTGGCCCTGGGTCGGGGCGAAGAAGCGGAACGCGTGCTGTCGACCGCGCTGCACAACGTTCTATCCGAAGTGAAGCGCGGGCGTGAACCCGCGGCGCGTGTGATTCTGCGGGCGGCGACCTACGCGGGAAAGCTTGCCGAAGCGACCGCGCATGGCAAATGGCTCGACTACCAAATCGAACTGTATTCAGGGCTCCGCCGCCCAATGCCGATCGAACTGGTCGATCAGATGTATGGCGTCCTCCGGCGCTTGGACGCGATCAGCCTATCGGGGATCAGGGCTTACCTTTCGATCTTGCAGGCCCAGGCGCCGTCGTACGCCCCCCACGAGCGCTTTGCGATTCAGCGTCTCGAGGGCTTCGAGCGTCTGGCCGCACTGAAGTAGGTTTCGCGGGCCGCTCGGTAGGGGGCCTGGTCGGACGCAGCGTATTTCGCGCCTTGTTGGGTGCTTCGTCCAAAGCCAGCCAGAGCGCTGCGGCTTCGCCGATTGCATCGCGCAATTCGGGATCGTCGATGCGAGCGAGCTGTTCGGTGAGTGCGCCGGGCAGGGCAGCTTTGCGATAGATGGGCTTGCGCGCCGCAGGGTCATGGGCTCGTGCCGCGATCTCTTTGACGCGAAAACGCACGTTGTCGACGTGGACGCCCGCGGCTTTGAGTCGAACCACGATCTCGCTGACGAGCAGGGACAGTTCCTGGGCCCAGCTGGCGGACGCCACGTGGACCGTCAGCTCGCGGCCGCGCTTGGCGCCCGGCTCGGTGCGCGCGGCAATGCGCTCACCCACGATTTGACGCCACTGCTCACGATCGATGGCGGTCCCGGCGTAGCGGGCGGCCGCCTCGCGCGAGCTGGCGAGCAGCGAGCCGAGGGCGGCCGGTTTGTTACGCTGAGAGTAGGAGCTCACGGAGGGTGAAACTCAGCTCCGTCAGTTCCCAGGTGCGTTCAGTTCCGGGTCCTGTCCGGGAAACCAGCGACTAGCGATGCGGATGGCATTGGTGGCGGCGCCCAGGCGCAGGTTGTCGGCGGCCATCGTCAAGCACACGCTTTTCCCGCTCGAGTCTCGGGCGTCACGGCGCAGTCGGCCGACCAGCGCACGGTCTCGATCGTGCACGCACGACAGGGCGCTCAACCCGTCACCCGACGAACCGGGGTAAAAGTGCACGAAGGGCGTCCGCTTGGAGTCCGCGAGTGCGGCTTCGATTTCGCTGAGCTCCACCGCGCGGCTCAAAGTGAGCCAAGTATTTAGGTAATGCCCGACCGCCACCGCGACGCGGCAGCACTGCGCGGAGACCGCGAAGTCCGGAAAATCCAAGATCTTGCGGCTCTCCTGCACGAGCTTCCGCTCCTCGGCACTGAACCCGCTTTCGTCGGTCTTGCCGTTGTGCGGCACTGCGTTGCCGGCGTAATGCGTGATGTTGAAGCCGCTGCCGAAACGGTTGGGTTCCGCATAACCGGCCTTCGACTCGGCCAAGAACTCGTCCAGAGCGCCGATGCCAGCGCCGCTGACGGCTTGGTAGGTGCTGACCGTGGCTGACGAAATCCCGAATGCTCGTTGCAGTGGGGACGTGGCTAGCGCAAACGGGATTGTGGTGCAGTTGGGGTTTGCCACCAAGCGCACGGAGTCCGTTACTTCCCGACAATTGACGCCGCCTACGACCAGCGGAACTTTCGGGTCGAGGCGGTAGGTGTTGCTCTTGTCGACGACGCGGTAGCCCAAATCGAGCAGGCGCGGCACGTATCGCTGGCTGTGGTCGTCGTCGAGCGCGACAAGCGCCAGGTCGCCGCGCGGTGCGTCCGTGCTCTCCAGCTGAGATGCGCCGCGCACTTTGTGCGACTTGCCGGCGTGCTCCAGAGTTTGATCGCGGCTGGCAAACAGCGAAAGTTCCGCGCCTGGCCAAGCGCGCTGTACCAAATCCAAGCTTTCGCGGCCGACGAGCCCGGTTGCACCAAGAATGCAGATACGCATGGCGCGGCTCATATCATGTAACCGGGGTTGCCGCCGCCAGATCCGTTT
>Ga0302321_100003666_pt1 | contig 13191 bp, 15 predicted proteins | sample Fen_T0_1_FD_202505 | JGI IMG/M metagenome (GOLD analysis project Ga0302321, IMG submission 202505) | Peat permafrost microbial communities from Stordalen Mire near Abisko, Sweden - Fen_T0_1 | ecosystem: Environmental > Terrestrial > Soil > Wetlands > Permafrost | place: Sweden: Abisko...
CTTCAGGCCAGAGGTATTGGAAAGCTTGCCATCCTTGTCGATGGCGAACTCGCCGGCACGGGTATAGAAGTCCGAGCTTACGCCGTCTACGGTGCCTTTGACGACGAAGAAGCCATCGCCGTTCAAGGCAACATCCGTGGAGACGCCGGTGTTCGACAACGTACCTTGGGTGAACATCTGTTGAATGTCCCCGATTCGGACGCCGGAACCGGGCAAACCGGTGGAGGTGCCAGCGAGGATGGAGTGACCGAGAACATCTTCGAATACGGCGCGTTGCGCCTTGAAACCCGAAGTGTTGACGTTGGCGATGTTATCGCCCACGACGCCGAGGGCGTCGCTTTCTGCTTTTAGGCCTGAGACGCCCGAATTCATCGACGACAGAACAGTCATTGGGAGCCCTCCTGGAAGAGCTGAGTGCGGTTATTGTGGTGAGGTGTGGATTTATGGAGAAGATTCGACCTTCAGAAGGTCAGAGACTGGAACTTGCATTCCATTAGCCAGTGTCAACACTGGATAACCTTTGTCGAAGGCGACGGACTTCACGAGCCCAGTCGTCTCCTGCGCGACCGAGACGGCGTTGCCGTCTTTGGTCTTGGCTTGCACGCTGACGGCGTAGGTGCCGGCGGCCATCACCTTGCCTGCGTCATCGCGACCATCCCAGTTGACCTTGACCAGGCCGGCGTTGTGCGCGCCGATGGGGATCGTGCGGATTACTTTGCCCGTAGTATCTTGAATCGAAACATTGGTCGAATCCGTAGCCGAGCCCAGCGTAAAGCTCACCGGAACCGCGGTCCCCGACCCGGCAGACGTGACCAAGCTGCCTTTGACGGTGGCGGTCTTGCCGACCAGCGAGACGACCTCGGTGTTGGCCAAGCCCTGGTTCTGCGAGGTGATCGAGTCCAACCGAGTGTTCGTGCCCATGGCCGCTTCCAACGAGGAAAACTGGGCCAGCTGCGCGACGAACTGCGTGTTGTCTTGTGGTGCCAGAGGATCTTGATTCTTCAGCTGAGCGACGAGGAGCTTGAGGAAGTCGTCCTTGCCCATCGCCTTGTTCGTGCCGAGCGCAGAGCTCAGCGCCGAAGAATCTTGAGCGCTATTCGTGCCGGTGACTGGAGCGACCATTGAATTAACCGATGAGGTTTAGTTTGCGTGCCAAGCGACGCCGAGCCTGCTCGTCGTCGTTTGAGTCGGCCTCGGTGGCCTCGCGAGTGCGCTGCGTTGCACTCGACCGTATTGGAGCAAGAACGGTGCCGAAGTTGCTCGCGCGCACCACATTGACCGAATCAACGGCAATTCCGTGGCTCTGCAGCGCCCGCATCAAACCAGCGCGCTCCAAGCCGAGCGCGGCCTCGGCTCCAGCGTCAGCCGCGCTGATCGTCACGCGAATGGCGCCCGCTTTGCGGTCGACGAGCAGTGCAACTTCCCCCAAGTCACCGCCATCTACGCGAACTATCATCCGATTTTCGCTGGCGTCCGCGCCTTCGTCGGCAGCCGCCGTGGAGCCGCTGGCCGCCCCGGACTCGGTCAAGCGACTGCCAGTTGCGAGTGTCAGATCCCCGGCACCCGAGTGCCAAGCGCCCGCCTCCTCGGTGGCGGTCGACTGGTGTGCGAACGTAGACAACTGCGCACCGACGAGCGTCGCCCAGCGTTCCGCTTGTTCCAAAGTAGTTTTTTCGTCGTCAGCGCGCTCGTGCGCGCGCGACACGGCGCCCGTACCGAGGCCTGCGGTAAAACCATCGCTCATTTATTTGTCTCCGCGTCGGTCCGCGGCAAAACGTTGCGCGGCCAGTTCGTCTTCTAGGCGCCGCTCAGCCCGTTCTCGCTGCGCGCGCTCTTCTGCGCCGATGCGTGCCGAGAGCACTTCGACCTTCTTCAGATCCGTGCGTGCGTGTACGACGTGCGCTCGCGCGCGCTGTGTGCCGAGGCGTGCCTTGACGGCTTGTGCTTCGGCCAATTCCGCCAGTGCGGCGCGGCTCTTCAGCCACTCGTTGGCGGCAATCCAATCGGTCGCGGTGAGCGGAGCCTCGGCCAGCTTGAGGCGCGCTTCGGACGCGCGAAGGGCCTCTTCACGCTCGCGCTCAGCCGCCAATCGCGCTGCGTCCTCGCGATTTTTATGCTCGGTCAGCTCACCGATCCGCTTGTCGAGCTCTTTGCCGCGGTGCTGGACGACCTTCTCGATTCGTTGACGTCGTGGGTTCATGAGCGAAGACCTCGTTCACGCATCTGAGCGAGCAGCGCGAGCCTGCGGTGAGCTTCTTCGAAGCTCGATCGCTCGTTCACGCGCTGTTTGAGAAATGCTTCGATGTGCGGGTTGGCGGCGACCGCAACGTCGACCCGAGGGTCGCTCCCGGACGCGTACGCGCCGACCTGTATCAAATCTTGTGCCTCCCGATAGGCGGACATCATGTCGCGTACCGCTCCCGCCGCGCGCATGTCACCTTCGCTGGAAATCTCGGGAGCGAGGCGCGAAATACTCTGCAGCACGTCGATCGCCGGGAAATGATTGCGCTCGGCAAGCGCGCGCGACAAGACGACGTGGCCGTCCAAGATGCTGCGCACTGTGTCGGCGATTGGATCACTCAAGTCGTCGCCCTCGACCAACACGGTATAGAGGGCCGTGATCACCCCCACGCCGCTGCTGGTCCCTGCCCGCTCGAGCAATCGAGGCAGGGCCGCGAATACCGACGGCGGGTAACCTTTGGTGGCAGGCGGCTCGCCGGCCGCGAGCGCGGCCTCGCGCAATGCCATCGCGTAGCGGGTGACGGAGTCCATCACCAAAAGGACGCTCTTGCCTTGATTCCGGAAGTATTCGGCAATCGCGGTGGCCGACTCGGCGCCGCGCGCGCGGACCAGGGGCGGCATGTCGCTGGTGGCCGCTACGACCACGGACTTGGCCAAGCCCTCCGGCCCCAAAGAGTTTCTGATGAAATCGTTCAGTTCGCGACCACGCTCGCCGACCAGCCCGACCACGTTCACGTCGGCCTGAGACGAGCGGCAGATCATTCCGAGCAGTGTGCTCTTGCCGACACCCGCACCAGCAAAGATGCCCATGCGCTGACCGACACCGAGCGGTAGGAGCGCGTCGAACGCCCGCACACCCGTGCACAACGGCTTGTCGATCGGACGCCGCGCGAAGGCAGGGGGCGGAGCTGCATTCACCGGACACGAATGCTCAGCGACAATCGCGGGACCGCCGTCCAGAGGACGACCAAATGAATCGACGACGCGACCCAAAAGCGAAAGTGCGCCTGGGACCGTGGCGCCACGTTCGAGCCGAACCACCCGCGCGCCGGGGCGAATTCCCGACAAAACGCCGAGGGGTGTGGTGAGCAACCTGCCCGCGCGAAAGCCGACGACTTCGATTTCGAGCACCGAGCCGCTGGCATCTTCCACCGCCAGGGCATCACCGACTGCCGCGCGCAGGCCGCCGACTTCGACGATCAAGCCCACGACATCGAGCACCACTCCCTCCGGCGAGTGAACCGGAGCCTTACGGCAACGTTCGAGCAAACGCTCGAGCATCAGCGTGACTCACCTGGTGGCGAATCCGATTCCGGTCGCAGGGCTTGTAGCAGCGTCGAGATGCGCGACTCGATCGATTCGTCGACGCGCCCGAGTTCGGTCTCGACCAGGCAACCGTATTCCGAAAGCGTCTCGTCCAGGCGAACTTCGGCGTGCGCGCCGCGATCGGCCAAGCGTTGCTCGAGGTTTGCACGCGCTTCGCGAAACGCGCTGCCAATCCGCACCAGCACACGGTCGTGAGCGCCGAGCGCAGCCAGGCCCTCGTTCACGAGCCCCGACACGATGTTGGGGTTGAGCGAGATTTCGTGGGCGATGACTCGCCGAGCGATGATCGTGGCGAGCTCACCGAGCTGACTCGCGGTCTGCTCGAGCACCCGCGAGCGCTCGGCCAAGAGCAGCTCCACGGCCTGTTCGAAGGCATGCGTAGCCTCCGGGTCGATGATCAGCTGCACTGGCCCGGGCTCCGCGGGAACGTTCGCCGGCGCTGGCATCGAGGGCATTCGGGCGGGCATTTCCGATGCCCGCGGCGGACGCGACGCGCGCTCTGGCTCGAGCTCTTGCCGAATCGCGTCCACGAACTCACTGGGCAGGGGCGGCGGCTTGAGCGAAGGCAGCGGCTCTTCCTTCTTGACCGCTGCACGGCCGCGAGCCGACGGCATCCACGAAGGCGCCCGCACGCGTGGGTTATTGACCCGCGCGAAGTTTACTTGGCGCGGAGCGTCGGCGATTTGCTCGGCGTCGCTGCCGGGACCCCGCGGGGCTTCAAACCACCGCACTCTTGGCCTCTAGGGAAATAGTGCCCTCGGCGTCGAGGCGCAGCGCAACTTCGACGATTTCGCGTTGGGCCGCTTCGACGTCGGCCAAACGAACTCCGCCCATCACTTCCATGTCTTCCTTGATGCGCTCCGCAGCGCGCTTGGACATGCTGGTAAAGATGTGGTTTCGGAGCGATTCCGAAGCCGTCTTCATGGCCATCGTCAATTTTTCTACCGGCACCGCTTCGAGCAGCGAGCGCAGCGCACGAGCGTCGAGCACCGAAAGGTCTTCGAACGTGTACATGGCGCGTCGGATCTCGGTCGCCAGCTCTTGGTTGCCTTCTTCGAGTGTCCCGAGCAACGCTTCGCCGGTCTCACGACCCATGCGGCGAACCAACGCTGCGGAGCGAGCGATGCCGTCTACCGAGCGCACGGTGTCTTTTTGCGAAGTGGGTAGCTCGGCGGCGAGCGCGGTCGCCACCTCTTCCAACAGGGCCGAGGGGATTTCGGTCATCGTGCCGAGTCTCTCCAGCACCTGAGAGCGGCTCGCCTCGGGCAGTTGTTCGAGCACACGGGCGGCCTTTTCGTTGTCGAGCTGGGAGAGGATCGCGGCCACCAGCTGCGGGTGCTCGTTTTCCATCACCGAGGCGATCGCGGAAGGCTCCGCCGCCGTCAGACGATCGAGCGCACTTTCCTGCTGATCGACGAAGATCTCGGCAGCTCGAACCTCGCCCATGGCGCGGCCCGCCAACTTGCGCAGGTAGCGGACACCGCCGCGCGGCACAGCGACGGCCTCTTTGGTCTGCTGGATGAACTCTGCGTACACCAGCTCGAGCGCGCTGGCGGGAACCGCCCGCATGGCGGACGCGGCCTCGCGCAGCTTGCGCACATCTGCCTCGTCCATCTCACTCAAGATCGGCGTCGCCGTGGCCTCGTCCAAGGACAAGAGCATCAACACCGCCTTCTCTGGACCACTCAACTCCATCGCTTCGCCGAACCTCATGCGAGAGGTGTGCCGCAGTGAAGGCGCGCCCCCCGGCCAGGTCAGGCGTTACTCAGCCGGGAGCGCGGTGGGTTCACCTACACTCAGCCAACGGCGCAGCACGACGGCCGCGGTGGCCGGATCTTTGGCGGCCAACTCCATGGCGCGGGCGCGGATTTCGTCGGAGGCCGGCGCGTCTTCCAAGAGTAGGGTCCGCGCTTGATCGGTACCGAGCTGAACGGTGTTGTCCGGAGTGCCGGCAATCAAGCCGCCGAGCTGACCCTCGGCAAGCCCGGGGGCCGCCAGAGCCAGGGCCTCCTTAGCCTTCTTCGCCCTACTTCGACGCCAGACCATGATGACCGATGCCAGCAGCACGACCGCGACCAGGCCCGCGGCCGCGAACGGCAGGTAGCGACGGTATTTGGCGAGCGGATCGTTCACGATCGCGTCGTCGGCCGTGTCGAGCCGTGCAAATTGAACGGCGCGCAGCTCTACTTCGTCGCCGCGCTCGGCACTGAACCCGACCGCGTGCTTGACGATCGAAGACAGGGCCAGCACCTCCTCCGGCGAGCGCGGCACGAATACCGATTTTTCACCGTGCTTCTCGTAGCGGCCGTTGAGAACGACCGCGACGCTCAAGCGGCGGATCTCGCCGGGCGGGGTGGTGGTCTTTTGGGTAATGCGCTGCACCTCCCAATTGCGCGTCTGGCTGCGCCGAACTCCACCGCCGCCGGTAGGCGCGGTTTCCTCGGCGTTCTCGCCCTCCTTGGCGTCAGGCAAGTTGGTTTTGGCACCCGGCACGCCGGCCACTCCCGCTTCTGCGGCGCCGTTGGACTCCTCGACCTTGTGTTCACTGCGCAGCGCCGTCTTGCTCGGCTCGTACAGCTCCTCGGTGCGCTCTTTGGCCGCCGGATTGAGTTCTACGTTCACACGCACATCGGCATTGCCGGGGCCCACGACACGCTCGAGTTGGGCCTGGGCGTCACCCTCCAGCTGGGAAGCGATCACCCGAGACTGCTCGGCGCCCTCCCCCGCCAGATCTCCGCCGCCGCGAGCGTCAGAGTTCGGACGGTGCAGCGTCACCCCTTCGGTACTGACCACGGACACGCGGTCCTTGCTCAACCCGGGCACCGCCATGCTCACTAGGTACACCACCGCGGCCACTTCACGCCGGCCGAAATTGGCCGAATTCGTGAGTTTGACGACCACCGACGCGGACGCGCTCTCTTCGCGCGAAGCGAACAGACGATGCTCCGGCAAGACCAGATGCACGCGCGCGCCTTTGACGCCGTCGACGCTCATCACCGAGCGCGCGAGCTCACCTTCGAGCGCACGTCTCAGATTGATATTCTGCTCGAATTCCGTGGCTCCAATCCGTGAGCGATCGAAGATCTCGAAGCCGACGCTGCCGCCGCGAGGCAAGCCGCCTGCCGCCAATTCCAACCGCAATCCCGCGACTTTTTCCTCCGGCACCAGAATCTGGGTGCCGTTCGCCGAGAGCTGGTAAGGCACTTGCTGCGTCTTCAGCTTTTCGACGATTTGTGCCGCGTCTTCGGTGCTGAGCTCGCTGTACAGGGTGGAAAAGTGCTCGCGCGAGCCGAGCACGGACAGCAAGCTGACGCCGATCAGTACGGCGGTCGTGAAAAAGACCAGAGCGACGCGCTTGGGCGTGGGCAGACCAGCCCAGAAGTCAGTCAGCTGCTTCAAGAACGCGCGCGCTTTTTCGGGCATGATCGTTAGTTATCGCTCCAGCAAAGACTGCTCAAATCTGCATCCGCCACAGTTCATAGAAGGCATCCACGACCTTGTTGCGGATATTGCCGACCAGCCGCAGTTCGATATCTGCCTTGCTGAGCGCAAGCATCGTGCCGTGAATGTCATCGCGCGTTCCAGCTGCGAAATCCCTGCCCGCTGCCTCGGCGTTCTTGATGCTGTCGTTGGCGCCGCCGACCACGTGCTTCAGCAAGTCTTCGAAGATCGCGCCACCCGCAGGATCGACGGCGGTATCTTTGGAAATGGGCGCCGGGTCGACCTGCACCGGCTGGTGCGGGGCGATCAACGAGATCCCGGGCCCATCAATCGGAATCATCGCATTTACCGGCCGATATCCAGTGCGGAACGGCCCATTTGCTTCACGGAGTCGATCGTCGTCACACCGGCTTCGTAAGCGCGCGAAGCGGTGATCATGTTGACCATTTCCTCCACCGCGTTGACGTTCGGGTATTCGACGTAGCCGCCCGCGTTGGCGTCCGGGTGTCCGGGCTCGTAAACCATCATGCCCGGGCGGGTATCCTCTTGAATACGCGCGACTTTTACCAGGGAAACGCCGCCTTGGGTGGCCATCACCCCGCGCTCGTTGTCGAGTCCGATGGCCTCGAACACTGGATCCAAACGCTTGTACGGCCCGCCCGCTTCGGTGCGCGTCGTGCGCGCGTTGGCCAAGTTGGAGGCCACCGTGTTCATGCGTGTCCGCTCGGCTGAAAGCCCCGAGGCAGCCACTTCCATCGCGCTAAAAACACCGAGCATGGCTCTAGTTCCTTTTCCAGGTGAGGTTGTAGGGATTCATGACGCCTAACCTTTCGCGTCCGTTGCCGCGAAATGCATGCCGCGCAATTCGGCCGAAACGATGGCCGACACCACGTCGTAGCGAAGCTGATTGGCGGCCACTTTGGCCGCTTCGCGGTCGAGCGACACGTAGTTGCCGTCGTTGCCCACACCCGCTGAAAGGTCCTGAAAAGTGCGACCTTCCAGATCTCCCGCGCCCGCGTTGCCCGAACTCAGATGAGCCTCGTTCGTGCGCCGCATGGCAACGCTCAGCGCGCCGTCGAAGCTCGTGCCGTCCGCCGCTTCGACACGCGCCAAGTCGTTCGGCTTGAAGCCAGGCGTGTCGACGTGAGCGACGTTCGAGGCGAGGACGGAATGCCGCTCGAGATGGTAGTCGAGCGCATTGTGCAGGGGTTGGATGGAGGCGAAGAGATCCGCCATGAGGGCCTGCCTCAGCACATGTCGTGCCAGTGATCGGGACTGAAATTTATTTGTTCAAGGTTTCGTTTTGGGCTCCGTTCATGGCAGTCGAAGCCGGCGAATCCCCCTGGGGTCAATTTGACCCCCCTGGGGGTGCGCGATTACCCAGGCAGCCTTGCCGCGGAATTACAGCGATTCGCAAATCCAGCTTCAAAGCGGGCAGGTCAGCCGAGACCCCCGCCCCCTCGCGAGCCGCGTGTAGGCCGTCTGGATCACTCGACACTCAATCACGGCACGGCAGGTTTCGTTGAGTTCGCTGACGATGAATACACCTCGGGCGTGTATCAATCGAAGGACTCGGAAACGGTCGATGTCGCTGGCAACGATAAAACGTCGAGCGCACTCACGACGAGCGACGATGACGGCGACGAAACTGCTCTCGCACTCGATTCGCTCGGCGACGGACTCGAGCTCGAACAGAGCGTGACGGTGGCGGTCGAACCGCGCTCGTTGCCGAGCAGCATGCAAGGCGTGGTCGGCCTTTCGGATTCCCTGGTCGATGTCTACCGAGTGATCGACCGCGTCGCGGACACCTTGTGCACGATCCTGATCACGGGAGAGAGCGGCACAGGCAAGGAGTTGGTCGCCAAGGCCGTACACAAGCAGAGTCAGCGCGCTAGCAAAGCCTTCGTCGCCATCAACTGCGGCGCGATTCCGGAAGCTTTGCTCGAGAGCGAGTTGTTCGGTCACGCTCGCGGTGCCTTCACCGGTGCCCACGCCAACAAGGTCGGACGGATCGCGCTGGCAGAGGGGGGCACGTTGTTCCTCGACGAAATTGGCGAGATGCCCCTCAGCTTGCAGGTCAAGCTACTGCGCGTGCTGCAAGCGCGCGAGTACTCACCCGTGGGCGACAACCGCACGCTGAAGGCCGACGTCCGGATCGTGGCGGCCACCAACGTGAACCTCGAGGCCGCGGTCTTGGCGGGGACCTTCCGTGAAGACCTGTACTACCGCCTAAACGTGATTCACCTAGCCGTGCCCGCGCTCCGCGAGCGGAGTGAAGACGTGCCGCTCTTGGCTCAGCATTTCCTGAGCAAGGCTCGCGAGAAAATGGCCAAGGGCGCAACACTGGAAATCTCGCGCGCGGCCGCGCAACTCCTCTCCGAGTACCAGTGGCCAGGCAACGTGCGCGAGCTCGAGAACACGATCGAACGCGCCGTGCTCTTGTGCGCGGGCACCAGCATCGACCCCAAAGATCTGCCGCAGCGCGTGTGCGGTCTCGGCACCGAGAAACGCATCACTCCACGCTTGCCGGATACGGGCATCGATCTGCGCAACGCCGTCGAGTCCTTCGAAAATCAACTCATCCGTCAAGCCCTCGAACGCACCAAGTGGAACAAGAAGCAGGCGGCGACCCTGCTCGGTCTGAACCGCACGACGCTCGTCGAGATGCTCAAGCGTAAGCGCATCGGACCGCGCGCGGCCTGAGACGCGACCGAGCGCGCTGCTTCCTCGCGTTGGACGGGCCCGTGGCCGTCCCCGAACGAAGCCGAGCAGCGCCTCACCGATCCAGCAACGCGCTAGGTTCGCGTGACGCCGCGTTGCGTTCGTCCCAGGACCCGTCCCCGAACGGAGAGCCTGGCCCGATAGTTGCCATGTCCCCGGTCAGCAACGTGCGAACCAGCCCAAAAATAGCACTGATGCGCGGTGGCGTCAGTATCTCGGCACTTCTCGGTGCCATGTTTCTGGCAAGCCCGGTGCGCGCCGACGGCTACTTGTTGGACGGCAACTTCGGTCTGGGCAGTGGGCTCGAGGGCGGCGACACGGGCACGGGCAAGTTCGGCTGGCGACGCGCGCGGCTACACATCACCACCGGAGTGGATCTGCGCGACGACGAATCGCAGGCGGACGCGCTGGGGTTTCGCGCGTTTGCCGAAATAGAAAAGCGCGCAACGCTGGGCGGTGAAATCCGCTACGAACGTTGGCTTTCGCACAACGTCGGAGCTTACGCGGGTTTGATCGGGGTGGTCACCCCCGAAACGTTGTTCGGCGGAAGCGTAGGCGCAGACTTGGTGATCCCGTTCGGCAAACGCGCCGGCTTGTTCCTCGAACCATCGTTCAGTGTGCTCCCCGTGGGCAGTGATCTCCCGAGCTCGGGGCCGCTGGTTTGGCTATTATTTTCGGCTGGAATCAAGCTGGGACTTTGAGACAATGACGTCACCTCGCCTGCCCAAGGTCACGATTGCACGCGCGCTCTTTTCGTTGTGCGGTCTGGGCTTCGCACAGTTGTTGAGCAACGCGGGCTGCTCCAGCGGCGCCATCTGCTATCGAAATACCGACTGCCCGAACGGCTCCGATTGCAAGTCCGGACAGTGCGTTCGGCGGCTTTCCAGCGAGGCTGGCTTGGGAGAGGCGGGCGCTTCGGGTGACACGAACGGCGCGGCCGGCGGCAGTTCGCCCACGACCGGGGGAGCAGGCAAGAGCTCGGCGGCTGCCGCTACCGCTGGCAGCGGTCAGGGCGGCGCACCCGGCACGGGGGGCAGCAGCGCGGGCACGGCGGGCAGCGCGGGCAGCAGCGCGGGCTTGGACGGCAACGCGGGCGGCGGCGGCCTCGCGGGCTCGCCATGATCCCGCCAACCGTCTGACGTCGACTGACAGACATTTGCCGCAGCGCCGCCTCGCGGCGCACGAGCGCACACGAATTCGCTTTGATTCCTGCCCGTTCGACGATCGCCGTTGCTTGGCACCCGAGTTGCTTTGCACAGGCTCGGAGGTTCCCATGTTCCGCTCGCTCAACATCGCCGCCACCGGTATGGCCGCCCAGGAAACGCATCTGGAAGCGATTTCCAACAACATGGCGAACAGCAACACGGTTGGTTACAAGAAGCAGCGCGTCGACTTCGAAGATCTGCTCTACCAAACCGTGCGCGCAGCTGGCGCTCCGACCGGTCAAGCGACCATGAACCCCAATGGGCTGCAGCTCGGCACGGGCGTGCGCGTCGTGGCCACCTCGCGTCAGTTCGCAGAAGGCACGCTCAGTCAAACCAACAATCAGCTCGACGTGGCCATCGAGGGCAACGGCTTCTTGTCCGTGATGCAGAACGACGGCACGCTCGCCTACACACGCAACGGCGAGCTGAAGACCGACGGCACGGGCCGAATCGTGAATCACGACGGTCTGCCGCTCGACCCTGCGCTCACCATCCCCCAGGGCGCGACCCAGATCAGCATTGGTTCGAACGGCCAAGTCACGGTGCAGATGCCGGGAGAGACGAACCCAACCGAGATCGGCCAGCTGACCGTGAGCAGCTTCATCAACGACAATGGTCTGCGCGCCGTTGGGCACAACCTTTTCCTCCCCACTTTGGCCAGCGGCGAACCGCAAACCGGTGAGCCGGGCACCGAGGGCCGGGGTACGTTGATGCAAGGCTCGCTGGAAGCCTCCAACGTCGACATCGTCGAGGAGATGGTGGGCATGATCAGCGCTCAGCGTTCCTACGAGATCAACTCCAAGGTCATCACCACCGCGGACGACATGCTGCGCGCGGCGACGCAGATGCGCGGTTGACACGGACATGGCGAAAACACCATTCACCGCTTTTCTATTGGCCAGCTTGGTCTGTCTATCGGCGAACGCCGAGGCCCTGCGCACGGTCGACGGCACACGCATTCACTTGAGCGACGTGAGCGACGGCTACGACGATGGCGACCTGGCGAGCTTGGACCTGGGCCCAGCGCCACCGCCAGGCAACTCACGCTTGCTTTCGCGTGCTGAGGTCGAAGACCAATTGCGCGCCGCGGGCGATGACGCCAAGCGCTTGCGCATGCCCAGCGCGTTGCGTGTAATAAGCGCAGCCAAGCGCTGGTCGGCCGACGATTTGCGGCAAGCCGTGACACCGCGGCTGATGGCGGCTTTGCCGCCCGGCCTGAAATTCAAGACTGCAAAATTGAACCGCGCACTGGTGACATCGCCAAGCGTGGTGATCGGTGAGGCGCACTTCCCGAAATTTCCGAAGCGCGAGGGTGAGCTCACATTGACGGCGACGGTCGACTTGCTCCAGGACGGCGCGACCGTACTCCGCGTGCCGGTCACCGTCATCGTGCTGGTCACCGAGGCGGCCACCCACGCAACCGCCAGCAAGGGTGCGCGCGTCAACTTGGTGATCGAGCACGGCGCGGCGCGCGTCACCGCCTTGGCGACCGCGCTGTCAGATACCGAACTCGGCGGGCTCGGCTTGTTTCGTGTCGCCAGCACGCAGCGAGTGCTCCGCGCGCGTCTGCTCAGCGCGGATTCGGCGCAGGTGGTCGAATGACTTCCAGCGTCCGTTGCGCCCTCGCGCTGCTTGCACTTTCGAGCTTGCTGCCCGCCTGCGGCCCGAACCACATCCAGCCATTCACTGCGCGCGATCGCAAGTATGCGCCCGGCGAGTATGCAGCCTTGCGTGCGGACGCTCGACCTTCGCAAGGTTCGATCTACAGTGAAGCGCAACCGGGCTACCTCGAGGACACGCGCGCCCTGCGCGTCGGCGACATCGCCATGGTGCGCATCAACGAGAACGCGCAAGCCCAGGGCGGCGCGACCACGAATCTCAAGAAGAACACTTCGCGTTCCGCGGGCATCGATTCGCTGCTCGGGCTGATGCCGGCGATGAAGAAGGCGTACCCGAACATCGACCCCGCCGAGCTGATCAAAATGGCTTCGAGCTTCGACTTCGACGGCGAAGGCAAGACCGAGCGCGCAGGCCAGCTGAAGGGCATGATCGGCGTACGCGTCAAGCAGGAGCTACCGAACGGCGACCTATTCGTGGAGGGCACCAAAGTCGTGATGATCAACCACGAGGAGTATCACCTGTACGTTTCGGGCGTGATCCGCACCTCCGACATCGCGCCCGACAATTCCGTGGACTCGTCGTTGATCGCCGATGCCCGCGTCGAGTTCACGGGCCGCGGCGACATCAACGACCAGGT
>Ga0302321_100003667_pt1 | contig 13189 bp, 8 predicted proteins | sample Fen_T0_1_FD_202505 | JGI IMG/M metagenome (GOLD analysis project Ga0302321, IMG submission 202505) | Peat permafrost microbial communities from Stordalen Mire near Abisko, Sweden - Fen_T0_1 | ecosystem: Environmental > Terrestrial > Soil > Wetlands > Permafrost | place: Sweden: Abisko...
CAAATGCAGAACAATTCTGCCGCAGTGACGCGTCTCAATGTTCCCCCATACCAATGGTCGAGTGAGGCTCTTCATGGAGTCATCAACGAGGGCGTAACCGAGTATCCCGAGCCTATCGGCTTGGCTGCCACCTTCGATGCACCAGGGATTCACACCATTGAGGTGCGCCCGGTAGTTCGGGCAGTTTTTGCCTTTTTCTTAAGTGGAAGTCCTTGCCTTTGTTTTTAGGCTGCCAGTGGTACCGGCTGGCGGTTGAAGTATGCCTGATCGGGCGTTTGCGCTTTCTGGCTGGAGTGAGGGCGGATGGTCTCAATGCCTGGCCTGGACTGCGCCGGGTAGGCGGAATCCGCGACGACGATCCAATTGCGATGGCCGTAGAGCGGCAACTGACGGTGAAGTTGACTCTCCCATTTGGATTGATTCGTGTTGAGGTTGGCAGTCATTGCTCTTCCGTTCGAGTGAGTCTAGTGTGGTGAATTCGAAGTTGGTTGAAGAACAAGCGCAGTTCCTTCGACTCCGTTTGCCGCAAAAGCGCGGCAAACTCCGCTCAAGATGGCAGCCGCATTCTTCAATGAACTTCAGATTCAGGACACTAGATGAGCTCTTCATCCTGGCAGACGGCGACCTTGCCGCACTTGCCGGAGGCCATGAGGGCGTAGGCCTCGGCGGCGCGTTCGAGCGGGAAGCGATGGGTAATGATGCCGGCGGGATGGAGATTCCAGCGCACCAGCCTCTCGACCAGTTCATCCATGAGCCAAGTGGAGGTGACCCATGAACCGTAGATGGTCTTTTGGTCGTGGATGATATCGGGAGAGGGATTGAACTGGACGGCGCCACCTTCGCCGAGGAAGACGATGCGGCCCCACTTGCGGGTCGCGCGGATGGCGGTGGCGCGAGCTGCGGGATGGGCCGAGCAGTCAACGGCGCGCTCGACGCCGAAGCCGCCGGTTAGTTCCCTGACCTGGGCGACGTTGTCCGGGCCGGATGCCAGGACTGCATCGCAAAGGCCCATGTCGAGCGCAATCTTGATGCGCTCTTCCACCACATCGATGCCGATGATCTGGTTGGCTCCAAGCTTGCGGCAGAGCGCGGCGGTGGCCAGCCCGACCGGCCCCAGACCGGTGATGAGCACGGCGTGATTGCCGTCGATGCCGATCTTCTGCAGACCTTCGTAGACTGTGCCGAAGCCGCAGGCAACCTGCGCCCCGTCGGCGTAGGACAGCTCGTCGGGAAGGGCGATGAGGTCCTTCTCTTCCGCGATCATGTACTCGGCCATGCCGCCGTCGCGCTGCCAGCCGTAGGCACGGCGGTACTTCTGGCTGGTGCAGGAGATCATGTAGCCGCGGCGGCAGTCATTGCAGACGCCGCAGCCGGAGATGTGGTAGACGATTACGCGGTCGCCAGTCTGGAAGCGGCGGCAGCCCGGGCCGGCCGCGACGATCTGGCCGCAGGGCTCGTGGCCGGCGATGACGCCCTGGTAGCCTTCAGGACCTTTGCCGAGATGCTCATGATAGATGCAGCGAATGTCGGAGCCGCAGATGGTGGAGGCCTTGATGCGGAGCAGGACTTCGCCGTGGGCGGGAGACGGCACGGGCACGGTGTGCATCTCGACGGTGGAGTTGCCGGGCAGATAGGCCGCGATCATGGTGTCTTTCATTGCAAATCTCCGGTTGTGTTTGTTGCTGCGGTGGCATTCAAAACTGGCGTCCCGATCAAGGCGGCGTGATTTCACCGGCAACATCCCACAGATCTTCCCAGGTCTGGCCGTCTTTCCAGAGAAAGACCTGGCCCTTGATGAGGCGGCAGTTGCGATCGATGGCGGCAATCTGCCGCATCTCATCCGCGGTCAAAGGCTCCGCGGCGGCGGCCTGCAGGTTGGCGAGATAGTTGTGCGGATTCACCGAGAACGGAATCGGCGTCTGGCCGCGCGTGACGGCCCATTGGATGCAAATGAAAGCGGGGTGCACGCTACGGCGGCGGGCGATTTCGACGATCACCGGGTCCTCGGTGGGCGCGGTGTCGTCGGGGGTGCGGTCGCGCTCGGGACGGCCGGGCGAGCCGATGGGGCAGTAGCCAATGGGCTGAATGCCGTTGGCGACTACATAGTTGAACAGTTCAGGCTGCTGGAAGTGCGGGTGCAGTTCCATTTCGTTGACCGCAGGCTTGATGCGCGCGTCGCGCAGGACAAGCTTGAGTTTCGGGATGGTCATGTTGGAAGTGCCGATGTGGCGCACCAGACCCAGGTCAACAAGCCCTTCCATCTTGCGCCAGGTGCGCATGTAGCTCTCGTGGATGTAAGGCACGGCTCCGGCGCTACGCGAGGTCACATCGCAGCCAGGCGGATGGAAGTTGGGAAACGGCCAGTGAACGAGGTAGAGGTCGAGGTAGTCCAGGCGCAGGTCGGCAAGCGACTTGCGGCAGGAGGAGACGACGTCGTCCTCGCGGTGCTTGTCGTTCCACAACTTGGATGTGATCCAGAGTTGGTCGCGGCGGATGCCGCCCTGCAGAATTGCCTGAAAGGATGCGCCGATTTCGGCCTCATTACCGTAGACGGAGGCGCAATCGAAGTGCCGGTAGCCTGCGGCAGCGGCGCCAAGGACCGCGTTGGCAACCTGCGCTGGAGTGACGTGATCGGAGCCGAATGTGCCGAGGCCGATGGCCGGCATGGCTGAGCCGTCAGAGAGAATTCTCTTGGGAACATCGCGAGGATCGACACTGCTGGAATGGGCTTGACTAGCATTGTTCATGGACGCTCCCGTTGCGATTAGAGTTATCGATAACTAACGGGAATCAGGATACCGCAGCGGTCAAGCTGAGTCAATCGGAGCTGCGCGAGGGCTGAAACTGTCCAGGCTGGAGCGACAGATCAACTGGGGCTCAGGAGGGACAGACAGCCGGAGTACATCTTTGAAGAGCTGGGCACGGCGGGCCGGAGCGGTAAATGAAAGGAGAGGGGGCAGGAACCGAGATCATTCAGGACACAGGCAGCCGGATAGTGGCGCAGGCGCCACCGCCGTCCTCGCGGTCATGCAGGCTGATCTCGCCCCTGTGCGCGCGGGCGATCTGTTGAGCCAGGGCAAGTCCGACGCCGCTGCCGGTTGGCTTGGTGGTGTAGAAGGGTACGAACAGATTGTCGGCGTTGGCGATTCCCAGGCCGCGGTCTTCGATGGCAATCAACAGGCTGGAGTCTTGGATCCGCCAACTGAGGCGCACTGAATCCGCGCGATTCTCCAGCGAGGCATCCACGGCATTCGCCAGAATGTTGATGAGCATCTGTTCCATCTGGCCGGTATCGGCGAAGAGAATCGCCGACGGCCCGGGATCGACCCGGACAGGCAGACGCTGCTCGAGGAGAACCACCCGCTCGATGAGCGGACCGATAGGAACCGGCGCGAGGCGGGGTGGAGGCAATTGGGCCAATCGCCGGTAGGATTCCACGAAGCGATGAAGCGCATCAGCGCGGTTCTCAATGACGTCAAGGCCGCGACGGAGATCGCGCAAGGCCGTTTCGTCGTCATGAACGGAGTCGATTCTTGCGAGCAGGCTGCCGGCGATGGATTTGATGGGCGCCAGCGAGTTGGACAGTTCGTGGCCCAACACCCGGATGAGGCGCTTCCAGGCCATCTGCTCTTCTTCCTGAAGCGGCAGACTCACATCGGCAAGCAGCAGGAGGGTGTGCGGCGCGCCATCCTGGCGAAAGACAGCTTTGCGCAGGAGCCATCGCGTGGGCTGCGCACCGAAAGAGTGGATGGTCCCGTCCGATGCGGCAAGCAGATTCTCAAGCTCGAGTTCCCGGGCGGAGCGGCCAAAGCAGCGGGCATTTGGCAGGCCCAGCAGTTTCAAGCCGGCGTTATTGACCAGTTGCAGCAGATCTTCGCGGTCAAAGGCAAAGAGCGGGGCATGCATGACTTCGAGGATTCGGGCCAACAGCGCGGTGGCCTCGAGAGAACGTACGCGTTGTTTCTGGAGCAAATCGGCGAGTGCGTTGACTTCGCCTGCCAGCTCGCCCAGCGCATCGTGGGAGCCCGCCCCGCGCGCGCGAAACGAGTAGTCGCCCTCGCGCAGAGAGGAAACGACGTTCGAGAGGGTCTGCAAGGGGCGCATTGCGCCTTCGACAAGGGCCGCCGCGACGACTGCGAGGTAGACCAAGAGGCAGCCTGTCAGCAGAAGGGCAGGGCCAACGCCGGCGCCGTGCTGGTAAAGAAGGATGGCGCCAAACACGAGTGCGGGCAAAGCGAGCAGCAGGATCAAGAGCCAGGCACGGCGCACTGCCGAGCGGCGACGGCTCCCAGTTCGTTCATAGGCCATATTTTTCGATGCGGCGATAGAGGGCGGCGCGGCTGAGCCCGAGCGCCTCCGAGGCTTGAGAGATGTTTCCATCGCAGCGGCGCAGCGTCTTGCGGATCAGCAGGGCTTCAACTTCGTCGATGCTCATGTTTTCAAACGAAGGTGCGGAGGCGCGAGCGGCCGCGATAGCCAGGTTGGCGGGTTCGATCTCTTCGCCGCGACAGAGCAGGACGGCGCGTTCCACGGTGTGTTCGAGCTCGCGGACGTTTCCCGGCCAGCCGTATTGCATCATCTGCTGCATCGCGGAAGCTGAAAAGCCTGCAACCTGTTTGCGATAGCGGCTTCGGTTGCGGTTGAGGAAATGCTGCGCCAGAAGGGGAATGTCCTCGCGCCGGTCGCGCAAGGCGGGCAGGTGGATCTCAACAGTATTGATGCGGAAGAGCAGGTCTTCGCGGAAGTTGCCTGCCTTGGCTTCTTCGTGCAGCAGGGCATTGGTGGCAGAGAGAACCCTGACATCCACGCGGCGAGTTTGGGAGGAGCCAACGCGCTCGAGTTCGCCGGTCTCGAGCACGCGCAGCAGCTTGCCCTGCTGGCGCAGGGGCACGTTGGCAATTTCATCGAGGAAGAGGGTACCGCCATTAGCCAGCTCGAAGCGGCCGATGCGATCGGTGCGGGCATCGGTGAAGGCCCCTTTGACGTGGCCGAAGATCTCGCTTTCGAAGGTGCCTTCGGGGAGGCCGCCGGCGTTGACCGCGACAAGCGCCATGCGGGAGCGGGGCGAGGCGGCATGAAGGAGCTTGGCGACGATCTCCTTGCCGGTGCCGTGCTCGCCGGTGATGAGGACATTGGCGTCAGAGGGGCCGACCTGGGCAATGAGTTCGAGCACGGGCTGCATGGAGGGCGCGCCGGCCACAAACTCGGGCATGCCCTCGGCGCGCAGTAAGCGGTTCTCGAGCTCAAGCTGGCGGGCCCGGCGCAGGGCCTGGCGCAACTCCGCGTGAACCCTGACCAGCGAGACCAGGCGCTCATTCTCCCATGGCTTCTGGAGGAAGTCGCGGGCTCCATGCTTGATGGATTCTACGGCGAGATTGATGTTGCCCCATGCGGTCATTACGATCACCGGGAGGCGGGCATCGAACTCCTGAATGCGCGCGAGCAGATCGAGGCCTTCCTGGCCGGAGGTGGTGTCGCGGGTGTAGTTCAGATCGATCAGGACCACATCGTATTCACTTTGGCCGAGCGCTTCCAAGACCAGCTCAGGCGAGCGGACACAGTCGACCTGGATTCCCTGGGGCCTTAGCAGCAGATCGACGGCCTCGAGAATATCTGGTTGATCGTCAGCAACCAGAATCCGAATTCGTTCTTGCTTACTGGAGATGGTCGGCCTCCACTGCGCCGGACTTGGCATCGGCGATCGAGATCCCGTACTGCTCGAGGACATTGCCGGTGGCGCGACGGACCTCGATGCGCGCCTTTTCATGGGCGGTTTCGGCAGTCACCAGGGCCGACTCGGCCAGGGCGAGATCGTGCTCGGCCGACAGCGTCTGCTGATTCGAACCGGCGCCGAGTTTCTGTTCCTTCTGCATGATATCCAACGTCCGCTGCGCGAGGTCGCGGGCCTTGCGGGCCGCATCCACGCGGCTGGACCCCTGTTCCAAAGCATAACGGGCGTTGCGCACCTCGATGCGAATGCGCTTCTTCAGTTCCTCAAGGTATACCTGCGACTGGCGATACTCAAGTTCGGTTCGATACTGGTCGGCCTTGGCGATGCGATTGCGGAGGGGCACGCTCAACTGGAAGCCGACTTGATATTCAGGCGACGAGTTGTTGAGGGCGTTCTCGACCGTACCCCCGAATCCGCCGGGCGCGTTCACGGTGCCACCGCCGCTGACGTACTGGGGATTCGGAGTCCCGCCGTATCCCGAGCCCGCATAGAAGGCGTAGAGGCCGAGCGAGGGCAGCAGGGCATTGCGGGCGGTCTTGCGGCTGAGTTCGCGGTTCTGGAGATCGAGGCTTGACTCAGCCAACTCGGTGCGGCTCTTGAGCGCGTCGGTGATCATCTCCTGCACGGGCTGGGTAATCGGTTCGGTCTGGCCGGCAAGGTGATCCACGGGCACCACCGGCATCTCTTCGAGGATGGGATCGTCGAGCGAGCGGGTGATGGCATTCTTCATGTAGAGTTCCTGCAACTCAAGGTTGGTGCGAGCTACGGTCAACTCCTGCTCGCGCGTTGCCAACTGGCCCTCGGCTTTCAGAACCTCCATCTCGGGAATAGCTTCGAGCCCGAACTCTTTGCGGCTCGTATCCAGAGTTTCGTTCGCGAAGGCCACCGACCGTGCTTCCAACTGTTCGGTATCATAGGCGCTCACCAGGTCCCAATAGAGATCGCAGATCTGCGTTACGGTTGCGATGACCTGGGCGCGGAAGGCGATGTCGGAGATCTTCTGGTTGGTCCTGGCGATACGAAGGAAGCGCAGATTGGGCCCCAGGCCAAAGCCGGCCAGCAACTGCTGCTGGACCAACAGGCGGGCGCTGGAAAAGAGCTGGGGGTTCAGGCTGTTGAAGGGGCTGTTGGAAGTGGTGCGGTTGTTGTTCCAGTCCACCTGGAGGTAGCTGCCGGTGGCAAAGGCCTGACTATAGCTGGCATTGGCGAGCACGGTATTGACGTGGTAGACGGGCACGCCATAGATCTGCCGGTTGGTGAGCAACTGGGAGGTGTGATCGAGATCGGCTTGAACGTTGATATACGGATCGTAGCTTGAAACCGCAGTGCCGGTGCCCAGGGTTGAGGACACGATGCCGGATGCGCCGGCGCCCGCTCCACCCGCGCCGCTTGAAGTGCCGCCCGCGCCGGTGCCCGCGCCCGCGCCACCCGCACCGCCGCCGGGGGTGCCCTGCACCACGCCGGTGTTGACGCCGCGGACCTGTCCGCCAGCCTGGGTCCGTTGCACGTCCATCTGCGCGATGGGCAGGTTGTAACGCGCGATGACCATGTCGAGATTGTTTTCGAGAGCCAGGTCGATGGCGTCGCGCAGCGAAAGATAGAGCTTTCCATCGCGCACCAGCGCATTGAGCCGTACGGAGTTGGCCATGCTGGGCGGAGGAACCGTTGTTCCCCGGTAAGAGTCAAAAGGGTTGCGCGAAGGCCGCTGGAGCCGCTCAAACGGGATGGTGCTCTGGGTGGACTGCCCCGTCGCGATGGGAGTCTGCGCTGTAACAGAAGGGGGCTCGACGGCAAGGGCAAGGTTGACCTGCAGGAGCAGAATTGCGGCCATTGCCTGCATGGGCTTCCACCACTGAGTCTTCAAGGCGTTCATTGGGCGCTGACCTCCGCGGCGCTTGCCGCAATCGCTTCGTCGCGTGTCATCCATCCATCCCGCAACTCGAGGATGCGCTTGCCATAGCGGGCGTTGTCCTCGGAGTGCGTGACCTGGACGATGCTGGTTCCCTGGCGGTTCAATTCGCAGAAGAGCTCCATGATCTCACGGGCTTGAGTGGAGTGCAGGTTGCCGGTAGGCTCGTCGGCCAGCAACAGTGCCGGCGCATGGACGACCGCGCGCGCGATGCCGACCAACTGCTGCTGGCCGCCGGAGAGCTGGTTGGGGTACAGGTCCTTTTTGGCGACGATCTGAAATCGGTCGAGGATCTCGGCCACCATGCCCTGCCTGTCTTTGGAAGGGAGATTCTTGTAAGAGAGCGGGAGGTCGATATTTTCGGCGACGGTGAGGTCGTCAAGCAGGTGATAGCTCTGGAAGACCATGCCGATGCGCTCACGAGCGAGGTCGGCGCGCTGCTTGCGATTGAGCTTGTGGACCGGCGTTTCGCCGAACCAATACTCGCCCAACCAACTGTCGTCGAGCAGCGCAAGAACATTCAACAGGGAGGACTTGCCGGCGCCCGAGGGACCCATCACGGTGACAAACTCGCCCTGGCCAATGGAAAGGCGAATCTGGCGAAGCACCCAGGTTTCGGTGTGTCCTGACTTGTAACTTCGTTCGACGTTTTTCAGTTCAATCATGATGCTTAACGGCTCCGATCTCAATCTTTCAACTTAGTGATGCCTTACTCGATGCGCAACGCGCGCATCGGCTCGATGGATGCGGCCCGGCGGGCCGGCAGAGCCGCGGCGAGAGCAACCATCACGGCGGTCAGCAGCAACGCGCCCGCGAGCGATGCAGGGTCAAAGGTGGTGACGCCGTAAAGCTGGCTGCGGAAGAGGCGGGCCAAGGCCACCACAGAGGGCAGGGCAATGGCCGTGGCGATGGCTGCGATGATAGCCATTTCACGAACCACAAGGACAATTACGCCGGCGCGCTGCGCGCCCAAAGCGAGCCGCACGCCGATCTCGCGGGTGCGCTGTTCGGTGGAGTAGGCGAGCACTCCGTAGAGGCCGACCGCGGCGAGCACCATTGCCAACAGGGAGAAGCCAATGGCCAACAGGGCAAGCGCGCGCTCATCCGACGCGCTGCGGTCGAGTTGCTCCTCCATGGTGCGCAGGCCATCGACAACCAGCGTGGAATCGAGCTGATGAATGGTCTGTCGAATGGAGGCCTCGACGGCTTGCGGCGGCTGCACGGTCCGCACATAGACCATCGCGCCACCCGGGTGCTTTTGCTGCAGGAAAGGCCTGTAGACGGCTTCTTTCATGTCGGTACGAAGATCGGCGTGCTTGATGACGCCCACCACTCCAACGATGGTGGTGTCGGGCTTGGTGCCGTCGCCTCCGCCCTCGCCCAGCGCCCGACCGAGGGCGTTTTGCGCTGAGCCATAGAAGCGCTTGGCCATCGAGAGATTGACGATCGCGACAAGAGGCTGGCCCTGCACGTCGGAGTCAGTAAATTCCCTGCCTGCGAGAAGCGGCTGACGCAAGGCGGCAAAGTAGCCCGGCGTCACCCACGGCTCTTCGAAGTCCATGCTCTCTTCTTCCGCGGGCTTGTAGCCCTGCACGGTGAAAGTCGATCCGTTGGTATCCCCACTGAGTTCAGGATCGGTGGTTGCAGCGGCAAAAGAGACGCCGGGAATGCGGTGTAGCGCACCGAGCGCGGTGGTAATGATCTGGGCCGCACGGTCTTCGCCGTAGCCCGAGATGGTGGGGTCGAGCGTGAAAGTAGCCAGGTTGGAGGTTTCGAAGCCGACCGATTGGTGGCGGAGGTTGTCGAGGGTGCGGACAAAGAGGCCAGCGCCGCCCAGCAGCAGGACGCTGAGCGCGATCTGCGCGCCCACCGCAACTTTCCGGAATCGCTGCGAGCCTTTGGATGCGGTTCCCGCGTTCTGTCGCAGAGCATTTGCCAGGTTGGGACGAAGGAAGTGCAGGACCGGAGCGACACTGAACAGCAGGGTAACGAGGATGGAAACACCCAGTGTGAACAGCAGCACGCGGGCGTCAATGGATGCAGAGTACGGCTCACTGCCAGGATCGGCGCTGGTAAGCAAGCGCACCAACGTCGTGGCAACGACGGGCGCAAGCGCAAGACCTGCCGCGGCACTGGCCAGGCCGAGGATGCCGCCCTCAACCAACAGTTGCGAGACGATTCTGTTGCGACGTGCGCCTAGCGCGTAGCGCATGGACATCTCGCGCGCACGGCCTGCGGCGCGCAACAGCAGCAGAGTTGCCACGTTGATGGCGCACATTGCCACCAGAAGGCCGGCCATGCTCATAAGGATGATCAGAGGCTTCTGGAGGTCCATCCGGCCGGGAGAGAATCCCTTTGAATCATCCAGCACCTTGAGCCGCGTGTCATCGAGGAACTTCTTTTTGAAGCGATCGGACTTCGACTTGTAGAGGGTAAGCTCATATTCGCGCAGGGAATGCCAGAGCGGACCCAAGCCTGCCTCGGCCTGGGAGGCACTGACCCCTGGCTTGAGGCGGGCGATCAGCGTCAGCCAGATGGAGTCGTGCTTGTTGAGATTGTCGCGAGGGGCCATCCACGGCATGGCGATTTCGGTCATGCTGATGGGAATGAAGACGCCGGGCTTGTAGCCGCCGATGGCGGAGTCGAAGTTCTGCGGGGCCACGCCGAGGATGGTAAACGGATGGCCATTGACCATCACGGTTTGCCCGACAACGTCGTGTGAGGCCGCGAAGCGCGTTTTCCAGTAGTCATAGCTGAGCACGAGCACCGGATTTGCATTCTTGGCCGTATCGTCTTGCGGGGTAAGCAAGCGCCCCGCAGCGGGCTTGAGCCCCAGCATCTGAAAATAGTTGCCGGTCACGATCTCGCCGTCTTTGCTTTCGGCCTGGTTGCGCCAGGCGAGTCCCACCTGCATCTTATCGGCTGCGGCCATCCCGGCGAAGACCTGATTTTGGTCGCGGAGGTCCTTGTACATGGGATAAGAGAAGTAGTTGTCGGTATCGCCGCCGAAGCTGCTCGCGGAGCCGGAGAATCCGCCGGTCCACTCGAAGCGCACCAGTTCACTGGGCCGTTGAACGGGGAGCATGCGCAGCAATACCTGATCGAAGAGGGTAAAGACCGCGGCGTTGGCGCCGATGCCGAGGGCCAGGGTCACGATTACAGTGAGCGTGAAGCCCGGCGACTTGCGCAGCTGGCGGAGCGCGTAGCGGGCGTCTTGAAGAAGCGTGTTCATCGAGTCTCCTGGTTCAGCGTTACTGGATGCGCAGTGCCTGCATGGGTTCGATGGAGGACGCGCGGCGGGCGGGGATGAACCCTGCCGCAGTGGCGCAGAGGCCGAGCACGATGGTTGCTCCGGCCAGGGCGAGCGGGTCGTAGCTGCCGACTCCGTAGAGTTGATTTGCCATGAGGTGGCCGGCGCCCAGAGCCGCGGCAATGCCCAAGGCAAGCCCAATGCCTATCTGCCAGAGAGCACCGCGCAGCACCATGCCGACAACGCCGGACCGGGAAGCGCCGAGGGCCATGCGGATTCCGATCTCGTTGGTGCGCTGAGCGACGAAGTAGGACATGACGCCATAGAGGCCCACGGAAGCGAGGATCAGAGCCAGGACACCAAACAGAGCAGTAAGGCGGGCAATCAACCGTTCCTGGTTGAAGTTGCCGGCCACCTGCGCGTCCATGGAACGAAGATCCATCACGGTGAGATTGGGATCGATGCCGGCGAGCGTGGTGCGGATGATCGTATCGGCATTCTGCTGGGGCCGGTTGAAGGCGAGGACCATGGAGTTGATGAACATCGACTGGGTTTCAGTCGAAGTCATCATAGGCTCCTTGTAGCCGGCAAATGGCTGATTGAGAGAACGCAGAAAGACCGGGCGAATGGGGTCGCGCGGGTTGTTCATCTTGAAGTCGGCAAAGACGCCCACGATCTCAAAGACACCCGAGTACTGCGGCAGGTCGATGCCAAAGTGCTGGCCGATGGGATCGACGCTGGGAAAGAATTTCTTGGCGAAGGTCTGATTCACGAGGACGACTTGAGGTGTATTTTGCGTATCCTGATCGGTGAATCCGCGGCCGCGCACGATGGGCACGCCGATGGAGTCGAGGAACCCGGAGCTGACGCGGTCCCACGTGGAACCGCATTTCTCATTTGGCCCTGGCGCCGGATGACCCTGCTGGATGACGCACTCGCCCCAGTTGTCGCCTTCCAGCGGACTGTAGAGGGCCATGCCGACGGCGGTCACTCCGGGCAAGGCGGAGAAGCGATCTTCAATCTGCCGATAGAGGGCAGGGACGCGCTCGCTGGTGTAGCCGGAGCCGGCCGGGTCAAAGTGCAGGACATAGCGGTTGGAGGATGCAATCCCGAATTTCTGGTTCTCCAAGTTGGCGAGGGACTTGCTCAGGAGGATCGCGCCGGCCAGCAACACAAGCGAGAGCGCAGCCTGGAAGATCACGAGCGCCTTCTGAGGCAGTGACGAACGATCGCGCACGGCGGCGCTGCCACGGTTGACGCCGCGCAAGGCCTCAGCCGGCTGAGCAGGAGAGGAGAGCCACGCGGGCCCGGCGCCGAAGACGATGCCGGTGAGCAGCGAGACGAGAAAGGCAAAACCGAGTACCGGCAACGACGGGCTGGCGTCAACTGTCATGTTGCGCGCATCGGGGAAGGCAAGGGCCAGAATGGTGCGCGAGCCCGCGTAGGCCACAGCCAGGCCCAGCAGGCCGCCGATGCAACCGAGGAGGACGCTTTCGGTGAGGATATGACGGATGACACGTCGGCGCGACGCGCCAAGAGCCATGCGCACGGCCACCTCCGCCCTGCGCGTAGTGGCGCGCGCCAGCATCAGATTGGCGATGTTGGCGCATGCGATCAGCAGCACCACGGAGGAGAGAATCATCAGCATCTTGAGTCCCTGCCCGGTCTCCAACTGCAGGTTCTGGATTCCGCCGCCGCCGGGAGTGAGCACGACATGCTGCTTGGGGATGATGGCCGTGCCGCCGTTGGCGGTGAGCAAGGGGCGGGTGTAGAGCCACTGGCGCAGGGCTACGGAAATCTTGGTTTGCAGCGCGGGAACATTGGTTCCGGGCTTCAATCTTCCCAGGGGATAGAGCCAGTGTGCCTCCGCATGATGGAGGATGGCACTGGCTTCTCCGCGGACATAGGGCTCAGTCTGAACCGGCATCCAGAAGTCGGGGGGGGAATCGCTGACGCGATCGCCGAAGAATCCCGGCGGCGCGATGCCAATCACGGTAAAGGGCCGCGCCTGGATGAAGATCGTGGAGCCCACGATCGATGGGTCAGCAGCGAACTCCCCCTGCCATGACTGGTAGCTGAGGACAGTCGCGGGCGCCGCGGCCGGACCATCGTCGCTATCGGCAAACACGCGTCCCGCATACGAGCCTAGTCCAAGCGTGGAAAAGTAGTTTCCGGTTACGAATTCGCCGCGCATGGACTTGGCAACGGCATTGCCGCGCCGCACGGTCCAACGCCATTGACCGGCCTGCACGGCGGCAAGCTGTTCGAACTCGGGCGTGGCGCTCTTGAGGTATTGGTA